>Ga0163144_10013529_pt1 | contig 17027 bp, 12 predicted proteins | sample OliLak19BULKMAT1_FD_123175 | JGI IMG/M metagenome (GOLD analysis project Ga0163144, IMG submission 123175) | Freshwater microbial mat bacterial communities from Lake Vanda, McMurdo Dry Valleys, Antarctica - Oligotrophic Lake LV.19.BULKMAT1 | ecosystem: Environmental > Aquatic > Freshwater >... | reverse complement strand
GTGCAAAACCCCAAGCGGTTTTGCTTTTAGCCCGCATAGGACGCACGCTCCCGCAAGCTCACCGCCTGTCCGCCGACCAACGCCGGAAAAAGGACGCAGAAAGCATGAAATATGCGGGCTAGGAGCAGAATGTGAAATGTCCGGGATGGCCTCTCGCCTGAAGCCTCAAGCCTGCGGCGACTCCGTCAGGAGGCGCCGCAGATAGGCCCCGTAGGAGGATTTGCCGAGTTTCGCGATGTTGGCGTCGAGGCCGGCGCGATCGATCCAGCCTTTGCGCCAGGCAATTTCCTCGAGGCAGGCGATCTTCAGGCCCTGGCGATTCTCGATCACGGAGACGAACTGCGCGGCCTCGAGCAGCGAGTCGTGCGTGCCGGTGTCGAGCCAGGCGGTGCCGCGGCCGAGGAGCTCGACGTGGAGCTTGCCGGCTTCGAGGTAGAGGCGGTTGAGATCGGTGATCTCGAGCTCGCCGCGCTTCGAGGGCTGGAGGGCGCGGGAGAATTTCACGACGTCGGCATCGTAGAAATAGATGCCGGGGATCGCGTAGTTGGATTTCGGTTGCGCGGGCTTTTCCTCGAGCGAGAGGACGCGGCCGTCCGGCGCGAACTCGACGACGCCGTAGCTTTTCGGATCGGCGACATGGTAGCCGAAAATGGTGGCGCCGGTGGCGCGCGCGCTGGCGGACTCGAGCGACTTCACGAGGTCGTGGCCGTAGAAGAGATTGTCGCCGAGGACGAGCGCGGCGGGCTCGTTTTTCAGGAAACCGACGTCGTCGGCGATGTGGAACGCCTGTGCGAGGCCGTCGGGCGACGGCTGTTCGGCGTAGGAGAGTTTCAGGCCGAGATTCGTGCCGTCACCGAGGAGCCGGCGGAAGAGCGGGAGATCGGTGGGCGTGGAGATGACGAGGACCTCGCGAATGCCGGCGAGCATCAGCACCGACAGCGGATAGTAGATCATCGGCTTGTCGTAGACCGGCATCAACTGCTTGGAGACAGCGATGGTCAGCGGGTAGAGCCGGGTGCCGGAGCCGCCGGCCAAAATGATTCCGCGCCGCGAAGTCATTTTGGCCTCGGGTGATGGATGATGGGTCATGGGTTATGGGGAGCCTGCGCGTGCCTTGATAAGTGCACCCAGCATTCGGCCGAGTTCACCGCATTTCTGTTCAAATTGAAGATGCGCGTCCACCGGCAGTGCGCCCATGTCACGCGCGATTTCCAGTTGGGTGCGAAGCTCGGCGAGAGAGCCTTTCGCGATGGAGAGAAACCGAACCGAATCCTTGTTGGTATCGCGCTCGCCGCCTTCCGCGATGTTGGACGGAATGCTGACCGCCGAGCGCCGCAATTGGTCGCGCAAGCCGAAGTCGCGGGCGAGCGGGCCCGGTTCCGTAGTGCGATAGACGGCGATCGCGAGTTCCTTGCCCGCCTGCCAAACGCGAAGTTCTCGGAAGCCGGCTTCACCCATGACCAATGACCCATCACCATTTGCCTATGCCCCAGCAACACCCAATCGTTCGCGGGCGTATTTTTTTGAAGTAATATCGGCCGCCCAGGTGCGGTTTTTGAGATACCAGTCGACGGTCTTTTCGATGCCGGTGGTGAAGGACTCCTGCGGGTGCCAGCCGAGCTCGCGCTGGAGCTTCGTGCAGTCGATGGCGTAGCGGCGGTCGTGGCCGGGGCGATCGGCGACGTAGGTGATTTGCGAGGTGTAGGGTTTGCCGTCGGCGCGCGGGGACTTCTGCTGGAGGAGAGCGCAGATCGTATTAACGATCTCGATATTCGGTTTTTCGTTCAGGCCGCCGATGTTGTAGGTCTCGCCGACGCGGCCGCGCTGCAACACGAGCCAAATCGCGGCGGTGTGATCCTCGACATAGAGCCAGTCGCGGATCTGCATGCCGTCGCCGTAGACGGGGAGGTTTTTCCCTTCGAGCGCGTTGAGGATCATCAACGGGATCAGTTTTTCCGGGAAGTGATACGGGCCGTAGTTGTTCGAACAGTTGGTCGTGAGCGTGGGCAGCTTGAAGGTGTGCTGGTAGCTGCGCACGAGGTGATCACTCCCGGCCTTCGAGGCGGCGTAGGGGGAGTTGGGCGCGAAGGACGTCTCCTCGGTGAACGCCGGATCGGTGGGCGAGAGCGTGCCGTAGACTTCGTCGGTCGAGACGTGCAGGAAGCGGAACGCGGCCTGCTTCGGCTCCGGCTGCTTCGCCCAGTGGAGTCTCGTGGCGTTGAGCAGGCGGAGCGTGCCGACGACGTTGGTCTGCACGAAGGGCTCGGGGGAATCGATCGAGCGGTCGACGTGGGATTCGGCCGCGAAATTGACGATGGCGTCGATCGCATGTTCGGCGAGGAGGCGTGAGACGAGCGCGGTGTCGCCGATGTCGCCATGCGCGAAAACGTAGCGCGGATCACCGGCGAGGTCGGCGAGGTTGGCGGGGTTGCCGGCGTAGGTCAGCGCGTCGAGGTTGACGAGTTTCGTGAGGGGCGAGCCCTTTTCGAGGAGGCGCTGGCGGATGAAGTTGCTGCCGATGAAGCCGGCGCCGCCGGTGACGAGGAGGTTCACGCTGAAGGAGAGAGTTGAGAGCTGGGAGTTGAGAGCCGGGTCGGAGCGCGGACGTTTTTAGGCGGCGGCTTTCTGCCAGTGGCGGAGGTCGCGGGCGACGGCTTCGTGGACCTCGGTCATCGCGATTCCGGCCTGCGCGAGCTTCGTGGAATCCATCACGCAATTGGAGCGGGGGGTCTTGGCGGCGACGTGCATGAACTCGTCCTCGTCCTTGAAGAAGATGAAGTCCTTGTTCGAGACGCCGCTGCGTTTGATCAAATCGACGACCTCGTGCGTGGTCACCTGGCCGGGGTTGGTGACGTTGTAGGTGCCGAAGGGGACGCGCTTCTCCCAGCAGGCGAAGGTCGCGGCCACGAATTCCTCGAGCTGCGAGATCGAGTTCGTCGCCTCGAGCAGGCGTTGGTAGCGGAGGAGCTTCGTGAGGTAGTTGCGCGGGTTGTCGATCGCGTTGAAGGGAATCCGGAGCCGCCAGATGAAGACGGCGGGCTTGCCGGCGAGGACATCTTCGCCGAGTGCCTTCGTGCCGCTGTAAAAGGAGCAGTTGTTGGTGCGGAAGCTGAAATTCGGCGTGTCAGTCTCGGTGAAGCCGGTGCCGTCGGGGCGGGCGCCGGTGTAGATGCAGCCGGAGGAGACGTGACCCCACGGGACGCCGGCGGCGGCGCAGGCATCGGCCACGATGCCGGGGAGGGCGGCGTTGCCGAAGAGGCACTCGTGCTTGTGGAGTTCGCAGGCGTCGACGTTGGGCTTGCCGGTGTAGCCGGCGGCGTTGATCAGGAACTCCGGTTTGTCGCGGAGAAGCGCGTCGCGCAGCGTGGTGCCATGCGTGTAGTCGAGCTCGGCGCGACGCAGGTTGCGGAAGGGAATCCCCTTGCGGGTCAGGAGCGCCTGATAAGCGTGGCCGACGTAGCCGGAACCTCCGAGCAGATAGATCATGAGAGCCGAGGAAGGAAGCGGCGGCGGGGCCGGGAAACAAGGGGTTTTTTGCGCGGGAAGGGAATAGCGACGCGATATGTCGCGAGGAGGCGGCTTTGGTTATTTGCCGCAGAGCTGAACGGCCCCGCGGCGGGAAGCCGCTGCCACTACAAGCAAGACCGCCGCGCCCCGTGAGGAGCGCGGCGGACAGGCCGGGAGGCGTTCGTAGCGTCGGTTGTGGTCGACGAAGCGTGACGGCTTAGAAGCGGATGGCGGCGCCGAACTGCACGCGCCAGCGGCTTGCGCTGTTGTCGATGACGACGCCGGCGGGAGCGGCGGTCCACGTGGGGACGACCTGGCCGGTGGCGTTGTAGGTGGCGTTGCCCATCGTGCGGCGGTAGTAGACCGCGTTGTTGTTGTTCGTGAGGAGCTTCACGTCGCCGAAATACTGGCGGCTCAGCCAGAATCCAAAGTTGATGAAATCGACGAAGAGCTCGACCTCGACCGGCTTGTAGATGGGCAGCTTCTGCGTGATCTTCAGGTCGAGCTGGTTGATCCAAGGTTGGATGAACGCATTGCGCGGCGCGTGGGTGCCGGCGAACTTGTCGAGGCCGCTCGTGCGGATGAAATCGAAGAACGCGGACTGTTGGGCGGCGTTCATGCCGGCGAGGCTGATCTTGGAGTCGGTCGGGCCGGTCGGCACGTAGACGAGGTCGTTGGTGGTGATGCCGTCGCCGTTGAGGTCGTTGCCGTAGGTATAGGAGAACGGATTGCCGGAGTGGCCTTCGTAGTAGAGGCCGGTGCGCGTCTTCCAGCCCTTCTTGAACTCGAACTGGCGCGAGAGGGAGACCTGGACGCGATGGCGGATTTCGAAGTCGGAGCGCGAGACTTCGACGGCGTTTTGATTGAAGACGGCGTTGCGGCTCCAGCCATCGATCGCGACGGTCTGGCCGATCGACTGCGCTTCGCGGGAGCGGCCGGCGGTGTAGCCGAGATTGTAGGACCAGTTGTTCTTCATGGGCCGATCGATCGTCAGGCTGTAATACGACGTGCGGCCCTCGCCGATGTTGCGCACGCGGATGACCTCGTTGAAAGCGGTGCTGGCCGAGTTGGCGCTGTTCGAGGCGCCGGCGAACCGACGGCGGCCGTCGAGGCCGACCGCGGGACCCGAGGTCGCGGTGACGACGAGGGGCTTGATGTTCAGATTATCGCTGAAGAACGTCTTGTCGGTTTGCGTGAACACCGCTTCGGCCGAGACGTTGAGGCCGAGGGCCGGCACCTTGCGATCGACGGCGAGGCTGCCGCGCCAGACGGAGGGAAGCTTGAGGCCATCCTGCAGCAGAGCGATGCCGCGGCGCGCCGTCGGATCGCCGTCGCTCGGGGCGACGCCGATCGGGTTGGCGGGATCGAAATTGTTGCGCAGGTAGCTGGTGAGCGACGTAACGGTGGCGGGGGCAGCCGGTGTGGTGGCTTGCGTGACGGAGAAGCGGCCGACGCCGGTGTTGCCATAGGCATTCGAGATGAAAACGAAGGGCGAGCGGCCGGCGAAGTGACCGACGCCGCCGCGGAGCTGCATCGTGCGCTCGCGGTCGAGCGCCCAGTTGAACGCGACGCGGGGCGAAACGGTCTGGACGCCGTCGACGCTGCCGTCATTGCGCAGGCCAAAGGTATTCGTGAAGGACTGATTGAAGAGAGGCCGCGTCGGGGAATCGATCAAGTCGGTGCGCACGCCGCCGGTGAGCGTGAGGCGCGAGTTCACCTCCCACTTCGCCTGGCCGAAGATGCCGGTGTCGGAGAACTTCGCGCCTTCCGCGGCGGGCGTGCCCTGCACGTAGAACGAGCGTGAAAACGCCGCCGGCCGATCCGCGACGAAATCGGCGACCGAGGCGTAGTCGAAGATGCCGAAGGAGGATTGGCGGAACAGATTGGCGAACTCGCTTTCCTCGCGGTCGAAGCCGCCGGTGAGCGTGAAGTTCTTCCAGAAATAGTCGGCGTTGCCGGAGTAGGCCTTGGTCTCGACGTTGATGGCATTGCCGTGGCGGAACTGCTCGAGACCCATCGCGAGCGAGCCGGTGCTGATGTTGGCGCCCGCGGTGTTCACGCCGCTCACGCCCATGATGCGCACTTCAGGCATGACGACGGGAGTCGTCGTGAGCTGCTCGTAGGAGGTGTCGCTGTATTTGATCTCGGTCTTCAGATTGGGCGACCACTGGCTGTTCAGCGTGCCGGCCCAGACTTTTTCCGTGCGGATCTGCGCGTAGAAATTCGAGCTGAGCGCGGTGCCGGCGGTGGTCGCGGGAATGGCGGCGGAGAGGATCGGATTGGAAAACGCGCCCGTGGTGCCGTAGCGGCCGAATTGCGGCAGCTCGCCGATGGTTTCATTGTAGCGGACCGAGAGGCGGTGGTCCTTGGTGATGTTCCAGTCGATCTTGTAGAGTTTCTTTTCCTCCTCGGTCACGGCGATGCCGCTGCCGCCGAACGTGCCGGGGTCGATCGTCTTGCCGGAGGCGGAAATGATCGCGCGTGCGGCATTGGTGATCGTGGTGAGGTCGCCGGCGGTCGGGGTGAAGCCGGCCGTCGGGGCGACCTGCTCGCGGTGGAATTTCTCGTAGTTGGCGAAGAAGAAGAGGCGATTCTTCCAGAGCGGACCGCCGAGCGTGGCGCCCCAGGTGGTGCGCTCGTCGAACGGCCGCTTGCCGGCGAGGCCGCCGACGAGGTCACGACCGGCGTATTTTTGATCGCTGTAGTAGCCGTAGAGGCTGCCGTGAAACGTGTTCGTGCCGGAGCGCGTGACCGCATTGACCGCGGCTCCGGTGAAGCCGCTCTGGCGGACGTCGAAAGGCGAGACGGAGATCGAGAATTGCTCGACGGTCTCGATGGAGAGCGGGTTGAAAAACGACTGGAGGCCGGAAGCATTGAGACCGAAGGCGTCATTGATGCGCGCGCCGTCGAGCATGACGGAGTTGAAGCGGTTGTTGGTGCCGACGGCGGCGAGCATGCCTTCCTGGCGATCGCCAAAGACATTGCGGAGGGTGACCATGGCATTGGTCCGCGCGAGGTCAGCGAACGAGCGTTGGGCGGTCGGCTGGAGGAGAAGCCGGTCGCGATCGAGGAGGCTGGCGGCACCGGTGGCGCCGGCGTCCAGCGCAAGGACGGCGTCCTTGACGAGGAATTTCTCCATCATGACGACGGAACTCGGTTCGAGGACGAAGGGCACATCCACATCGAGGCCGAGGGCGGTCACCACGTCGTCGCGTTCGACGCCTTTGAAGCCCCCCGCCGTCACGGAAACGGTGTAGGGGCCGCCGACGACGAGACCGCGGAAGTTATAGCGGCCGCTCTCGCTGGACGTGGCCGAGTAGTTGGTGCCGGTCGGAGTGTGGACGGCGGACACGGTGGCGTTGGCGACGGCTTTGCCGGACGTGTCACGAACGACGCCGGTCAGGCCGGAGGAGACGACGCCCTGCGCGAGCAGGAAGGGCGCGAGTGCGAGGGCGATAAACCCGGCGAGCACGCGCGCGAGGCGCGTAGCCGCTGGGAAAGGACGGAAGCGGGAAGCTTGGTTCATGGTGAGGTAGTGGGATTTTATCCGATGATTTATGACGCAGGTCTAGTGCCGACTGCACACAAATTACTCACAGACGCCAACGGGATGCGGCGGCACAACGCGAATGCGACGAAGCGCGGTAGCGCACCGTCGTGGGCGAAGTTTTATGCCAGGACAACGTGCATTGGAGCGGAGTCAGGCATACGGGTGTAATTGAAAGTGAAGTCAGTGCCCCCGGCCACCGCCGCACCGTCCGGCCGCGACGGTTTGTCACTTATTAAGTGACAAACGAGCCCGCTCCCGCTGGGACAGAATGATCGGTTTGTCACGTATTACGTGACAAACATCCGGGGTGGGTCGGCCGCACCGACGGCCTTGGTTGGGCAAGTGACTTCACTTTCATTCGCACCCCAGGCATACTGCCCCTCCCGCGATCTCCTCCCGCCTTACTTCCGCCGGTAGTCGCCGCGGCTGAAATATTTCTCCAGCCAGACGTAGGCGCAGATGAAAAAATAGCGGCTGCCCATTTCCTTGATCTTCAATTTGGCGACGCCGAATTTGCGGTTGCGCCAGGAAATCGGCGTCACGGCGAACGAGTAACCGCGGACGATGGCCTTGAGCGGGAGCTCGACGGTGAGATTGAAGTGGGGCGCGAGAAACGGCCGGCAGCCGTCGATCACGGTGCGGCGGTAAGCCTTGAAAGCGTTGGTGGTGTCGTTGAGCGGGATGTTGAAACCCACGCGCACGAGGAAATTCGCGATGCGATTCACGAAGAGCTTCACCCGGGGATAATCGATCACTTCGCCACCGGCGACGAAACGGCTGCCAAAGGCACAATCCTGGCCCGCGTTGAGGAGCCGCCAATAGTTCACCGCATCGGCCGGTGAGTCGGAGGCGTCGGCCATCATGATGACCACCGCGTCGCCATGGCTGTGATCGATGCCCCAGATGACCGCGCGGCCGAAACCGTGCTGGCCGGTGTTCTGGGTCGGGGCGAGCGTGGGGATTCTTTGCTTCAGCTCCTGCAGCACGGCCCAGGTGCGATCGCGGCTGCCGTCGTCGACGACGACGATTTCGTGCGGGACGCCTTCGGCGACAAACCTGGTGTGGATGGCCTCCAGCGTCGACGGCAGCGATTCCTCTTCGTCGCGCGCGGGAATGACGACGGAGAAAAGGGTGAGCGGGGCGGCGGGCGGCATGGAAAACTCAACCGCAGCTTACGCGGTGGGCGCGGAGGAGGGCAGAAAAATCACCGCTCACAAGGGGGCGGAAACATCGAGCCACTCGGGGTGCGCCCGAGCGTGCGCGGCGATCTCGCCGAGAATGGCGGCCGTCGGCGTGGCAGGCTGCCACTGCCAGAGTCGCGCGGCCTTCGCGGCATCGAGCACCATCCACGGAATGTCGAAGGGCCGCGGCGTGGCGTCGACGCCCACGGTGTGCGGGCCGAGGTGGGCCGCGCACCAATCGCTGAGCTGGCGGAGCGACAGGGCGGAGGCGGGACCGCCGGCGAAGTTGGCGATGCGATCGGCGGCGGCGAGTTTCGGCGCGGCGACCTGACGCTCGAGCGCGGGCAAAAGATCGCGCGGATGCAGACAGTCGCGCACTTGATGACCGTGACCGCCGAACCCGATATATTTCAGCGGACGCTGGCGGAGCCAGGCGTTGAGCCAGTAGGCGAAGATGCCCTGATCGGCGCGGCCGAATTGTCCCGCGCCGGCGAGCACGCCGCAGCGGTTGATAAAGACGGGGAGCCCGAACGTCTCACCGTATTCGAGGGCGAGGGCTTCGCTGGCGAGCTTGGTGGCGCCATAGAGCGAAACGGGTGCGGTGGTGGAAAACGTCTCGGCGACGCCGGCGGCGGTGACACCGGGTGGAGGTTTCGACCCGCTGGCGCTCGTCGCCGCGGCTGGCCGGAAGGCGTGGGCATGCACCTCCATGGGCAGCGTGGCCAAAGGAGCGATTGAGTAAACGCGACTGGTGCTGAGCAGCGTGAAGCCGGCGCGGTGCTGCTTGCAGAACTCGAGCATATTCACCGTGCCACCGAGATTGTGTTCGACGAGCTGGCGGGAGCTGGTCTTGCCATCTACCCCGGCGAGCACGCTGGGGTTCGCGGCGGCATCGATCACCCAGTCGACGGGCGGGAGGGTTTCGAGGTCGCTGGCGGCGCGCAGATCGCCGTGAAAGAGGCACACGCCGAGCCGCTTGAGCTCAGCGCGGTTCGTCTCGCTGCCGGGGCGGATGAAGTTGTCGAACCCGACGAGCGTGTGGCCGGCGCCGCTCTCCGCGAAGGCGTGCGCGAGCGTGCTGCCCACGAAGCCGCAGACGCCGGAGATGAGGATGCGCATGGGGAAGTGAAAGTGAAAGTGAGAGTGAAAGTGGAGGGCAAAGTAGCGGCGGGCGTCCATTCATCTTCAACCTTCCCTTTCCCTCTCGCTTTCCCTTTCACTCGACTCCGATGAGCCAACTTCGCGGTGACTACAAATCCGTCTGGAACAATCTCTCCGGTTCCAAGAAGGACGCGTATCTTTATGTCTCCGGCTACACCGACGAGGACAAGTTCCACGCCGACGCGGAGGACACCGTCGACATCCTGCGCGAGACCGTGGGGGTGCGGCCGGACGACACGATGCTCGAGATCGGCTGCGGCGTGGGCCGAGTGGGGCGCGTGCTGTCGCCGTTCGTGAAGGAGTGGATCGGCTGCGATGTCTCCGCGAATATGTTACGGCTGGCGGGTCGCCGGCTGCTCGGGCTGCACAACACCCGGCTGCAGGAGGTTTCCGGTTATGATTTGCAGCCGATTCCGGATGGGTCGGTCGATGTGGTCTACACGACGGTGGTGTTCATGCACCTCGAGGAATGGGATCGCTACAACTACATCCTCGAGGCGATGCGGGTGCTGAAGCCGGGCGGGCGTTTTTATTGCGACAACGTCGATCTGGCGTCGCCGGCGGGCTGGGCGGTGTTCGAGGAGAGCCGGTCGCGGTTCAAACCAAAGGAGCGTCCGTCGCAGATCTCGAAGTGCTCCACGCAGCCGGAAATCGATGCCTTCCTGCGGCACGCCGGGTTTGCCAATGTGCACGTGGCAGGCCGGCTGAATTTTTGGGTTTACGGCTGGGGCGTGAAGCCGGCGGCGTAAGATCTGGCCGCCGCTTGTAGCGGAGCGCCTTGCGCTCCGACGGCGCGGGAAGCCGCGCCGCTACGAGGACGACTGCGATACTCCTTAACCCGCTCTACGGCTTTTCCGGCTGCGTATTCGTCGGTGGCGGGGCGTCGGCGGCGGCGGCCGGCGGGGCGCTCTCGCCAGTAGCGGCGCGGCGCTGGGCGTCTTCGTAGGCTTTGCGCTGCGCCATGCCGATCTCGAGCAGGTCGCTCACGAGCATCCGCGCTTCCGTTTCCTGCTTCTGCTGCACTTCGGGCGTGGCGGGCGCCTCCGACTTGGCGACAGGCTGCATCCCCGGGGTCGCGGTGACGTCAGCGGGCGTGGGTGCCGCGCTGGCCGGAGGGGGCGGCTGGATTTTCTGCACGGCGGGGCTGGGCGCCGGCGGCACGTTGAAACCGACCGGCATCGCAGCCACGGCGTGGGCCGAATTGAGCGGACCGGCGCCTTTGCGCAATTGGAGGATTTTCTCGGTGCCGTTGACCTTGACGACGACCTGTTCGCGGCGCGCGTCGTATTTCAAGACGCTGATGCCTTCCTTGGTTTCGCCCTCGGCGATCCAGTGGCTCTTCTTGGTGGACTTGTCGTGAATGATAAGATCGGTCCGCTTCCCCATGGCGCTTACACCGGCAAACTCGATGGTCTCGCTCGCCGCCGCGACTTGTGCGGCTGGCTTGCGACGATCCTCGAATGGCGAGCTTTTCGGCAGCCCCAGCGGCTTCTCCTGCGCCCACGCAGCCGCGGCCAGGGCGAACGGGAGCAGAATGGCGCGGGGCAGGAACATCATGGGTGTGGGCTTGGACTGGTAGGACGCTGGCCTGTGCCCGCGGCTACGTCAAATACCATGGGACCGGAGACGGGTGACAGGGTGCAACTGAAAGTGAAGTCACTTGCCCAACCAAGGCCACGTCGGTGCGGCCGACCCACCCCGCAGGTTTGTCACGTAATACGTGACAAACCGATCATTCTGTCCCAGTGGGGGGCGGGCTCGTTTGTCACTTAATAAGTGACAAACCGTCGCGGCCGGACGGTGCGGCGGTGGCCGGGGCACTGACTTCACTTTCCATTACACTCCGGGTGCCAGGGAGGCAGGAGTTTTTCACGCCGGAGAAACCCATCTGCCCATCACCGGTTCCCGGTCTCCTGTATCCTGTTTTTTTGTCACCCGTTCGCTCAGGATTTCCGCGCGGCCACCATCAGCGCGCTGCCGTGGATATTGGGATGCTCCTCGGTGCGGAAGTCGGTGAAGCCGAACTGACGGAGCGCGCCGAGGATCTCCGCCTTCTCCATCCAGTAGCTGTAGATCTCGCCGCCGCCGCAGAAGCCCTTCCAGTCGAGCGACTGGCCGTAGTTGAAGCGGTGGACGGTGTGCTTGTAGCCGGCGGTGTCCATCTGCAGCGCCTCGGAAAACTTGGCGCCGGGGACGGGATTTTTCGCCACGAAGTCCGGATCGTAGAACACGGTCCAAAGGAACAGCGAGTGGCAGCGCCGGGCGAGCAGCTCGAGCAGCTCCACGGGATTCGTCAGGTGATAGAGAATGCCGCAGGCGATGCCGACGTCGTAGACGCGATCGGCGGTGCGCAGAAACTCGAGGCAATCGCCGAGGAGGAAACGCGCGCGCGGCATGCCGAAGATTTCCTTTGCGATCAGGCACTTCAGGTAGGCGCGGGCGTTGGCCTCGACGGCGGTGACGGACTTGGCGCCGAGGCGATCGAGGAGATAACTATGGCCGCCCTCGAGCGGGCCGAGCTCGAGGACGTCGCGCGCCGCGACGCCGCCTTCGAGGCCCATCTCCATCAACCGGTGATGCGCCCACGCCATCCGCGGATCGTCGAAGAGCGGCGTGGCGCCCGCCTTCAACTCGGGACGGTTCGCGGGCGGCTGCGCCGACCATTCGCCGGCGAAGAGATCGAGCGCGTTTTGGTCAGACGGCGCGACGCCGAAGAAGTGCTTGAAGTCGGACATGCGGTGGTGCCCATCGCAAAGCTCCAAGCATCAAGATCCAAGCTCCAAAAAGGTCCAATCCCCAAACGCTCAATTTAAGCGAGAACGGGCCATTGAAACGCGAAGCACGCGGAGAGCGCGGAGGTTGAGTCCCTCTTGGGTCGTCATGATTCCGTCAACCAATCCGAGGAATCCTCCACGGGCCGTGTTTGATGCATCTCTGCTTCGCGTGCTCCGCGAACTCCGGTGCGAACTCGAAACCCAACAACCCGTGAACATCGCAGGCAAGAGGCGGATTCAGCCCAGCCTCAGGGGAGCGCCGCAAGGCGGACCTCTCTCACCCTTGGCCTCCAACCTGTATCTGAATAGTTTGGACCATGAGGTGAACGGCCGGCCGGAAACGAATGCGAGACTGGTGCGCTATGCCGATGACTTCGTGCTGCTCTGCCGACCCGGCAAAGGGGCGGCCATGTTTGCACGGCTCAAAGTCTATCTCGAACGCCGGGGGCTGAGGTTGAACGAAACCAAGACCCGGGTGATCGACGCGCGCCAGACAAGCTTCCGGTTCCTCGGCTTTGAGGTGAGTGGCGGACGAACCGATTCGGCCAGCACTACCCGCCTGTAGAACCCAGTCAGAAAGCGCGGCTGAAACTGCGCGGGCGCAGTCCGTTGTGCCGAACTCAATCACGCGACCGCGTGGCGCAGTTGTGCCGAAAGCGTCCGGCGGGTAAACCGCATCGTGCAAGGGTGGGGACAATATTATCACTACGGCAACTGCGTGCGGGTGTTCGGGAGTCAGCAAGACTGGTTCAACGAACGTCTGCGCGGCTGGCGGTGGCAAAAGTATAACCGCACTCTTGGCCCCTCCACGTTCTTCACGAACGAGCGGCTGCACCGCCAATATGGCCTTGCTTCACTGCCGACCCATGCGCCCCAACTCCGATAGCCAAACGGTGAACGACCCCGGAGATCCGGATGCGGGAAATCCGCCGGTCCGGTTCGATGAGGGGTGGGGAGTTGTTCGCTCGCTCACTGCGACCGACAAGTCCCTGCCTACTCTACCGTTTGATGTCTTCCGTTCGAGAGAGCGGGGGCGTGGGACGACAGGGCGGGAGGCTTTTCTGATCGGCAAGGCGCCGGACGGGATGCTCGGGTGAGAACTTCCCGGCGGTGGAGCCGAACTCCCGATTGACTCGCGCGGCGTGGGCCGGACCATGGCGGCCGCATGGCCTTCAACGCCCAGCCGAAACGGTCGAAGAAAAATCGGAAGCCGGCCGTCCCGACGGTGCCGTCGCCGCACAACTGGCGCACGTCGGACGCGGAGGAAATCGAGCGCCGGCGGCAGCGCGCGCGCGAAGAGAACTTTGCCATCAGCAACGTCACGCCGCGGCACCCGGTGTTCTCGAATTTCCGCGTGGCCTCGCGCAGCGGGCTCACCTACGCGGTCGAGGTGCGCGACGTGCGCTTGCGGCAGTTTGCGTGCGAGTGCGTGGATTTTCGCATCAACGGCCTCGGCACGTGCAAGCACGTCGAGGCGGTGCTGCGGTTGACGGAGGCGCGTTTCCGGCGGCTGTTTGCGACGGCGAAAAAGGAAAGCTCGACGCGCCTCGAACTCGCGCCGGATGCGGCGAGCGGACGGCTGAAGTTGTGGCCGGGAGTGGACGAGGCGCTGCCGCGCGAGGCGCGCGCGTGGTTCGATGGCGGGGGATTTTTGAGCGACGACGCGCCGGCTGACGCCATCGCCGAGCTGGAGCGCATCAGCCGCGAGGAGTGCTGGCGGTTGCGGGTGTCGCAGGAAGTGGCGCCGTGGCGGGAGGCGAGGCGCCGCGCGGAAGAGCGCAAGGAACTGCGCCGCGCCTACGAGCTCAACGTGCAGCGCGGCGTGTGGCCGGCCCACGAGACCCACGTTCCGCTCTTCCCCTATCAGCGCGAGGGGATGCTGCACCTGGCGTTCACCGAGCGAGCGCTGCTCGCCGACGAGATGGGCCTCGGCAAGACGATTCAGGCGATCGCGGCGTGCGCGCTGCTGCACCGGCTGGGGCAGGCGAAGCGCGTGCTTGTGGTCACGCCCGCGTCGCTCAAGACGGAGTGGGAGGAGCAAATCCAGCGGTTCACCGGACTGCCGTTGCAGCTCGTGTTTGGGAAACGCACGGAGCGGTTGCGGGCGTATGCGCGGGAGGGCGCGCCGTTTTTCACCGTCGTGAATTACGAGCAGATGCTGGCCGACGGTCTCGAAGTGAACGCGCGGCTGCGGCCCGATGTGGTCGTGCTCGACGAGGCGCAGCGGATCAAGAACTGGAGCGCGAAGACGACGCAGGCGATCAAGCGGCTGCGGAGCCGTTACGCGTTCGTGCTCACCGGCACGCCGATCGAGAACCGCATCGACGAGCTGCACTCGCTGATGGATTTCCTGGACCCGACGGCGCTCGGGCCGCTGTTCCGGTTCAACCGGGAGTATTACGATCTGGACGAGCGCGGCCGGCCGGCGGGCTACCGCAACCTCGACCGGCTGCACGAGCGCATCCGCCCGTATCTGTTGCGCCGCCGCAAGGCCGACGTGGAGACAGAGCTGCCCGACCGCACGGACCGGAATCACTTCGTGCCGCTCGGGCCCACTCAGCGGGTCGAATACGAGGAGCACGCGGGGACGGTCGCACGGCTCTCGGCGGCGGCGCGGCGGCGTCCGCTTACGCAGCAGGAACAGGACAAGATGCTGCGGCACCTCGCGATGATGCGGATGACGTGCGACACGAATTACATTCTGAACGCCGAGGACAAGGCGTGCCCGAAGCTCGCCGAGTTGGAGAGAATCCTGGAGGAGTGCCGCGAGAACGACGCCAAGGTGATCGTGTTTTCCGAGTGGGAGCGGATGCTCGAACTCGTGCGCGAGTCGTGCGGGCGGCTCGGGCTCGGTTTCGCGTGGCACACGGGCAGCGTGCCGCAGCGGCGGCGGCGCGCGGAGATCAATGCGTTCAAGGGCGACCCGGAGTGCCGGGTTTTTCTCAGCACCGATGCGGGCGCGACGGGCCTCAATCTCCAGAACGCGAGCGTGGTGATCAACTGTGACCTCCCGTGGAACCCGGCGAAACTGGAGCAGCGGATCGCGCGGGCGTGGCGCAAACACCAGACGCGGCCGGTGATGGTCGTGAATCTGGTGAGCGAAGGGACGATCGAGCACCGGATGCTCGAGACGCTCGCGAACAAGCAGGCGCTCGCCGACGGCGTGCTCGACCGGATGGGCGACCTCAAGGCGATCCCGCTGCGGAGCGGGCGGCAGGCCTTTCTCTCGAAGCTCGAGCAAATCCTCGGACCGAACACGGTGGCGGCGGCGCCGGCTCCGGAGAAACCGGTGCTGCCCGCGGATCGGGCGCTCGGTTTCGCGCAGCGTGCGCGGGATCTCGTCGGCGGCGGCGGGGCGCTCGTGCGATGCGAAGAGCGCTACCCGGCGGCCGGGGCGCACTCGGTGCTCTACGTCGTGGTCGAACGCGACGCGGCCTCGTGCCGGCCGCGGCTGGAGGCGCTGCACGCGGAATTCTTCGGACCGGGCCGGAGCGATCCGCTCGCGCCGGTGCAACTCGAAGTCGTGGACCGCGCGACGCACGAGGCGCTGGAACGCCTGGCGGCGGCGGGGTTGCTCACGCTGACGGCGCGGGGCAGCCGGTCGTTGTTGGAGGAGGCGGGTGCGGAGGCGGCGGTGCCGGCGCCGCTATCGGCGGAGGAGCGAGCGAAGGCGGAGGCGTTTCGCTCTCAGGCGGCGCGGAAATTGAAAATGGCGCGTCTGCTCGGCGATGGCGGGATGACCGAGGAGGTGCGCGGGCCGCTACTCGAGGCGGTGCTGGCGCTCGGCCGCGCGCGGGCGGTGGAGCAGCGGCTGCCGGAGCCGGCGACGCTCGATGAGACGCTGCGCGCGCCGCTGGCGCAGGGGTGGGGCGGGGCGCTGGCGGCGATGCGGAGCTATGCAGCGGACGCGGGCGCGGCGTGGTTGCCGGTGGCGGAGGCGCTGGGCGGCGGGTAAGACCAAGGCTCATGATCTTTGGACTTTGGCGCGCAGCGCCGGTAGGGCCCGCTCTCCGAGCGGGCCGGGGACCGCCACGGAGGTCGGTCCCCCTCCCTCAATCGTCTCATTCATTGTCTTGGGTCCGGTGGAGCGCGAGGTGCGGAGCGGCCGCCGTTAGATCTAGATCTGAATGCAGCGCGGACCATCGTCTGCGTAGGGCGCGTGGAGCCAGTTGACGGGGAGATCGAGGTGAGCGCGCAGATGACGGGCACGTTGCTCGCGGTGCGGGTGAAAGAAGGCGATTGGGTCGCGGCGGGAACCGTGCTGGCCGAGGTGGAGGCGACGCGTGTGGCCGCTGCGCTCGCGGTTGCGGAGGCGAAGCTCGCTCGGGTGAAGGCCGGGCGTGGCGCGGAAGAAATCGCCGCCGCCGAGGCGCGGCGCGATGCGCTGGCCGCCGAACTGGGGCTCGCGGAATCGGAACTGCGGCGCGCGGCCACGTTGCGCGAAGGCAATGCGCTTGCGGCGGACGAACTGGATCGACGCCAGCAGGGTGTGGCGGTTCTCCGCCGGCAGATGGCCGCGGTGCAAAAAGACTACGAGGCGATCGAGCGCGGGGCGCTGGCGGAGGAGATGGCGGTGGCCCAGGCGGAGGTCGCGGCGGCGCGCGCGGCTTGGGAGTTGCGCCTGGTGAGAGCGCCGGGCGAGGGCGCGGTGCTCGCGCGGCACCGCCACACCGGCGATTTCGTGGCGGTGAATTTCCCGACGCCGATCCTGCGCCTGGCCGACACGCGGCGGCTGCGCGTGCGGCTCGAGATCGGCGAACAGGATGCCCGCCGGGTCCAGGTGGGGGTGGCGGGGGAGTTCACGGGTTTCGGCGGTGACGGGAGGCACGGGCGTTTGGTCGTGCGCACGGTGCT
>Ga0163144_10013527_pt1 | contig 17028 bp, 21 predicted proteins | sample OliLak19BULKMAT1_FD_123175 | JGI IMG/M metagenome (GOLD analysis project Ga0163144, IMG submission 123175) | Freshwater microbial mat bacterial communities from Lake Vanda, McMurdo Dry Valleys, Antarctica - Oligotrophic Lake LV.19.BULKMAT1 | ecosystem: Environmental > Aquatic > Freshwater >... | reverse complement strand
TCACAGAAAAAGCAACAGTTGTTGCTGAAAATCGTGTGTACACTTTCAATGTTGATAGAAACGCAACAAAGTCTGAAATCAAAAAAGCGATTGAAGCTCTTTATGGAGTTATCCCAGTTAAGATAGCTACTTCAAATAGAGCTCCACAAGCAGTCTTTGTGCGAGGTAAAAAAGGATTTACAGCTGGTCGGAAAAAAGCAATGGTTTACCTTAAAAAGGGTGACAATATAGAGTTTGCGTAATACGAGTTTTATTATGAAAAAATTTAAACCAACAACCCCATCACGTCGAGGAATGTCGATTATCGATTATCGAAAAGTTTTAACAACTTCAAAACCTGTTAAAGCTCTTACTCACGGTTCTCGTCGAGCAGTCGGAAGGAACAATCAAGGTCGTATAACTACTCGCCACAAGGGTGGAGGAGTGAAGCGTCTTTATCGTGATATCGATTTTGTATATAATAAAATTGATATTCCGGCGACAATCAAAAGTGTTGAATACGATCCAAATCGTTCAGGTCTTATTGGACTTGCGACCTATGCGGACGGAGAAAGACGCTATGTCTTGCTTCCAAAATCTGTAAAAGTTGGCGATAAGTTTATTGTTTCAGCAAGTGCACCACTTAATCCGGGCAATCGTTTACCACTCAAATCAATCCCTGTTGGTACTTTTGTGTATAACATCGAATTGAAACAAGGTGGTGGTGCAAAGGTTGCACGATCTGCCGGTATTTTTGCTCAAGTTGTTGCAAATGATATGGGTCAAACAAGCATCAAGATGCCTTCGACAGAAATTCGAAAGGTATCTGAAAATTGTTTCGCATCTATCGGTGCAGTTTCAAATGAAGAATACATACTTCAAAATATTGGTAATGCTGGACGCAATCGTCGTCGTGGAATTCGCCCAACAGTTCGTGGTACTGCCATGAACCCAGTTGATCACCCATATGGTGGAGGTGAAGGACGACAAGGGCGTGGAACACGAAGACCAAAAACAAAGTGGGGAAAGATTACAGGTGGAAGAAAGACTCGAACTCCAAAGAAATATTCAAATGTATTTATCGTATCAAGACGTCAAACTGGAAAGAAGAGAAAAGGTTCGTAAAATTTATTTAAACAAAGGTCTGCAGAAATGCAGACTTTTGTATTTTCTTAGCCTTTTCATTTAAATACTTTAACAAAAGTGTCCTAATTCATTAAGGAATTGACCCTTGCGCGTTATTTTTATTTGGGAGTACGGCTCAGCCTGGACTGAGTATCTGTCTTAAATCAGAAAGTCATCTGTTCAGATCAGATTGCTCCCATATATTCCTTAACCAAAAATAAGACTGGTGGGCACTAAAGAAGTTCATCGGTCTTTTTTATTTTATACTTGTCTCATGAAGGGTAAGGTCAGGGAACCATTTGTTTGCCAGTTTTGAGAAGTGGGGCGTCTTTTCAGTGACATATAAAATTCTCTTTTTCTTTTTACAAAGCGAATTTTTTATTTTAATATTATCATTGAGTACTTCCTCGAGTCTTTTCCAAAGAGTGTCATCTTGCGAAATTATTTTTATATTTTTAGGAATTATTTTTTGGATTATATTTTTTATAATCGCATAATGGGTACAACCAAGCACAATAACACCTACATCTTTTTTTAGAAGGGGAGAAAGATATCTTTTAGCCACCAATTCTATTAGATCGTATTCTCCTTCTTCTATTATTGGAACAAGAAGGGGTGCCTTTTGTTGAAAAACCTTTGTGTTTTTTGAGATTGCGTGGATTCTTTTTTGATATGCTTTTGAGTCCACTGTGCCTATGGTAGCTATTACACCCACCCTGTCGTATTTTATTGCCTCAGTAATTATTGATCCAATAACTCCTACTATTAGTTTACCTGGGAAATATTTTGGTAAGAATTCTTCTTGAGCTCTCTGTACTGCTTCTGCTGATACGGTATTACAAGCGACCACCACAACTGCGCAATTTTCTCGCTCAAAGAAAAATATAATCGCTTGACAGAAATATTTATATACTGTATCGGCGCTACGGTTTCCATATGGAAGTCTAGCTGTGTCTCCCATGTATACATAAGAGTAGTTCGGCAGGTTTCTAATTATAGATTTTGCACTCCATAGTCCACCAAGACCAGAGTCAAATATACCTATATTCATATATTTCATACATCAAATATACTAAAATTTTCAATATTAACCAGTCTTAGTTCAAATTGTATTGCTATATATTTTATAGTCTTGTAATATAGGTATATATGAATATAAATAATTCTCAGACTATTTCTCAAAAGATCGTCTTATCAGTAGTAGCTCTTGTTCTTGTATTTGGATTTTTCCAAGCATTTAAAAAGGTACCAATAACTCTCGTGCAAAATGAATCTTTTTCTCAAGCACTAGAGAGTCAAAACTCCAATGTTTTTGATGCTGTAAAAAATTTCTTTATTAGATTATTTTCTAAAAAAACTGTAGTTACTTCTGTCGATAGTACAATGCAGGAGCTGTTAAGTGCGTATACTTCAAATGGTAATAGCGTCATACATGATGGTGGTGATAGTGTAATCGATGTTTTTGATCAATCACAAAACTCATTTTTTAATGTAGGAGATGATGGAATCGCATTTTTAGATCAGAATACTTTATTTATTGAAAATTCTTATATTGTAATGTTTAAATCAAAGCCGATGGCTACTAGACAAAAGGAGCTACTTAAAACTCAAGGTGTAGTCTTGGAGCCTAGTACTAGCCGAACTTTAATCAAATCAAAACTCCAAGAGCTCTCTGGGGATATTTCTATACAAAAAAATAAAATTGCTACAGAACAAAATAAGCTAATGAGTCGCTTGGATCAAAAATATCAAAGAGATACTTTAAAAAGTACTGGTGATGTCGTTGTTTATAAAAATGGTTCGAAAGAAATAAGGGTCCAAAAACATTCTCTAGTTTTAAACGCTCTTTCAATTGAAAATGTTTCGGGAGATGAACTTTCAAGTTTGGTTAAAGGTATAGGTGATATTGTTTCCATTGAGCCGGTTAAAAGAGTAAAAGCAGTCCTTATTGAGACTCCAGATATAATAAACTCGATTGATCTAGCGCAGTATGTTGGAGAAAACGGTGCCTATCTTACAGGACAAGGTGTTTCTATCGGTATAATTGATACTGGTGTTGACTATCTTCATCAAGATCTTGGTTCTTGTTCGTTCCATACTTCAATAGATTGCAAGGTGGCAGGAGGTTATGATTTTATAAATAATGATAACGATCCAATGGACGATCATGGTCATGGTACACACGTTGCAGCTACTGCTGGTGGAAATGGTTTTTATACAGATTCATCTGGAGTAACACATCCTCTGCTTGGTATTGCGCCTGATGTTAAAATATATGCTTTTAAGGTTCTTGGGGCTAATGGTTCAGGATCAAGCATCGCAGTTAATAATGGAATTGCTAGATGTGTTGATCCAAATGATGATGGACTCATCGATGATCGCTTGGATGTTTGTAGTATGAGTTTGGGTTCAAGTGGTGGAAGTCCACTTGACTCTCTATCTCTCGCGGTTGATGCTGGTGTTGATGCTGGGGCAGTGTTCACTGTCGCAGCTGGTAATGCTGGATCGAATCCAAATACTATTGGAAGTCCTGGTACGTCTAGAAAAGCTATAACCGTAGGTGCTTCATGTAAACCTCAAGATGTCGGTGGCGGTACTTGTTCAAACAATGGGATTGCCAATTTTTCTAGTAGAGGTCCTGTTGTTTTTATAAATGAAAATGGAGTTAGTGAATCATTGAATAAACCAGACATTGTTGCTCCTGGTGTAAAAATCTGTGCTGCTCAACTTGGTGGTTATCAAAATAGTAGCTCTTGTCTTGGTGATGGAGAACATATTGCTATAAGTGGTACATCTATGGCTACTCCTGTTGTTGCCGGCCTTGTGGCATTATTAAGACAAGCTCATCCTGAAAAAACACCTTTAGAAATAAAGGAAGCAATAAAATTTAGTGCTACAGATTTGGGACTAGATGAAAATACTCAAGGCGCAGGTCTCATAGATGGCATTGCTACACTTATATCAGTTGGTATTCCGTCTTCTGTTTTAGGAATAACGGGGTTACCATTGTCAGTGCTAGATTCCTCAAGTTCACTTTTGGCTTCTTATACAAAAACTCCCCTTATTAAAAATATAAGTGAAAGTCCTTTATCTCTATCTTTTTCAAATGTGGGTACTGTTACTGGCGTAACAACTAATCTTCCTAGTTCGGTAATTCTAAATCCAAATCAAGAGCTTGCGTTTCCTCTTACTCTAAACATAAATCATGAAACAGTAGAGACTGGAAATTTTATAAAAAATAATATTAATATAAATACAGGAGATGAGATTTTTCCTTTGTCTATATCAAGACTGACACCCAAGAAACTTGTGGTTGAAGAAAAGAAATTAAATTTTGGATTGTTTCATGAATCTCAAAATCAATATACAAATACTCAGACTTTGCACTTTAATAACAGGATGTCAGAACAGTCGGTCACATATGATGTGATAGTTGATCCCATGAGTTATGGTATTGGAGATAATATATCGTTTATACCTAGTCAGACACAGATAACAGTGGCTCCAGGATCAAGTGGAACTCTACCTATAACAGTTACAGCGCTAGCTTCATCAAATAATCCGTTGCCAAATAAAAATTACAAGACTACCATAAGGCTTGTATCTTCTACGGAGGAGCATATAATTCCAGTATCATTGTTTAGGGGATATGCAGTTTCTTTTGATTTTGCTTCAGAAACACCAGATTTCATTCATGTAAAGGACACTTTGGGTATGGGTTATTTATTTATACCTTATGCTAACTCTTCTTCTATTACTCTTTATGTAATAAATAAAGAACCATTCCATGCCTATGCATCTTACAGAACCAATAGTCCTGGAAATAATGCTCAATTAGCCGTCACATATAAATTTAATATAGATCTGTCTAATTCGGTAGATATTGTTAATTATAATTTAGATAAAAACCTAGCGACGATATCAAAACAGAATACTTTTTTTGGCTCTTCGTGTCTCGTTTCATTTGTAGATAAGGATGAGGGTCCTGTCTTTATATTTAGTATGCCAGGCTACATAACTATTAAACACAATTTACTTCCAGATAACTACACTTTTAATATGGTCTGTCAACATCTAAATGTAGAACAAAAAAAAGTTTCTGTTAGTCAGATGTATATAAGCGAAAACGTAAATCAAAATTATGTATTGAATTCTTCGAATTCAGATACATCTGAGCGTTTTATATACGGATTTAATCATAAAAATCCTGGATCTTCTTTTGGGATTGGTTCATTAGTGTGCAACCAGAGAAAATATAATTACCAAGGGGGTATAGTTAGTAATATTAATCATTGTTCTTCCCTTGTTGCAGGATCAGGAAATAAAATTATTATTTCAGAAAACGAGGTAGCAGTTTTAGAATCAAATTCACTTTATACAAAAACACCAGAGACCTCGCTTTATCCTGACTATCCTTCAACTAGAGTTTTTGCTTATGATTTAGATACAATGGAAGATATCGCAGTTTCTCCTGAATTGTTCCTAACTTCAGGCAAGGCGTATTCATGGAGCTCTCCACAAACTGGTATTCTTACTACATCTACATCAAGTCATAATATGTATAACAAATATAAGTATGAATATCCTTCAAATGATTTTATATCTCTAGGGGCACTTCCAATTGTAGACACTTCATCGTTGCGCGCCTTCAGTGATTCTATAGGATTGTTTTTTAACAAAGATAGTTCTATTTTGACAAATTATAAATTTGCCGATGGGTCTTCAGAATTCTCACATTCTCATTCAAGAATAATTGAACTAAACCATTCATTTATAAAAAACCAAAATCTTATCACATCGTTAAATCAAAACCAAAAAAACTACCACAATTATTTTTTGGGCTCAAATAGTCAAGCCTTGCCTAAAACTGACAATAGTTTTAATCCCTCATTAAGTGTGGGCGCAGGTGTGCACGAAGTTACGTCTACAAGGGTTAGTCCTTTTAGAAATGAATCAGGCTCACTGTTTAAGAAAATATTTTCTACAACTATCTCAAGCTCTGAGATTGTAGATAGTGTTCCTCCATTTATTGAAATGTTATCTTTTGAAGCTAATGGTTTAGGCCAGGCTAGCTATGATCCAAATGTTGTAAATAATATTAAGATAAAAGTAAATCCAGGTTACGGAATCTCTTCTCACAGCCTCTCGCCAAATACAAATAATGCTTATACTATAAACTTTATGTCTGATTCTCTATCAAATATAACTCTATTCAAGGGTGAATCATTAGAAAATCTAGAAAATGTTCCTCTGGTTGTAATCTCCGATTCTTATCAAGCTTCCGTTACAGGAGGGGGAACAGGGAGTAAAGAGTACTTTAGATTAGAAGCAGAAGACTTAGCTGGCAACACAATGTCATATGATTTCTATATGCCAGTTTCTAATTCTGTTTCAGCTATTTCTCTGAATACAGAGGCTATCACAGAGTGTATATCGTCTATGTTTGACCTAAGTATAAATCCTTCTGTTATAGTCTTAAATCCTGGAGAGGCTATACCGCTTAGTTTTAATTTCACGAATAATAGTTCTGTGGGTTGTGGTACTTGGGATGCTGGAGTTTCTATAAAAAACGATGCTCTTATTCCCTTCAATGTTCCTATTAGGTTTGGTATTAATAGTAGTTCTCAACCTGGTTCAAATTTGTCAATTCCAGAATTTATCAAAAATTTGCCTTCAGGATCTTCTATAACTAATAATATTTATCTGAAAGCTCTTGATAGCGCTCCGGTTGGTACTTATATGGTAAAATTTTCTTTTCTTTCATCGAACATAGACCTACCAACAAGTCTACCTGTTGATTACTATTTAACAGTAAATGTTGTTAGTCCTGGAGAGGAAGATACAGCTTGTGTATACTCAAATCCTACAATTTCATTTCTAAACATGCCGACTTCAATTTCTGAAAATGGACCTGAGTTACCATTCTCGATATTGATTACCAACAACAACTCTGTTTCTTGTCCAATTGAGACCTATGCACTAACGGTCGCAGATAACTCTTCATTTATAGGTTTAGGTTCCACTCCACCACTTTCAGGTTTAGCAAGCTTTGCTGGGCAGGTTATGGGCTCTAGTGGTCAAACAACACCAATACCGCTTTATGTAAAAGCATTTCCTGGAAGTTTTGTCACGAATGCAAATGTTACAGCATCTATTTCTGGAACCACTCCAAGTGTAAGTGTTTCCGAATCAGAATCTATTACAATAAGTGGTGTTTGTGAAGCAGACTTCAATGTTGACAACAAGGTAAATATTAAAGATTTCTTACTTCTAAGCGCGAAGGTTGGCTCATCAAACCTAGCCTACGATCTAACTGGAGATGGTCTTGTAAATCTTGATGATACTTCGTATCTGACAACCCTCATGGGAACAGTTTGTACAAACTAGAAAAATAAATTAACAAAATCAAAAACCCTTCACTCTGTGTAGGGTTTTTGATTTGACAACTCTTCATAATCTGCTATTATCACTCTCATGGCCGGTTTGGCCTATTTATTTAGTCTAGATTAAATTAGTCTGCTAAACCAATATTAGTTAACTTGGTGGGAACGACCATTACTCTTCCTGCTTAAAAACAAGAATTCAGATGACAAGATCACTCAAAAAAGGCCCGTATGTAGATCCGAGGCTTCTCAAAAAAATCGAAGGAAAGGAACCACTTAAGACTGGAGTCATAAAAACTTGGTCAAGAGCATGTCAAATCTCACCAGAAATGGTTGGGTTTGTATTTGGAGTTCATAATGGAAAGGCTCACATAGAAGTACTCGTAAGTGAAGATATGGTCGGACACAGACTAGGAGAATTTTCTCCTACACGAAAATTCGTTCGTCATGGTGGTAAAATGCAGAAAGAACTTGAGGCAAAGAAAAAAGAAGCTGAGATTTCAGCTGCTCAATCTGCTAAAGCTTCTTCTGACACCAAGAAGAAATAATACGATCATAAAATCTACAAGTATAATAAATAATTATGAAAGCATCACTAAAAAATTACAAACAATCGCCTAGAAAAGTTCGTCTTGTTGGCAATCTTATAAAGGGTAAAAGTATTTCTTCTGCTGAAACAGAACTACATATGCTTCCAAAACGTGCAGCTCTTCCGATACTTAAACTCCTTCAATCAGCAGTTGCAAATGCTGTTCTTCATGGAAGCGCAAACAAGGATTCCTTGGTCATTTCTTCTATTCGAGTCGATAAGGGCTTGGTTATGAAAAGATGGATGCCAAGAGCTTTTGGACGAGCTTCAAGAATTAACAAGCGTACCTCACATATTGTTATTGAGCTTACTGAAAAAGAACAAAAGGCTAAAAAAACAAAGATGGAAAATAAAGAAAATATTACCAAAAAAGTTTCTAAAAAAGCTAAGGGCGAAAAGCCAGAGGCTAAGAGCTAATATATGTCAAAAACAGTACATCCATATGCACATAGACTTGTCATACTTCGCGACTGGAGAAGTCGTTGGTTTGCACCTATAAAAAAATACCAAGGTCATCTCAAGACTGACGTTCTTCTTCGAGAATTTCTTGAAAAAAAACTAAAGGGTTCTTATGTTTCAGCTATTGAAATGGAACGTAATCAAAAATCTACTCGTATAATAATAAAAACATCAAGACCTGGTATGGTTATCGGAAGATCCGGTGAGGGTTCTATAAAACTAAAAGCTTTAATATTTGATTTTATTAGGAAGAATAAACTTCCTTTGCCTGAGGATCTAAAGCTTGATATTGTTGAGGTTGGAAATCCTGATGCAGATGCTCGTATCATTGCACACTCTGTTGTTGAGGGACTTGAAAAACGTATGCCTTACCGAAGAGTTTTGAAACAAACTGTTGAAAAGGTTATTGCGACTCGTGGAGTAGAGGGTGTCCGAATAGTTATCGGAGGACGTCTTGGAGGTGCTGAAATTTCAAGAAGTGAAGAGGTGAAGAAGGGTTCTATTCCGCTTCAAACATTCCGTGCAGATATTGATTTTGCTCGAGAAAGAGCAAAGCTCCCGTATGGAACCCTTGGTATCAAGGTCTGGATATACCGAGGAGAAATATTTAATGACGATAAGAATAAATAAGAGTTATCATTATGTTATTTCCAAAAAAAGTTAAATATCGAAAATGGCAAACTTCACGTGGAGTTGCTAATGTTACTCGCCCAGATACTCGCGGGATAACTGTTGCCTTCGGATCTTATGGTCTTAAGTCAGATACGGCTGTTCGTATAACTTCAAATCAAATAGAATCAGCCAGAAAAGCGATGGTGCGTGCTCTTGGTAAAACAGCAAAGACTTGGATTCGTATTTTCCCAGACAGACCAATTACTAGAAAAGCAGCAGAGGTACCGATGGGTAAGGGAAAGGGGGATCCACAAGGATATTGTTTTCAAATAAAACCTGGACGAGTAATCTTTGAAGTAGATGGGGTTGACGAAACTGTAGCACGAGAGGCTCTTAGAAAAGCAGGAACAAAACTTCCATGCAAAACTAGGATAGTTGCTCGAATATAAATATATGAAAGATATTAAACAAAAAACAATTGAAGATTTAAAAAAGATGCTCGATGAAAAAAGATTGGAACTTCACGGTGTTAGATATTCCTTAACTGCAGGTCGAAGTAAAAATGTAAAACATTCTCGCACGATTCGTGTTGTTATTGCTCAAATACAAACTGAGCTTACTTCACGCGCAAGTGCAAAATAAATATGAATACAGAAAAAATAAAAACTAAAAAAACATTTAGTGGTGTAGTAACTTCAGACAAAATGGATAAAACAATTGTTGTTAAAATAGATCGATATGTAAAACATCCAAAATATAAAAAATACTACACTATCTCTAAAAAGTTTCATGCCCATGATGAAGAAGGTCGCTTCAAGATTGGAGATAAGGTGACTATCGTCGAAACAAGACCGTTGTCGAAAACCAAAAAATTTAAAGTAGTATATTAGGCTTATGATTCAAACAGAAACAGTAGTAAAAATAGCAGATAACTCAGGCGGTAAGATCGGTAAGGTCTTCAAAATTCTTGGTGCGAGTCACAGACGGTATGCTCGTATCGGTGACGTTGTTGTTATTTCAGTTAAGGTTGCAGAACCTAGAAAAGGTGTAAAGAAAAAAGATGTTCATCGTGCTGTTGTTGTTCGTCAGGTTAAAGCATATCGTAGAAGTGATGGGTCTTACATTCGATTTGATGAAAATGCAGTTGTTATTTTACAAAAAGGAGACAAGGTAAAATTTGAACCAATCGGTGGTCGCGTATTCGGTCCAATTCCAAGAGAGCTTCAAGAAAGAGGATATCAAAAGATAATATCCTTGGCTCCCGAAGTTATTTAATGCTAATCGATTGAGTTTTATATGATTAAAAAAGGAGATAAAATAATAGTAATAGCTGGAAGAGAAAAGGGCAAGAAAGGTGTTGTGTCTATGGTCAATCGACAAGATTCTCGAGTGATTATAGAAGGAATAAATCTACGATCTAGACATCAAAAATCACGAAAATCAGGAGTTTCTGGGCAAATAGTTTCTGTGCCTCAACCAATAGCTCTTTCAAACGTGATGCTTCTTGATCCAAAATCTGGAAAGCCAACTCGGGTCGGTGTAAAAATAGTTAAAGATAAAAAAGTTCGTGTTGCTCGCAAGAGTGGTCAAGAACTCTAATAAAATATGAAAACTACAAAAGAAAAATCAGAAAAAGCATACGAAGTTTTAAAAGATAAATTTGGATATAAAAATAAACTTTCTGCTCCTCGCCTCACAAAGGTTGTTGTTTCAGTATCTACTGGTTCTGCTATTAAGAAAGATAAAAATCGAAATGATTTTATTATCGACAGACTTTCAAAGATAACAGGTCAAAAACCAGCACTTAGATCTGCAAAAAAATCAATCGCGAGTTTCAAGATTCGTCAAGGTGATCCAGTAGGTGTTTCAGTCTCACTTCGTGGAACAAGAATGTATGGATTTTTAGATAAACTTCTAGACATAGCACTTCCTCGAACAAAGGATTTTCGTGGTATCGATTCAAAAATCGTTGACTCTATCGGTAATGCAACCATCGGTCTTAAGGAACATACTGTTTTTCCTGAAACAATAGATGAAGAACTAAAAGATGTTTTTGGAATGGCGGTAACTATCGTCACGACTGCAAAAAGTAAAGAAGAAGCAAAAGAATTTTTCGAGCTTATCGGAGTTCCGTTTAAGAAATAAAAATTATTACAAAAACCCATTCTAATACTAGAATGGGTTTTTGTTTTAAAATTTCATAAATATCTTTAATATTGTTAAAATTAAATGAATATGGATAAAAATAAGGTAATAATATTTTGTGCACCATCTGGCGCTGGTAAAACGACTCTCGTAAAGATTTGTATGAGTATCTTTCCTGAACTTTCTTTTTCGATCAGTGCTACCACTAGAGACTTGCGTGGAAGGGAGGTGGATGGTGTTGATTATTATTTTCTCTCAGTTTTAGATTTTAAAAATAAAATTGAAGGTGGTGATTTTGTTGAATGGGAGGAGGTTTATGAGGATCAGTTTTATGGCACCTTAAAAAAAGAGCTTACTCGTATTCACTTCGAGGGTAGGATTCCTATATTTGATGTTGATGTTAAGGGTGCACTAAATCTTAAGAAATACTTTGGAGTCTCAGCTCTTATGGTATTTGTACATGCTTCAATGGAGGATATTGAAAAAAGACTTCGCGCTCGTCATACCGAAACTGAAGAAAAAATTCAAATGAGACTAGCCAGGCTTCCGGAGGAGATGGTATATGCAGAGATGGCTGATGTTGTAATTGAAAATATAGATTTAGAAAAAGCCAAAAAGGATTCCATTAAAGCCCTCGGTGATTTTCTTCGCCCCTAGGTCGGACCTAGGGGCTCAAAGGTAAGCAGGGTATCTAAATGATTTATTTAATTTATTAAAAATCTGATATGTGAGACAATATTGACTATTTATTTCCGTGTGCTAGTATATGGTTACTGGGTAGATTTTGTCTGTCCATGACTCTCCGTATCGTGTATCTATAGAGACACAGTACGAAAAGCCATGTGATACTCCAAAATCAATAACGATACCTAGTATTATTTAAGTATGGCAAAAACATCTACTTGGGAAAGGTCCAAGAAAAAACCTAAATTCTCTTCGCGAGCAAAAAATCGCTGTTTTCGTTGTGGTCGTGGACATGCTTTTATTCGAGATTTTGGTGTATGCCGAATCTGTTTTCGTGAACTTGCAAACGAAGGTATGATTCCAGGTGTTCGAAAATCAAGTTGGTAATTTTGAGTTATAGATATGGATAACATCGCAAACATGCTAAATACGCTCAAGAATGGCAACATCGCAAATAAGGATGTCGTCTTTCTTCCGTATTCAAAGTTAAAATTTGCTATCGCAGACTGTCTGGAAAAGGCAGGCTATGTTGGTAGTATAAGTAAGAAGATTAAAAAAGGAATTTCTGTTATTGAGGTTTCTTTAAAGTACAATACCGTTGGACAACCTCGTATTTCGGGAGTGTCTCGAGTTTCAAAACCTTCAAGAAGACTTTATGCTTCAAATAAAGAATTAAAGCCTTTCATGCAAGGATTTGGAAATACTATCGTCTCAACTCCAAAAGGAATTTTGACTGAAAAAGAGGCAAAAAAAGAAATGGTCGGTGGAGAATTATTGTTTAATATCTGGTAATAAGTAAAAGAGTTATATTATGTCAAGAATTGGAAAACAAGAATTACAAATACCAGAAAAAACAACTGTTACTCTCATGAATGGTAGTATTACCGTAACTGGACCACTTGGTACTCTCTCTAAAAATGTTAGAGATGATGTTTTGATTAAAATTTCAGATGGTAAGGTTACCTTTGAACCAAAAGCTGACTCAATATTAGTTAGGGCTCTTTGGGGAACCTATGCATCACATGTAAAAAATATGATTTTGGGTGTTAATACACCATTTCAAAAGAAACTTATTTTAGAAGGTGTAGGATTTAAAGCTGATGTAAAAGGAACTGATCTTGTTCTTGCTCTTGGTTTTTCTCACCCAGTTATTGTTAAAATTCCAGAGGGACTCAATGTTACTACTGAAAAGGGCTTGGTTACTGTTTCGGGGATCAACAAAGAGCTTGTAGGAGAATTTACCGCATCTACTCGTGCACTAAAGAAACCAGAACCATATAAGGGTAAGGGCTTTAGATATGACAATGAAGTTATTCGTCGTAAACAAGGTAAGAAAACCGCCTAAGAGTTAGTTATATGACAATGCAAATCAAAAAAAATGAAAAAAGGGTTAGATTAAAGAGAAAGATTCGTGCTAAAATAAAAGGCACTAGAGAACTTCCACGTCTTTCAGTATATCGTTCTAATAAATTTATCTACGCTCAGGTTATTGATGATGAAAATGGTGTAACTATTGTTTCAGCATCAGATGTAAAGACAAAAAAGGGTACAAAGATTGTACGGGCAGAAGAGGTGGGTAAAATAGTTGCAGAGAACGCAAAAAATGCTGGGATTAAAAAGGTGGTTTTTGATAGAAATGGTTTTAAGTATACTGGTCGCATTAAACTTCTCGCTGAATCAGCACGAGCAGGTGGGCTAATATTTTAATTTTTATGACAAACGAAACAACAACAATAAAAACAGAACAGAAAAAATCTGATGCCCCGCGAAGTCGTGGAGGTAGTGGAGGTAGGGGTGGGGGTGTGGGTCGTGGAGGTTCTCGTCGTGGAGGTTCATCATTTGAAAGAGTAAAGCCAGAATATGATCAAAAAATACTAGACATTCGTCGTGTGACTCGTGTGGTTGCTGGAGGACGTCGTATGGCTTTTGCTGTGTCGATGATTATCGGCGATCGAAAAGGATTGGTTGGTATCGGAAATGGCAAGGCTATAGACACAGCTCTTGCTATTGGTAAGGCTTTAAAAGACGCTAAGAAAAATTTGATTAGAATTAAAACAACAAAGACAATGTCTATTCCTCATGAAATACGAGCAAAGTATTGTAGTTCTGAGATTGTACTTTTCCCAAACAATGGTCGGGGACTTGTTGTTGGAAGTGCAGCCCGTGATATTTTAAACTTAGCTGGTGTTACTGATGTAACTGCAAAGGTTTTAACAGGAAGTAAAAATAAGATAAATAATGCAGGAGCTACAATGAAGGCTCTCATGAAGGTTTCAGAAAGAGCTTCAAAAAAAGTTCCAGAAATTTCAGTAGATAAAAAAGAAGAGATAGTCGCTTAGCGTATAAACGAGTTAAATCATGCAAATACACAACGTAGTAAGACAACATAAAAATAAGAAAAAAACTCTCGTTGGACGAGGGGGAACTCGCGGAAAAACTTCTGGTCGTGGTGGAAAAGGTCAGACAGCTCGTGCTGGTAACAAGCGTCGTCCAGAAATAAGAGATATCATTAAAAAGCTTCCAAAGCAAAGAGGATATCGTTTCAATTCTATCCAAAATAAATCAATTCCAGTAAATCTTTCTCTAATCGAGAAAAACTTTGAATCAAAAGAGCTTGTTTCTCCTGTTACTCTTCTTGAAAAGAAGGTCATTTCAAAATCTCTTGGAAAAACTCCAGTAGTAAAGATTTTAGCTACAGGTACTCTCACGAAAGCTTTAAAATTTGAGGGGTGTAAGATTTCAAAAACAGCAAAAGATATAATTGAAAAAGCTGGTGGAAGTGTGGCATAATTAAAACAATGAATACAATTTTAAGAAAAATAAAAACTATCTTCACAGATCGAGTGCTTCGAAAAAAAGTACTCTTTGTGTTAGGCGCACTAGTCATCTTTAGACTTCTTGCTGCTGTTCCTATACCTGGTATTGATCCAGTCAGATTGCAACAGTTTCTTTCAAGTAATCAATTTTTTGGAATTTTAAATATTTTTTCCGGCGGAGGACTTTCAAATCTTTCTATAGTTATGCTTGGAGTTTCTCCTTATATAACCGCATCTATTATTATGCAACTCCTAACCATCATGGTGCCAAGATTAAAGCGTCTATACCATGAAGAGGGGGATATCGGACGAAAGAAGTTTACTCAGTACTCACGAATCATTACTATTCCGCTCGCAGCATTACAAGGTTTTGCACTTCTCGGTCTTCTTAAAAATCAGGGAGTTATAACAGGACTTTCAGGTAGTGATCTTTTTGTAAATATTCTCATTATTATAGGAGGTGCGATGCTTATGATGTGGATTGGTGAACTTGTTACTGAGTTTGGTATTTCAAACGGTGTTTCACTAATCATTTTTGCTGGTATTGTAGCTTCACTTCCAGGAAATATAAGTCAACTTTTATTTTCGTACACACCAGCTCAGCTTCCTGTATTTATTCTTCTTTTAGTGGTTACTCTTATTGTTATTGCTGGTGTTGTGCTTGTATCTGAGGCTGAAAGATCTGTTCCTGTGACATATGCAAAACAGGTTCGTGGTAATTCTGTTTCAGGTGGCACTACCTCGTATCTTCCAATACGTGTCAATCAAGCTGGTGTTATGCCAATAATATTTGCTCTCTCACTTCTTACTTTCCCACAGCTTCTATCAGGAATACTTCTCAACGCTTCAAGTGGAACACTTCAATCTATCGGCCGAGCATTTTCTTCTTTCAATCAAACCAGCCTTTTATATGGAGTATTATATTTTGTTTTAGTTTTTCTTTTCACCTACTTCTATACAGCAGTCACATTTGATCCGCACGCTCTTTCTAAAAATCTTCAAAGAAGTGGAGCTTTTGTGCCAGGAGTGAGACCAGGAGAAGCTACAGAAAAATATTTTGATGGTGTTGTTTCTCGGGTGACTCTTGTTGGAGCACTCTTTCTTGGAGTTATCGCGGTTCTTCCTCTTATTGTGCAAAGTGCTAGTGGGATATCTAATATCGCCATCGGTGGTACTGCAGTCCTGATTGTGGTGTCAGTTGTACTTGATTTGATAAAAAAGACAGACGCGCAACTTTCAATGAGGGAGTATTAAAATAAGAATAATTAAAATTGTTAATAAAAAAATCCAGACATTTGTCTAGATTTTTTCGCTAGGTGTTACTTAGCGATTTTAAATTTTATTCTTGTGGATTTTACGTCAGCAAGAATGTTATCTCCCCAAGACGGGATTGTCTCAGAAACATTGTTCTCGATGAGATCTATGATCTCATAGTCATACCACTTACCGTAATCATTTTTTTTGAAAAGATTTGGGTATATCTGGAATTGCTTCCAGTAAGCGCAGATTGCCAAGAATCTAATATATCCCATGGCAATTTTATATTTTTCAAAGACTGAAATATTGCGGTTGGTAAAATTATTTGCACCAATCCACAGGGTTTCTACGGTCTCTTCTGAAATATCGTATTTCCTCTGGAAAATCAAAGTTAGGTCCCCTTCAGGACGAATTTTTTCTTTAAAATTCATAGATATCGTATTTAAGGATTCACTTGTATTCTACAATATCTAAACAAAAAGTCAAGTAAACTCAATATAGAAGTATGCTATATTAAAAGACATGAATAATCCTAAAACATATGTATTTTTTGGAAATATTGGAGCCGGTAAGGGGACTCAGGTAGAGCTCCTTCAGAAGGTTCTTGAGGATAATACGGGTAAAAAGGTTGTTCTTGGTTCATCTGGTAATCGTTATCGCGAGCTTATTGCATTAGGAGGTCATACTGGTCTTTTGGTTAAAACAATACTTGATCAAGGCAAGCTTCTTCCAGATTTTTTAACTAACGGAATTTTTACAAGTATTATAGTTTCTGAACTAGATAAAAATAGTCATTTGATTTGTGATGGATATCCAAGAACTATTTATCAATCAAAATTTTTTATTGAAACAATGCAATTTTATTCAAGAAATGAAATTGAAATTATTTATGTTGATGTTTCAAAGGATGAAGCGATAAGGCGTATACAACTTCGTGCTCGTGACGATGACACCAAAGAGGGTATTAAAAACAGATTTG
>Ga0163144_10013522_pt1 | contig 17031 bp, 13 predicted proteins | sample OliLak19BULKMAT1_FD_123175 | JGI IMG/M metagenome (GOLD analysis project Ga0163144, IMG submission 123175) | Freshwater microbial mat bacterial communities from Lake Vanda, McMurdo Dry Valleys, Antarctica - Oligotrophic Lake LV.19.BULKMAT1 | ecosystem: Environmental > Aquatic > Freshwater >... | reverse complement strand
GACCTGACCACCGAAGCGCTGCTCAGCCAGTACGACGCCGTGTTCCTCGGCTGCGGCCTGGGTGCGGACTCCTCGCTGGGGATTGCCGGCGAAGCAGGCGACGGCGTGCTCGGGGCGGTCGACTGGATCGAGCGACTCAAGCTCGCGCCCGACTACGCTCTCGCGAATGTGAAGCGAGCCGTCGTCGTGGGCGGCGGCAACACCGCGATCGACGCGGCGCGCGAACTCGCCAAGCTTGGCGTGGCCGAAGTGACCATGCTCTATCGCCGCACCGAAGCCGACATGAGCGGCTACAAGCACGAGCTGGAGGCCGCGCGCAAAGAAGGTGTCCGCTTGATGGAGCGCGCCGTGCCGCAGGCGTTCGTCCGCGACGGCGGCGCCCTGCGCGCGATCCAACTCGCCGATGGACGCGAGGTCGCATGCGATCTGGCGATCCTGGCGATCGGGCAGGCCAAGCTGCGCTCACTCGTGGAATCGCTGCCCGGCGTGAAGCTGGACGACAAGGGCCGCGCTATCGCCGACCCCATGACGGGCGCCACTGGCAACGCCAAGGTGTGGGCGGGTGGCGACGCGATCGGCGGTGAACTCGTGGTCACGGCAGCACAGGACGGCAAGCGCGCTGCGCGCGGGATCTGCGCGGCACTCGGGGTCACCGTACGCCCCGACTCACCCATTCACGCGGGGCATCGCTAGACCATGGCCGACCTCTCGATCAACTTTGCCGGCATCAAGAGCCCCAATCCCTTCTGGCTCGCGAGCGCGCCGCCCACCAACACGGGCGACCAGATCATGCGGGCGTTCGACCACGGTTGGGGGGGCGCCGTGTGGAAGACGCTCGGCGAGCCCGTCGTGGACACCTCGAGCCGCTTTGGTGCGTTGCATCTGGGCGACCAGCGCATGGTGGGCTTCAACAACATCGAGTTGATCACCGACCGGCCGCTCGAGGTGAACTTCCGCGAGATCCGCGAAGTGAAGCGGCGCTATCCCAAAAACGTCGTCATCGTCTCGCTCATGGTGGAGTCGAAGGAGGACTGGCGGGAGATCATCAAACGATCGATTGACGCCGGCGCCGATGGGCTGGAGCTCAACTTCGGCTGCCCGCACGGCATGTGCGAGCGCGGCATGGGCTCGGCCGTGGGCCAAGAACCCGAAGTCCTGAAGACCGTGGCGGGCTGGGCCGTGGAGTTCTCTTCGATCCCTGTGCTCATCAAGCTCACACCGAACATCGGCGACATCCTCGAGCCCGGCGTCGCAGCGGTCGAGGCCGGCGCGCATGGCCTGTCGCTGATCAACACCATCAAGAGCATCGTCGGCGTGGACCTCGATCGCATGGTGCCTTACCCGGTCGTGGGCCAGCGCTCCACCAACGGTGGCTATTGTGGCCCCGCGGTGAAGCCCATTGCGCTGCACATGGTGAGTGCGCTCGCGGCCGACCCGCGCGTGACCATCCCCATTTCGGGCATCGGCGGCATCAGCACGTGGCGCGACGCGGCGGAGTTCATCGCCATGGGCGCCACCAGCGTGCAGGTGTGCACGGCGGCCATGCACTATGGCTTCCGTATCGTCGAGGACATGATCGACGGGCTGTCAGAATTCCTCGACTCAAAAGGCATGAAGTCAGTGAACGAGCTACGCGGCAAGGCCATTCCCGCGTTCACGGACTGGGGCGACCTCGACCTCAGCTACAAGGTGGCTGCGCGCGTCGACGTGGAGAAGTGTATTGGCTGCGACCTGTGCTACGTGGCGTGCCGCGATGGTTCGGTCCACTGCATCCATACCGGCGACGAGCCGCTGCACGCGGGACACTTGGCGCCCACGCGCGAGGCCGCGAACGCACGGCGCGCGAAGAGTGGCGTGCACGTGACGTGGGTGGACGAGACCGAGTGCACGGGTTGCAACCTGTGCTCACACGTATGCCCGGTCGCGGACTGCATCACCATGGTCGACGTGACGAACGGCAAACCGTTCGAGTCATGGAACGATCGGATCGCCAAGGGCACGGCGAAGGTGCCGGGCGGACTGCACGACTGATGACTGATTGCCTGGATCGCGAACTCCGTTTTCTTATCGGTCCACGATAGGCAGATACTCGCGCCACGGACCGATTTCGGTCCGGTACTGCTTGGCCATCACGCGCGCGCACTGCGCGATGTGACCGAGGTCGTGCGTGACCCAAGTTGCCAGCAACTGCCGCATCGTGACAGGCCCGAACGCCGGGTGCTCGCCTTCGAGTCGCAGCGATTCCTCGGTGAGCCGCCAACCAGTGAGCGTCGCGACGTTCTCGCCACGGAGTTGCGCGAACTCGTCGAGCAGATCCGCAGGGGACTTACCCTCGCTCTCGTGGAACTGGGCGGTGCGATCATAGGGCGTGAAGCGCCGATGCTCGCCCTGCTCGAGGATGAGCCGCGCGCGCGGGATCCAGTCCGTCCGCTCGCCGTGGATCAGGTGCCCGACAATGTCATAGGGACTCCAGGTCCCGGGTCCCTCGGTCGCGCGGATCCAATCGGGGCCGAGGTTCGAGAGCATCGCGTGCAGAGTGCCCGGCGTGCGCTCGAGGACGGCGATGCCTTGTGACAGCGAGAACAGCATGGCGCCCTCAGACTGAGGCGTGGTCACTCTACTTGCCGCCGGAAACGTCAATGAATCCGCCGGTGGTGAAAGAGGCTTCGTCGGAGAGCAGCCAGAGGATCGCGCGCGCCGCTTCGTCCGCCGTTCCACCCCGCTTCATGGGAACGAAGGCTTTGACGCGGTCGACGCGGTCGGGCTCTCCACCACTGGAGTGGATGTCCGTGTAGATGAATCCTGGACGGACCGCGTTCACACGGATCCCCTCTTGCGCGACCTCCGCCGCCAGACCGCGTGTGAACGTGTCGATCGCGCCCTTCGACGCCGCATAGTCCACATACTCCCCAGGCGAGCCGAGCCGGGCTGCCGAAGAGGAGACGTTGACGATCGCGCCGCCGCGCCCTCCGTGCTGGGTGGACATGCGGCGCACGGCCTCGCGGGCGCACGCGAATGCGCCGAACACATTGGTTGCGAACACGCGCTGCAATCGAGCTCGGTCCATCGCGTCGACGCGCTTCTGCTGCTCGAGCACACCCGCATTGTTCACCAGCCCCGACAACGGTCCCAGCGCCTCATCGCAGGCCGCGAACATCCTCACGACCTCGGATTCGTTCGCGATGTCCGCTGCAATCGCAATCGCCTCACCGCCGCCAATCGTGATCGCATGCACCACTGCCTCGGCGGCTTCGCGGTTGACACGGTAGTTCACGCAGACACGGTACCCACGCTGACCGGCCAGACGAGCCGTGGCGGCGCCGATACCACGGCTGGCGCCGGTGATGAGCAGGACGCGAGGCGCCTTGCGCGGATCAGCCCCGTCGTTCATCGCATCAGGGCGACACTCCGTTCGAGCGCGGCCGGTCCGCTCACCAGTCGGACGAAGTAGACGCCGGCTGCGACGGGGCTACCACGCGAATCCCGCGCATCCCAGCCGAGTTCGTGCCGACCGGCGTTCATGGGGGCATCGACCAGCACGCGCACCTCTCGTCCGTCCACGCCGTAAAGCGCGATGCGCACATGCGCTGCCGCGGGCAGAGCGAACGGCAGAGTCAGCGCGCCGCGCGCGGGATTGGGCCACGGCGATCCGAGCGCGAGCCCCAGGGTCGGGGACTCGACCGCGAGCACTCCTTGCGGCTGCAGCAGAGCTGCTGGCGATTCATTCCCGTGCACATCCACCGCGGTCAGGCGGTAGAAGAACGGCGATCCCGCGGCGTCCGCGTAGGCCGTGTCGACCACGTCGGCGACGAAGTGCGCGGGGTCGGTCGCGAACCCGGCAGTCGTGCCGCGATAGAGGCGGAAGCCCGCGTGGTCCGCCACAATGCCGGGATTCCAATGCAGTGCGCTGGTCCCGGCGGCGTACTGCCCCACCAGATTCGTCGGCGCCGGCGGCGCGAGGTCGTCCACGCTGTAGCCCGAGTCCGGCGTCGAGGCCCACCACTGCGCGCCGCCCGCGGTGCGTGCTAACACGAGGAATGCGGTGAGCGGATTCGAACCGGCAATCGAGTCACCCGCCGTCGCGGCCAGCGTGCTGTAGCCGGCGAAGTGCGACGCAGGGATGGTGCTGAGGAGTTCCCAGTAGTACTCCGCCCCGTCCGCGCGTGTGACCAGAAGCTCCCCGCTGTTCCCCTCGAGTCCCGCCGGACTCGTGCGGAGCGTGCCGGCGCGACGCGACGCCATCACCAGACTGCTCGGCGCGGAACGGAATACCTGATAGTCGGCGATGTTGCGGAACAGAGGATCCGTGTCGAGCGGACTCGCGCTCCAACTCACCTTCACGCGGCCGCCCTGGTCATTCGCGACGTCGGCGACATCCTGGATCGCGGGTTCGGCGCCAAGGTAGCCCCACTCATCCACGCGCTGCACGAACACATTGGTGTTGTTGCCCGTGAGCCCGCGGGTGTCGGTCCAAGCGGCGTAGAAACCCCCGTTGCCGGTCGGAACGATGCTCGCGTCCGTCTGGTCATTGACAGCAGTGCACAGTCGATTGCCATCGGCGGTCCACACCGGTGTGCCGGCCAGCGACATCTGCTGTGCGTAGAGGTCGGGAGCGCCAGTGCGTTCGTCGCGCCACACCACGTAAGCACCATTGTTGCCGTCGCTGGTCACGACAGGCTCGAGTTGATTGCCGACCATCGAGCAGACCGCGACGCCATCGGCGGTCCAACGGGCGACGCCCGTGGCATCCACGCGGCGCATGTAGATGTCCGAGTAGCCGGTGCGATTGTCGTTCCACGCCACCAGCATCCCGCCGAGGCCGTCTGTCGTGATCGACGGGGTGCTGGCCGCACCAGTCGCGGCGCACACGATGACCCCGGAGATGCCCCACAGGCGGCCCCCGGCGACGTTCACACGCTGCGCGTACAGATCTGCGGACAGGGCGAGACGGTTGTCGATCCAGACCAACTCCGCGCCGGTCGACCCGTCGGACTGGATCTCGGGCAGCGCCTGCAGGTCGGTGGCGACGTTGTGGGTCACGAAACCGTTGGCGGCGAGCGTCGGCACACCCGAGGAGTTGATGAGCTGGGCATAGATGTCACCGGCATCCGTGCGGGCATCCTGCCACGCCACCCAGATGCCGTTGTTGTACGGGGTCGCGCAGACGACCGGGCGGGTCTGGGCGCCGGCCGCGTTGCAGACCACGACGCCGTTGGCCGTCCACTGTGGCACGCCCGCGAACGAAAGGCGCTGCGCGTAGATGTCCGGGGTCGCGATGGCCACTCGCGGGTCCTCCCAGACCACGTCCACACTGCCGGCGGTGTTCAGAGTGATCCGGGCGTTGGACTGGTAATTGGCCGCCACACACACGGCGACACCGGTCGCGCCCCACTGGGCCACGCCATCACCATTGAAGCGTTGCGCATAGAGATCGGTACCAGCTCCGTTTCGCAGGTCTTCGAATACCAGGACCACGCCACCGGCTCCATCGGCCACACCGGCCGCATTGAACCGGGACCCCGCGGCGCCCGTGGTGACCGCGACGCCACTGTTCCCCCAGAGCCGGTTGCCCGCTGCATCGAATCGCTGCGCGATGACGTTCGACGTGCTGGTCGCCACCACGATCACGCCCCCCGAGCCGTCCGGGATGGAGAGCGAGTTGTAATCGTTGTTGCCCACCACGGACGTGCGGATGCTCACACCGGAGGTGGCGGTCGCGTGCGGCCAGGCGGCAAGGGCGGAGTCCGCCGAGCAGGCGGCGAACAGCACGGCGAGGCTGGCGAAGAGAGCACGGGATTCGGCGCGAGCGGTCATGGCGAGGACTCTCCGGGGGCAGGCATGCGTCGACGGTGAATGGGACAACGCTCCAGTGCGAGGGTCGATGAGGGCGTCGAGTGTATCACGCCCACCCACTGTTCCAGCGTGCCCGAAGCGCAGGTCGGCCGTGCGAAATGCACGCATGCTAAGGTTCCGGCCATGCCGCGCCAGCACGCGCATGCTTCCGCTGGCTCACACTTGTCTTCAGGAGGTCCGAATGGCCGCACACCCGACGGACGCCACATCGCTCTCCAATGCCGACCTCGCCCCCACCACGCCTGCGCAGCGCACGTGGAACTGGTGGCACTTCTGTTCGCTGTGGATCGGTATGTCGGTGTGCATCCCCACCTACACCATGGCGTCGGGCTTGATCGATGGCGGCATGTCGTGGTCGCAGGCCATGTTCACCATCTTCCTCGGCAACTGCATTGTGCTGCTGCCCATGATGCTCAACGCGCATGCGGGCGCGCGCTATGGCATCCCGTTCCCGGTCTTCGCGCGGGCCAGCTTCGGCGTGCTGGGCGCCAACCTGCCGGCGCTGCTGCGCGCGCTGGTCGCGTGCGGCTGGTTCGGGATTCAAACGTGGTTCGGTGGTGCGGCGCTCTACACGCTGGCCAAACAGATCTGGCCCGCCGTCGCGACACTTCCCGCCATCCTCCCGGCCGGGCTCGGGCTCTCGACCGGTGAGGCGCTCGGCTTCCTAATGTTCTGGCTGCTGAACGTGTGGTTCATCGTGAAGGGCACCGAGAGCATCAAGTGGCTCGAGTCAGTGAGCGCGCCGTTCCTGATCATCGTTGGGCTGGCGCTGCTTGCGTGGGCCTATACCAAGGCGGGTGGCTTCGGGCCCATTCTGTCGCAGCCCTCCAAGTTCGCGACGAGCGATGCGTTCCTCAAGGTGTTCTTCCCCTCGCTCACTGCCATGGTCGGGTTCTGGGCGACGCTCTCGCTCAATATCCCCGACTTCACCCGCTACGCCCGCTCACAGAAGGACCAGATCGTGGGTCAGGCGCTGGGGCTGCCGCCCACCATGACGCTGTATGCGTTCATCGGGGTGGCGGTCACCTCGGCCACCGCGCTCATCTTCCCGGGAGGAAAGGTCATCTGGGATCCGGTCGAGCTGCTCGGGCGCATCGGCGGTCCTTTCACTGTGCTGCTCTCGATGGTGGCGCTCAGCGTCGCCACACTCACCACGAACCTCGCCGCCAACGTCGTCTCGCCCGCGAACGACTTCAGCAACGCGGCGCCCCGCTGGATCTCGTTCCGCACCGGCGGGCTGATCACCGCATTCGTCGGGATGTTCATGATGCCGTGGCGGCTGCTCGCGAGTTCCTCGGGCTACATCTTCACGTGGTTGATCGGCTACTCGGCGCTGCTCGGACCCATCGGCGGCGTGATGATTGCGGACTACTTCATCCTGCGCGGGCGCGAACTGTCGGTGGACGACCTGTACCGCCGCGGCGGCCAGTACGAGTACTCGGGCGGCGTCAACCCGATCGCGATCATCGCACTGTTGGCAGGCGTGCTCCCGTGCGTGCCGGGCTTCCTCGCGCAGGCGTTCCCAGCACAATACGCCGATGTGGCGCCGTTCTGGAAAACGCTCTACGCGTACGCGTGGTTCCTGGGATTCGGCGTGGCGGCGACGATCTACGTGGTGATGATGAAACTGACCAAGGGCGTAAAGACTTCAGCGACCTGAAGCCGGGCGAATCACACTCGCACGCGCGCCGCGTAAGCTTCGAGCCCAGCGCTCAGGATCTGCATCGCCCGCGTGAGCTTGTCCTGCGCGATCACATAGGCGATTCGCACTTCGGCCCGTCCCAGTCCCGGCGTGGCGTAGAAGCCATCGAGCGGTGCCATCATCACGGTCTCGCCATCGAGTGAGAAGTCCTGGAGCAGGAAGATGGCAAATGCGTTCGCGTCGTCGATGGGCAGCTTGGGGCACATGTAGAACGCGCCCTCGGGCCGGCGCACGTGTACACCTTTGATTCTGGTGAGCGCCTCGTAAACGAGGTTGCGCCGCTGTTGGTATTCCGCCAGCACGGACGCCGTGTAGCTGGCCGGCACTTCGGTCAATGCGCAGCAGGCGAGCTGCTCGAGCGTGGGCGGGCAAAGCCGCGCCTGCCCGAAGCGCAGGATGGCCTCCATGAACACGCGGTTGCGACTCACGATGTTGCCGACACGCGCGCCACACAGTGAGTAACGCTTGGACACGCTATCCACCACGATCACGTTCGGCTCAAGCCCCGGCAGGTTGAGTACCGAGCGGCTCGTGCCGCCGTCGTATACGAACTCTCGATAGACCTCGTCGGCCACCAGATACAACCCGCGGTCCTTGGCGATGCTCGCGAGCAGCTCGATCTCGGCGTCGGAATAGACCGTGCCCGTGGGGTTGCTCGGTGAGCAGATCAGGATGGCGCGGGTGCGCGGCCCGATCTTCGCTTCAATCGCGGCTCGGCTCGGCAAGTGATAGCCATCTTCACCATGCGTCGTGACTGCGACCAGCTCCACACCCATCATTGCCGCGAAGCCGTTGTAGTTTGTGTAGAACGGCTCGAACACCAGCACTTGGTCTCCGACGTCACAGAGCGCGGCCAGCGTGAGCTGGATGGCTTCGCTGCCAGCGGTGGTGACGAAGATCTCCTCGACCGACACCGTGACGCCAACACTCGCGTAGTAGAGCCGCAACGCTTCCTGGAACTCGGGCAGCCCCTGCGTAGGGCCGTACGCCAGGTAGGGCTGGTCGAACGACCGAATGCGATCGAGAATCACCTGCGGCGTCGCGATGTCCGGCTGACCGATGTTCAAGCCATACACAGCGAGGCCACGCTTTCGCGCTGCGACGGCATAAGGGGCGAGCCGTCGGATGGGCGAAGCTGGCATATGAACGGCACGTTGCGAGAGCGGCAGGGGCATACAGGGTCCTCGGCGCGGCTTCGCGCGGCGGATGCTGACCACAGGTCGGAGATGAGCGCGTGAGCAGAGTCAGTCTACTGGAAGGTGCGCGTTGCGCCCAGACCGGGGGCCCCGCTCAGGTGCGACGCAAGCGTGCGCGCAGCCGCTTCACATCGAGCGTCACCTCGGGCGGTTTGGGCGCCATGCGCTCGAGCGTATCCGCGACGATCTGCGACACGGCCAGGTCGCGGTACCACTTGTGGTTCGCCGGAATCACGTACCACGGCGCATGCGGCGTCGAGCAGTGGGCAAGCGCATCCTGAAAAGCGCCCTGATAATCCCCCCACCGCGCACGCTCCTCGATATCGCCCTCGCTGAACTTCCAGTGACGTTCCGGGTCGTCGAGCCGTGCGAGTAGTCGTTCGAGCTGCTCATCCGCGTCGATGTGCAGGAAGAACTTGAGCACCGTCGTGCCGGTCTCCGCGAGCTGCCGCTCGAACTCGTTGATGACGCGGTAGCGACGCGTGCACTCCGCGCGATCGATGAGGCCATGCACCCTTACAACAATGACGTCCTCATAGTGCGAGCGATTCAAGATCGCCACCTCGCCACGACCGGGAGCCGCGGCGTGGATCCGCCACAGGAAGTCGTGGTCGGCCTCTTCGGGCGTGGGCACCTTGAACGAGTGCACCTTCGTTCCCGCCGGATTGAACGCGGTCATGACCTTGCGGATACACCCATCCTTGCCTGCAGCGTCAATGCCCTGCAACACGATCAGCAAGGAACGTCGGTCCTCGGCATAGAGCTGGAACTGCAGTGCGTCGATGCGTTCGAGATTCTCTGCCGTGCGTGCGTGCGCGTTCCGTTTCTTCTCGCAACCCGGCGTCGCGCCGGCATCCCGCGCCTTCAGCCGGAAGCCGCGCGGTTCGACCAGGAGGCGTTCTGCGAAACCCTTGGGATTGGCCACGGAGTTCCGTTCGGTTCGGGTGGTCGCGTCAGTGCAGGCGCTTGCGACGATTACGCACGAAATCGCGGAACACGTAGGCGCCCAGATTGTTCGGGTCGGTCTCGTAGATGCGCCCGTGGTTCAACTCGGTGAGCTTGCGCACGAAGTCGAGCAACATGGGGTCGGCAGCGAGCATGAACGTGGTGATCGTGATGCGCTTTCGCCGGCAGTACGATGCTTCCTCGAGCGTCTTGTTCACGATCTTGGGGTCCAGCCCGAACGGGTTCTTGTAGAGCTTGCCAAACTCGCGGATACAGCTGGGCTTGCCATCGGTGATCATGAAGATCTGCTTGTTCACACCCTTGCGGCTGTTGAGGATTCGCTGGGCCAGCTGCAGTCCGGCCTTGGTATTCGTGTGATAGGGCCCGGCCTGGATGCGCATCAAGTCCTTGAGTGGCACCTGTGCGGCGTCATCGCCGAACAACACCACGTCGAGCGTGTCCTTGGGATAGCGCGTCTGGATCAACTGCGTCAGGGCGAGCGCAATGCGCTTGGCCGGCGTGATGCGGTCCTCGCCGTACAGGATCATGGAGTGGCTCACATCGACCATCAGCACCGTGGCGCAGGCCGAGGCGTTCTCCTGTTCGTAGACCTCGAGATCCTCTTCGGTGACCTGGATCTCGTCGATCCCGTGGTTCTTGACCGCATTACTCATCGAGGTGAGCGGATCGAGATTGCCCAGATCGTCGCCGAACTGATACGGCCTCGTCTCGCTCAATCGCTCGCCGCCCTTGCCCGCCACCGGCGTGCGGTGGTCGCCAGGCCCGCCCGCATTGAGCGAGGAGAAGATCTCGTTGAGAGAGTCCTGGCGGATGCGCCGCTCGCCTTTGGGCGTCATCTGGAAGCCCTCGCCCTCGGGGCGCGCCTCGCCCGAATCCTCGAGCAGTTTCTTGAACTCCTCGATCCCGAACTTCTCGTTGAAGAAGCCGTATTCCTTGCCGAAGTGCTCCATCCACTTGAGCGCTTCGTCCACATCGCCGCCGGTCTGCAGCAGCAGATTGCGATAGATCTCCATCAACTGACGCACATACTCGATGTCGTCCGGGCGCGGCCCCTTCCACTTCGAGTAATCGAAACGCACGAGAGACCCTTTCTTCAGCGGCCGGCTGAAGGCTTGCGAGCCATGAGCATGGCGTAACCGGGATTACCACGGAGCGGAATGCGTCCCTGCTCCTCGACGATCAATCCTGCCTGTTCGAACCACATGCGGTACTGCGTCACATGCGCGTGGCTGTAGTACATCTGCAACCCGGCGACGCCGCGCCAGTCCGTTTCGATCCCGGTCCAGGCCTCTTGGCCGACCGTTGCCAGCACCGAGCCTCCCGGCGACAGCCAGTCGGCGAAGCGTTGCACGAGTCCAGGTTGTTCATCGAGCGGCACATTGATGAGTGAGTAGAAGGCGACCACCGCGTCGAACGAAGCCGGTTCGAACACCACGGACGTCATGTCCGCACACTCGAACGTGCCCTCGGGCACCAGCGCTCGGGCCCGCTCGACGTTGACCGCCGACAGGTCGATCCCGATCACCTGATGCTGTCTCGCCAGTTCTCGTGCTGCGGGTAGACCATTGCCGCACCCGGCATCCAGCACGCGCGAGCCCAGCGCCAGCCGTGCCATGAAGCGGTCGAGCCAATAGGCATAGCCGGAGCCGGCATAGTCGAACTCATCGCCGCGGTAGGCGTGGGAAGCCCGGTCGTATGCTTCCCGCACCAGTGCCCGCGGATCCTGTGTATCGGTCATTTCCCGTCCACCATCCCGCGGCTCTTCTCATCCAAGGTCGCATCCAAGCTGACCACGCGCGGCGTGATCACGATGATGCTCTCGTGGTGCGTCTGTTCCACGATCTCGCGTGAGAACAGGAACGGCAATACGGCGCCAAGCACAGGCAAGCTGCGCTTCACCTTGCGATCCACCGTGCGCGTGAAGCCGCCGAGCAGCAGCGTCTCGCCATCCTTGGCCACGATCGTGTTGTGCAGCATCTGGCCACCCTTGACCGGCGCGCCGAACGACGCTCCCGCGAGCGAAGTGAGGTTCGTGAGTTCGCCTTCGATGTCGAGTCTCAGGTATCCGCTCTCGCCCAGTGATGGCGTCACCTCGAGCTTGAGCCCGGCATCCATCGTTTCAGTGACGTACTGATTGGTGTAGCCATTCGCGCGCGCCACGTAGGCGACGCGCTGCCCATCGAGAATGGTGGCCCTGCGATTATTGAGCGTGAGGATACGCGGCGTGTCGCGGTAGGTGGCAGCGCCCTTCTCTTCGAGCAGCGTGAGGGCGTTGTACAGGATCGCGTCCCCCTGCACATCGGAGCGCGTCGCGATTCGCGAGGTTCGGTTCTCATTGGAATAAGGATTCGGTGCAGGGCTGTTCTGCCGATTCACGTCATTCGTACCGCTGCGGGCCCAGCTGCCGCGCGCCGAAGTGGAGACCTTGCTCCAATCCACTCCCAGATCCCGCGCCTTGTCGAGGTCCACCTCGATGATCCGCGCCTCGAGCGAGATCTGCCGCGGCGGCAGGTCGCTCGCCTTGGCCAGCGCCTCCAGTTCCGCCACGTCGGCGTCCTCGCCGATCAGCACCACGCGATTCGCCGATTCCTGGAGTCGGACCTCCACGCGATGGTCGGCGCCTCCGGCTTCCCAAGTGATCAGCCAGCGACCGGACATGTCGCGGGCCCCGAGCAACACCGCCATCTCGGCCGGCGGTGTGTACAAGGGCGCGATCAGCGCGGTGCGCGTGGCAGCAATCGCGCTGCTCGCCAGGCCCAAGGCGAGGAGCGAAGCGAACACCAGAGTCGCAGAATGCTTCATGTGAACCTCTTCTCGCCCGCAGCGGCAAGGCCTGTCCCTGCGGGCGCGGGACCGGCTGGATACGTCAGTCGTCGCCCATGCCGCTGAGCATGGACTTGAGCATATCCTTGTATTCCGTCGAGGCCCCGTCGGTCCGTTCTCTGGAGAGCATCGAGTTCTGGTGCAGACCCTCGAGCACCAGCTCCATGGCGACCGCGTGCTCGCCGGCGTCCTTGGGCTCGAGATATTGCGCTGCCAACTCGGGCAGGCCCTTGACCCCGCTCAGCTGGAGCTGGAACTCCTTCTCGGGAACATCGTCGCTGACGCTCAACTGGTTGCCGTTCGAGAACCACTCCAGCACCGGCCGATAGACCGATGCCGTCTGCGATTCGAGGTCCTCCGGCGGCTCGACTCCGCGTGCCCGAGCGCGCTTGCCCTTGGGCTTGTACGCGTCGGGAAAGCGCTGTGCGAAAACCGCCTTCAGGCCGCGGCCGAGCAGGGCCTTGGCCACATTGAGCGCGCCCTCCTGCTCGCCCTCGAGCACGAGCTCGACCTTGCCGCTCACCGCACTGACGGCGGCCTGCAGGTCGCACACGCGCGTGACCACGCGCGAATCACCGGTACGGATCCCGCGACGCTCGGCATTGCTCACCAGATTCTCGAGCAGCGAGATGGTGAGCCGCGCGGACACACCGGAGTTCTGGTCGACGTACTCGCTGCGCCGAGCCTGGATCGCGACTTCCTCGACCAGCTCCTGCATGAAGCTCGGCACCACCACCTCCACGCCAGAATCACGCGTGGTCCACGCTTCTTGTCGCGTGATCGCCATGCCCTGCTCACGCGTGAGCGGATAGTGCGTGATGATCTGCGAGTGAATGCGATCGCGCAGCGGCGTGATGATATTGCCGCGATTCGTGTAGTCCTCAGGATTGGCGGAGAACACCATCGCGACATCCAGCGGGATCCGCACCGGGAATCCGCGGATCTGGAAATCCTTCTCCTCGAGCAGATTCAGCAGACCCACCTGGATGCGGGGCTGCAGATCGGGGAGTTCGTTGATGGCGAAGATCCCGCGATTGCTGCGCGGGATGATGCCGTAGTGAATGACGCGCTCATCCGAATAATCGAGCTTCAGGCTCGCGGCCTTGATCGGATCGATATCGCCGATCAGATCGGCGATCGTCACGTCCGGCGTCGCCAACTTCTCCTGATAGCGCGACTCGCGATGGATCCAGCGAATGGGCGTCTGGTCGCCATGCACGTCGAGCTGCGTGCGCGCATAGTGCGTGAGCGGATCGAGTGGATCGCTGTTGAGCGGGCAGCCGTCGATGGCGGGCACCCATTCATCCAGAAAGCTGATCAGCGCGCGAAGGATGCGCGTCTTGGCCTGACCGCGCAGGCCCAGCAGGATGAAGTCATGACGCGAAAGGAGCGCGTTGACGATCTGGGGCTCGACGGTGTGTTCGTAGCCGATGATCCCAGGGAACAGTGGCTCGCCGGTCTTCAGGCGCGCGATGCAGTTCTCGCGCAGCTCGACTTTGACCGAACGGGACCGATAGCCGGTCGCTTTGAGTGCACCGAGGGTGTTGGGGCGGGTCATCCGGTTCTCCGTGATGGACGGCAGCAGGAGTGCGGCCGGGCGTTTCCGAGGTCAAGTCTAGGTCGCCCGGGCAGCCGACGCCACCGGGCGATACTCACTGGGATGCATTGCGGACGCCGCGGTCCTCTTCTATAAGGTTGGGCATGACCAAGTGTCCCAACCGCCTCTCCCCCATGACCGTTCCTCCACTCGTATGAGCACTCCCCGGGTCCGCCGGCCTCCGCGCACTGCCGCGGCGGTGGCCGAAGCGCATGCCCTGCGCGATCTGATCACGCGTTTCACCAGGACCCAGGACCTGCGCGCGTCGGCTGACTGGGGGGGACTCGAGCGGCGACTGCACGCCATCCTCGACACCCCACGCCGGTATGAAGCGCTCGAGACGCCGGCGCCGCCGCGCGATTCCTCGGCGCTGCGCGTGGTGCACTGGAACGTGGAGCATGGCAACTGGTACGACCAGATCGAGCGTGCACTCGTGGAGCACCCGGCGCTGGCGAACGCCGACATCGTGATGTGCAACGAGATCGACCTGGGCATGGCCCGCGCGGGAAACCGCGACGTGACCGGGGATCTGGCCGAGGCGCTCGGCCTGCACGCCGTGTACGCGCCACTCTTCCTCGAGAGCACGCTGGGGCGCGACGACGATGCCGTGACCGCCGCGGGACGGGACAACGAGGAGTCCCTCTTCGGGCTTGCCGTGCTGTCGCGCTGGCCGATCGGGCAGGTGAGGTTGGTACCATTGCCAAGTCCCGAGGAGATCCAGTTCGACCTGGAGCGCATGTATGGGCGCTTCGTCGGTCTGGTTTGCGAGATCCTGCGTCCTGGCGCGCCGTTCCTTGCGATCTCGGTCCACCTCGAGGTGCATCGCACGCGCGAACATCGAGCAGCGCAGATGCGCGCACTGTTGCGCGCAATTGCGCACGAGACGCAGCCGGTGGTGATGGCAGGCGATTTCAACACTCACACGTTCGACCGCGGCCTGTGGCATTCCACGTTCACGGGGGCGTTGCCACTGCTGACCTGGTTCGACGGGCCCCTGCGCGAGCGGCTGTTGCATCCAGATCGCGGGGCCCACAGCGAACCGTTATTCCATGCACTATCGGAGGCCGGATTCGCTTGGGTGCCATTCGTGGATTTCGCGCCCACATTACGCGTCCGATTCGACCGGCTGGACGAGGTCAATCAGATGCCGGCGCCACTGCGTGCGCTCGTGCAACGCGGGCTCGGCTGGTTGGAACGCCGCGCCCAACTACGGTTGGACTGGATCTGCGCGCGCGGGTTCAAACCGTCGAGGCCCGACGGCTCTGGGCTGACGGTGCACGGATTGGATGGCGCGGGGCTCGCCAGCGACCACGCCCCACTGGTGGCGGAACTCGCCCTGCCCTAGCACGCGGCTTATGCTGCGAACGCTTTCGAAAGGAGTCGGCATGCCCGCAAACGCGATCGAGACTGATCACCTGTTCCGCGCCTTCGCCGGGCGTCCAGCCGTGGACGAACTGACACTTCAGGTTCCCGAGGGCTCGTTCTACGGATTCCTCGGCCCCAACGGCGCCGGCAAGAGCACCACGATCAACATTCTCACCGGCCTGCTCGCGCCCGACCGGGGCACCGCCCGCGTCCTGGGCCTCGATGTGGTGCGCGAGTCGTTCGCGGTCAAACGCGCGATCGGCGTGGTGCCCGACGGGTTGCATCTGTTCGAACGCCTGACTGGCGAGGAGCATCTGCGATTCGTCGGTGAGATCCACGGTCTCACGCCGGCCGACGCTCGCAGCCGCGCCGGTCAGTTGCTCGCGGCCATGGAGTTGGCGGACGACAGCCACAAGCAGGTGCTCACCTACTCACACGGCATGCGCAAGAAGCTGGCGTTGTCGTGTGCGCTCATCCATGAGCCTCGCGTGTTGTTCCTGGACGAGCCGTTCGAGGGTATCGACGCAGTGGCCACGAGCCAGATCCGCGACCTGCTGCAACAGCTCGTCACGGCTCGCGGAGTCACGGTGTTCCTCACCTCGCACGTGCTCGAAGTCGTCGAACGTCTGTGTACGCACGTGGGCATCATCGCGCGCGGCCGCTTGGTCGTGAGCGGCACGCTGGCGGAGCTCCGAGCGCAAGCGGGAGGCGCCGAGCGTTCGCTCGAGGATCTGTTCCTCGAAGCAGTCGGCGCGCGGCGCGGCGATGCGGGCGCGGGTCTGGACTGGCTCACCAAGGGCCAGGGCGCCTGATGCTTCGAACGCTGCTGTGGCTGCGCTGGACGCTGGCCTGGCGCGCCACCAATACCCGCAACCGAGTCGCAACGATTGCGCTCACGTTGGTCATGTTCATCGCCTTCTCCCCGCTGATCCTCGGCGGCGCGTGGGCGGCCTATACCGGTGTCCAGCAGTACGGCGCCCCGGTTGTGGTGCTGGCGTTCGGCTTATGTCAGATCGTGTGGATCTGGATGGGTCTGCTTTCGGGCGCCATGGGGCGGATGTTCGACCTCGACCAGTTGATCCGCTATCCCGTGCGCACTCGCACGGTCTATCTCGTGAACCTGTTCGCAACCCTGACCGAACCGCTGGCGCTCATGACGTTGCCCACGATGGTCGCGGTCATCGTGGCGATGGCGCAGCGAAGCGGCCCGCCCGGGCTGTTCACGGCATTGGCCGGCGCGCTGCTGCTCATGCTCACCACTTCGGCACTCATGCAGTTGCTGCTGGCGCTACTCGACGATCTGTTGCGGCGCGAGTGGATGCGATTCGTCGCAGCGGCAGTCACTTCGTTCACGTTCCTCGCCGTGCAGTGGGTGATGCGCGATATCGGGGATCGTGTGGTACTGCCGTTCGCACGTCAGGAGGTCTCGATCGAGACCGCCATGCGCATGGGCGCCGAAGCACTCGGGCGCATCCCCACGATCGGCGCGCCCGCCGTCCTGGCCTCAGCACCGATCACGCAGGAATGGG
>Ga0163144_10013521_pt1 | contig 17031 bp, 13 predicted proteins | sample OliLak19BULKMAT1_FD_123175 | JGI IMG/M metagenome (GOLD analysis project Ga0163144, IMG submission 123175) | Freshwater microbial mat bacterial communities from Lake Vanda, McMurdo Dry Valleys, Antarctica - Oligotrophic Lake LV.19.BULKMAT1 | ecosystem: Environmental > Aquatic > Freshwater >... | reverse complement strand
GCTGTCGGCGCAGGTCATCGGCAAAGAGGTGAGCGCGAACTTCCGCGTGGTGCGCGTGCGGCTCGATCGTGGCGAGCGCGATCGGGTGAAGCCGGGCATGCCGGTGGTGTCGCCCGAGGGGCTCGTCGGCCAGGTGCGCCGCACCTGGGGTCGCTATTCGGATGTGCTGCTCACCGTCGACCGAACGAGCGCGATCGACGTCGTGCTCGAGCGCAACGGCGCGCGCGGCATGTTGCGCGGCACCGGCGAGAGCGATCGCTACCTCTGTCGCATTCAGTATTTGCTGCGCGCCGACGAGGTGCGCGTCGGCGATCAGGTGTTTACGTCGGGGCTCGGGCATCGCTTTCCGCCGAACATCTTGGTCGGCCGCGTGACCAACGTGGTGCGTCGCGACTTCGGCCTCTACCAAGAGGCGGAGGTCACGCCCGCGGCGAATTTCTCGACGCTCGAGGCGGTGTCGATCCTCACGATGGGCGCGCGCGAAGCGGGCTTGCAGGATGGCGCCGGCGTGCGCGGTGATCTCGCCGATCCGCCGCCCGGGATCTGAGGCGCCGTGCAGAACGCAGTCTTATTGCTGCTCGGTTTCGTGCTGCTGATCGTGCAGGCCTCGGCGACGGCGCTGATCAACGTGCATCCGTTCTCGCCGAATTTGCTGCTGCCCGTCGTGATCTATCTCGGCGTCTCGCACGAGGTTGGGCTGGTGCGCGGCGGCATGTTGTCGTTCGTGCTCGGCTACCTGCTCGACTCGTTTACCGGCAGCCCAATGGGGCTGCACACGTTCGTTCTCGTCGCGACTTACATGCTCGCGCGCGGCGCCGGGCTCTCGCTGGTGCTGCGCGGACCGCTGTTCCAAATCGGGCTCACCTTCGCGGTGAGCGTCATCGCCGGCGGCACGATCCTCGCGCTACGCGCGATCTTCGAGCGGCCCGCGGCGTTCGAGGCGGGCAATGTCGGCAGCACGGTGCTCACGCTGATCGCGCCGGCAGCGACCACGGCCGCGCTCGCGCCGCTGGTGTTTCTCGCCGTGCAGCGCATCGATCAGCTGGTGCTGCGGCGCACTTCTCGCGCGAGCACGCGGCGCGGCGAAGGACCGACGCCGCCATGAATCTGCTGTCACCGCGGCGCGAGGTCGGCGAGTTCAAGAAGCGCTACAAGTGGATGGCGCTCGCCGCCGTGATCGCGTTTGCAGCGCTGTTCCTGCGCGCCGCGCACATGGAGCTGGTCGACTACGACCACTGGCAGAAGATCGCCACCGAGAACATCACCAAGACGATCACGCTGCCGGCGACGCGCGGCCTCTTGCGCGACACGGCGGGTCGCATCGTCGCGACGAATCGCCCGGCCTACAACGTCTACGTCACGCCGCAGCAGCTCGATCCGGCGAAGGATGTGTTGCGCTTGGCTGAGCTCATGGGGCTCGATCCGCGGCAAAAGGCGGAGCTCGTCGCGCGGCTCGCGGCGGTGCCGCTGCATCGACGCACGCATCAGGTCGAGATGTTCCGCGACATCAGCCGCGATCAGCTGGCGTCGCTCGAGCAGCACGAGGCGGAGCTGCGCGGCGTCGACGTCGTCGCGGTGCCGGTGCGCACTTATCCGTTCGGCTCTCTCGCGGCGCATGCCATTGGGTACCTCAACGAGGTCAACGCCGAAGATCTCGAGCGGGCGCCCGATCAGGGCTATCGCGCCGGCGACACCATCGGCCGCAGCGGCATCGAGCGCGCCTGGGAGAGTTACGTGCGTGGCCGGCGCGGCGTGCGACGCGTGGTCGTCGACGCGCGCGGTCAGCGCACGGACGAGGAGCGCAACGAGCGTCCGCGCGAGACGCGGCGCGAGCCAGTGCCTGGCCGCGATCTGACGCTGACGCTCGACATGGAGCTGATGCGCATCACCGAGCGCGCGTTCCGCGGCCATCCGTCGGGCGGCGCGGTGGTCGTCGACGTGCGAACCGGTCGCGTCCGCGCGTTGTTCTCGAAGCCAAGCTACGACCTCAACGAGCTCGCAGGGAGGCTGTCGCACGAGCGCGCCCGAGAGATCATCGACAATCCGCTGCGGCCGCTGATCGACAAGACGATCTACGAGTCGTACTTCCCGGGCTCGACGTTCAAGCCGGTCAGCGCGCTCGCCGCGCTCGGCGACGGTATCCTCACGGCCAACAGCCACATCGAGTGCCCCGGTTATTACGAATACGGCGGCCGTCGCTTCCGCTGTCTGCAGCAGCACGGCGAGGTCGACATGCGGCAGTCGATCGTGCGCTCGTGCAACACCTTCTTCTACGACCTCGCGCGCCAGGTCGGGATGGACCGGCTCGCGCGTTATGCGCGCGATTTCGGCCTCGGTGAGCGCAGCGGCATCGGCATCAACACCGAGACGAGCGGCTTCATCCCGACGGTGAGCTGGTACCAAGACCACTATCCGCACGGCTTCCGCGGCGGCTTCACGCTCAACGAGGCGATCGGCCAGGGCAACACCAAGGTCACGCTGATGCAGCTCGCGATGGCGTATGCCGCGATCGCGAACGGCGGCACGCTCTACGTGCCGCAGCTGATCGAGAGCGTGAACGCGCCTGACGGAACCGTGATCGAAGAGTTCCAGCCGCGCGTGCGCCGCCGCGTCAACGTCGCGCGCGAGCACCTGACCTACGTCGTCGACGGGCTCTACGGCGTCGTCAACGACCGCACCGGCACCGCCTACGACGCGCACGTCGAGGGCGGCGTGCCCATCGCGGGCAAGACCGGCACCGCGCAGGTCTCGGGGCGCGCCGCGCGTGACGACGAAGATCCGCGCCAGACCTGGTACTACAACCGCTCGCACGCGTGGTTCGCGGGCTTCGCGCCGGCGGGCGATCCGGAGGTCGTCGTGATCGTGCTGATCGAGCACGGCGGCGGCGGCGGCAAGAACGCGGCGCCGATCGGCGTGCAGATCCTTCAGGAGTATCTCGGCCCGCGCTACGCAGCGGAGCAGGCGGCGACGGCAGCGGCGGCTCTGGCGGATCCGCCGGATGCACCGCGCGCCGGGCGCGCACGCGCTCGAGGCGGACGCTGATGGCGACGCTCGCCAAAGGGCTGCGCGCGCACTTCGATTGGCCGCTGTTCGTGACGGTCGCGGCGATCGCGGTCGTCGGCGTGACCAACTTGTACAGCGCGACGAGCGCTGCCGGCGCGCGCGGCGATATGTACATCCAGCAGATCTATTGGCTCACGCTCGGCTCGGTGGTGGCGGCGCTGGTGGTCGCGATCGACACACGTCACTTCGAGCGGCAGGGCTTTACGCTGTACGGCGTCGGCATCGTGCTTTTGCTGCTGGTGTTCCTGCTCGCGCGCACCATCCGCGGCAGCCAGAGATGGATCCCAGTAGGCTCGTTCTCGCTGCAGCCGAGCGAGCTGATGAAGATCTTTCTGATCATCGCGCTGGCGAAATACCTGCACAACGATCCGAAGACCGAGGGGCGTACGCTCAAAGATCTGGTGATACCCGCGGCCATTCTCGCGCTGCCGATGGGCCTCGTGCTGAAGCAGCCGGATCTCGGGACGGGGCTGATCCTGGCGTTCATCTTCGGGACGATCATGTTCCTGACGCACCTGAAGCTGCGCTCGCTGTTCACGCTCGTCGCGGTGTTCGTCGCCAGCGCACCACTCACGTGGACGTACCTGCTGAAGGATTATCAGCGCGAGCGCTTTACCTCGTTCTGGCAGCAACTCAGCGGCGAGGCGTCGAAGGAGCACATCCTCGACGCCGGCTGGCACGCACACCAGTCGCAGGTCGCGATCGGCTCGGGCGGCTTCTTCGGCAAGGGGTTCATGCAGGGAACGCAGAACCAACATCGCTTCTTGCCGGACCAACACTCCGACTTTCCGTTCGCGGTGTGGGCGGAGGAGCAGGGCTTCGTCGGCGTGATGTTGCTGCTCGGGCTCTATCTCTTTCTGGTCGTGTGGGGCCTGAAGATCGCGTCGCAAGCGAAGGATCGCTTCAGCGCGGTCATCGCCGTCGGCGTCAGCGCGATGTTCTTCTGGCAGTCGGCTATCAACATCGCGATGGTCATGGGCCTGTTGCCGGTCGTCGGCGTCACGCTGCCGCTGTTCAGCTACGGCGGCTCGAGCGTGCTCACCGTGATGATGGGCGTCGGCCTGCTGATGAACGTCAGCGTTCGACGCTTCAGCTTCTGAGCGAAGCTTCGGCGCGCGATGACGGCGCGCGGCGGCTCCGCGCGCCGAGCGTGACGTCAGGCGTCTGGCGCGACGATGCTCGCGTCGACGAGCGCGCGGAGCTGCGCCAGCCGCGCGTCGAAGTCCGTCTCGCCGCTGCGCTCGACTAGCGTCAGGTGGCCGAGCTTTCTCCACGGAGCTGCGCTCTTGCCGTAGAGGTGCAGATGCGCGCCGCGGATCGCGAGCACGTCGGCGGACGCGGGCACGTCGCCGAGCAGGTTGAGCATCGCGCTGCGACCGAGCGCACCGGTCGAGCCGAGCGGCAGGCCACAGACCGCGCGCACGTGGTTCTCGAACTGGCTGGTCTCGGCGCCTTCGATCGTCCAGTGGCCGCTGTTGTGTACGCGCGGCGCGAACTCGTTGGCGAAGAGCGCGTCGCCGATCTGAAACAGCTCGAGCGCGATCACCCCGACATAGTCGAGGTGCTCGAGCAGACGCTGCACGTGGCCACGCGCGAGCGCCTCGATCGTAGCGCTCGTCGACGGCGCCGGTGCGATCGTCTCGCGCAGCACGCCGCGATCGTGCTGGCTCTGCACCAGCGGATAGAAGCGAACCTCGCCGCTCGCCGCGCGCGCCGCGAGCTGACTGAGCTCGCGATCGAAGGCGACGAAGCCCTCGAGGATGCACGGCACGCGGCCCGCGCCGACAAGCTGCCACGCGCGATCGAGCGCGCTCGCGTCCGTGCTGCGGATGACCGCTTGGCCTTTGCCATCGTAGCCGAAGCGGCGCGTCTTCAAGACGCACGGCGCGCCGAGCGCGGCTACCGCATCGCTCAGCGCGGCGCGATCGTCGACTGCGCGAAAGGCCGGCGTCGGCACGCCGAGTGACGCGAGCGTCTGCTTCTCGATCACCCGATCTTGCGAGACGCGCAGCGCCTCGGGCGGCGGCAACAGACGCACGGCGCTGGCGAGCGCGCGCGCCGCCTCATCGGGCACGTTCTCGAACTCATAGGTGGCGATGTCGACGCGGCCGGCCATCGCCATCAGCATGTCGCGGTCGTCGTAGGCGGCGACGAGCGACTCACCGACGACGCGCGCGGGGGCCTGCGGCGAGGGATCGACGAACACCGTCTCGATGCCGAGCGGATGCGCGGCCATCGCCAGCATGCGCGCGAGCTGTCCGCCGCCGAGAATGCCGAGCTTCATGGCGCGGAGCGCGGATCGGGATGCGCGAGCACGGCCGCCGTCTGATCGGCGCGCCACTTGCTCAGCGCGTCGCGCAGGTGCGGATACTTGTTGCCGAGGAACGCTGTCGCGAGGAGCGCAGCGTTGGTCGCGCCCGCCTTGCCGATGGCGAGCGTACCGACGGGAATTCCGGCGGGCATCTGCACGATCGACAGCAGCGAATCGACGCCGCGCAACATCTTCGACTCGACCGGCACACCGAGGACGGGGACGACGGTCTTCGAGGCGATCATGCCGGGGAGATGCGCCGCGCCGCCCGCGCCCGCGATGATCACCTCGAGGCCCCGTGCGACCGCGCTGCCCGCATATTCGAACAGCAGATCCGGCGTGCGATGCGCCGACACGACGCGCACTTCGTGCGGCACGCCGAGCGCCTCGAGCGTGGTCACGGTGTGCTGCATCGTCTCCCAATCCGAGCGGGAGCCCATCACGACGCCGACGAGTGCGGCTTCAGGTGCAGGTGGCACGGGGCCGCTTATAGCACGGGAGTTCGTGCTATTTCGTGCAGATGCCAACCGCGCGCCGCACGAAAGTCGCAGTGATCCAGCTGACCTCGGGGCCCGATCTCGAAGCGAATCTGCGCGTCGTCGAGCGGCTGGTGCGCGCGGCTGCTGCCGATGGCGCGTCTCTCGTCGTCTTGCCGGAGTGCTTTGCGCTGCTCGCGCCCGACGACGCGAAGCTCGCGGTAGCCGAGCCGCTGCCGGGCGGTGGGCCCGTGCTCGAGCGCTGTGCGGCGCTCGCCCGCGAGACGCAGGCGGAGCTCGTGCTCGGCGGCTTCTGGGAGACGGCGAGCGACGCGCGTCACGTGCGCAACAGCTGCGTTCATCTTGCGGCCGATGGCAGCGTGCGCGCGGTGTATCGCAAGGTGCATCTGTTCGACGTCGATCTGCCCGACGGCACCAAGCTCACCGAGAGCGACAGCGTCGAGCGCGGCAGCGAGCTCGTCACCACCGACACGGCGTTCGGTCGGCTCGGGCTGAGCGTCTGCTACGACCTGCGCTTTCCCGAGCTCTATCGCGGGCTCGTCGATCAGGGCGCGATCGCACTGGCGGTCCCGGCGGCGTTCACGCTGACGACGGGCAAAGACCACTGGCATGTGCTGCTGCGCGCGCGCGCGATCGAGTCGCAGTCGTACGTGCTCGCAGCCGCGCAGACCGGTCGGCACTTCGGCTCGCGCGTGAGCTACGGACACGCGCTGATCGCCGACCCGTGGGGAACCGTGCTGGCCGAGTGCGGCGAGGGCGAAGGCTACGCCGCTGCGTGGGTCGATCCGGAGGTCGTCGCGCGGGTGCGCGCGAGCCTGCCGTCGCTCGCCCATCGCCGGCTCGGCTGACGCCGGCTCGGCTGACGGATTGTCGCTGCGACACCCATGGCTTCCCTGGGCAAGTGTGTCCGAGGTACGGTCACGCGCGGCGAGAAGACGGTCACCCGGAGGATTCATGGCGGAAGAGAAGAAGAGCTCACGGGCATCGCGCGTTCTGCGCTTCACGGTGACGAGCGCGCTCTTGCTCGCGCCGCTCGGCGGATGCGGGAGTCCCGGCGCCGAGACTGAAGCGCCGCGCGTCAACACGGGGCCACTCGAGCGGCCGCGATACGCGCCGAACCCGGGGCCGAATGAAACCGCGCCGCAGCCACCGCCGCAGATCGAGGTCGACGCAGGAGTCCACGCCGGCGACCAGACGGACGCGGGCCCGCATTCAGGTCGCAGCGGTGCCAATCCAGGTCCTAGCGGCCACGGCGGCGCGACCGACACGGGCATCGAAGACATTCGCCAGCGGTTTCACGCCAATCCGGTCCCGCACCACGAGCCCGTAGAAAGCTGAGCACTTCGCCGATGCGCGACATGCTCGCGGCCTCGAGCGCGCGGCTCGCCGCGATGCACGCCCACCACGTGCATCGCGATCCGTGGCCCGCGTTCGAGCAAGTCGATGTGCGCGGTGTCGAGACCGCGGTGCGCGTGCACGCCATGCGTCAGTGGGCGGGCCGCGCGCGCAACGAATACGGCTCGGTGCATCAATTCTCTGCGCTCACGCACGCGCTCGCCGAAGCACGCGCGCCGGTGACCGTCATCGGGGCGCTCGCGCGCTTGCAGACCGACGAGGCGCGGCACGTCGAGCTCTGCGCGGCGCTCGCACGCGCTTACGCCGGGCCCGACGACGACGCGGTGTTGCGCAGCTGGCCCACGCCGCGCGCGCCGTGGCGCGATGCGCCGCGCGTCGCAGCGAACGGCGATGTATCGCGCATCCACGAGTGGGCCGCAGAGGCGGCGATCGCGGCGTGCTGCATCGGCGAGACGCTGAGCGTGCCGATGCTCGAGGCGATCGCGTTGGTCGCGACCGAGCCGACGGCCGCCGATGTCGCGCGACAGATCCTGCGCGACGAACATCTGCACGCGACGTTCGGCTGGGAGCTGCTCGGCTGGCTGCTGCCGCAGCTCGATGAGCCGGCGCGCGGACGCGTGCAGGCCGCGCTTGCGCCTGTGCTCTCGGGCTTCGAGGTGAGCACCTGCGGCACGTTCACGGCGGCCGAGCTCGCCGGCACCACGCTCGAGGTCACCGCGCCGGGGCCCGGCGTCGCGAACCTCGGCACGCTCGACGCGCGCACCTACGCAGCGATCTTCTACGCGACGCTCGAGGGCGAGATCTTCCCGCGATTCGTCGCGCTCGGGCTCGACCCACAGCGCGCCTGGGCCGAGCGCCCGGCGCGCGCTGCGCCTTCGAAGTAGCGCCGAAGACGCACGCGAATTCGGCGCGCTCAGCGCACCAGTGACAGCACTGGCGACGGAGCGAACGCCCGCAGGTGGCCGCTCTCTTCCGCGACGTAGAGCCAACCACGCTCGTCGACGCGGAGCACGTCGGGGATCAGATCGCACTCGACGGCGGGACCGAGGCTCGCGCCATCCGACGGCTTGAGCACGTGGACCTGCGCGGCCGGAACGAACAGTCCGCCATTGCGCAGCACCGGCTCGAGGCGCCGCGGTACATCGTCTGTCGCAGCGTTGGCGAGCTCACGCGCCCAGCGCACGGCGCCGCTGTCGAGATCGAGCGCGGTGACGCGACCGCCGGGCGCGTTGATCACCAGCGAGCGGTCGACGGCGAGCGCTGTCGCGCCACGGCCGAGGCCCGGATCCGCGGTCATCCAGCGCAGCGAGCCGTCGCGCGGATCGACTCCCGCGAGCGTCGCCGTCGCCGCAGAGCGGGTCGCCCCGGCGAGCGGAATACAAGCGACTCCATCGAGGCCGATCGGCGCTGCGAGCGGCGCCGCACCGAGATCACGCCGCCACAGCTCACGACCGGAGTAGAGGTCGAGGCCGAACAGCGTGCCAGCGCCGGCGCCGGCATCGCCAGAGAGCGCGAGCGCGACGTCGCGCGCGACGGCTGGCGTGAGCGAGAAGCGCGCCGGCTCGCTGAACCGCCACACGACATCGCCCGACGCGACGTCGAGCGCGTGCACGGCGCCGTCGCCGCAGACGACGAGCAAGATTCGACCGGCGCGACGCAGCTTGAACGCGCCGCCACGCGCGCGGAAGCGCCAGCGCAGCTCACCAGTGCGCAGATCGATCGCGACGAGCCGCGTCTGGCCTTCTGCGAGGATCGCCATCGGCGGAAGATCGCCGCCTCCCGCGAACGTGCAGACTGGTACACCGCCAGCGCGCGGAGCGACGCGCGTGCGCGCAGTAACTTCGCCCTCCGCGATGTCCCAGACCTCGACGGCGCCCTCGGGCGTCTGCCGCAGCAGCGAGGTGCCGACCATCATCGAGGCCGCGCGCGGTGCGCGGCGCGCCCACACCACGTCGCCGCCGTCGCGCGAGAGCGCGACGATGCGGCGCGGGGTCGAGACGACGATACGATCGCCGCAGAGATAGGTCGTCGCCGCGTCGAGCCCTTCGATCTCGGTGCGCCAGCGCTCGGCGTAGCGCAGTCGCCCGGTGGCGGTCGGTGCCGACGCTGCGCGCGGCGATGGACGCCCACCCGCCTCGGTCGCCTCAGACTCTGCGGCGGGCGGACTCGACAGTCGCAGGCGCTCCGGATCGCTGTTGACGAAGCCGTCTTTGCGCGTCCGCGTGCGCAGCACTTTGCGCAGCGCCCGCACTTCGTCGCGCAGCGCGGTCACGCGCAGGTTGCGCAGCTGCGACCGATCGGCCGAGCTGAGCGCGCGCATCAGATCGGTCGCGAGCCGCAGCACCGGCTCTGCGGCGCCCGGCACGTCGAGCGCGGGCACCGTCAGTGTCGCGTCGCTCGCCTCGCCAACGGTGAGCGCGACCTCGCCGTCCTTCGCTAGGCGCATGCCGACCACGAATGAGCCGGTTCGCAGTCGCACGTGAACGCCGCGCTCCGCCTCCCACGCATCGATCAGCGCGCGCACCGCCGCGACGAGCCGCTGCGCCACGAGGAAGATCGGACCGCGCGCGAGCGCGATGCGACGACCACGCGAGTACGCCCAGAGTCTCCCCTCGAACAGCGTCGCGTGGACGTCAGCGCGCGCCGAGCCCTCCGGCACGCCGTCGACCGACGCAAGAATCTGCGCGCTGAAGCCGAACGCGAGCGCCACCTGATCCGTCGGCTGCTCTTGAAAGCCGCCGAGCACCTCGACCGGCGCGGTGTCCGCGTGCGCGTCGACGACCATCGACGCAGCCGCGACCTCTGCGCGCGACGCGAGGCGCACATATGCGCCGCCCGACGCGCCGTCGCCCTCGCGATCGGCGAGCGCGCGCGCGGTGGTCGCGCACACGGCGAGCAACGCGCGCAGCGCGACGACGCGATCGCGCACGATGACCTCAGGCACGCCGCCGGTCTCGTAGTGACTCACGTAGACGCTGTCGCCGCGTCGTACGAACGCGTACTCGGCGGGGCGACTGCCGAGCGGCAAGATCACCTTCGAGCGCGCGCCCTCGGCGAGGTCTGCGATGGCCGCGACGAGGTCAGCGAGCGGCGGTAGCTCGGCAGGGGTGGATGTTCCGAGGAGGGCCGCTACGAGAGCGCCGCGGGGCTCGATCGCTTCGTTCGAAGACGATCCGATGCGGTCCGCGTTCTCGCGCAGTGGAAGGGGGCGTAGGTCGATCATCGCCATGGTTGGAGGCACTCCGGGAGCGCGAATGAAATGGTATGTGGCTCACCTTCCCGATCCGAAATTTTCGGATCGAAGAACTGCGCACGATCGAGCGATCTCCTGTGATCTACGTGCGATCCGGCGCGACGCGCGATCGCTGCTAGGATCCGCTTCGTGACACCCGCGAACGGAAATCGCCTGTTAGTTCACCTCGCAGCGCTGGTTGTGCTGGTGGCGGGACTGCGGTTCGCGGCGGCGTTGGTCGAGCCGCTCTTGCTCGCGTTCTTTCTCGCCGTCGTCTCGTACCCGCTGGTGCGCATCCTCGTCGGCTGGCGCGTACCGCGCGGACTCGCCGTCCTGCTCGTGCTGGTGCTCGACGTCGCCCTCGTCGTCGGCTTCGGACTGATCATCGGCGATGTGCTCGACGACTTTCAGGCGCGGCTGCCCGCGTATCAGCTGCGCACCAAGGCGATGCTCGACCTCGCGATCGTCGAACTGAACGCGCGCGGCGCAGGTCTCGACGCGCGCCGCATCTCGTCGACGATCGAGCCGGGCTACGTGATGTCGTTCGCAGGCACGCTGCTCGAGAGCGTGATGAACGTCGTCGGCAAGCTGTTCCTCGTGCTGCTCGTCGCTGCGTTCGTGCTGCTCGAGGCCTCGGTGTTCGGCGACAAGCTGCGCGTAATCCTGCCGGACGCAGACGAGGAGCTGGTGAACATCGAGAGCGCCGCGCGCGAGGTGCAGAAGTACCTGGGCGTCAAGACGCTCTCGAACCTGCTCACCGCGGTCGTCGTCGGGGCGCTCTCCCATCTCTTTCGCCTGGATTTTCCGATCCTCTGGGCAGTCCTCGCATTCTTGCTCAACTTCATTCCGAGCATCGGCAGCGTGATCGCGTCGGGGCCGCCGATCGTGCTCGCGTTGGTGATGTACGGGCCCGGTCCGGCGGCGCTCTATGCGGCGCTCTACAGCGGCAGCAATCTGCTGATCGGCAACGTGCTCGAGCCGCGGGTCATGGGCCGCGCGCTCGGGCTCTCGCCGCTCGTCGTGCTGCTCTCGATGATCTTCTGGGGCTGGCTGTGGGGGCCAGTCGGCGCGCTGCTGTCGGTGCCGCTGACGATGAGCACGCGCATCGTGCTCGCGCACACCACTGATCTCGGCTGGATCGGGGTGCTCATCGGCAGCGCGCCAACACGCGCCGCCGTGCTCGCGTCGACACCGCCGCCGGCACCTGAAGATGCGAGCGCGGTGAGCCACCCGAGCGTGACGCCCGACGCCGCGCCGACGAAGCGATGATGCAGCTCGAAGGCGCACACATCGTCGCCGTCGGCGCGCTGATCTTCCGCGACGAGCGCGTGCTCGCGATGCGTCGCAGCGCGCACAAGGACGCCGGCGCGGGCTTGTGGGAGACGCTGTCCGGAAGAGTGCGCGAGAACGAGGAGCCGCTCGACGCGATCCACCGCGAGATCGTCGAGGAGTGCGCGCTGCGCGTCGCGCTCGATGAGCGTCCCGTCGAGGTCTATGCGGCGCGACGCGGCGCGCTGCCGATGATCGTCGCGCTCTATCGCGCGCGGTGGGTGAGCGGCGAGGTCGTGCGCTCCGACGAGCACGACGCGCATGCGTGGTGGACGCCCGCCGAGTTTCGTGCGGGCTCGACGTTGACGCGGCTCGCCGACGCGATCGACCGCGCCGCATTGCTGCCGTGGGCGCGCTGATCGTGCGCGCGCGCTGCCCAGTCGCCGGTTTCACGCTCGGAGCGGCGCTGTTCGCAGCGGCGCTGTTCGCAGCGTGCGGAGACAACGCAGTTACGCCCGATGCAGGCGCGCACGACGGCGGGACCACACAAGCGGACGCCGGTGAGGACGCGACCGACGGCGCGCCCGCGCTCGATGCCGATGCGCTACGCGACGCGGGAGAGCCCGATGCGCGGGTCGACTTCGAGGTGCCGTGGTTCGTCGACGTCGCAGCGATGAGCGGGCTCGCGTTCGAGCGCACACCGCACGAGCGGCTCGACTCGCTCGCCGATCGCATGAGCGGCGGCGTCTGCGTGATCGATGTCGATGGCGTAGCGCCCTACGATCTCTTCTTCGCCGCGCGGCCGAGCGACACCGGCGACGCGCAGTCACGGCTGTTCGTCGCGCGCGGGCCGCTCGACTACGTCGATCGCACCACGGAGCTCGGCCTCGCCGACGTCGGCGACGCGCTCGCCTGTCTCGCCTTCGACGCGGACGGCGATGGCGACGACGACCTGCTCGTTCCCGGTCGCGGCGCCGTCCGCTTCTTCGAGAACGTCGCCGGCAGATTCGCGGACAAGAGCGAGCGCATCCCGCCGCAGAGCCCGACGCATCTCTTCATGTCGGCGGCCGCAGGAGATGTCGATCGCGATGGTGACGTCGATCTTTTCGTCGCCGGCTTCATCGACGACGATCGGTCGCGGCTCCCCGCTGCGTGCGGAACGCTCCCCTGCGCCGCCGATCTCGTGCGCGCGAATGGCGTGCCGAATCTACTGCTGCTGCGCGACACGCGCGGTGACTATGTGAACGACACAGCGCGCGTGGCCCCCGAGGCCGCGCTCGACGAGATGACGCTGGTCGTCGGCATCGCGCGCATGGAGGGACGCGGTCGCGTCGATCTCTGGGTCGGCAACGACTACGGCTCCGTCTACGCCGATCGCCCACTGCGCTGGGACGCGGCGCGAGGCCGCTTCGCCGATGTCTCGGACGTCATTGGCCTCGGGCGAAACCATCGCGGCTACGGCACCGACACGATGGGTTGGACGACCGGTGATGTGGACGGTGACGGCAACGTCGACCACGTGACCTCGAGCTTCGCGCTCGATGCGACGGCGGTCTACCTGTGTGCGGATGGCTTCTGCGAAGATCGCGCGCGCACCATCGGCACCACCGCCACCGATCGCACTTTCCGCTGGGGCGTGGCGCTCGCCGACTTCGATCTCGACGGTGATGTCGATCTGATCGAGGCCACCGGGCAGATCTATCTTGAAGCGGAGATCGGTCCCCTGCGCACGGTCGGGCCTTCCGATCAGACGCCGAACCTCTACGAGAACCGCGACGGAACGCTCGCCGTGCGGTCGGGCGCAGAGGGCTCTGCGTTCACGCGACCAGGCCAGCACCGCGGCGTCGCGCTGGTCGATCTCGACGAGGACGGGCGCCTCGATGTGGTGATGGCGCCGCGCACCGGCGCACCGATCGTTCTCCGCAACGTGCGCCCGCCGCGCGGGCACTGGCTGCGTATTGCGCTGCGTGGACGCGGTATGAACTCCGGCGCGGGCGGTGCGCTCGTCACCGTCACGACGAGCCGCGGCGCGACGGCGCGCTCGCACGTGATCGGCGAGGGCTATCTCGGCAACTTCGATCCGCGCGTGCATTTCGGCCTCGCGGAGGGCGGCCCGGTCGACGTCAGCGTGCTCTGGCCAGACGGCTCGACGACCACGACGCGCGGTGTCGCGGTCGACGCAGACGTCAGCGTCCGCCAGCCGTGACCCGCGTGGACGCGCGCGCGACGACGGCGTCGAGCGTCGCCCGAAAGCGCCCGGCGCTGTGCTCTCGTGTGACGTAGGCGCGACCACGCTGCGCGACTTCACGCGCAGCGATAGGCGCGGCGAGCATCGCCCCGAGCGCGGCGTCGAGCGCGTCCGCATCGTCGTCCGCGCAGACGCTCGCGCAGCCGCTGAGCGCGAGCCCGCCGAGCGCTCGGCGCTGCGCCACCACCGGCACGCCGCGGGCGAGCGCATCGAGCAGCTTCACTGGCACGCCGCCATCGACCGCGCGCGGCACGATGGCGACGTCGGCAGCCGCGTGCACTCGGCGCCGCGTCGCCTCCGTGTCGAGCCGCGAGAACACGACGAGCGCGGAGAGGCCTGCGCTGCGCACCGCTTCCGCGATTACCGCTCGGGTCGACTCCGTCGCGACGAGTACGCGCACGGCAGCGCGTCGCCGCGCGAGCTTGCCGAGCCCCTCGAGCACGAGCGGCACGCCCTGATAGCGATCGAGATTGCCCGCGTAGAGCACCACCTCGGCGTCTGCGGAGAGTCCGAGCGCATGGCGCGCAGCACTCCGCTCTTCGATCGTCGTTGGTGCCGGCACCGGCCACGGAAGTGCGAGCGTAGCCACGTCGCCGCCCGTCGCCGCGTGCAGTCGCGCGGCGAGCCCCGGCGCGACCGCAGCGACGGCGTCGGCACGCGCGACGAGCCCACGATCGAGCGCTGCGCCGGCGCGCGTCAGCAACGGCGCGAGCGACCCGCGCGCGTACGAGGGCAGCTCTGCCGCGAGCTCGGTGTGCGCGACGAAGACCAGCGGCCGCGCGCGGACAGCGAGCACAGCCGCGCACGCCTCCACATGGTGCGCGATGACGATCTCCGGACGCAGCGCGGAGACCAATCGCCGCAGCGCGAGCGCGAGCGCAACGTCGAGCATGAGCTTCTGCGCCGATGGCCCCGAGCGCAGCGAAGGGCGCGCGAAGGACATCCACGGCGGCGTCTGCGGCCGGTGCAGCGTGACGCGCGCGTCGAGCGCACCGACGTCGAACGCACTCTCGTCGATCGCGCCGGCTGCGCGCGGATAGACGAGCAGATGTACGTCGTCACGATCGACCGCTGCGCACGCCTTTAGCATCGCGCGCACCGCGCCCTGCGTGCCCTGCGGCGATGGGAATGGAAGCGCAGCGACGTGCAACGAACGCACGACGCCGCCTAGCATGGAGCCGGTCGCGACGTGACTCTGGAATAACTGGAACGCGCCGGTGGACGCCTCGAATTCGGGCGTCTGCGCGCCGCGCCGCTATGATGACCGACCGAGGTATTCGTATGTCCGCCCTTCGCTTCAATTCGCGCTCGAACGCCGCACTGCTGATCCTGACTCTCTCGCTCTCGGCCTGTGGAGTGCGCACTGGTCTGATGATCGAGCAGGATGGCTCGGTGTCGGCCGACGGCTCGACGGACTTCGGTCGTCTCGACGGGCGCGTCGATCTGGGGATCGACGCCACCGTACGCTGCGGCAGTGACGCGGAGTGCGAAGACGGGCTGCGCTGCAATGGCACCGACCGCTGCAATGAAGACGGCATCTGCGAGCCCGACCGGATGCCCGAGCGCTGCGACGATGCGGTCGATTGCACGGTCGACGTCTGCACCGAGCCCTCAGGCGCGTGCGAGTTCCGCCCCGACTCGAGCCGCTGCGTTGGCGGCGGCTTCTGCGATCCGACCTCGGGCTGCTTGCTCGTCGGCTGCGCGCCCGGAAGTGCCTGCGAGGACGGCATCTTTTGCAACGGCGTCGAGATCTGCGGGCCCGACGGCCTCTGCCAAGCGGGCAGCTCGCCCTGTATGGTCGGCGCGTGCGGCGCCGGCTGCGACGAGGGCTCACGCGCGTGTACTCCGCCGATGCCAGTCGACATGGACGGTGACGGCGAGGCCTCTGCCTTCTGTGGCGGCATGGACTGCAACGATCGCGACAATCGCATCTTCCCGGGTGCTCCTGAGCTCTGCAGCAACGATGTCGACGACAACTGCGACGGCGTCGTCGACTGCCGCGACAGCAGCTGCGCGATGGATCCAGTTTGCCTCGCCTGCACCGCGCGCGAGACGGTCTGCTCCGGCGGCGCGGACGAGGACTGCGACGATCTCATCGACTGCCTCGATGCCGACTGCGATGGGACGCCTGCGTGTGTCGCTACGTGCACGACGATCGACGTCTGCGGCAACATGCGCGACGACGACTGCGATGGCCCGATCGACTGCGACGATCCCGACTGCGCTCGTGACCCTTCGTGCCTCTGTGGCCCCGGGCCGCGTCCGAGCAACGAGATCTCCTGCACCGACGGCATCGACGACGATTGCGACGGCCGCACCGACTGCCTCGACGCCGACTGCGCGTTCACCGTGGACTGCGACACCACCTGCGGCCGCAACATCGGTAGCGCGGTCGGCAACAGCGTCGCTCGCGGCACCAACGCGCGCGGTGAGCTGCTGCTCGAAGGCAGCTGTTCGCCGTCGACGCGTGGCGGGCGCGAGGTGCGCCTCGTGTGGACCGCGCCGGCCACCGGCGACTACGTGCTCGATACGCTGTCGTCTACGTTCGACACCGTGCTCTACGTGCTCGCCAGCTGCGAGGGACCACAGATCCCCGGCGCCTGCGACGACGATGGCGGCGCTGCGCAGACCTCGCAGCTGCGCATCACGGCGGAGGCGGGAACCCGCCTCGTCATCGTCATCGACGCGTTCGCCGGCCTGGTCGGCGACTACGTGCTCAGCATCGTGCCGGTGGCGACGACGAGCGAGCGCGGCCGCTGCCGCGACGGCGTCGACAACGATCGCGACAGCCGCGCGGATTGCCGCGACAGCGACTGCGCGTCGGACTCGGCGTGCTGCGCCTTCAGCCCAGAGCTCTGCAGCAACGGCGTCGACGACGACTGCGATGGCTTCGCCGACTGCGAAGACACCGGCAGCTGCGCGATGACGCCGGCGTGTTTCTTCGACGGCGGGACGATCGACGCTGGACGTGATGGCGGGCCGATCGACGCTGGACGTGATGGCGGGCCGATCGACGCTGGACGTGATGGCGGGCCGATCGACGCTGGACGTGACG
>Ga0163144_10013520_pt1 | contig 17033 bp, 15 predicted proteins | sample OliLak19BULKMAT1_FD_123175 | JGI IMG/M metagenome (GOLD analysis project Ga0163144, IMG submission 123175) | Freshwater microbial mat bacterial communities from Lake Vanda, McMurdo Dry Valleys, Antarctica - Oligotrophic Lake LV.19.BULKMAT1 | ecosystem: Environmental > Aquatic > Freshwater >... | reverse complement strand
GCTACCAACGAGACGCCCCCACGTCACCATCGCGTCGAACCGCGACGAACGCAGGACAACGCGGAGTCGATCGCCGGGCTGCGCAGTGATCGTGTACTGATGAAAGTGCTGGCCCGCGTCGGTCTCGGGATCTTCGGCACTGATGGTGCCGGACAGGGTCTGGCCGATCGTGATCGGACGCGACGTGATCTTTACCGTCGGCAACGCATTGAGCGAGATGGTGAACGCACCAGTGCTCGTCGACGCGAGCGCACGGGCGTAGATGCGGTACTGGCCGTTGGCCGAGAAGGTCAGCATCGCGTCCGTGCCGCCGCCACTGTCATCATCGGTGCCGACGGTCTCTTCGCCGCTCGCGGTCACCTTCGTGACCTTCACGTACGAGTCAAATGCCCCCGATCGCACGGCCACGCGCACGCGCTCACCGCGGCCGGTGAACGTATAGAGTTGGTACGGAACGGCCGGCGTTTCCTCTTCGAGAATCGGGCTGGTCTCGTTGAGCGTGCCTTCGCGTACCTGCCCTGCCGTGAGCGCGACCGCCACGACCGGAGCCACCGGCGGCGCGACTTCCACCTTGAGTTCGTACGAGCCGACCGCCTCGGCGGAGAGCGCCTGCGCCACGACGTAATACGTGCCCGCCTCTGCGGCGCGGAAACGCAACCGGGCGTTGGCGTCGCCACCACTGTCGTCGTCTTCGACGATCATCTCGGTGAGACCGCCCGTGGTCTTCACCACCCAGAGATACGAGTCCACATCACCGGAACTCATGGTGATGATGTACCGATCGCCCGCCTTGGCTTCGAGTCGGTACGTATGGAAGGCGCCGCGCGACTGGATCTTCGGATCCTGCGTCGTCAGCGAGCCCGCCATCGTCTCGCCGAGCCGAATCGGACGATGCTGCGCCTCAACGGAGGTGGCGGCGCCCGCCACGAGCGCGAGTCCGCTGACCCAGCACACCAGCCTGCGCCTGACCTGACGTTCCATCGTGCACCTCATCCCTTCAAGGGTTCGTGCGCGGACTCAACGCGGGAGGTACTGGTCCACCCCGCGCGCCGCGCGCGTCAACTGCTGTGCTGCCACTTCGTCGCGGATCGCCCGATTCGCGGCGATGCCCGCGGCGTTCTTGTACCCGCGCGGATGGTCGAGATGCACCACCAACGCCCGATGCCGGAACTGCCGCCCACGGATCCCTGCGTTCTGCAGCCGTTCGCCGATCTCGCGGTCCAAGCCGCCCCACTCCAGCCGTTCATCGAAGCCGTTCACCGCGAGCAGATCCGCCATCCACACCGACGAATTGTGCCCGTTGAACGTCGCCCCGGTGGGGGTCAACGCATCCAGGGCCATCGCCGCGCGCGACCCCCAGCGGAATCGCGCCAGTCGCCGCGACCACGGGGTCCCGTTCGCGCGGAGCCAATCATAGTCTGTCGCGCGCCCGGTCAGGATGTCGTTCTTCGTGATCGCCTCACTCGTGGACATCGGCAACTTCAGATAGCCGCCAGAGATAAAATGCCCAGGCTTCGCGTGGGCCGCATGCACCGCAAGCAGATCGTTCCGTGGAATGCAGTCCCCATCGGTGAAGAAACAGTAGTCCCCCGTCGCCTGCGCGATCGCCTTGTTGAGGATGCGGCATTTGCCGAAGCCCTCGTGCGGCTGACGGACATGGGTGATGGGGTAGGTCACCTCCCGCCGCACCCGGTCGATCACCTCTTGGGTCGCGGGGCCGGACCCGTCGTCGGCCACCAGCACTTCAAAATCGCGGAAGGTCTGGGTCTCGAAGCCCCAGAGAACCCGCTCCAGCCACTGCGGCTGCTCGTACGTGCTGAACATCACGGAGATCTGCATCGCGCAGAAAGGTCGCGACCCACGCTACGGCCACGCAAGGAGTGGTCGCGGAGTTGTAGATTTCCGGTCATGCCTGCCCCCACCCAGTCCACCGCCGCCACCGACCGCTTCATCGTCGGCGTGGACCTCGGCGGCACCAATCTCGTTGTCGGCGCCACCTCCGCCGATGGGTCGCGCCAGTTCGGGATGTACAGCGTCCCCACGCGCGCGGATCTCGGCGCAGATGCCGTCGTCGCACGGATCGCCGAACAGATCGAACGGGTCGTCGCCGAGGCCACGAGCACGCTGGGCGCCCCGCGGACGCATTGCGTCGGCGTCGGGATCGGCTCGCCAGGACCGCTCGACCGCGAAACCGGCGTGGTGCTCTTCACACCGAACCTCGGCTGGCGCGATTTTCCGCTGCGTGATCGGGTGCAGGATGCCGTCCGGCTCCCCGCCACACTCGACAACGACGCCAACTGCGCGACCCTCGGCGAGTGGTGGCTCGGTGCCGCACGCGGGGCGAAGCATGTGGTGGGGCTGACGCTCGGCACGGGGATCGGCGGTGGGCTGATTCTCGACGGGCGGCTCTACCACGGCATCAGCGACGTGGCGGGTGAACTGGGGCACATGACGATCGATTCCAACGGCCGCCGCTGTGGATGCGGCAACTACGGATGCCTCGAGGCCTATGCCTCGGGTTCGGCCATCGCCGAACGGGCCCGGGAGTCATTGGCCGGAGGGGAGCCGAGTTCGCTGCCGCGGCTGGTCGGCGGCGATCTCTCGAAGCTCACGGCCGCCCACGTGTACGATGCGGCCAAAGATGGCGACGAGCTGGCGATCGGCGTGGTGCGCGACACGGCGCGCTTTCTCGGGATTGGCGTCGCCAATCTGCTGAACGCGTTCAATCCGGAAGTCGTGGTGCTGGCCGGCGGCGTGACCCAGGCGGGGGACGCACTGTTCGAGCCGATGCGCGCCGAAGTCCGTCGTCGGGCATTCAAACCCGCAGTCGATGCCTGCCGCATCGTGCCTGGGGTGCTGCCGAACGCGGGGGTGATCGGGGCGATTGCGACCTTCGCCCAGCGCCAGGGCCTGATGTGAGCGCTGAGTCCGCCGGCGCCGGTCCTGCCGAGCGCCGCAAGCGACTCGGGGTGATCGGCACCTTCGTGTGGGATGTGATTCACGGCCGCGACGTGCGGGATGCCCCGGTCGAGGAGTGGGGGGGCATCACCTACGCCCTCTCGGCCGCAGACGCCGCATTGCCGCCCGACTGGGAGTTGGTGCCGCTCGTGAAAGTGGGAAGCGATCTCGCGTCTGAGGCACGGACGTATCTGCGGACGCTGCGTCGGATCGCGCCGGACGCGGCCCCGATCGAAGTCCCCCAGCGGAATAACCGAGTCGAGTTGCGGTATCACTCGGACGAACGGCGGAGCGAGGTGCTGAGCGGCGGCGTCCCGGGGTGGACCTGGGCGGGCCTCCAGCCGCTGCTGCGCGACCTCGATGCGCTGTACATCAACCTGATCAGCGGGTTCGAGCTCGATCTCGTGACGGCACAGCTGATCCGTCAGCAGTTCAAGGGGCCGATCTATTGCGATCTGCATTCGCTGACGCTCGGCCTCGAGCCCACGGGGCTCCGCACGCTGCGCCCGTTGGCCGAGGTCGGGGCGTGGTGCGCCTGTTTCGACGTGTTGCAGGTGAATGAGGATGAGGTCGCGATGCTCGCGAGCGATCCGCTGGCGCTCGCGGCGACGGCGCTGAATGCGGGGGTCCGGACCCTCTTCGTTACCCTGGGGAAGCGTGGAGTCGTCTATTTCGAGGATGCCGGGGTGGGGCGTCCGCTACGCACGGCGCTGGTGTCGGCGTCGCCGACCCGCGGACCGGGCCCCGGCGACCCCACCGGATGCGGCGATGTGTGGGGCGCCACGTGGTTCTCCCGCTCGGTCGCGGGTGATACATTGGAGGCTTCGATGCGAGTGGCCTGCGATGCGGCCGCGCGCAACGTGGATCATCGCGGGGCGACCGGCCTCGCCCATCATCTTCGCGGAGAATTGCACCCGCTGTGACCGCCGTCATCAACGTGCCAGCGTCCCTCGATGAAGCGGGCTTCGAGCTAGTGCTCGAACAGCTCGCGCCGCTCGCGCCCGACGCCAAGTTGCTGGTCGACGCGCGGCACTGCCGCTTCGCGACTCCCGCCGGGCTCACCGGCCTGCTCTGCCTTGCGCAGACCCGACTGGAGAAGCCCGACTTCGCGCCGCCGACCGACGAAACGGTACAATCGTACTGGGCTCGCTCGCGCTTCTTTCACTACGCGGAGGAGCTCTTCACGATGCGCGGCCCTGTGCTCAAGCCGCGGACGCAGCAGGACAGTGACACGGTGCTGGAAGTGACGCCGATCGCGAAGAGCGAGGATGTCCACGCGGTGGTGGAGCGCGTGAAGGATCGCGCCACGCACATCCTGACGACCAAGTTGCACTTGGAAACGCGCGCCACGATGGGCTTCGCGATGTCGCTCTCCGAGGCGTGCCAGAATGTCGTGGAGCACGCTGGGCGCGGGGGATGGGTCGCGGTCCAGGCGTACAACTGGACCAAGTTCCGCGTTGGGCGGTGGGTCGTGGTGATCTCCGTGACGGATGCCGGCCAGGGCTTCCGCTCCTCGCTCGAGACGTCGCGCGCGCGCGTGATCGCGGGTGACCGCTGGAGTGACGGGGATGCACTCGAGGCCGCGCTCACTCAAGGGCACAGCCGTCACGCTGAGCCGGGGCGCGGGCAGGGCCTGAAAGGCATCAAGAGCTACGCCCATCGGCACGACGGGCGCCTCTCGATTCGCAGCGGTACGGCGCGGATCAGCATGGTCGCCTCGTGGGACAATGGCGTTCCGCGCGAGGAGAACCTCAGCCCGTTCCCGGGCGCCCAGTTGCAGATCATCATCCCCGAGAAGGTGGCCGAGGGATGACGCATATCGACGTGCGGTCCGCGCTCCAGAGCGCCGAGACGGGGGCCTACTCCGACCTCGTCACACGGAAGACGGGCGCGGTCGTACGCACCGTGATCGAGCATCAGATCGCGGGCCTCGCCGATGGCACGGTCGTGTTCCTCGACTTCTCGCACATCGGGGTGCTCGATCGCTCCTGCGCGGACGAGTTCGTCGCGAAGCTCATCATGCCGCTCACGCGCGAACATCCGGACCACGACGGGTACGTCGTGTTTCATGGCATCTCGGATGATCATCTCGAGACGATCGAGGCGGTGCTCGAGACGCACGGTCTTGCCCTCGTGGTGCAGTTCGGCGGCGAGACCCGGCTGGTGGGCGCGGTCACGCGCGAGGAGCGCTCCTGCTGGGATCTCGTCATGACGCATGGCTCGGTGATCCCCGAGACGGTGGCACTGCACACGGGCGTGCCGGACGAGGCGTGTCGCGCGTTGCTCGAGAGTCTCTCGCGGCGTCGGTTGCTGCGCCGCGATGCGGATCGGTTCCTGCGATTAGGCGCGGCGCTGGCATGAGCCGCGCCTTCCTGCCGTTGCAGATCGTCGGGTTCATCGCCACCACGCGCTCCGACTCCGACCGTGGACCGTTGGTGCGGATCCGTCCCGACGACGCCGTCATGCGCTTGATCGACCATGGCGAACTCGTGTGGGTCTACGGCCCGCGCCGGCACGAGCTCGCGCCGGTGGAGTATGACGAGACGTTGCCGCGTGGCGGCATCGTCGTGCGCGACCTCGGCGGCCTGACCGTCACCGAGATCGTGAAGCTGGTGAAGATGGATATCGAACACCGCCCCGTCCTCACCACCCACCTCGCCTGATCCGATGCCCCCCAAGACGAAGACCTCCCCCGCGCTCGCGACGATCGCCATCCATGGCGCCCGCGGGCCGCATGTGCCCGGCGCTCCCGTGGTCGAGCCGCTCGTCCAGAGCGTGAATCACTTTCAGATGCCGGGTACGGCCGACGGGCTCAAGTACACGCGCTACGGCAACACGCCCAATGCGGAGCGCCTGCAGAAGCGGCTCGCGATGCTCGAGGGGGCGGAGTCGTCGCTCGTCCTCTCCAGCGGGATGGGCGCGACCGCGTGCGCGCTGCTGGCGCTCCTGCGCCCCGGCGATCATCTCCTGTGCTCGCAGTACATCTACGGCGGCACGCATCGGCTGCTCACCGAAGAGTTCGTGCGCATGGGGATCGACGTGCAGTTCGTCGATCCCTGGGAGGCGCGCGTCTGGCGACGGCACGTGCGCAAGGAAACGCGCGCGATCTTCGTGGAGTCGCCGGTCAATCCGACCTGCCGGGTCCTCGACATCCGCCCGATTGCGTCGGTGACGCGCAACTCCGGCGTCGCCCTGTTGGTCGATTCGACCTTCGCGAGCCCAGTGAACTACCGGCCCATCGAGTGGGGGGCGGATGTCGTGATTCATTCCGCCACGAAGTATCTCAACGGGCATCACGACGTGCTGGCCGGGGTCGTCAGCGGCTCGGAACCCTACATCGAGGAAGTGCTGCAGAAGGAGATGCTCTGGGGACAGACCCCGGACCCCTTCGCGCTCTGGCTCCTCGAACGCGGGCTCAAGACGCTCGACGTGCGCGTGCAGCGTTCGAACGAGACGGCGATGACCATTGCGCAGTGGGCGGAGCGTCAGAAGCAGATCGCGCGCGTGCATTACCCGGGGCTGCCCACCCACCCCGATCACGCGGTGGCCAAGGTCACGCTCGACGGCTTTGGCGGGATGCTCGCCCTCGAACTCAAGGGCGGCGGCAAGGCGGCGGACAAGTTCCTGCGCAAGCTCAAGCTCGTCACGCACGCGCCGAGTCTGGGCGGCGTCGACACGCTGGTGAGCGAACCGCGCTACACCTCGCATGCGAAGATGACCTCGGAGGAGCGCGCGGCGATCGGCATTCCCGATGGCTTTCTGCGCGTCAGCGTCGGCCTCGAAGATGTCGACGATCTGATCGCCGACCTCGAGCAAGCCCTGAAGTGACCCGATGATCCGGTTCACCAAAGTCTCCAAGCACTACACGCGCGGCGGGCCCGCCCTTGAGGATGTCACGTTCCACCTGCGCCGCGGCGAGTTCGCCTTCCTCACGGGACCGAGCGGCGCCGGCAAAAGCTCAATCCTCAAGCTCGTGTACATCGACGAGCGCCCGAGCTCGGGGGAAGTACGCGTCGACGGCAAGAGCTCCGTGACGATGACGCCGCGCGAGATTCCGCGGTTGCGCCGTCGGCTCGGCGTCGTCTTTCAGGATTTCCGCTTGCTCGAGGACCGCACGGCGGAGCAGAACATCGCGTTCACCCTCGAGGTGACCGGCACGCCGCACTCGGCCATTGCGCCACGCGTTGCCCGCGCGCTCACGCAGGTCGGGCTCACCTCCAAGGGCACGGCGTTGCCGCACGAACTCTCCGGTGGTGAGCAGCAGCGCGTCGCCATCGCGCGCGCACTGGTCAACGATCCGCTCGTGCTGCTGGCGGACGAACCGACCGGCAATCTCGATGAACGCGCCACGCGCGGCATCTTCCAGCTGCTGCGTGAGATCAATGCCTCCGGAACGGCCGTGCTCATGGCCACGCACGACCTCGACCTCGTGCGGGATACCGGGCTACGCGCCCTCGAGCTCAACAAGGGACGCCTCGTGTACGACTCCGGCGCCGAATCGCAGGAGGCGACGCTATGAGACTCGCCTTCCGCGAGGCGCTCCGCGCGTTTCAGCGCGCCCCGGTGCTGAGCGCCCTCTCCATTACGACGATCGCCTTTTCGCTCTTCGCCTTCGGGTTGTTCGGACTCGTCGCGCTCAATCTGCGGAACGCGCTCCAGCAAGTTGAAGACCGTGTCGAGATCCGCGCCTTCGTAGCCGAGGGCACGCCCCCGGAAGCAACGAGTGCCGCCGTCGGCGATGTGGCACTCTTCCCCGAGATCGCCAGCGTCCGTCTCGTGACCGAAGCGCAAGCGCTCGAGCGGGCGCGCCGTGAACTCAAGGAATTCGAGGATGTCTTTGACGCGGGGATCCTGCCCGCGAGCATCGAGGTGCGCCTCAAGCCAGGACGCCGCGACCCGGAAACGGTGCGCGATGTCGCACGGCGCCTCCAGCTCTACGATTTTATCGATGACGTGCGATTCGGTGAGGAGTGGGTCGAGAACCTGCACCGCCTCCGCAACATCGCGACCGGCGCGGGACTCGCCCTCGGCGCGACCTTCGCGCTTGTCGCGCTGATCATCATTGGCTCGACCATCCGCATGGCCGTGCTCGCGCGCAGCCGTGAGATCGTGATCATGCGACTCGTCGGCGCGACCGATGGGTTCATTCGCGCGCCCTTTCTCATTGAAGGCGTGATGAAGGGGACCCTCGGCGGCATCCTCGCGCTCGTGCTCACTTGGGTGGCCGCCGAGTTGACGGGCCGCTGGGTGATGCAGGTGACGTGGTTCGATCCTGAGCTCGCCGTGCTCGGCGTGCTGGCCGGCGCCCTGCTCGGACTGCTCGGCAGTGCGGTCGCCGTCGGACGCCACCTGCGGAAGGTGTGATGCGTCGGTTCGCGCTCGCCTGCGCTTGGGGCGCGCTCGCGCTCGGCACCGCTGGGCCGCCGCTCGGCTCGCAACAGCGGCCCGACACGTTGCCACCGTCGGCCGCGCGGGCGTCCGAGCGGATCCGCGCGGAGCAGCGCGATCTGGAGCGCCTGCGCAACGAGCGCGCGACGCTGGAGCGTCGGATGCGCGAGCTGCAATCGAGCGCGCGCAACATCACCGCGGAACGACAGAATCTCGAGCGACAGGCGCGCGCGACGGCCAACGTGGTGCGGTCGCTCGACGATCAACTCGGCACGCTCTTCGAAGAAGTCACCACCGTGAACACCTCGCTTGTCCGGACGCAGGATGAACTCGCCGTGAAGCGGGCGGTGCTCCGTCGCCGCGTGAACGAGATCTACAAGCGCGGACCGCTCTACACGTTGGAGGCCTTGCTCTCGGCGGAGTCGTTCGGCGCGCTCGTTGGGCGCTACAAGTATTTGCATCTTGTGGCGAAGCGCGATCGCGCGCTGCTGGGGCGGGTGCAGACGCTCAATCAGCAGGTGACGTCGCAGCGATTCCTCTTGGTGCGGCTGCAGACGGATGTCGAGAGCAATCGGCGCGAGAAGGCCGATGAAGAGGCCCGGCTCCGGCGTCTGGAGCTGCAGCGCGGCCGCTCGCTCGCGCAGGTGGAATCGCAGACCCGTCAGGCGCAGCAGCGATTGCAGCAGGTCGTGCGAGACGAGCAACGGCTCTCCAACGTGATTGCGGCGCTTGAGGAGTCGCGTCGGCGCGCCGACGCCTCCGGCGCACGCACGGGAGCGCCGGCAGTCGTGAGTTCGCTGACCACCTCGGATCTCGGACGCCTCGATTGGCCCGTGGACGGGAGCATTGTGTATCGGTTCGGCCGCGTCGTGAGCGCGAACAACACCTCGATCACCTGGAACGGCATCGGCATCGGTGCCGCGATGGGGGCCAGCGTGAAGGCGGTGGCCGATGGTGAGGTCGTGTTCGCCGAGCCGGCGGGGACGTATGGGAACATGCTCATTCTGCAGCATGGTGGCGGTGCGTATTCGGTGTATGCGTCGCTCGATGCGTTTCGAGTACGGAAGGGGCAGCGAGTGAAGAAAGGCGATGCGCTCGGCACGGTGGGACAGGCCGATCCCGATATGCCGCCGCACCTCCACTTCGAGATTCGTCCCAATGGAAGAGGCCCGGTCGATCCGCTCGACTGGCTGAGGAGACCGCGGTGAGCCCTGCGCAGAAGAAGGCCCCGGCGAAGAAGGCGGCGGCGACGAAGGCCCCAGCAAAGAAGACCGCGGCGATTCGACTGAAGGCTCCCGCCGTTGCCCTCGGGGAGGTCCCTCCCGCCCCTTCCCCCCACGAAACCCCGCTTGGCGCGCACATCTCGACCGCCGGCGGCGTCGCGCTCGCGCCCGGCCGCGCGGTGGAGATCGGCGCCTCAGCGATGCAGATCTTCACGAAGGTCGCCAATCAGTGGAAGGAAAAGGAGATCTCCGCTGATGACGCGACGATCTTCAGGACCGAGCTGGCAAAGACGGGTGTGCGCTTCACCAATGCGCACGACTCGTATCTGATCAACCTCGCGTCCCCCGACCCGGCCCTGCGCACCAAATCGCTCGAGAGCTTCACCAACGAACTCCGACGCTGTCACGCGCTGGGACTCAACGCCCTCTGCTCGCATCCCGGCAACTTCATGGACGAGCGCGCGAGCGGCATGGCCCGCAACGCCGATGCCATCACTGAGGCGCTCGAGGCGGCCCCTGGCCCCACGCGACTCCTGATGGAGCTCACGGCAGGGCAAGGCACGGTGATCGGGAGCACCTTCGAGGAGATGGCCGCGTTGATCGCGCGCCTCCCGGCCGCGCAGCGCGCGCGCGTGGGCGTCTGTCTCGATACGGCGCATATCTTTGCGTCCGGGTATGATCTCGTTGGCGACTACGACGGCGTCTGGGCGCGCTTCGCCGATACCATCGGGTTCGCGCGCCTTGGTTTGTTGCATCTCAACGACTCCGCCGCGCCACTCGGGGCGAAGAAGGACCGCCATGCGCTGATCGGCGGGGGCTTCATTGGGGACGCCCCCTTCAAGCGGATCATGCAGGATCCCACCTTGGCCGCCGTGCCGAAGGTGCTCGAGACCCCGAAGGGCGACGACATGGTCACCAACGATCGCGCGATGCTCCAGAAGTTGCGCGCCTTCGCGCGCGGCTGACTCCGCTAACTTTCGCCGATGCTCACGCTGCTCCTCAACGCCGATCTCTTCGCCCCTGACCATGTCGGGGTGCGGCATCTGTTGGTCGCGGGTGAGCGCATCGTGTGGATCGGCGCGGACCGCGTTGAGTTGCCCGCCGGACTAGGCGCCCAAGTGATGGATCTCCAGGGGCGACGCGTGATTCCCGGCTTGGTCGACGGCCATGTGCACATCACCGGTGGCGGCGGTGAGGCGGGGGCGCACACCAAGGTCCCGCCTATCGCGCTCTCCCGATTCACGCGTGGCGGCGTGACCACCGTGGTCGGGCTCCTTGGCACTGACGACGCCACGCGGCACCCGCGTGAGCTCGTGACCGCCGTACACGCCCTTCGCACCGAAGGCCTGTCCGCGTGGAGCTGGACGGCCGGGTATCACGTCCCACCCGTGACGATCACCGGCACCGTGCGCGGCGATCTCGCGCACATCGAATGCATCATCGGCGTGAAGACCGCCATCAGTGATCACCGGTCGAGTCAGCCGACCCGCGACGAACTCCTGAAGCTCGCGAGCGAAGCGCATGTCGGCGGATTGATGACCGGTAAGGCCGGCCTCGTGCATCTGCATGTGGGCGATGGGCCGAAGGGTCTCGAACCGATTCGCGAGGCGCTGGCGCACTCGGAGTTGCCACCACGCGTGTTCAATCCGACCCACGTGAATCGGAAGAAGGCGCTCTTTGAGGAAGCGATTGCGCTCGCGCGCGGCGGCTCACATGTGGACCTCACGGCGTTTCCGGTGGCCGAGGGCGAGGATGCATGGAGTGCGGAGGTGGCGCTCTGCCGGTATCTCGAGTCCGGGGCGCCGGCGGATCGGATCTCCGTGAGTTCGGACGGCGGGGGCTGCCTGCCCACATTCGATGCTGAGGGACGCGTGGCGAGCATGGATGTTGGGGCGCCGGGCGCGTTGGCGCATACGCTCAAACGCTTGCTGGCCGATAGGCAGCCGCTGGCGCGCGTGCTCCCGGCCTTCACGAGCAATCCGGCGCGTCTACTGCGGCTCGCCCGAAAGGGACATATTGCGGTCGGCGCCGATGCAGATCTTGTGGTGCTCGACCCCGACGGAGGGATCCAGGACGTGATGGCAATGGGACAGTGGCACGTGCGCGACCGGCGGGCGATCGTACGTGGCGCCTTTGAGATCCCCGACAGCACGTCGGCATCAGCGAGCGCCTCGTGAGCCTCTCATGAGTCCCTCACCGACGCCGGATGGCGCGACCCGTGGCTGGATCATCCCGATCGGCGGGAGCGAGGAGAAGGAGAACAACGCGACCATCCTCGAGCGCTTCGTGCAGATCTGCGGAGGACGCGATGCCAAGATCGTCGTCATCCCCACGGCCTCGAAGCTCCATGACACGGGGGACCGCTACCGCGCCATCTTCACGGACCTCGGTGCGACCGAGGTCGACGTGATGGACTTCGACACCCGTCGCGACGGGGACGAGCCGGGGCGCGTGGCCGCCATCAAGGCCTGCGATGGCGTCTTCCTCACGGGCGGCAACCAGATGCGGCTTGCCACGATGATCGGGGGTACCGCGGTGGCGAAGGCGCTCCGCGAGCACAACGCGAACGGCGGCCACGTGGCCGGCACCAGCGCGGGCGCGAGTTTTCTCAGCGAGCACATGATCGCCTTCGGCGACGACAATCGGATGCCGCACGCGGGCTCGGTCACCCTTGCCCCCGGGCTCGGCCTGACCAACCGCGTGGTGATCGACCAGCACTTCACGCAGCGGGGACGGCTGGGACGGCTCATCACGGCCCTCGCCTTCAACCCCTTCCTGATCGGGCTGGGAATCGACGAGGATACCGCGGCATTCATCTCGCCAGACCAAACGGTCGAGGTCGAGGGAAGCGGCACCGTCACGATCGTCGATTCGTCAAAGCTCAAGTTCTCGTCCATGGACGGCGCCGGCCCAGATGACCCCATCTCGATGCTCGGGCTCACCCTCCACGTGCTCATCCGTGGCGCGACGTTCAATCTGCACACTCGCGAGGCGTCCGCAGGGACCCTCGCGGTGAGCAAGAGTTAGAGCGACCTTCAGGACATGCGGATCCTCGAACGGTCGGTCTATGTCGGTCCCTCGCTCTACGCGCACTTTCCGGTCATCCGGCTGACGCTCGATTTGGGCGCGCTGGAGCAATGGCCCACGAGTCGCCTTGGTGCGCCATTCATTGACGGCCTGCTCGCTGCCCTCCCGGGGCTCCGTGAGCACGGATGCTCTTACGGTGAGCCTGGCGGTTTCATTCGCCGCATGACCGAGGACGACGGTACCTGGCTGGGCCATGTCCTTGAGCACGTCGCGATCGAACTCCAGAACATCGCCGGCATTCCCGTCACGTTCGGCAAGACCCGCGGAACGGGCACCGATGGCGTATATCATGTCGTCTATGAGTACGAGCAGAAGGATGAAGGCCTTGAGGCCGGGGAACTCGCCCTGCGCCTCGTCGCCTCGCTCCTCCCCGCCGACGTGAGGCCCTCGGGGATCGTCCCCGACGAGTGGGCCTTCGACAACGAGCGCGACACCTTCATTCGCTTCGCGCAGCGTCGTGCCCTTGGCCCGAGCACGGCGTCGCTCGTGCACGCCGCCGAACGTCGCGGCATCCCCTGGATGCGCCTGAACAATCAGTCGCTCGTGCAGCTCGGCCACGGGAAGTATCAGCAGCGTATTCAAGCAACGATCACCGGCAGGACGCCGCATATCGCCGTCGAACTCGCGTCGGACAAGGAAGAAACCAACAAGATCCTCGGCCAGCTCGGCCTCCCCGTGCCGAAGCAGGAACTCGTGCAGAGTGAGGAGAACGCGGTCCGCGCGGCGCGGCGTATCGGCTACCCCGTGGTCGTGAAGCCGTACAACGGCAATCACGGACGGGCCGTGGCGATTCATCTCACCGAGGACGCACAGGTGCGCGCCGCGTTCAAGGCGGCGCAGGAGGTCTCGCGCTCGGTGATTGTGGAGAGCTTCCAGGTGGGCGACGACCATCGCCTGCTCGTCGTGAACGGCGAACTCGTCGCGGCCACCAAGCGCACCCCAGGCCATGTGGTCGGAGATGGGACGCACGGCGTCGCCGAACTGATCGAGATGGTGAACGCCGATCCGCGCCGCGGTGTCGGGCACGAGAAGGTGCTCACGCGCTTGGCCCTCGATGAACAGGCAGAGCGGTTGCTGGCGGCGAAGGGCTACACCGCAGCAACGGTCCCGCCCGCCGGCGAAATGGTCTTCCTGCGCTCCACCGGGAATCTCTCCACTGGCGGCACCGCCACTGACGTCACGGACATCATCCATCCGGACAACGCGGAGATGGCGGTTCGCGCCATCAAGGCGATCGGGCTCGATGTGGGGGGCGTGGACTTCCTCACCCCCGACATCACCGAGTCGTATCGCAAGCACGGCGGCGCCATCTGCGAAGTGAATGCCGCGCCGGGATTCCGCATGCATAGCGCGCCGAGCGAAGGGCGTCCGCGTGATGTCGCGGGGCCGGTGATCGACATGCTCTTCCCGGCCGGCACGCCAGCCACGGTACCGATCGCGGCCATCACCGGCACCAACGGCAAGACCACGACGTCGCGCATGCTCGCGCACATCTGCAAGATGGCGGGGCACACGCCGGGGCTGACCACCACCGATGGTGTGTATATCGACGGCGCACGGACGGTCGAGGGCGACATGACCGGCCCCGTCGCCACGCGCCTGGTGCTCTCGGATCCCACCATCGACGTGGCCGTGCTCGAGGTCGCGCGTGGCGGCCTGATCCGTGCCGGCATGGGGACGCCGTACGTCGATGTCGGTGCCGTGCTCAACGTGAAGTCCGACCACCTCGGCATGAAGGGAATCGATTCCCTTGAGGCACTGGCCGAGGTGAAGCGGATTGTGGTGGAGGTCGCTCGCGATACGGCCGTGCTCAATGCCGACGATCCGCTCGTGCTCCGCATGGCCGCGTACACGGAGGCGAAGCATCTCTGCTACGTGACGACGAACCCCGGCCACGCCATCGTGCGCGAGCACATCCGGGCCGGCGGACGCGCGGTCTCGCTCGAGAGCGGGGTCAACGGCCAGATGATCACGATCTACGACAAGGGGGCGCACATCCCCCTGCTCTGGACGCATCTCATTCCCGCGACCATCGAAGGCCGCGCCATGCACAACGTGCAGAACGCGATGATCGCCGCGGCGATGGCCTTCGCCATGGGCCATAAGCTCGAGACGATCCGTCAGGGGCTCCGCACCTTCGACACAACGTTCTTTCAGGCCCCGGGCCGCGCGAACGTGTTCAACGAGCATCCGTTCAAGGTCATCCTCGATTACGGCCACAACGCCCACGCCGTCGATGCGATGTGCCAACTCGCGCTGCGCCTCGAGGTCACCGGTCGCCGCTTGGTGGTCCTCGCGGGTCCCGGCGATCGGCGCGATGAGGACTTGGTCGAGATCGCGCGCGCCGCGGCCGGAAAGTTCGATCACTATATCTGCCGCCGCGATGACGGCCTCCGTGGCCGCGACGGGGACGAAGTCCCGCGCATCATCGCCAGCGCACTGCGGGACGCCGGCGTTCCAGACGACCGCATCGAACAGATTCCCGACGAGCAGGCGGCGGTCGATGCCGCGCTCCGCATGGCGCGCGCCGGGGACCTCGTGCTGGTATTCGGCGATCAGATCACGCGGAGCTGGAAGCAGATCATCCATTTCCGTCCCGACGGCTCGCCGCGTCCGGTGACCGCCGAGTATGCCGTGCCGCCGCTCAACGAGCCGCCCGTAGCCCCCGAGCCCCTGCTCGGCGATCTCGCCTCCCTCGTCCGCGATGAACGCGGCGTGCGGCTCGCGCGCGAGACCGACGACTGACGCCGGAGACTCCAAGCGTGGGTGCGGCCCCGCTCTTCACCGACTCCCGCCGACTCCTCGGTCCGAGTCTCTGGCTCGATGCCCCGGGCGTGACCCTCGAGGTCCCGCTGCCGCACGGACACAACAGCGAGTTGTTGCGAGGCTGGTCGGGACGAGTGACATGGATGTGCGCCGCCGTCGGCTGGCAAGACACCGCCCTCACCATGCGCCGCCATGCAACGGGGACGACGCTGGCATTCTCTGCGCCAGCGAACGGGCTGATGTCCGCGACCAGTCTCAACGAATGGTGCCTCGAGGCGGCGGCGGAGGAATACCTGATTCGCTACGATGCGTCGGAGCTCGAGGAGGAGCGCCTCCATCTCGACCAACCGCGAGCCCTCGCGCGGCTGAGAGAGATGATTGCCGCAGAGTCGGTCGCGCCGCCCGCGGACTCGACGCCGATCGCCGACCGCGACATCCCGATCGTGCTGGTGACCGGCTCCAATGGCAAGACGACCACCACACGCCTGATTGCGGCCATGCTGCGCGCTGCCGGACACACGGTGGGCTTCTCGTGCACCGATGGCGTGTTCATCGGTGATGCCGAGGTCGAACGTGGCGACTGGAGCGGGCCTGGTGGCGCGCGGCGCGTGCTGGAGGATCCGCGCGTCACCGCCGCCGTATTGGAGAGCGCACGCGGCGGTGTGCTGCGGCGTGGCACCGTGGCGCCGCACGCCGATGTCGTGGTGGTCACCAATGTCGCGGCCGATCACTTCGGCGACTATGGCATCCATTCGCTGGACGACATCGCCGAACTCAAGACCAGCCTCGCGCTCGTGCTACGTCCGACCGGAACGCTCGTGCTCAATGGCGACGATCCGCTGTTGGATCCTGCCGCTCCGACGGCCCGACTCTCCGCCGCGGCGCGCGCGTTGCCACCAGCGCAACGCGTCACCTTCTCGCTCGAGACCGCTTGGCCAACGGCGCTGCCCCCAGTTGGTGAGATTCCGATTACCGCGGGAGGCGCGGCGCGCTTCAATGTCGCCAACGTGCTGGCGGCCGCGACCGCGGCGCAGGCGCTCGGTCTCTCCGCCGAGGTGATCCGTGAGACGCTCCGGCACTTCGGCGAGGATCCGCGCGACAATTCCGGGCGTCTCATGCGCATCGGACTCGGCGGCATCACCGTCCTGATCGACTACGCGCACAACCCACACGGCCTCATTGCCCTGCTCGCCGCCGCGTCGTCGATGGTCTCGGGACGACTGCTCCTCCTGCTTGGCCAAGCCGGCGATCGCGACGATGGCGCCCTGCGCGCGTTGGCCCGCGCCGCCTGGAGTGCACAGCCGGCGCTGATCGTGCTGAAGGAGCTCGACGGGTATCTGCGCGGTCGTGCCGCAGGCGCTGTTCCCGCGATTCTCGCGGACGAGCTCAAGGCGAACGGCGCCCATCCCGACCAGCTCATGACCGTGCTGGATGAAATGGACGCCGTGAGAACGCTGCTCGTGCAGGCGCGTCCGGGTGATCTGGTGGTGCTGCCGGTGCACGAGCTGGACGCACGCACCCGCGTGCTGGCACTCCTCGAGGAACTGCGGGGCGCCGGCTGGACAGCCGGCGCCCCACTGCCCTAGCGCGCCGTCACGCGCCTCTGACTGC
>Ga0163144_10013519_pt1 | contig 17034 bp, 13 predicted proteins | sample OliLak19BULKMAT1_FD_123175 | JGI IMG/M metagenome (GOLD analysis project Ga0163144, IMG submission 123175) | Freshwater microbial mat bacterial communities from Lake Vanda, McMurdo Dry Valleys, Antarctica - Oligotrophic Lake LV.19.BULKMAT1 | ecosystem: Environmental > Aquatic > Freshwater >... | reverse complement strand
TTTGCCTGGGCGGGTATTTTCCTGATCCAATACAACATCGAAAAACCGACCCGGGAAACCGCTCCCGCCAAGCCTTTGGCACTCATGCCCGGATCACCGTCCACCCCGCTCACCGATGAACAGAGGGAAATGGCACAGTATGACATGTTCCGGGACGAGAAAGACAGGGTGGTGAAAACCAACCTCCTGGGCTTGGAAAAGACCTCGGACAAGCTGATCGACAAGGACGATATCCACTTCGCCATGGAGCTCCTCAATTTCATGCATCGCCCTGCGAATCCGCCGCCCGCAAAACATTGATGGCATTCACTCCACCGCCTTGGCCGCTTCCATGGGCAATCCCGCATCTCTCCAAGAGTCGATGCCCATGGTCAGCACCCGCACATTGTAATCGCGCCGCGCCAGCTTCTTCGCAACGTTGCGTGCCTCCGGGCAGCCAAGGTTGAAGCAATAGAGAACAACCGGTTTGCCTTCCTTCAGCGCTTTCTGGATCTCGATGTCACGCTTCTGAACCTGGGCATCGTAGTGCGTGTAAGGCCAGTTGATCGCACCGGGGATGCGGTCGATGGCATAGAAATACGGTACCCGCACATCGTAGATCAACGCCTCGCCCGATTGCTGGAGAGCAAAGAAATCGTCGAGGGCAATGCCCTCGGAGCTGCCGAGCTTTCGGTTCGTCGGCGGCATCCTGACAGGTTTGCTCTTTGGCGTGACATCCGCATAAGCCGTCTCGGGCTCCACCGGCGGCATATCCGCGCATGAACTCAGCGTCGCGAAGACCGCAAGCATCAGAAGCGGTTTCGCCACGGTGTTTTTCATAGGGAAGCAGGGTGAAATCAGTTCTTGGTTCCGAACTCCTTCGCGAAGGAATCCAGCAGGTCTTTGAGCTTCTCCACATTCGCCACACGGCGATTCGACGCCCAATCCAAGATTCTCATAAAGCCGTCCGCCCTGGCTGGCGACCGCGGGCTTAGCTGTTTTTTTCATCGGACAAGATCGACTTCACGCGATTGGAACTGACCTCAGTGTAAATCACCTCGCCCTTGGCATCGACAACCTCGACCTTGGTGCCGAGTATCCGGTCACGCTCAATCGATCCGGCCTCCGCTGCCACGGAAGCTCTCGCGCTCGGACATTTGCAAGTGCTGACAGACTTGGCACCGAGGGTCAGTTTCACGCTGGGAGCCTCGACAATTTCGGAACTGCCTCCGCCCAATGGCAATAGCTGCTTACTCTCGGTCTTGATGCTGATTTCGCCTTCGCCGGTTTTCTGGTTGTGCAGTTCTAACACAATCCAGTAGCGTAATTCCAAACCGTCGAAATATGACTCACTTGAGTTTGCGACCTCGAATGTGTATTGTGAAGTGCGATAGGAAACAACCATCTCGCCGTGCGATTCCTTGCTGCGGTCATTGTTAGGGGCGATCTTGATTTTGATCGCATGTTTCTTGTCGATCTCCCTCTGCTCCTCAACGAACAAGTTGCGATCCTCCTGGCTGAAACTGGCGGCGGGCATGACGATATTCCGACCAACGCCCTTGCTCAGCGTCACCATGTCGCTGCTAGCGACATAACGAACAAATTCCGCTTCTAAGGTCTTGGACCCATCTTCGCTCTTCAGTTCGCGACCGGAAAGGGACGTCGGAATCACAAACATCAGAGGGATTAAAAGTAGTTTGGTATTCACGTAATCTATATGAAGTGGACGACTTGGTGTGTCAACGGAAAAAAAGATACGACGAAATAGCAGGCTCGCCCAATGCAAGGGAAACCCTCGGAGATCATCCGGCGATCACCCCGTTCATCCGCACATCGTGCTCCTCCATCACAATCTCATCCACCAGTTGGTAGCCGTAGCAAACCCCGATCTTCACCGCATCCGGGCGCGCCAGCTCCAGCATCCTGTCGTAGAAACCCTTGCCCCGCCCGATCCGCCCGCCTTTGGGATCGAAGCCCAAGCCCGGGCAGAGGAAAATGTCCACCTCATCGATCATCACCCGCTTCAGTTTCGGCTTCGGTTCCAGAATCCCATAGGCACCTTTCCTTAGGTCTTTTTCGAAATCCATCACAACGTGGAAAACCAGCTCATCCCCCTCCACCCTCGGAAAAACCCACACCCTATCGATCTGCCCCGGCAGCGTCCGCAGATCCACCTCCCCCGGCAGCGCCGCGAAGACCGCCACAACCCTGAGAGCAGGCCTTTCAGAAAGATAGGAAACAATCTCCCGAACCACCGACTCATTGTTCCCGTCCGGGTTCTCGGAAACCCTCTGCCGCAGATCCTCCCGGAGCCTGTCTTTTAGATACACCTCCGCAATGTGCCCTGCAAGACGAAGCGCAAGCAGGTCGTCGGGATTTGTATCTTGTTCTCCCATGCTTTCACATCTTCTACGCCGGTGATGAAAGCTTTGCAATTATCTATCATCGCGATCTTAGCCAGGGAGCCTTCACCTGATCGCGGAAAAGATGAGAAGCCCGAGAAACCCGAGAAATGGGATGGTTGAGAGCGAGTATGAAATGATCATCCAGATCTTGGCATTTTTCGATGCGGACACTGCGGCAATCAGGTTTCCCTGCACCCGCAAGGCCTCGACCTTGGTCGCATAGACCAGCGCCACGATTGCAAACGGCATCCCGATCGGGAGGCAGATCACCATCATCATGCCCGCGCTGACCACCAGTGCGGCGATGGACTGCCACATGTAGTTAGGAATCTGCGGAGCGATGTAATCACCGTAATATGCAGGCGGCTGGGGAAGCGGGACTTGCCCGAGCGGCTGAACCACCGGCTGCTCCATCTGCGGTGGCAGGTGTTGCGAGACTTCCTCTGCGGGAGCCTGGGCAGGTGTGGCGGGAGCCGGTTGCTGGAGTTCCGCCACCTGGGACAGCGGCAGCCAGTCCGCCATGCCCTCACGCCATACGAGGGTTGTTTCCCCGATTTCGCCCCTCCGGATTTTTTGCCGAAGCTCCTCCTCGGGCACGGGTCCCTGCTGCAATCCCATCTTTGTGTAGTTCCAGAGATTCATCTGCCGGAATCATCCTTTGATCGCCCGCCGGAGTCAATGCCACCGGGGGGATGTGAATTTTATCGGTGGATGAACCTGACGCAGCCCTACCGGATGAGAAACACCGACAATAATCGTCCCCCACAGGAGAGCCAGCCTCACCACCTTTCATCATCCCCGAAATCGACCACCGGCACTGCCGAATCCCATTCCTCCACCTTCAAGAACAACCGTTCTGAGGGTGCGTGAGGAGCAAGCCCAAGTGGCCTGAGCCCGGAGGAAGGGGCGGTCGGCTTTTTCCATGCCGCCCATTTGACCGGGATACTCGGACACCCCCCACAGCCCCCCGGTTCCTCAAACTCTTTCATCACAAACTGAGGCTGATATTCCGTCACCCCCCTCAGCTTGACCTCATCCATCATCAAACATGCCACAGCGCTAAACACCACAGCACATACAAGCCCTCCAGCCGCAGCGAACTCCCGCTGCCAACGCACACGGCGCTTCGCTTCAAGGGTTGGTTCGATATGCAGGCTCACAATGTTTCCACCTTCACCAACGTGTGCCTCGAAGAAAACCTTAGAACACAGAGCACGGTCTTCCACTGATCACTGATCACTCGGCACTTTCCACTGACCGCTCCACCACCCCGCCGCCGAGCAGCCTGCCGCCATCATAGAAAGCCATGATCTGCCCGGCGACAATCGACCGCTGCGCCTTTTCGAAAACGACCTTAACCTTCCCCCCATCGAGCGCCTCGACCTTCGCGATCTCAGCCTTCGCCCGGTAGCGTGGCTGCGCCTCGACCCGTTTCAGCGAAGCGATCCCCTCATTGACCGAGCTGATGCTACCCACCGTGCATTCCCTTGCGTAAAGCCCCTCCGTATCCTCGCTATCCCATCCGATCACGAGCTGATTTTCCGCCGCTTTTTTCCCGACAACCACATAGGCCATCCCCTGCTTGGGCGAGGCGACGCCATGACCTTTCCTCTGGCCAATCGTATAGAAATGCAACCCGCGATGCTCGCCCATCACTCGACCAGCCGTATTGACAATATCCCCAGGCTTGTCCTCCAGATAGTGCGCCAGGAAATCGCTCATCTTCACCTGACCGAGGAAACAGATCCCCTGCGAATCCTTCTTCTCCGCCACCGGTAGATTGAACCGCCGTGCCACATCCCTCACCTCCGGCTTGAGCATTTCTCCGGTGGGGAAACGCGCATGCCCCACCTGATGTTGGTTCATCAGCGAGAGGAAATAGCTCTGATCCTTGTTCGGATCCGCGCCGCGCAACACCGCTGCCTGGCCGTTGGAAAGTTCACGCCTCCGAGCATAGTGACCCGTCCCCACCGCCTCGAATCCTTGGCTCAGCGCGTAATCGAGGAACACCCCGAACTTCATCTCCCGGTTGCACCACACATCGGGGTTCGGCGTCAGCCCCTCACCGTAGCCGTTCACCAGATACTCGACGATCTTGTGTTTATACTGGTCAATCAGGTCAATCACCCGGAACTCGATCCCCAACGCCTTCGACACAGCGTGCGCGTCCTCGATATCCTGCTCCCAAGGGCAATCCCCCGGGATGCCCTCATCGTTCATCCAGTTCTTCATGTAGCCGCCCGTCACGTCATGCCCCTGCTCGACCAATAGCGCGGCCGCCACCGCGCTATCGACCCCACCGGACAAACCAACCATCACCTTCGACATGCCGCAGCTTAAAATTCAAATCTCAAATCTCAACTTTCAAAAGTGTGATACCAACATTCCACGTCCTTCCATCTCTCCTCTTTCTTGAGAGTTGAGAGTTGAGAGTTGAAATTTCACGCCCCCAGCACCCGGCTTACTTTCCCCATCCTCTCCGTATTGTCACAAATGATCTTGAATATCACCAGCGCCGGCATCGCGATCAGCATGCCCGCGATGCCCCAGAATCCCGCCCATGCGAAGATCCATACGAACACCACCAGCGGATTGAGACGGAAGCGCCCGCCAAGCAACGTCGGCGTCACCAGGTTACCCTCGATGGCGGTGAGGGCGAAATACACCACCGGCACCGCAAGGATCATTCCCGGTTTCTCGAAGTTCAGAGTGGCCGCGATGAAGATCACGAAGGTTCCCGCGAAAGCCCCCAGGTATGGGATGAAATTCAGCAACATCGCCATCACCCCCCACAGGGCCGGCCGGGGCATGCCCAGCCACCACATCGCCAGCCCGATGAAAATCCCTAGCACCGCATTGATGATCGTGATCGTGAACATGTAGCGTGAGACGTCTTTCCCCATCCGCTCCAGGATCGAGGCCGCGACATCATTCTCACCGAGCTTCCGCGTGATCCGGTTCCCGTAGGCTAGGATGAAAAGCACCAGTAACAGGAACGCCACCAATCCCAGCCCGAAGTCCCGCGTCTCCGTTACCAGCGCGGAAACCGGATCCTCATGGATCTCCACCATCACCGGCGCGCCTACCGGCATTGGCTCCGGTTTCTCTTCCGGTTTATCAATAAACGGAGGCTTTGGTTCAGGCTTGAATTCCACGATCTGATCCACCTTTTTCCCCTCCCCACCGTCATCCGTCCCGGAAATTCCGGCCACCTTGTTCGCCTCCGTCACAGGCCCCGGCACCTCGTTCGTTGCGTCCTGGACTTTCTGCGCCACCTGCTTGATCTCAGCCTGCACCAGCTTCATCGGACGGAAAACCTCCTGCACCTTCCCCAGCAGTTCCTCCTGATCCACCGTTTTCACCCATTGCGCCCCCGGCAGGAACGCCTGGTATGCGCCGAAAACAAGAACCGCCGTCAGCCCGCAAACCGTGGCTGCCGCACTCAGCAGCCTCGGAATCCGCAGCGCCCGGAACCCCACATACACCGGATGTACGATCAGCGAGGCAAGGATCGCCAGCACCAGCGGCATAAGAACCGGTTTCATTTGATGCAGGACATAGAACAGTACGATCACAAAAAGCCCCACCTGCGCGAAGCCGACCAGGCTCATGCCCGTCCGCGTCGTCGGCCAGTGCAGGCTGTTCTCACGCTTGGTCCGCTTCGCGGGAACTGGGTTCTGGGATTCCATTGACCGGAACCTCGCTGCGATGCCCCGGATATGCCAGCAGAGAATTTGCAGATGCCAGAGTCACCGACCACTACCCCACCCACACACTCTTCAGGTATGGCTCCTCCGGAAAATCCCCCGGCATCCCCACCCCTTCCATCCCCGGCCTCGCGATCATTTTCATAAAGTCCCTCTCCGAGATTCCCCGGAAATTCGTGCAGCACAGCATCCAGCCGCCCTTAGCAAGAACCTTCCCGGCCAGTGCCGCAAGCTCGCCGAAGTCTTTCTCCACACGGAACACCTTGCCCTTCTCGTCACGGGAAAATGTCGGTGGATCGATCACGATCCCATCGAACTTCCGTCCCTGTTTCGCGAATCGTTTCAGCCAATGGAACGCATCGCCCTTGCAGAAATGGTGCGCCGCATCGGCCAGCCCGTTGAGCCGGAAGTTCCGCCGCGCCCATTCCAGATACGGTGCGGATAAGTCCAGCGTCGTGGTCTCCGCCCCGCCCATCGCCCCGGACACCGAGAAGCCGCCAGTGTAGGAAAACAGGTTCAGCAGTTTCCCCCCGCCCGCCATCCGCCGAATCACCTCCGCCCGGTTCAGCCGCTGATCCAAAAAAATCCCCTGCGAGTAGCCGCTCGCGAACGACACCTCAAACTCCAACCCGTTCTCCCGGATCACAAAAGCCCGTAGCTGGGGACTCTGGCCCCAGGCCGTTTCCAACCCATCCTGGGTTGGGAAATCTCCGCATCCATATAGATGCACCGGACTCTCCCTCTGATGCCGATCCAATCTTTTCCAATACACACTCTTCCCGCTCCCCTTCAGCCAATCCTTCACACCCGGCGCAATCTCGCTCCCCGGAGTCATCGCCATCCATTTCCCCGCATATTCCTCCAGCGCAAATCCCGGCACACCGTCCCCCGCGCCATCCACCAACCGCACAGCATTTGTCTCCCCTCCGGCAAGAATTCCTTCCCTCTTCTCCACAGCCATGTCCAACAATTTCCCGATCACCTACAGGTAGATGCTGAAAAACTGAAAAACTGAAAAGCTGAAAATTTCCCTCATTCGATGTTGGACGTTCAACGTTCGATGTTCATCCTCCCCCCACCTCTTCCTTCGGGTTTAGAATTTAAAGTTTAGAGTTTTATGAAAATCCTCCTCACCACCTGCAGCTACCAAGACACCCCCGGACCGCATCACGAACTCATGGAATCCCAGGGCTGGGAAATCGTCCGTGAACGCGGCCCGCTCACCGAAGCGCGCATGCTCGAACTCGCCGGCGACTTCGATGCCTTTCTCTGCGGCGACGACGCCATCACCCGCGTCGTGCTCGAAAAATCGCTGCCACGCCTCAAGGTCATCTCGAAATACGGCATCGGCCTCGACAAGATCGACGTGCCCGCCACCAAGGAGTTCAAAATCCCCGTGCTCTTCACCCCGGGTGTCAACCACATGACTGTCGCCGAGCACACCTTCGGCCTGCTCATCGGCATCACAAAGCACATCGTCACCACCGCCGCCGCCGCCCGCAACGGCGAATGGCTGCGCCTGACCGGCCACGAAATCTATGAAAAAACCATGGGCATCATCGGCCTCGGCCGTATCGGCAAGGAAGTCGCCGTCCGCGCCCGCGCCTTCGACATGGACGTCATCGCCTTCGATCCCTACTGGGACGAGGCATTCGCAGCCAAACACGGCATCACGCGCTGCGCAACCATGGACGAAGTGCTCACCCAGTCGGACGTCGTATCGCTGCACTGCAACCTGACGGACGAAACCCGCGGCATGATCAACACCGCCAAAATCGCCGAGATGAAGGATGGCGTCATCATCCTAAACTGCGCCCGCGGCGAAGTCATCGAAACCGCCGACATGGTCACCGCGCTCAATTCCGGCAAACTCGGCGGCTACGGCGCCGACGTTCTCGACGTCGAACCCCCGCCCGCCGACCACCCGTTGCTCAGCGCCAAAAACTGCGTCGTCACCCCGCACATCGGATCGCGCACCTACGAGTCCGTTCCAAGGCAGGCGATGAAATCCCTCAACAACCTCATCAACGCCCTCTCCGGTGAGGGCGACTGCAACTGCGCGAACGGCGTGATCTGAGTATCCGCATCCGTAGCTGGGGACTCTGGCCCCAGTCCGTTCATGGGGCATCCTGCCCCGTGTCCCCGCCATATCCGGGAGGCCGGAGTCCTCCCGAACGGCCTGGGGCTGGAATCCCCAGCCACATTTACCAACTGCTTCGCCTTCTAATCTGGCGCGCCATTATCTCCGATCAGAACGTCGCGGTCAGGCCGGTGAAGACCCCCAGCCCCGGCCCTTGGGTCGTCCCGAATCCACTGTCGAAAATGTCATATCCCTCGTCATTGACGTTTTCAATCCTGGCGTGAAGAGCGACGTTTTCGCTCAGTTGGTAGCGCCCGTAAACGCGGCCGATGATGGAGCTGTTGACCGTTTGCCCACCGTAGGAACGATCGTCGAGGTAGGTCGCGCCGACACCGATCGTGAGCTTTTCAAGCGGGTTCCACTCCAGCGTGGCGTTCGAATAATTCTGGGGCTGATCGTTCACCGAATGGTCAAGGTAGGTCCAGGCCAGCCGATAGGCGATTTCCCCTTCGCGAAACTCCCCGTCCATTGCGATTTCCACGCCGTTGGTCTCGGAATTTCCGGGTATGTTCAGGGGAGGTGCCGGTGGGAAACCGAAAGTCGGAGAACGGTCGATGGCGTTCTCCAAATGGTTGTGGAAGTAGCTCAGGGAAACCGAATGGTTTTCGAAATAGCTCTGCTCCACCCCGATATCCCAGCCTATGCTTTCCTGGGCTTCGAGATCAGGGTTCCCGACATTACCGGTGGCCGTCGCTCCGAACAGATCCAGGAAGGTCGGCGGCGTGTAGGCGCGCCCGACGTTCGCGGTGAAACGGGTGCCGGCAACCGGCTCCCATGCGCTGCCAAGGTTCCATGTGATCTCATCACCATAGTCCGCGTAGTCCTCCCATCGGATCGTCGCTTTGGTCAGCATCGAGGAAACCGGTTTCCAATCCCAGCCGAGATACCCGCCATAGCGGATCTCCGCCCCATCGGAAACTGAAAACGGGCCGAAGCCCGAAAGCCCGGAGGACTCGAAATCGTTGTTTTCCACAAAGGCCCCGAATCGGAACGCGTTTTTCTCTCCGGCCTCGATGCTGTGATCCATGGAGAAGGTCGTCCGATCCAGATCCGTGAAGTAGAACCCGCCCGGGAAATCCAAATCGTAGTTCTGGCGATAATGCCCGAGTGTGAAATTCGCCTTCCAGATATCCGAGATGCTGGCGTTCGCATAGACGCTCCCAAGCACCGAATCGAGATGGTTCGTGCTACCTATGGAATCCTCGAAACGCTGGTCGAGAACCCGCAGGGTGGAGCCGATCACCAGGGAATCGCTCTGCCGCCACTCCATGCGCATGACGTTTTGCAACTGGTCGAAATTCTGGTCCGGCGTGTCGTTGTGGGTGCCATTGTAGCCACCGCCGAGGAACCATGAAAGCCTGCCCGAGCTGCCGGAATTCGAGAGAAAGCCGTTGAGCGTGTCGAAACTGCCTCCCTCGAGGAACAGCTTCGTTTCCGGATCTCCGGCACCGCGCGGGGTTTCCATGAACAGGACGCCGCCAATGGCATTGCCGCCATACAGGGATCCCTGCGGCCCTCTCAGCAATTCGATGTTCCCGAAGCCCTGCAGCCTTGGGCCACGGAGAAACTGGTTGGAAGTTTCGCCGTTGGAATCGTTGATCCGCACTCCGTCCACCACCAGTTGGGTGTCGGAATTCGCAGTCCCTCGGATCAGGATCGCCCCCAGGCCGCCCGTTTCACCTGCCGTGGAAAGCGACAGCACCCCGGGCGCATCGTTTAGGGCGGAGCGGAGGTCGTTGATGCCCCGCTCCTCCAGATCTCGAAGATCAAAAATCTTCACCTGCGCGGTGGTCTCGGATCGCTTGACTGGCATTCTCGTTGCCGAGACGACCAGCGCATCCAGTTCGTTTTCGATCTCCGCAGGCGCGTGCCCGCAGAGGGTGATCGCCGCAATCCCGATGAGGGTGCGGCACGTCCTTGTCGTCCGGCTTTGCGCGGACGTTATGTGTTGTGTCATTTATGTTTGGTATCCGTGGGGCTGTGTTCCGCAGCCCCGTCTAGACAACTCCCCTGGCTGGCGATCTGGCTCGGCCTGCTTTCGCAAACCATACAGTGGCGGTACCGCTCCGGATTCTAACCGGATTCCCCATCAATTACCTGCCCGTGCGACGGGCTTCCAAATGAGTGCCGCTTTATTTTTCACGGCAGGCGAGGGAGTAGCGGGCTAACCCTACCCGGTCAAGAAATGTGTGGATGGAGATTTTCTCTTCTCATTGCCAAAGCCCCCTCACTCCAGTTTCCGCAGCTTCTCCAGATACGCGTTTTTCAAAACCGGCCTGACCTCGCGCGGGGTTTCTGCGAGCATGCCATCGACCCGCCCCCTGCTCTCCGCCACCAGCGATCCGATGAGATCCGCCTCCGGCAGGTTCTTCCAATAACGCTTGGGCATTTCCGTCTGCATCATCTTCACCTTGAGCCGCGCGGGATTAAAGATGCTGCGGTAGTAAACCCGCCAGATCTCCTCCATCGCGTCCGGATCATCGCAGGGATTTGCGGCGCATCCGGGCGAGAATTTCAGGACCCCGGCGATCCAGTGGGCGCAGCCCTTGGGCGTGAAGATGGACCAATCCATGTTGGCGAAGCGTTTTACGAAAAACGGCGTGCCAGCCGCGACGATGAAATGATCCGGCTCGAACCACGCAACAAAACGTTCACGCCCGTCCCCATCCTCACCGGTCTTCCTGAAGCGCACGAAGGCATGCATTTTGTGGATCTCCCTCCGCACGTTTTTCGCCATCCGCATCGCCTTCGCGACCTCGGGATCGCTGCTGATCTCGATGAGCGCCCGCTCCCCTCCCCGCGTCACCCGCCAGAGCAGCCGATACAACAAGGCCCAGCGATCCGGATCACGGTGGCAGGCGACATCCTCCGCGAGATCCATGAATCCGGCGGGGACGGCGAGCCTTTTCGCCTTCACCCGGTACTCGGCGGGTTCCTCGAAAAGGCACGGCAGTGCGTTCCCCTCCCAGATCACCTCGCCGGGTGGCACGGCCTCCTGCAGCAGGCTTCTCGCCACGGTGCGCCAGGTTTCGAAACCATCCCCCGGATCAACGGTTCTCATCGCCGAAGAGTTCGAGTTGTTCCGGTTTCGGCAGGAAGCGCTCGATGAGCCGGTCGCTGTCGAGCAGGTGTCGCGCCGGATGATGGTCCGCCGCAATCAGGAAAGGCCGGACTTTCGGCAGCGAAACCCGCAGCCGCGCCAGATCCTCCAGCCGCACCCGCGTATGGCGCCGGATCGTGATCAACCGATCCACATTCCTAGGCCCAAGACCCGGCACCCGGATGAGCTGCCCGCGCGTCGCCGTCTGCACATCGAGAGGAAACTCGTGGCGGTTCCTCAGCGCCCACGCGAGCTTCGGGTCGATCCGCAGGTCGAGGTTCGGGGTTTCCTTGGGCAGGATTTCCGAAGGCCGGAAGCCATATTTCCTCATCAGCCAATCGGCCTGATAGAGCCGGTGCTCGCGAACCAGCGGCGCGGCTTTCACCGGCAGCACGACCGATGGCTCCGGGATCGGGCTGAAGGCGGAGTAGTAAACGCGCTTCATCTTGTAAGTGCCGTAAAGCACATCGGAACCAGTGAGGAAATCGGCATCCGTCGAGTCGTCCGCACCGACGATCACCTGCGTGCTCTGGCCGGTGGCGTGGCGGAGCTTGCGGTCGCCGCCCTTCCGGCGCTCGTGCGCCTCATCGAGCTTGAGCTTGATCCGCCCCATCGCCTGCTGCGTGCGGGCCAGGTTCTTTTCGGGAGCCAGCCGGTCGAGGCTGGCCTGGGTCGGCAGCTCCAGGTTGATGCTGATTCGGTCGGCGTAGCGCGCGGCCTGCTCGATGAGCTCGGGGGATGCCTCGGGGATGGTTTTCAAATGGATGTAGCCGCGGAAGTCATGCTGCTCGCGAAGTGTCCGCGCGACCTGGATCACCTGCTCCATCGTGTAGTCCGCGCTGCGCACGATGCCGGAGCTGAGGAACAGCCCTTCGATGTAGTTCCGTTTGTAGAAATCGAGCGTCAGCTTCACGGCCTCATCGGCGGTGAAGCCCGCGCGGCGGACGTTGCTGGAGCGGCGGTTGATGCAATAGTGGCAGTCGTAGATGCAGCGGTTGGTGAGGAGTATCTTGAGCAGGGAAATGCAGCGCCCGTCCGGGGCGTAGCTGTGGCAGATGCCGGAGCCACCCGCTGAGCCGACCCCTTTTCCATCCCGGGAGTCCCGCCGGTTCGCACCCGAGCTGGCGCATGAGGCATCGTATTTCGCGGCGTCGGCAAGGATCGCAAGTTTCTGGGCTAGCTCCATAAGTTCATGCGAACACTAAGCGGAGCCGGACTATTTGGCAAAGGAAAGAATCGCGCTGCGCCCGAGAAAGTTGTCTGAGTTTCAGACATCCTGCATGCATCTCGAAGCGTTCGCACAACGCACGCGCCTTTTCAGGCGCAAAGGCTTCGTAAAGCGAGGCTTCCTTGTGGGTGTTGAGATTGTCCATCACCAGTACGATCTTTTCCGCTTAAGAAAAGGCAGACAATATTCTCCACCCTCGCCGCAGGACACCCGCCGCCGAGATGATTCCGAATTTCAGCAACAAGTAACGATTCGAATTGGCAGCCTCGCAGATCCGCGAATCACCAGCACCACAACGAGGCGATCAACTCAATCTTATCCGAGATCCCGGTACAAGATTACTACCCTGAGACAAGAATATGGCTCCAAAGCCTCGCCGATTGATCCCTAATCCCTCACTCCTGCTCTTCCGCCGGCGGACCGGTCTCGAAGCGCATAAGTTCCTCGATGAATGTCAGCGGAATCGCGCCGGTTTCACCGTTGCGGTTTTTCGCAAGCACGAGTTCGGCCTTGCCTTCGAGGGCGGCGCGATCCTCCTCGTTTTCCGCGTAGTATTTGTTCCGGTAGAGAAGGCCGACAAGGTCGGCATCCTGCTCGATGGAGCCGGATTCGCGGAGATCCGACATACGCGGCACGCCGAGCGATTTCCCGGTCCGCCCCTCGGGGCCGCGGTTGAGCTGGGCGAGGATGAGGATGGGGATGTTCAGCTCCTTGGCCAACGCCTTGATCCCTCCGGAAATCTCCGCGATCTCCCGCTCCCGTGAGTTCTCCGCCTGTTTGGTGCGGGATTTCATGAGCTGGAGGTAGTCGATCGCGATGAACTCGATGTTCTCGTCGCGCTTCTTGCGGCGAGCCTTGGCGCGCAGCTCGTTGATCGAGATGCCCGCAGTGTCGTCGATGAATAGTTTGGAATCGATGATCTGCTGGGAGGCGTTGCGCACCCGCTCAAGTTCATGCTTCTTGGGCGTGTAGCCGCGGGTGAGCTGGGAGGAGGCGAATTTCGCCCTCGCGAAGAGCAAACGCTGCACGAGCTGGACGGAACTCATTTCGCAGGAAAACACCATACAGGGCTTGCCCTGATCCAGACAGATATTCTCCACGATGTTCATCATGAACGAGGTCTTTCCCATCGAAGGCCGCGCCGCCACGACAAACATTTCCCCCGGCTTCAGGCCGCCTGATTTTTTATCCAATTCCTCAAAGCCTGTGCTGAGTCCCGACGAGAGCCTTTCCTTCGAGAGCAGCATCTGGAAATTCCGCATCACCTCCTCCACGGTTTGCTTGAGCGTCTGCGCCTGGGTGGTCTCCGCACTCTCACGGATGGCAAGGATCGATTGCTCGACGGAATCCAGCAGCTCCGGAACCTCATCGGGAGCCTCGTAGGCCATCGCCACCGCCTCGTTCGAGCTGCGGATGATGGACCGCAGGATGAACTTGTCCTTTACGTGCTGCAGGTGATGCCGGAAATGCCCGGGACTCGGCGCGTAGGTGTAAAGCTCCGTCAGGTAACCGGGGCCGCCGACCCTTTCCAGCAAGCCCTTGTCAAGCAGCCGCTGCACCAGGGAGACGAGTTCGATTTCAAGCCCACCTTCGAACAGCTCGATCAGCAGACCGAAAAGCGTCGAGTGCCCGGGCAGATAGAAATGCGACGCCGTCAGCTTCTCCTCGACCGACAGACCGATGTACTCCTGCGGATCCTGGAGCATCGTGGAGAGCAACGATTTTTCCGGCCCGACGGCATGGGGGAGGGCTCGTGTGACGTCGTCGGCCTGTTCCGCCCTCTCCTCGCGCTTTGTGGAAAACAGGTTGATCGGTGCTTTTTTCAGGGTTTCGGCCATGGGAGGGGCGCATTGTGCCGGGAACATTACCGCTTCGCAATTTCTAACCAGCACCTCCCCGAATTTCCTCTGGAACAACTGTGAACAACCGTGATTTGACCGCAAGGAGGCAGATAGGACGGTTACAGAACTTTTCCCGATAACATGACGAGCGGGAAAACCACCATCTTGCGTTTCCATCGCATGGGACGTGCGCATACCTTACCGAATTCTTTCCGGCATCCGCTTTGGCGAAACAAAGGGTGCCTATGGTTAACCGGGACAGCGCTCCGAGGAGGGCAAGGCGTTGGTGTGTTCAGTTTGATGTAGACGGGCTTTTCCCGTGAAAAAAGCCTCGGTGGCGGGAGCATGGAACGGAATGGGGTTGTCGCCCGGAGGTTACCGTAAAGTGTTGTCGCTGCCATCGCAAAAGGGAGTTCGACCGCCGAGAAGCCTTATCCATGTCACAAAATTGCTAGGTTGGCACCGCCAATGCCATTGGTTGGCGCGTAGGTTCATTTGTTGGCGCGTAGGTTCATTTGTTGGCGCGTGGGTTCATTTTGGCATGACATCTGCGGTTGGCTGTAACTATTCAGTATTCTGCACTTCCCCATTCCGCCCCTTGAAGTTCAACTTCAACTTCGTCAGGACTAAAATCAAGCAGGAGTTCGTCGTTGCCATCTTCGGTCAACAAGGCAATAACGCCCTCCGGTATCGCATCGAACCGAAAAGAAAAATTAAACTTGTCGATTCTCGAAAGGTAGAATGTTCCACAAGATGAAGTCGCATTCAGCCAGACAGACACCGGATTTGGATTTGCTTTTGCGAGCCTCTGAACCAACGAACTGAACCGTGCTTGCTTAAGCTCTTCAGGTGCTAGCACAATTAGCGTTTTCGGTTGTTCCTCCAGCTTTACAGCCGCATTCTTCAACTTCTCAACTTCCTCAAGCGCGCTAAGATCTTTTTCAGTGATTTTACGACCCATCAGTTCTGAGAGTTCATTTAAATAGCCTTCCAGCTCGGCGTTACGGGTGAGTTTTTTTGTAAGATCATTCATCGTAATCAACCTTTGATTTATCGTTGTATAATTTCGGACGGCCGTGGCTGTTCATTCTCGTTTCCCCAGTCCGAGGAAATGTCTTAACTTTTCCGGCTTCCCAATGCCCCTGATCTGGATGGCTGCTATCCATAGTCTGCTGCTGAACTGATTTTTTCTGAGTCCCACCGCCCTGCTTTGGGACTTCGTATGACTGTTCGCGACCCGAAGCGTTGCGAGATTGTGACGAAGGTTGCTGGCTCGTCGGAATACCTTCTTTTCGCATAGCTTCACGGCGTGCGGTCTGGGAACTTTTCGTGGCTTTTTCAGTCTTCTTCTGAACGTCTCTGGCTGTCTCAATAAGGTCATCTCCCTTCTTGGTCACCATTCCGGCAAGATCATCTCCCTTGCCTTTCATGCCCGGGATTCTCCCGAGGGTCTGGTCGATCACGATAGCCGTGACGACAGCCGTTGACACGCCTTGGTCGAGAACCTTTTCGACCGTTTCGCTCCCTGCAACAAACGGATTCATGTCAGTTGCGGGACCCGCGATCTTGTTGACCACGGGAACCCTCTCCGTTTTTTGCATCACCTTTTCCGCCATCAACTGTGGTGTGCGGATGATCGTCACCCCTATGAACTTCAAATCCTCCATAAAGGTTGATTTGTTCGGGTTGTAATTCGCCATCAATTCCAGCCCATACGGATCGAAAAATGTCCAAGGGTTCTGTCTCACATAAGTGTAGTCATTCGGGCCATCGACGAAGCCAAGGGGATCTCTGGTGAGAAATATCCCGAATTCAAGATCGCGGTAACGCATTCCCTCGTTAAGAAGTCCGGTGGGATCTTCGTCTTTGGTATTGGCTTTCTGGCGATCTTGGGTGGTTCCTTGTTCCTGAGTGCGGGTGCCGAAGGCTTCGTAGGCGGCTTGCCAGGTGATGGTGTTTGCATCGTTCGTCTTGCTGACTACATCGCCGCGTGAGTTGTAGGCGTTATAGCTGCGGGCTGTCCCTCGGATGGTGTAGAGGACGCCCCCGATTCCTCCGCCGTAATCACTACCCCGGATGTATTCGACGGCGGGAGTGGTGGCGCTGCCGAGATATTCCTGAACGCTCAATCCTCCGGCGAAGGAGATTTGGTCGGCTGTTCCCCCCGCAGCACTTTCATTCCGGCCGACCCTTCTGGTTCGGTGGTCGTAGGAGTAGGTGAATGTGTTGGTGATTTCGGCGAGACTTACCAAGCGGTTTTCGAAGTCGTAAGCGTAGGTTTGGACGACGACTCCGTTGATGGCTTTGCTGGTGCGGTTGCCGTTGGAATCGTATTGGAAGACCGTGGGCAAGATGCCCACGCTCCCTGTTACGCTTTTTACTTGGTTTGAGTTGAAACCGTCTGCCGTGGTTCCGCGTGCGAAAACCCAAGTTCCCGGGTTGCTTCCGCCCGTGACCGCTTTCGAGCTGCGGTTGTTGTTTTTATCGTAAGCGTAGGAGGCTGCGACGGTGGGGCCTCCGGTTTCTACTATGGTTTCCGTAGTTAGACGGTAGGTGCGGTCGTAAAGGTTGGTGACCGTGCGGTTGTTGACATCCGCCCTGCCGTAGGTTTCGGCGATTCCCAGGACGTTGCCG
>Ga0163144_10013517_pt1 | contig 17035 bp, 12 predicted proteins | sample OliLak19BULKMAT1_FD_123175 | JGI IMG/M metagenome (GOLD analysis project Ga0163144, IMG submission 123175) | Freshwater microbial mat bacterial communities from Lake Vanda, McMurdo Dry Valleys, Antarctica - Oligotrophic Lake LV.19.BULKMAT1 | ecosystem: Environmental > Aquatic > Freshwater >... | reverse complement strand
TCCTGGAATCGCCGGCCCGTCACCTTCCGGAACAGGTTGATCCGCCGCGCCCACGTCCCCTGCAGCCACTGCATCCCCACACTCAGATTCGGCTCGGTCAGCTCGATCGACAGATGAAAATGGTTGCTCATCACCCCATACGCATGCACCCGCCACCCGTACCTCCCCGCCGCTTCTCCCAGCGCCCTCTCGAACGCCTCCCCAGCTCCCCTGACAATAAACAGATCCTGCCGAAAGTTGCCACGGTTTATCACATGATACCGTCCCCCCGCGTACTCGATTCGCAACGACCTCGCCTTTTAGTGATTTCAACCCTTCCCCGGCACATTGTCAAGAGTCAAGCTATGACGTCCTTGGTTACTTCTCCGCTGCCGTCCGGGAATCGGTGAACGAACCGTCTGGCGCGTCAGCGCTGCTCGGTCCACTCCGGGGAACCGTAACGCTCGGTCAGCTGGCTGACTTCATCCTCGTTGAAATCGGGCCAGGGAGTTTCGACCGGGGAGGCGGTCAGCGCCTGTCCCAGTCTTTCCACAAAGGCGGTGGCGAAGGCGTCCCAGTCAACCACGTCGGGTGCCGCGGGACGCCAGAGAGAGCCCTGGAGGATGAGTCCGTGTTTGGTGCGCTTCTGCGCGGCCCCGGCGATCTTCTCTTGCGACTCGGGGTGGATCACGTCGAAGCGTTCGGCGCGGGTGAAGCAGACGCCGGCGGGACCGCAGGCTTCACCCAGTTCGCCGCTGGCCGGCTCGCAGTCCCGGAGAATGTCGGCCGGCTGGCCCTGACTGCGGAGCGCGGCGGCGAGTGCCTCGTGCACCCTCCGGTAGCTTTCGACGGCCCGGGCTGCCTCCAGCGCGTGGCCGCGGGGAATGGCGAGGGCGTAGGTCCAGTCGTTGCGATGATCGACCAGACCGCCGCCGCTGAAGCGACGGCAGAGTTCGGCCGGTTCATCCGCCGGGACCTGCAAGCGGACGAAGGCGATTTTCTGGCTGTAGCCGAACGTGTAGGCCGGCCGGTGCCAGCCGTACGCACGGAACCGCGGCACGGCCGGTTCGGGGTACCGCTGGAGCATCAGAAAATCGACCGCCATGTTTTCGGCGGCCCCGGCCAGACGGGTGGGAAGAACGTGCAGGGACATGCGTCAGCACGATCACGTGCGCGGACACGCAAGGCAAATTCCGATGTAGGTGGCCTCGCTGAGGCCGCAGGAAGTAATTTGCGCGTGGCCGATCTCTACGGGCTCGGGGAGAGCGATGAGGAAAGGTTGCGCGATGCCAATCTCTGCGGCCTCAGCGAGGCCACCTGCAACTGCCAGCTATACCCGCCAGCTTTGCAGGATGCGGATGTAGTTCGCGCGTTCGAAGGCGGCGGGGTCCGGGCAGCGCTTCAGGTTGAGCGCGCCGCGAAATTCGTCGATCTTGGTATAGCCGAACTCGCTCATCCAGCTCTGGATCCCGGCCAGCATCGTGGCAATCACCGGGGGGCCGTGTTTGAGCAGTGCGGATACAACCTGGACCGAATGCGCGCCGGCGAGGATCGCCTTGATCGCGTCCTGCGAGGTATGCACCCCGCCACTCGCCGAGAGCGAGGCTTTGACGTGAGGGGAGACCACCGCGAGCCAGCGGAGCCGCAGCAGCAATTCGCTCGGGTCGGACAACTTCAGGTGGGGAGCCACCTCCAGCTCCTCGATGTCGAAGTCGGGTTGATAGAAGCGGTTGAAGAAGACGAGGCCGCCGGTGCCAATCCGGTCGAGCGTGACCGCGAATTGCGTCAGCGCGGTGTGGAACGGCGAGAGTTTGACCGCGACGGGGATTTTGACCGACGTGACCACACTGCGCACGATCTCGAGCATGTCGCCCTCCACCTGCTCCGCATCGACCTCCGGATCGGTGGCGAGTTGGTAAAGGTTGAGCTCGATCGCATCGGCGCCGGCGGACTCAAGCAGGCGCGCGTACTCGGTCCAGCCACCCGCGTGGCGACCATTGAGCGATGCGATCACCGGGATGGCGACCGCCGCCTTCAACCGACCGAGCTGCCGGATGTAGTGATCGGGCGCGAGGTTGTACTCCTCGAAGCGGGGAAAGTACGAGTTGGCCTCGGCGTTGCTGTCGGCAATCGATTCGGTGTGGTGGATCAGCGCCCGTTGCTCGAGGTCAATTTGCTCCTCGAAGAGCGAATGCATCACGATGGCTGCGGCGCCGGCGTCCTCCAGCTGGCAGACCGCGTTGAGGTTGTCGCAGAACGGCGAGGCTCCGACCACGATCGGATTGCGCAGCTTGAGGCCGAGATAGTTCGTAGTGAGTTTCATGGGCGCACTGGGTTGAGTTGGGACGTCCACCTCAGGCTTTCAGGCCGTTGGGGGCAGGTGCGGGCGATGGAGGGGGAGGGGGAGCGGGCGTCTCAGCCGGGCGGGCCTTGGTATCGCCGGGTACGACGGCGGTTGGCGACTGGGCCAGACGCTGGAAGATCCCGAAATGGTCGCGAACCTGGGTCTGGGCCTTGGCGGCCAGCTCCTCGGCTCGGGCCGGGTCAATGTTGCGGAGGATGCTGAAACGCGTCTCCCCGGCCATGAACTTGGACAGGTCGGTCTTGGGAGCGGCTGAATCGAGCTTGAAGCCGTTGGCACCGGTTTCGGCGAGACGCGGGTCGTAGCGGAAGAGCGGCCAGTAGCCGGTGTCGACCGCGAGTTTTTGCTGATCCAGGCCGAGCTGCAGCCCGTAGCCATGCGCAATGCAATGCGAGTAGGCGATGACGAGCGCGGGCCCCGGGTAGGCGTCGGCTTCGCGGAGCGCGGCGATCGTCTGGCTGTCCTTGGCACCGAAGGCGACCTTCGCGACGTAAACGTGTCCGTACTGCATGGCGATGAGGGCGAGGTCCTTCTTTGCCGTCCCCTTGCCGCCGGAGGCGAACTTCGCCACGGCACCGATGGGGGTGGCCTTGGAGGATTGCCCGCCGGTGTTCGAATAGACTTCGGTGTCGAGCACGAGGATCTTCACGTTGGCGCCGGAAGCGAGCACGTGGTCGAGTCCGCCGTAGCCGATGTCGTAGGCCCAGCCATCGCCGCCGATGATCCAGACCGACTTGTTGACCAATTCATCGGCGAGGGCGGTCAGTTTCCCGGCGTCGGCTGAGTCGATCGTTTTCAGGGCCGCACGCAAGCTGAGCACCCGCTGGCGCTGGGCGGCAATTTCCTTCTCGTTCGTCTGCGGAGCCGTGAGCAGCTCGCCGACCTGGACGTCACCGAGCTTCGGTGCCAGGCGTTGCAGGAGCGTGCGGGCCGTGCCGGCGCGTTGTTCGACCGCGAGGCGCAGGCCGAGACCGAATTCGGCGTTGTCCTCGAAGAGCGAGTTGGCCCACGTCGGACCGCGACCCTCGCTGTCCGTGCAGTAGGGCGTGGTCGGGAGGTTGCCGCCATAGATGGACGAGCAACCGGTGGCGTTCGCCATGATCAGGCGGTCGCCGAAGAGCTGGGTCAGCAGTTTCAGATACGGCGTCTCGCCGCAGCCGGCGCAGGCGCCCGAGAACTCGATCAATGGACGGGCGAACTGGGTGCCCTTGACCGTGCTGACATCGAGGCGGGTGCGATCCGGATCCGGCAGCTTGATAAAGAAATCCCAATTGGCCTTTTCCGCGGCGAGCAATGGCGTCACCGGGACCATGTCGATCGCCTTGTGCCGTGGATTCGAGCGGTCCTTGGCCGGACATACCTGCACGCAGAGCGTGCAGCCGGTGCAATCCTCCGGTGCCACCTGCAGCGTGTAGCGCTGGTTGGGGAATTCACTCGACTTGAATGCGGTCGACTTGAAGGACTCCGGTGCGCCTTCGAGGGCCTCGGGGGCGAAGAACTTCGGCCGGATGGCGGCGTGCGGGCAGACCAGCGCGCACTTGTTGCACTGAATACAGATCGAGGCGTCCCACTGAGGGATCTCGAGGGCGATGTTCCGCTTCTCGTACTGGGTGGTGCCGGTGGGCCAGGCTCCGTCGCAGGGGATGGCGCTCACCGGCATGAGATCGCCTTGGTCGGCGAGCAGGCGGGCGGTGACCTTTTGGACGAAATCGGGCGCGTTCGAATAGGTCGGCGGCAGCATCAGGATGGCGTCGGCGTCGGGCGCATTCGGGAGGATCACCTCCTGGAGGCCGGCGAGGGCCGCATCGACCGCGGCGTAATTCATCTTCACGATCTGGTCGCCCTTGCGGCCGTAGGTCTTGGCGATCGCCTTCTTGATCTGGGCGATGGCCTCGGCCTGCGGGAGGACACCGGAGAGGGCGAAGAAACACGTCTGCAGGACGGTGTTGGTGCGCCGGCCCATGCCGCTGTCTTGGGAGACCTGGGTCGCGTCGATCACGAAGAGACGGATCCTTTTCTCGATCAAGGTCTGCTGCCAGTCGCGGGGAAGCTGTTTCCACGTCTCGGTGGAGCTGAACGGCGAGTTGAGCAGGACGGTGGCGCCCATGCGGGCGTAACCGAGCACGTTCTGTTTGCCGACGAAGCTGAACTGGCTGCAGGCGACAAAGTCGGCGGCCCGGATCAGGTAGGGCGCGCGGATCGGGCGCGGACCGAAACGCAGATGGGAGGTCGTGACTGAACCGGACTTCTTCGAGTCATAGACGAAGTAGCCCTGGGCGAAGTTGTCGGTTTGTTCGCCAATGATCTTGATTGAGTTCTTGTTGGCACCGACGGTGCCGTCCGCGCCGAGACCGACGAAGACGCAGCGGCGGACATCCTCGGCCTCGAGATCGAAGTCGGCATCGTAGGGGAGGGACGTTCGGGTGACATCGTCGAGGATGCCGAGGGTGAAATGGTTCTGGGGTTCCCAGCTCGCGAGATTCTTGTAGGCGGCGCGGACCATGCCGGGGGTGAACTCCTTGGAGCCGAGCCCGTAGCGACCGCCGACGACGCGGGCGGAACCGGCGAGCGGAGAGCGGCCTTCTGAGAGGGCGGCGAGCACATTGAGATAGAGCGGTTCGCCGATCGAGCCGGGCTCCTTGGTGCGGTCGAGCACCGCGATCGCCTTGACCGACTTGGGTAGGGCCGCGAGGAAGGATTTGACGTGGAACGGCAGGAACAGCCGCACGGCCACGACACCGACCTTCTCGCCCTTGGCGACGAGCCAGTCGACCGTCTCGATGATCGTGTCGATCGAACTGCCCATGGCAACGATCACGCGCTCGGCTTCCGGGTGGCCGTGGTATTCAAAGAGTTGGTAGCGACGTCCGCAGGTTGCGGCGAGCCGGTCCATCGCGGCCTGGACGATGCCGGGCAGCGCGTCGTAGAAGCGGTTGACCGATTCGCGCCCCTGGAAGTAGACGTCTGGATTCTGGGCGGTGCCGTGGAGCGAGGGACGGTCCGGGGTCATGGCCCGGGCGCGGAAGGCGGCGATGTCGGCCTCGTCGATCACGAGCTTGAGATCTTCGTCGCTCAGGAGAGTCAGTTTGGACACCTCGTGGGACGTGCGGAAACCATCGAAGAAATGGATGAACGGCAGGCGGGAGCGGTAACTCGCGACATGGGCGACGAGGGCGAGATCGTGGGCCTCCTGGCCATTGTTGGAGCAGAGCAGGGCGCACCCGGTGGCGCGGCAGGCCATGACATCCTGGTGATCCCCGAAGATGGACAGACCTTGGGCGGCGATGGCGCGGGCGCTAACGTGGATCGTCAGGGGCAGGAGTTCGCCGGCGATCTTGTAGAGATTCGGGATCATCAGCAGGAGCCCCTGTGATGCGGTGAACGTGGTGGTGAGTGCGCCGCCGAGCAGACCGCCGTGCACGGCGCCGGCGACGCCGCCTTCTGATTGCAATTGGACCACGCGCGGGACCTCGCCCCAGAGGTTCGGCTTGCGGATCGCGGCCCACTCGTCGCAGAACTCCGCCATATTGGAGGAGGGTGTGATGGGGTAGATGGCGATCAGCTCGTTAAGCCGGTAGGCGACGGAAGCGACCGCCTCACTGGCATCGAGGGTGACGTAGGGGGATTTGCGAACGGACGAGTTCATAGACGAAAGGGACACCACGGACGGTTGCGTGACGTGGTGTGAACCCAGCTTGCCATGAACCGGTCGTTTCCGCTCCGCAGGGGTTGCCGTAGGCGGTGCAGATCTTGCGGGAGGTTCCGAGGTTCCGAGCCGCCGGAGAAGCCGGTCCTTGCCAATGATGCGGAAAGGAGCGGTCATCGCGCCCTTTTTCGCTCGCCGGCGAGACAGCATTGGCGAACGTCCGGACATGCCCGCCACGTCGCGCCGGACTTCCATTTTTACTGAATCGATGATCCGCGAGATGACCCGGGTCGCCCACGAACATGGCGCGATCAATCTCTCGCAGGGGTTTCCCGACTGCGATCCTCCGGCCAGCCTGATCCAAGCGGCCAAGGACGCGATGGATGCGGGGCGCCACCAGTATGCCATCACGTGGGGTTCACCGGAGTTGCGCACCGCGCTGGCGGCGAAGCTCACCCGGTTCACCGGACTGCCGGTGGATCCGCAGCGTGAGCTGGTGATCACCTGCGGAGCGACGGAGGCGATGATGGTGGCGATGATGACGGTCTGCGACCCGGGCGACCGGGTGGGGTTGTTTTCGCCGTTTTATGAAAACTACAACGCTGACGCCATCCTCACTGGGGCGACTCCCGTGCACGTGCGACTGACCCCCCCTTGCTACGGTTTTGATCCGGTGGAGCTGCGGGCCGCGTTCGCGCAAGGACTCAAGGCGTTTATCTTGTGCAATCCCTCGAATCCGACCGGCCGCGTCTTCACCCGGGGGGAGTTGCTCCAGATTGCCTCCCTGGCGGAGGAGTTCGACACCTTTGTGATCACCGATGAGGTCTATGAGCACATCGTGTTCGATGGCCGCCGGCACATCACCTTCGCGACCCTGCCCGGAATGGCGGAGCGGACCCTCACGTGCTCCTCGCTCTCGAAGACCTTTTCGATCACCGGGTGGCGGCTCGGTTACGTCCATGGCTCGCCGGCGGTGATCGCCCAGGCGCGCAAGGTGCACGATTTTCTCACAGTGGGTGCGGCCGCACCGCTGCAGCACGCGGTCGTCACCGCCCTCGCTTATCCGAATTCCTATTACGAACAGCTGGCGGCGGAATACGCGGCGCAGCGCGACGTGCTTTGCAGCTACCTTGACCGGACGGGACTGGGCTACACGAGGCCGGAGGGGACGTACTTCGTGATGCTGGATGTCTCGCCCTTCGGCTATGCCAGTGATGTGGAGTTTGCGCACTGGATGGCGCGGGAGATCGGGGTGGCTCCCGTGCCCGGGTCGAGCTTCTTTCCTTATCCGGAGAACCGGTTCGTGCGCCTGAATTTTGCGAAGAAGCCCTCGACCCTGCACGCCGCCGGCGAGCGTCTGCTCCGCCTGAGCCGCTCACTGTAGGTGGCCTCGCGGAGGCCGCGACGGGACCGCACGGTCTCGCCTCCGCGCATCTGCGCCCACCCAAGAAAGGGCGTGGGAATTTGCGGCGTTTCCGCTGGAGGGGTCTCGGACAGTCGCCGACACCGAGTGCGAAAACCGCTCCACGAACCCCCGGACCTCGCATCGCGGTTTTCGCATCCTGGCGTCAGCGACTGTCCGGGTCCCCTCTAGGCGGAGGCGGGACCGTGCGGTCCCGTCGCGGCCTCCGCGAGGCCACCCACATCGGAGCTACAGCGGGCGCATGGTCCCGTCCTCCGGCAAGGCGCGGAGCAGCGCTGGCGTCACCATCCAGCGGACCCGCCAGCGCGGATGCCCGGTCTTGTGGGTGGTGGTGGCGTTCCGGTGAAGGGCCAGCACGGTCCCTTTGGGGAGATCGAAGAGAGCGGGTTTGGCCTTGCCGCGGACAAGCAGGCTGGCAAGGCGGCCGAGATGCGGCTCATGACCGACCACGGCAATGGAAGCCTCCGGCGGCACCGCGTCGAGTCGCCGGGCCATTTCCTCCGGCTCGTCGTCGGGCAGCATCCCAGGTGCCTCGAGACGAACGGCGTCCGGGGCGAGCCCGGCGGCCAGTCGATCCGCGGTTTCCTGTGAACGTCGGAGCGGACTGTGCCAGAATTGGAGGACGGGCAGGGAGCCATTCGCTCGAAAGAAACGGACCAGACGGATACACTCGTCGACGCCCTGCAGGCTCAGCGGACGCAGCGGATCTTCGGAGATGTCGACCGCACGGGCATGACGAATGAGGAAGATCATGGTTTGGATGGACGGTGTCTCCGCCACCGCAGGGAAGGCGGCCGATCGGTCAAACGGCTTCCGCGGATTCGTGCGGGGCGGCGTCGAGCAGCGTACGCAGCACTTTCAGGAGTGTGCTCAGCGTGAACGGCTTGGCGAGGTGGGCCTGGGCTTCCGGTGCCATCCAGGAGATCCCGGCCGGAGTGTCGTTGTCACAGGTCGAAAGCACGCGCAGATCGGGTCGGTCAAGGAGAAGCGCACGGACGAGCCTCTCAGCGTCCCCTCCGGGATGGCTGCAGTCGACAATCACGAGCTGGATCGACGTGGCGGCCCGGCGTGCCTCAACCAGACCTTCGCCGGGCGTGGCCGCCGAGCGGACCATGTACCCGTCGGCGGTGAGAATCCCGGCGATCATTTTGCGGAGCACCGCGTCCTCCTCCACGATCAGGATGGATTCGCGTCCGCCGGTCACGGGCAGGGTCGAAAGCGGCGGGTTGCGCGCGCTGGCGGGTTCATGAATCTCGGGAAGAAAGATATCGAAGGTCGTGCCGACGCCGGGCGCGCTGTGGACGAAAATGAAGCCACCGCTCTGCTGGACCACCCCATAGACGAGCGCGAGGCCCAGCCCCGTGCCCTTGCCGGAGGGCTTGGTGGTGAAGAAGGGTTCAAACAGATGGGCCTGGACATGTTCATCCATGCCGCTGCCGCTGTCGCTGACGGACAGCTGCACATAGCGCCCGGGAGGCATGTCGGTGAGCCTCCGGTTGGTCAGGCCCGCCTTCACCTCTTTGCGCGCGGTGCTGAGGGTGAGATGTCCGCCGGGAGACAGGGCGTCCCGGGCATTGAGCGTGAGGTTGAGCAGCACCTGTTGCAGTGCGGCGGGATCCACCCGGACATTTCCGAGATCACTGGCCAGCGCGAGGTTGAGACGCTTGTCCGGGCGGAGCAGGCGGCTGAGCAGGTCGGTGTTCCCCTGGATGACCTCGTTGAGATCGATCACGCGCGGATCCATCGACTGCCGGCGGCTGAAGGCGAGCAGCTGGCGCGTGAGGGCGGCGGCCTTTTTGCCCGCTTCATGGATTTCCTGAAGATCGTGCCGGGCCCGTTCGTCCTTCGACAGCCGGTCCGCGAGGATCTCGGAGTATCCATTGATCACGGACAGCAGGTTGTTGAAGTCGTGCGCCACGCCCCCGGCGAGACGGCCGACCGCGTCGATCCTTTGCGCGTGGATCAGCGCCTCCTGGAGCCGGCGCTTTTCGGTGACATCGCGATAGCTGGCCGCGATATGGGTGACGCGTCCCCGGGCGTTGCAGACGGGGCTGAACATCCAGGCTGCAAAGAGCGTGGAGCCGTCGCGCCGCGTCAGGTAACCTTCGGCCGCATACGTGCGGCCCACGGTCGCGGTGCGAACCCAGCGCTGCTGCCGGGTGACTTCGGCGGGATCGAGGTGAAGGAAGGCGTGAGTCCGGGTGCAGAGCTCGTCCTCCGAAAAGCCGGTCATGGCGCAGAAGCGCTCATTCGCGAAGACGACCTGCAGCCCCTGGCGCTGCCAGCGGGCCCGGGCGACGAACACCCCCTCCGGCAGGGCGCGCAAAACCTCGGCGAGCAGTGTCGGGGCAAGCTTGCCCTTGGCCTTGGCCTTCGGCTTCGTTCGGCCGGCGGAAGACTTGCGGCGGCGATCGACCACCGCTGGAGCGGCAACCACGAGGCGTTTGCTCACTCGCGGTGGAAGTGAGGTCCTGCCGCCCTTTTTTCGGGTGGATGAACGGACGATGGTGTGTTCGGACGGGGCCACGGTCATGGGGAAAGACGCTCGACCTTCCAGTCGCCGCCCGGGTGTTCTCGTCGATAACGGAGGCGATCATGCAAACGACTGCGCCGCCCTTGCCAGAATTCGACCGAATCCGGAGCCAGCCGGTATCCGCCCCAGAAGGGTGGAGTCGGCACCTCGCCGCCGGCGTGTTTTTGCTCCAGGGCCTTCATGCTCAGCTCGAGGCTGGCACGATCGGGCACGATGCTGCTTTGCCGCGAAACCCAGGCCGCCAGCTGGCTGGCCCGGGGCCGGGTGCAGAAATAGGCGGCGCTCTCCTCGCGGCTGATGCGGACGAGCGTTCCCTCAATGATCACCTGCCGCTCAAGGCTGATCCAGGGAAACAGCAGCACCGCGGCCGGGTTTACCTCAATTTCCCGACCTTTGCGGCTTTCGTAGTTGGAATAGAAGACAAAACCGCGTCCATCCATGCCCTTCAGGAGCACCGTCCGGGAGGAGGGACGGTTCTCTTTCGCGACCGTGCTCAGGACCATCGCGTTGGGTTCGGGAATCCGCGCTGCCTCCGCCTCCTGGAACCAAGTTTCGAACTGTCGGAACGGGTCGCGCGCAAGATCCTTCTCCGCCAAGCCGGCGAGGCTGTAGTCTCTGCGGAGGTCAGCGAACGACATATCGACGCTAATATAGGGGGTTATGCCCAGAGATCACGGAGAAAATGAGGTAAATACCTGATGTTTTCACTCTAGGCGGTTTCAGACGCTCTCTAGGGTGGGCTGCCTAGGGGCGACCGACGCCAAACGACCGCATTTCGGCCTTCCGGTGCTCTTCGGGGGCTCTGCGGATGCCGTCGGGACAACACTTATCAACCCACAGCGCCGGGTGGTGAGCTGGCCGGAGAGGATGTTCGACGATTGGGATTGGTTGGCGGAGCGCAGGACGCCACGCTGCAGGTTGAACGCGTTGGTTTTGGACTTACGATGACACCTGCCGAATACGTTGATGCCCATGCCTCTGATCTGGTCGCGCGGCTGCGACGCCTGGTGCGAATCCCTTCGGTCAATCCCCCGGGGAGGGACTACGGTGCAATCACTGCTTTGCTCGTTGAGGAACTGCGGGCCACGGGTCTGGCCGCCCGACGGCTGACCGTGCCCAGGGCGCTCTGCCGGGCAACGCTTCCTCCTGAGCAGCATGCGTTTCCCCGCTACAATGTGCTCGGCCGGTGGCGCACCGGGGCATCGCGAAAGACCCTGCACTTTAATGCGCATTACGATGTCGTGCCGGTTTCGGGCGTATGGCGTCACGGGGATGCGTTCAGCGGGGTGGAGGCGCGAGGCTGGATCCATGGACGTGGCACCGCGGACATGAAGGGCTCGATTGCCGCGCTCCTGGTGGCGCTGCGGGCCCTGCGGGCGTCGGGCGTCGCGCCGCGGCTCAATGTCGAGGTGTCCTTTACCGCTGACGAGGAGACCGACTCGGCGCTGGGGGCGGGCTGGCTGGTCGAACACGCGCCGATCCGGCCCGACTACGTCGTCGTGATGGAGGGCGGTGAGGGGGATGGCGTCTGCTGCGGGCACAACGGCGTCGTCTGGCTTGAGGTGGCGGTGCATGGAAAAGCGGCCCATGGTTCGCTTCCCCATGAAGGGGTGAACGCTCTGGAAAAGATGGCCGCGCTGGTTGGAGCGCTCGAGCCGTACAAGAAGCGTTTGAAGCTGCGGACTTTTGAGGCGCCCAACGGTCAGACGATGGTCCCGACGCTGAACGTCGGCGGGGTGTTTTCCCAAGGGGACGGGGGCAAGATCAACACCGTCCCGGCGCTGGCCCGCTTCACCCTTGACCGTCGTGTCCTCGCCGTGGAGTCGGTGCGCACGGTCGACCGGGAGCTGCGATCATGGCTGATCCGGGCGGCCCGGCGAATCCCCGGTTGCCGCATTTCCATCGCGAAGGTTTCCGAGAGCCACCCGTGCTTCAGCCGGCCGGACCACCCCTTCTTCGCCGCCATGGCGGGCTGCGTCACGCGGGTGCGCCGTCAACCCACGGTTTTCAAGGTCTCGGCCGGTTTCAACGACATGCACTTTTTCAGCGAGCACCTGCGCGTTCCGACACTCGGATACGGGCCGGGTGGCCGGGCCTGCCATGCGATCGACGAGCGGGCGAGCCTGCGGGAGCTGCTGGCGAGCGCGAAGATCTACGCGGAACTGATGACGACGTTTGCGGGTTGAGGCGCATGCGATCCGGCAGGGGGCGGAGTCGGTCACGACACTACCGTCCGATTTTAGCACGAAACCGCCTGCGGATGGATTCGCCCTTGTTTCGGGCATCCCCGCGGGGCACTCTCCGGCTCACCTCTTCACTCCACTTCGTCCGAAATGAAAATCAATCTTAGGCTCACCCCGCAGGCGCTGCAAAAGAAAGTCTCCCGCGTGTTCGATCTCGCAGGTCAAAAAGTCCAGGCGCTCGACGCGTCCTGGGATCCGGCCAAGGGAACGCCGGTCTTTACGGTCAAAGGGAAGTACACGTCCCGCGGCTGGACCGAATGGACCCAGGGGTTTCAATTTGGCATGGCCTTTCTTCAGTTCGACGCGACCGGGGAGACGGACTTTCTCGAGCTTGGCCGGAGGAAGACGGTCAAACTGATGGCCTCGCACGTCTCCCATGTCGGCGTGCACGATCATGGATTCAACAACGTCTCGACCTACGGCAACCTCCGCCGTCTGCAGCTCGAGGGAAAGATCCCGGCTAATCAGGACGAGCTGAATTTCTGCGAGCTGGCGCTGAAGGTCTCCGGAGCGGTCCAAGCGGCCCGGTATGCGCCCACGTCCGTCAAAACGCCATGGTCACCGGTTTCCGGTGCGGCCGGGGTGGTGCCGGGCGGATACGTCTATTCGTTCAACGGACCCCAGTCACTCTTTGCGGATACCATCCGGTCGATGAGGTCGCTGGTGGTGGCACATCAGCTCGGCCATGCGCTGATGGGCGAGGGTGACAAACCGATCAACCTGCTGCACCGGGCGATCGAGCACGCGGCGACGACCGCCCGCTTCAATGTCTTCTTCGGCCAGGGGCGCGATTCCTACGATGTCCGCGGGCGCGTGGCGCACGAGTCGGTCTTCAATCGCAACGATGGCCAGTTCCGCTGTCCGAGCTCCCAGCAGGGCTACTCGCCGTTCACCACCTGGACCCGCGGCGCCGCTTGGATCATCTGCGGTTATGCCGAGCAGCTCGAGTTTCTCGACACCGTGCCAGACGCTTCCCTCGAGGCGGTCGGAGGCCGGCGCGCGGTCACCGATCTGTTCCTCGAAACGGCCCGGGCGACCAGCGACTATTACATCGATGGTTATTCGGCCAAGGATGGAGTTCCCTATTGGGACAGCTGCGCGCTCAACACCCACCGTTTGGGAGATTTCGCCGCCCGCCCGGCGGACCCGTTCAATGACCATGAACCGGTGGACAGCTCTGCCGCCGCGATCTCGGCCCAGGGGTTCATCCGTCTGGGGCTCTGGCTCCATGGCAAGGGTCAGAAGGCCGCGGGGAAGAAGTATCTCCAGGCCGGCCTGACCGTCGCCAGCACGCTCTTCGACGAACCGTACCTGTCCACGGACGCCAAGCATCAGGGGTTGCTGCTCCACAGTGTGTACCACCGTCCCAACGGTTGGGACCATGTGCCCAAGGGTCGCAAGGTGCCCTGTGGCGAGTCCTCGATGTGGGGTGATTATCACGCGATGGAGCTCGCACTCCTGATCCAGCGGATTGCCGAAGCGAAGTATTACACGTTTTTCTAAGCGGTGGTCGGCTTTCCGACGCAGCCCTGGAGGGCTCCTGTGCCCTTCAAGGCCTTCAGCCTGGCGAGGAAGATCGTTTGGTTGCGGATCGAATCCTGCTCGTGTTGTTTGATCGTCCGCCGACATGCCTGTTCCGCTCCTTTACGAGTCCCACGCCCACACACCGCTTTGCAAACATGCGGTCGGCACGCCCGTTGAGTACGCGGAGTTCGCGGAGTCCAAGGGGTTGAAGGGGATTATCTTCACTTGTCACTCTCCACTTCCCTACGGGCATTCCTTGCAGTGGCGGATGGCTCCGGAACAGTTTGGGGATTATGTGGCCCTGATCGCTGACGCCCGGGAGCGGATGGCGGGTCGGGTCGATGTCCGGCTGGGTCTGGAAAGCGACTTTTTCCCGGGAGTTGAACCTTGGCTCGAACGCCTGCATGCGCGCGTTCCACTGCACCACGTTCTCGGATCGGTGCACATGCAGATGGCTCCCTACCGGGCGCGTTTTTACACGGGTGACTCCTTCGCTTATCAGCAGATCTACTTCGAGCACTTGGCGCAGGCGGCGGAGACGGGACTGTTTGATACGTTGGCCCATCCCGATCTGGTCAAGAATGAGGATCCGGGGGAGTGGGACTTCGAGCGGATCCAGCCGTTCATCGAGCGAGCGCTCGATCGGATCGCCGCGACCGGCGTGGCCATGGAGCTGAACACCAGCGGGCTCAACAAAGCGTTGTCGGAAATGAATCCGGGCGAGGCCATGCTCCGATTGATGGCCGCGCGGGGAATTCCGGTGGTCGTGGGATCCGACGCGCATCGAGCCGATCGCGTGGCGGATCGATACCACCAGGCCTTGCAGATGCTTGCCGCCACAGGTTTTCAGGAGGTGAGTTATTTCATTGAGCGGCTGCGTGAAACGGTGCCGATCGCCGATGCCCTGCGGTCCTTGCGCTGAACCCGGTTGACCGCGCCCGCGGTTTCGATGTGGGGTGATAGTCTGCATTAGCTCATGGACTGTTGCCCATGCAGCCGGTTGCTGGGTTGCGCTCCCGGGGATTGGGATTAGGCTGGGGAAGCCCAAAAACCCAAAGGAAAGATTATCATCATGTCTTCGATCAAACTGCATCTCGAAGAAGCGGAACTCGCCGCAGTCGAACGCTTCGCGAAGAGTCTCAAGGTCAGTCCCGAGGATGTCGCCTACTGTGCGCTCAATCGGTTGATGTTGGACGCCGCGGACGAACAAGTACGTCGTGATATCGGAGAAACCCGGAACTGGCGCGGCGAAAATCTGCCGCTCTGGAGTGATTCAGCTGGAAGCGTGCATGCCTACGAGGGGCAGCCCGACGACGACCCCGCACCCTCCAGACGGCAGTAGTCCGTCAGGGACTGGATTGGCCGGGTTGGCGATTTCCCGTCCCTTTCCGTTGCGTCAGCGCATCCCCAAGTTCTCCGCGGGCCTTCTCCGCGAGCGCCAGCAGGCGCGCCTTTTCCCTCGCGGAGAGTTCCCGCTGAGTCCGCGTGCTCCCCGTAGCTGAGCCAGGGGCCGTTGTCGCTCGAGAACACGACCAGGGTTTGTTCCGCGATGCCATTACGTTTCAACGCGGCCATCACCTGCCCGACCGACCCGTCGATTTTCTGGATGACGTCGCCATAGAGACCCGCCCCGGATTTGCCCTTGAACCGGTTGCCGAGGGCTCCGTGAATCCCCACCCGGTTGCTGTAGGATCCGGTCATCAGCGAAGCCCGTGACGCGGAGCACACCGGCTGCGAGACATGGAAGTTCGTGAAGGTCCGGCCTTCGCGCGCCAGTTGATCGAGATGGGGCGTCGCATAGGCCTTGGCACCCAGAGGACCGATGTCCGCATAGCCCATGTCATCGACGAAGATCACGACCACATTGGGGGGGCGCGACGCCGCCGCAGGTGAATCTGCGAGTGCTCCGATGGCCAGGATCAGCAGGGCGAGTAGGGTGCGCATGGAAAACAGGGTGGCGGGAGTCTGGGAGTCGGTGTGGGTGCTGCAATCGCGTTCTAAACACAACGTCGTAAACAATTAGGCACGCCGACTCTGGCGACGCTCCGTGCTGCACCCCCCGCGAATCGTGCAGCTCGACCCCGTCCGTTGTAGGTGGCCTCGCCGAGGCCGCGACGGGACCACCCGGTCCCGCCTCCGTCTGGAGTGCGGATCCGGAAAGTCATTGACGCCGGACCGCGAACACCGCGATGCGAGGTCCGGGGGTTGCGGCTTCGAGTTGGCAATTCTCAAGCAAGGCAACGATCCAGCCAACAAGGCGCCTCCACCCCCAGACCTCGCATCGCTCCGCCAATTGGAGGCTGATCCGGACCAATCCCGGGACAGCCGTGGGAGTTGTTGGGGTGCGAGCCCACGGCCGTGGCTCGCACTCTCCAAGAAGGTGTTTCGTCTGCCTGGCACCAAGCGCGTAGCGGTGAGGTGACCTTGGAAAAATCTGCATGCACCTTGTCTTGGCGGAGGCGGCGCACGGGGACTTCCTCAGACGTTGCACACCCGTCTCAGGATCGGCACCGGGCTCGTGGATTGACGGCATGGCGAGAGAAGACGTCCTTTCGTTCACCTTCCACGTGCGTTCCCTCGGCCCCAATTCCGCGTACGCGGCATGGCCCTCCACCTTCGCGTTGAACTGTCGAAAAAGATACGGGTAAGGTGCAGGCTCCGTGGACGCCGGGGGGACGAACCATGCGCAACCACGCCTGATGGTTTGGGTGCATGCAACGCGCAGCCGGCGCCGATCCCGCGCAGGCGGGATCGCCCTCCACGTCAGAATGTCATCTTAGCCAATCTTTTATGACGTAGTGTTTATGGAGTATCGGGCCACTTCACTCGACCGCGTCCGCTGTCCTGTCCGGGAGGAATCGCGGTCCAGGCCTTTTTCACCAGCGGGGCCACGCGGGTGCCGAGCAGCTCGATCGCCCGCATCACCTGCCGGTGCGGGATCGCGCCCCCATTGAGCAGGAGCGTGATGCGCGAGAGACCGCCGAGCGCCTGGTGCTCCCAGAGCATCTTCTCGGCGACGGTCTCCGGGTCGCCGACCAGCTGCAGGCCGCGGTGATCGTATCCGGAAAAGAGGAACGGATCGGACGGCGTCTCGTGTGCAACCGGTTCATCCACCCAGACTGCGCCACGTCCGAGAGGCGCACCGAATCGATCGAGTTGCGCGGGATCAATGAACCAAAGGTTGGAGTGGGAGTGTCCGGGGCCGGCGAGATTGCCCTTGGCGCGGCGTTTGTTGAGGAATTCGCTCTGGGCGGTGTCGTCGCACCCGAGCATCAAGCGGTCATTCCAGCGGGCGAAATCGCCGATGACTTTGAGATAGGTCGAG
>Ga0163144_10013516_pt1 | contig 17036 bp, 15 predicted proteins | sample OliLak19BULKMAT1_FD_123175 | JGI IMG/M metagenome (GOLD analysis project Ga0163144, IMG submission 123175) | Freshwater microbial mat bacterial communities from Lake Vanda, McMurdo Dry Valleys, Antarctica - Oligotrophic Lake LV.19.BULKMAT1 | ecosystem: Environmental > Aquatic > Freshwater >... | reverse complement strand
TCAGTTAGGTGACCCGCGCCTGCAGCGCGGTGTCTTTCCGGAGTTGGGTTTCAAACTCCACCATGCGGTTCGCAGGCAGCAGTTCATCGAGCCAGGCAGTTAGTTCCCGATCGGTCCACGACATGGGTTAACCTTAAATTGAAAGCAAGAGAAATCCAGGGAGTGGATAATTCTGTTGATCCAAAGCCCGGAACGTTGAACGGGCGACGATCCTGCAACTTACCCGAACAGGATACGTCGGTTAGATTCGGAATTTCCAGCGGCAGGGCATTGAAATTGACGTCTCCGGCACAGCCCGCGACGCCCTTGTCTCAACGACGGTCGCCTCTCGACCGCACTCCGGGACAATTCGACAGTGCAATATCGTTCCTACCACAACACCGACCCGCCGAAGCTGCACCAGTTGTGGCATTCGTGCGCACTCGGGCGGAATGCGGCTGAGGGATTTTCGTGCGATGTATTCGAGCTGTTTTCGTGCTCACTGCCCTACTTTGACCGCCACGGGCTGATTCTGGCGGTCGATGGTGAGCGAGTCGCCGGATTTGTCCATGCCGGGTTTGCTCCGACCGCAGATGAATCAGGGCTGGATTTGCGTCAGGGAATTCTCTCAGCACTGATGGTTCATCCCGACTATCGCCGTCAGAAAATCGGATCTGAACTCGTGCGGCGTGCCGAAGAATACCTCCGATCGAAAGGTGCCGAGTCCGTTGAAGCGGGCGGCGGACTCAACCGCAACGGCTTTTACTGCGGAATTTACGGAGGACTTGAACCATCCGGTTTCTGCGGCTCAGCGGCGCCTTGGCGCGAGTTCTTTGGCCACTGCGACTACTCGCTGAGTTCCGAAACCTTTGTTTTGCGGCGCGACTTGCAGCAGGCACGTGATCCGGTCAATGCAAAACTCCTGCGTCATCGGCGTCATTTGAACCTGGTGATCACCGACAGGCCGGCCAATGAATCGTGGTGGTGGTTTGCCCGGTTCGGACATCTGGACTCGCTGCGGTTTGAGCTGCAGGAAAAGGCTGACAAGGAGGTCGTGGCCTCGGGTCAGATCATCGGCATGGATCTGTTCATTCCGAAATGGGGTGTCCGCTGCGTCGGAATCCGCGAAGTATTCGTCCCGGAATCGCAACGCCGGCATGGCTACGCTCAGGCGCTGGTGCTCGAAATCTGCCGCCGCCTGCGTGGCGAGTCTGTGCAGCTTTTGGAAGCGCAGGTCGCTTCCGACAACAAACCCGTGATTGATCTGTTCGTGTCGGCGAAGTTCGAACTGAATGACCGACTGCTGACGTTTCGGAAGGCATTGACCCAGAGCTGATCCTCGCAATTTACGCTGCAGGGGAAAGCCCGATCACGAACGCCCGAGGCACCCCTTCACGACGCCTTTCCAACAGTTGACGTCGAACGGCCAGTAGGCGATCGATCGCGCATACCAGCGGATGGCCTGACGCGGGGCGGTGGAAGCGAGGAACCAGGCGGAACAGCTTTCGACATTGCCGAGAGTTTTGCGTCGCATGGACCACGGCAGTGAGCGGCCGCGATTTGTTTCCAGGGCCCGACGGACTGCCAGCAGGCGCAGTTGTCGCATGCGTTCGTGGTTCTTCGAGAATGAACCGGGCCGCCAGCGATACAACGTGACCGGGTCTCGCACGGCGGCGAACATTGCTCCGCAGGCAGCGGCTTTCAGCCAGAGATCCCAGTCCTCCGCAAGCACGGGATTCTCGGTAAACCCGCCGATTGCATCGAACAGAGACCGCTTCATCATCGCGCTCGACATGACGATGAAATTGTCCATCAGCAGCGGCAGGAACAGGTCGCCCTCAAGCATCGCCTCTGGATCGCTGCGAAGATCGGCGACTCGATCGATGTCCCCGAAATTGCGGGCGTTCGAATAGACGACGTCGGCATTCTTTGTCTGAGCCAGTTCCAGCTGACGGCAGAGCTTGTCCGGTTCCCAGAGGTCGTCGTGATCGAGAAACGCGATCCAGTCTGCAGTCGAGGCCCGGACACCATTGTTCCGGGTGGCGGCCAGTCCCGGTGCGCCCTGATTCGCCTGCTGAATCACTCGGATCCTGTCACCGTAAGAAGCAATGACGTCAGCGGTCGCGTCGGTGGATCCGTCGTTGACGACGATCACTTCCACGTTGCAGCCATGCTGACTCAACGCACTATCGACAGCGGCTGCCAGATCGGCCTCACCGTTGAAGACAGGGATAATGACAGAGACGGTCAGCATCTGTGATGGTTCTGGCGGAAGGGGATCGACGCAGGACGAATCGGATTGTCTCGCTAGACTATGCGTTTGACAGGCTCGGCGTCTGCTGGAATCGTCGCGGGCCGGCTTTGAAGGTTCTGCCTGCGGCGGGTGATACCGGGCAGTCCGAATCCACTACCGTGTTGCGTTCCGGCATCACTACGGGAGATCCATAGTTCTCATGACTACCGCTCAGCAGTTTCTGCAACAGCACTTTGGCTACGACCAGTTTCGAAATCCGCAGGCTGAAATCATTTCGCATGTCATGGACGGTCAGCATGCGCTGGTGATCATGCCGACAGGCAGCGGCAAATCCCTGTGCTTTCAGATTCCTGCGCTGATGCTTGCAGAACAGGAAAGGGCAGGGCGGCCTCCAATGACACTGGTGCTTTCGCCTCTGATTGCATTGATGAAAGACCAGGTTGATGCTCTTCAGGCAAAGGGGATCCCGGCCACGTTTATCAATTCGTCGCTCAGTAAACGCGAACGGGAACAACGGTATGCGGCTGTTTCCGCCGGCCAGTATTCTCTGCTGTATGTCACTCCTGAGCGATTCCGGAAAACCGAGTTCCTCGACGTAATCGGACATCGCGAGATCCGACTGCTGGCCGTCGACGAGGCTCACTGCATCAGCGAATGGGGACACGATTTTCGGCCGGACTACACTCGGGTCGGCGACTTCCGGGAAATGATTGGCAACCCCGTCACCATGGCCCTGACGGCGACGGCGACGGCGGACGTCCAGCGGGACATTGTCGCGCAGTTGGGACTGCAGTTGTCAGAAATGCGCATGTTTCACGAAGGAATCGACCGCCCGAATCTCGAACTGCGAGTCGAAGAGATCTGGGACGCAGATGAAAAGCAGGAGTCCATGCAGTCGGTATTTGGACGCTGGCTGACACCGGAAACCGCGGGCAGCGGCATCGTCTACTTCACTCTGATTCGGATTCTGGCGGAATTCAGCGAACGGCTGCAGGCCGAGGGCATCGACCACGTCTGTTACCACGGCGATCTCGACCGCCAGCAGCGGCGAGCCATCCAGGAGGACTTCATGGAAGGCCGTTCGCGACTGGTGCTGGCAACAAATGCGTTCGGCATGGGAGTCGACAAAGAGGACATCCGCTTCGTGGTTCACGCGGATATTCCGGGCTCGATGGAATCGTATTACCAGGAAATCGGCCGTTCCGGACGCGATGGTCATCCTGCGGAATGCGTGCTGCTCTACGACCAGCGGGACCTGAACACTCAGATGGAGTTCATTCGCTGGAGCAATCCGGATTCCGACTTCTGTCAACGAACATTTCACCTCCTGACTCACAGCACCGAACAGATCCGGGCGTTCGGGATTGACTGGCTGCGTGAAAGATTGTGTGACCGTCAGAGGCATGATCGGCGCGTCGAAACGGTCCTGTCACTGCTGCAGCGGTACGGCGTGATCGCAGACGAGATTGATCTGACAAATCTGGAGATCCTCGGTTCGATCCCCGCTTCGCTTCTGGACCAGGACGCCCGTGCAGCAAAGCTGCTGCGGGATCAGAAAAAACTGTACGCGCTGGTGCAGTATGTGCAAAGCGAAGACCGAAGGCAGTTCATTCGGGAGTACTTCGGAGTTGCATGACAGAATCGAAAATCGAAATCCGAACACTCAATCCAGCACGGACTCTTCTGAATACGGCGATTCATTTTCCTCGAACACGGAGCGGTTCGACGTGAGATCGAGTTCCCAGACGGAGTCGATTCGAGAACCGTCTGCGTCATCATCCGGCAGATCAAAACCGGTGAAATGTGAGGGGTCGCGATGAAGTTCGGATTCATCGTGATCAATCGCTGACGCCGGAGTTTCGCGGATCAGCAGCAATCCGGCGCACGGAACGTCGTGGCCTTTCACCTGGACTCTCAGTTCCGGCCATGCATTGGATCGGGTAATCAGTTCACAGCCGCCTGGCATGACCAGCACCGTATCGCCTGGCGCAGCGGCATGGACTCCCGGATGCCAGAAGATCGGTGTGGGAGCCTGCAGTTCGAAATCGGACGTCGGCGTGATCTGATGCTCAGTCGTGCGGTATCCGATAATGTCGGCCTGATCGCACAGCTGCCATTCGGAACTCTGACCGCACTTTTCATAAATGCGCTGAACCTTGGGCCAGATGTCTTTCAATTGCCGGCTGTGCTGCGAGAAATAAATGCCGGTAGCGTGAACGAGCACAGCTTTCTGATGTGCCTCCCAGAGTTCCTGCGGGACTGCGTCCAGGCACACCGTTCGAGACACCGCGGCATGCAGGCCCCATCGTCGGGCTACACAAGACACGGTCGCGTACGAATCAATCGGATGTTCGCCAAAGGTCCAGTGCCGATACCGAAGATTGCGTCCGTCCGCACAGACCTGAATCCGGACAGGTGACACCGTGCGCCGCAGCAGGCGGTGGCTCAACTCACCGGCAACTGCAGCTTCAGTCACGCCTTTGCGAATATGTCCGGCCGTAACTTCGACGGCATGTACCAGCACTTTGCTGAGCCTGCGGAGGCGATCAACTTCGAGATCCGTAAGCGGTAGTCGCAGTCGATTGACGCGTTTTGCGGCGTTCTTTGTCCCTTCAGCACCACTGTCACTGACAACTTTTCGGCCCCGACAGAGGTCTTCCACAAGCGCACTGTGCGGCTGAAACCACTCGCGCTGCTTCAACTGAAAGCCAAGGCCAAAGGCTTCGCGTTCGAACAGCTGTGCGGAGTCCACGGCGTTCGTCGCGAACAGCCGGGCATCTTCAGTGACAAACAGACTGGTCTGACAACTGTCGGTCGCAAACCTCGCGATGTCCGCTCCGGCGGTGAACCAGGCGATGTTCGCAGGATCCTGAATCAGCAAAGCTTCCGCACCAGTCGCCGACAGAAGACTGCGGACTCGTTCGTGTTTTTCGGTCACATCCGCCAGCCGCCGCGTGTCCTGAACCAGGCACCGCCGCGGTGACGCGTCATCCATGGAGCCTGAGTTCATGCAGAGTCACTCCCGTGAAACGGCCAACGCCGATTGCCGATTTCCTGCGGTGCGAACACCCTCGAGAGCAGTGCGCGTACCAAATTGGCCAACAAAAGCTACCCCCGGCGGTCCTCAACTGCAATGGGGCAAACCATCCAATCCTTTGATGCCTGCCCGGAATCCAGCGGTTGTGCGATTTTTCCTGTCCAGTCGCCCAGGTCGGAATCAAGGCAGACGGAGCCTGGCCCACGGAAAAACCGGATTTCCATACGTTCTCGCTTCGAATGAGCGGCAGTCCGACTAAAACAAGTGCCCCTGCCCGGATGACGTCCGCGGGGGACGGAACAAATCGGTACGGGACGGCGGCAGGGTGGCTCCCAATCCGCAACGCTGCCGAGACAGTTTGAAAAGAGCGGAAATCTGATCGGCCATCGGTCCCGAGCCGCGCATGCGTGTACCGAACTGAGACTGATTCATCTGACCGCCGCGGACGGATCGCAGGCGTGCAAAGATTTTTTCAGCTTCCAAAGGGCGAACGCGCTGCACCCAGTCAGTGAAGATGGCTTCAACAGCAAACGGCAGTCGGATCAGAGTGTAACTGGCCGAACTCGCACCGGCTTCGGCAACCGCCTGAAGCACCGACGGCATCTCACTGTCATTCAGGCCGGGAATGACAGGAGCAACCATCACATGTACGGGAATGTTGTGCTCTGCGAGCTTTCGAATGGCATCCAGCCTTCCCGCCGGCGCTGTGCAGGCTGGCTCAAGCACTTTTGTCAGTGTCTGGTCCAGGCTGTTCAGGCTGATGGCGGTTTTGCAAAGATTCATTGCGGCGAGTTCGCTCAACAGATCGATGTCCCGCGTGATCAGCGAATTCTTGCTGATCAACGAGACGGGCTGTCTCGCTTCCAGAGCAACCTCAAGGCACTGGCGAGTGACCTGCAGTATTCGTTCGACCGGCTGATAGCAGTCGGTTACTCCCGACATCATGACTGGTTCGCATGTGTACGACGGACGCGCCAACCAGTCGCGAAAAAGCCGCGGAGCGTTTCGCTTGACGAAAATCGTCGTCTCAAAGTCCAGCCCGGCGCTCAGTCCGAGGTACTCGTGCGTCGGTCTGGCGTAGCAGTAGCTGCAGCCGTGCAGGCAGCCTCGATAAGGATTCAGGCTGTAGCGAAACGGTATGTCCGGGCTGTCGTTTTCTGAAATGACTGACTTCGACGTGTCGTCAAAGTAGCGCGTGGCCGGACGTTCAAGTTCTCTCAGGAAGTCGTCATCGAACTCCAGCTGCTCAAAATCCGGCTCCTGGATGACGGGCAGAAACCGGTTCGCAGGATTGTCGGCGGCTCCACGACCAATCGGCTGAATCGGATGCTGCGACATAGAGTGAAACCCAAGCGGACACGGCACAGGGTCTGATCAGGAAAGCCCGAAAACCGGCAGAAACAGCCGCAACGGGATTTTTCCGCGAAATCCGATCATTCCGACTGTTCCGATTGTACCAATCTTTCCGGATTCGCCGATGAATCAGCTGGCAAGGATTTTATGCAATCTGCCATCGGCTGGTGATTGCCCTTCGAGGAACTGAAAAAGGTCTCACAGAGATGCGAAAACATACGATTCTTTCCAGGACCGCCAGCATCGCGATATGCTGTGGGCTGCTGCTGACGAACACTGCGTCAGCCTTCGACGGCGCTTCGGCTCCAACAGCACGGGACATTGAACTGTCTGCAGACAGTGCTCTGCAGGGTCAGATCTATACTTCTGAAGGCCAGCCGGTCGAACATGCAGCGGTGGAACTTCGCTATCAGGGCAACACTGTCGCCCGGGCTACGACCGGGGCAAACGGTGATTTTCTCATCACCGGCGTCCGCGGTGGAGCGCACGATCTGGCCGTCGGCTCAATGACAGCTCCGGTACGTCTGTGGAAGAATGGTACGGCGCCCGCCGGTGCAACCGAAGGCGTTGTCGTCGCCGGCAGCGAGGAAATCGTTCGCGGCCAGGCAATGGATCCATACTGCAATCCAGGTGCAGCGTGTCCTCCGACCAGCTCCGGCTTCGGATTGATCGACGTCGTGACCCTGGCGATGCTGGGCACTTCCGTTGCCGCACTCGTGATCGCTATCGATACAAACAACGACATTGACGACCTTAACGACCAACTGGTCTCTCCCTGAACCACTGGGCGGACACCGGAACATCGCATCTCGACGGCCTGCGGAATCTTCCGCGGGCTGTCGGTGTTTCCGGCGCGTCGGTCGCCTGGGCTCATCTGGCTCGTGACTCCGAACTGCCCGATCAGGCTCGCCGTCGAAATGAGTCGCACGGCAGGATCAGCGATGTTTCGTTTCCGAAGCCCCCATCATCACAGGGCGCCGTCACCGGTAATCACGACCCGGATCGTCCGAAAGAGAATTTTCAGGTCATTCCAGAAGCTGCAGTTCTGAAGATACAGCAGGTCGTAGGAGACCTTGCGGCGGAAACCTTCCAGCTCGTTGTCATAGCCATTAACGACCTGAGCGATCCCGGTGAGTCCCGGCCTGAGCCCCAATCGGTCTATGAAGTTCGGGATCTGCTGCTGCAGCTTCATCATGAATTCCGGCCTTTCGGGACGCGGCCCGATCAGCGACATGTCGCCCTTCAGAATGTTCCAGAGCTGCGGCAACTCATCGACACGTGTCCGTCGCAGCAGTCGGCCCACAAGAGTAATCCGAGCGTCACTCTGCTGAGCGAACTGTGCCCCGTGGCGTTCGGCATCCGACCGCATTGTCCGGAATTTGTAGATTGTAAACGGAAGTCCGAAGTTGCTCATTTCCCGGCGGTCACGTCCAGGACGGCGGCGGCCCGAATGATCAGCCTGCTTTGATACGAACCCCTTACGGCGATCCTGTTTCTTCTTTTTCCGCAGGTTGAGTCCGACGCGTGTCTGCGAATAGATGACGGGACCCGGCGATGTGAGTTTCACGAGCACCGCGGCCAGCAGCATGATCGGCGATGTCACCACCAGTAACAGCATTGCTCCGCTGAGATCCACAACCCGCTTGGAGATTCTCAGCGACCGGGGAAGGCACCGAATATTTTCACGCGACGTGTCCAGCGACAGTCGGGAAATCCATTCTGTGCCTGGCAGAGCAATGGTGTGTTCGGCGACGAGTGTGGAGAATGACGGTTGTGTTTCGAAATCGTGGCTGAATTGCGGGCGAACGACCGCACGAGTTTCCATCATAGCTGTCGAGGTCATCAGATCTTGTTCCGGAATGATTCAAAGGGCACACCGGCCGCGCATCACCGACGCTCGCCGTTCCCTGAATATGGAAATCCTATGTTGCGCTGCCGTTGGCGATTGTAAGGATTCCCGATGAAACGTCCGTGACCGCAGTTCCGTGTTTAAGCTCTCATGACTGCGCGGAAACGTTGCCGGAACGCAACGTTCCGGCCGTGAGATGTGCCGAAAGAACAAGCCGGCACAATCGGCGTCATCTGCCTGCGGTTCCTGGACACGTCTCTATAGGCCGGCAAATGCTAAACGGGCGGCGGCGATCGTGAGTTCAATGTCCTCATCCGAATGGACAGCAGAGACAAACATGGCTTCATACTGGCTGCAGGGCAGGTAGACACCGCGGTTCAGCATGCCGTGGAACCATTTTGCAAAGGACTTCGTGTCGGAAATTGTGGCAGAGTCCAGATCCGTGACGCTCCGGGATGTCAGGAACACGGTCAGCATGCTGCCGACTCGATTGATACGAACCGGAACGCCTGCCGAATCCGCAGTCGCCTGAAATCCGGCGGACAGTTTCTGACTCAGCTGCTCGAGTCGCGGATAGGGATTCTGCTCTCGGATCATTTTCAGCATCGCGATCCCGGCGGCCATCGCCACAGGATTTCCGGACAGCGTTCCCGCCTGGTAGACCCGACCCACTGGCGAAACACACTTCATGATATCCGCTCGGCCTCCATAAGCACCGACCGGCATTCCGGCGCCGATGATCTTGCCGAGCGTCGTCATGTCCGGCTGGATTCCGAACAGCTGCTGAGCCCCGCCGGAGGCGACTCGGAAGCCGGTCATGACTTCGTCGAAGATCAGAACCGTGCCGTGTTGCGTACACAGACTGCGAAGCTGCGAAAGAAACTCGGGCGTCGGAATCACGCAGCCCATGTTGCCGACGACCGGTTCGAGGATCACGGCGGCAAGCTGATCGCCGTTTTTCTGAAACGCAGTCTGCAGGCTGTCGCAGTTATTGTATGGCAGCACGAGCGTATCGGCAGTGCATCCCGCGGGAACTCCCGGACTGGACGGACATCCCAAAGTCAATGCCCCGCTGCCGGCGGCGACCAGCAAGCTGTCGACGTGACCGTGATAGCAACCGGCGAATTTTATGATTCCGCTGCGGCCTGTGAATCCACGAGCAACCCGGATCGCAGACATTGTCGCTTCGGTCCCGGAGTTCACCATGCGGACCATTTCGATCGACGGCACCATTTCGACGACCAGCCGAGCCAGTTCGTACTCCGCCGCTGTCGGAGCACCGAAGCTCGTGCCAATCGTCAGTGCGTGCTCGATCGCCGTGAGAATTGTTGGATGCCGATGGCCGAACAAATGCGGTCCCCACGAACCGATGAAGTCGATGAAACGGTTCCCATCGACATCGAACAGATAGGCACCGTCTCCGCGTTCCATGAACGGTGGTGTGCCACCGACCGCTCCAAACGCGCGGGCCGGGCTGTTGACACCGCCGGGAATGAGTTTCGACGCTTTGCGGAAGAGGTCTTCACTGCAGGTTCGTGTGGAGGTATCAGGGATCACGGGGTGGCTTTCTTGAGAGACATACTTGTCCGCCCTCGTTACCAGGCTGGAGCCTGGTAACGAGGGGAAAGCGAGAGTGTGTAACTATTCCACGATCTCGAGCCCCGGCCTCGCAGCCTTGAGTGCGGCAACTGTTTCCGGTTTCGGGCTCGAGTTTGCGAGATTCAGCCACTTCAATGCGGGCAGCTGGCTGAGTTGTACAATGCCCGCATCGTCCAACTGCGATCCGGCGACGCTCAGCCGTTCCAGTTTCTGCAGCTTCAACAGTGTGGGAACGGATTCATTCGTGATCCGCGTCGCCTCGACGTTCAGTTCAACAAGATTCGTCAGTCTCCCGAGATCCGCAAAGACATCATCGCGGACTTTCTTGATCTCTCGCAGTTCCAGATACGTGAGTCCGGTCAACTTGCTGAGTTTCCTGATCCCGTCGCCTGTCACCAGTCGGCATTCGCTGATGTCGAGGAACGTCAGCTTAGGGAGATTGCTGATGACGTCCAGTCCGTGATCGTCGAGTGACGTTTCCCGAAGTTCCAGTCGAGTTAATTCCGTCAGCCCGGCAAGGTGCTTGATACCTTCGCCGGTCACGTCCGCGAGGCGACAGCCGAAGCGTTTCAGTTTCTTCAGTTTCGCCAGTTCGACCATGCCGAGGTCGGTCAGGCGCGACGCTTCCATCTGGAGGGATTCCAGCGTCGCAAGACTGCCAATCACCGACATCGCATCATCGCCGATGCCGGTATAGTTCAGATTGAGTGACTTGAGCGGCAGTCCCCTGAGTTTTTCCAGACCCGCGTCCGTCAGTTTCGCTTTTTCGAGCTGCAGATCGACCAGGGTCCTGATCCCGGTGAGGTGTTCCAGCCCGGCATCCGTGACGTTGCTGTTACGCAGGTCGAGTGCGCGCAGCTTCGGCAGGTTCTTCACGGCGACCAGTCCGGCGTCCGTGAATCCGGCCCGTCGCAGGATCAGAGCCTCAATCGTCTTCAGCTCAGAGATGACGTGCAACGTCCCGTCGCCGATCGACGAACAATCCGTGAGGTCGAGTCGCTTCAGCGACTTGAGGCCTGCGAGCGCCTGCATTCCTGCATCGTTCATTCCCGGCCCGCCAAACCGGGCGGCAGTCGTATTCGGAATGCCAGCCAGATTCTTCAGGGAATCACTGAAATCGGAATCAGATGAGACTGCAATTTCCCTGACGACGCCTGCGCTGTCTTTCGTGAGTCGGCAACCGGCTTTTTCAAGTGCTGCGACAGCGACCAGGTCGTCCGGAGTTGTTGCCGCCTTGTTTGCCGCGTTCGGGCCATTGTTGGAACTCGCAGAGTCACTGCAACCAGAAGCACCGGTGAGACAAGCGGCCAGCAGGGACAAACCAGACCAATGGGACAATCGTGTCATTGCAGCAACGGCCTTTGATTCAGGACCAACGAAAGAACGCTGACGGATTATCCGGACAAAGCCTATTTTGGCAACGCAACAGGAGTTCATCATACAGCCGGACTGGCTGATCGCTGGCATCACCGGGGCCGCGCTCACGTCGCGGAGCGACGGGGCCACATGAGTCGCCGTTTGCATACCTGTCCTATCGGCGGCCGTAGTCAATCAGACGCGCCAGTTCAGATCGCAATTCGGATCGATGAATGATGCGATCGATAAAGCCGTGCTTCAGCAGGAATTCGCTGGTTTGAAAGCCTTCCGGCAGATCGATCTTGCAAGTTGCCTGCACGACACGCGGCCCTGCAAAGCCGACCAGCGCGCGAGGCTCGGCCACGATAATATCACCGAGCGAGGCAAAGCTGGCTGCGACGCCTCCCATTGTTGGATCCGTCATGACCGAAATGAACAGACCGTTCGCACGGCGGAACCGGGCAAGAGCCGCCGAGACCTTGCCCATCTGCATCAGCGAGATGATTCCTTCATGCATCCGCGCCCCGCCGCCGGAGCCGCTGACGATGATCAGAGGCAGAGACAGCTCCGTCGCCTTCTCGACGGCCCGAGTCAACTTCTCGCCGACGACCGATCCCATACTGCCCATGATGAAAGCTGAATCCGTCGTGGCAAAGACCAGCGGACGGCCACGCATGTAGCCGCGACCGACGGTGCAGGCATCCTTCATGCCTGTTTTCTTCTGCTCATCACTGATCCGGTCACGGTAACTTTTTCGATCCGAAAAAGTGAGCGGATCGCCGGACGTCATTTCCGCATACCATTCTTCGAAACTGTCCGGGTCCAGCAGCTGCCGGATCCGCATCGACGTCGGAACGTAAAAATGGTGCTCACATTCGACGCAGACGTTGAGATTCTGTTCCACCTGCTTCCGGAACACCGTCGCTCCGCAGCCATCGCAGCGCAGCCAGAGACCCTCCGGGACTCCTCGCTTGGGACGTTTCACGGCAATTGGCCCTGTTGTCGTTGTGCTTGCGGGGGATTCAGAATTCTCAACAGTACTCATCGGCTGATCTCCTCACTTCCGGCCGCAGCGATCACGGCATCCAGGACCGGCAACTCTTCCGCCCCGACAAAATGAGCGGATTCGAACGAACCGGACTGGATAACCTGCACAAGTTCCTGAGACTCTTCACCGCAGAGGCACGCCGTCACCGGCGGTCGCCGATGCTGCAGCGTACAGCGAATCACTGTCGCCAGGGGTTCCGGAGCGACGATCGCCAGCACGTCATATTTCTTGATGGCTTTCGTGAGCGCTCGTTCCAGACGCTGGCAGGCGTCCGACAGTGTCTCACCTTCCGGCGGACAAATCGCCGTTGCATCTTCTTTTCCCGACCGAAACAGCCGGGGAAATCTCTTCCTGATGTCAGATTCCGGCAATCCCTGCCAGAGCCCCTGATTGACATTCCTGAGCTCGTCAAGTTCCTTCACTTTGGCTCCGGACTGGGCCTCCGCAATTCCATGCGCCGTGCCACAGGCCGGATCGTCCGGTGACGACAGGATGGCCTGCAGTCGGATTCCTTTCGCTTGTAACTGGCGATTGATTTCGCGTATCTGCTCAATGCCTCTTTCATTGACCGGCATATCGAGCGTACCCATCAGGCGATGCTGTTCGTCGTAGTCCGTGCAGCCCGCTCGAATCAAAACAACCGTGGACATAGGGGATTCATTCCTCAACAACCTGAACGCGTTCCGATCGCGATCTGTTGGAGTTCGGCAATTGCTGCCGTGTAACAGGGTTCATCAAACACGGAACTTCCGGCCACGAACACATCGCAGCCAGCCTCGGCACACTGGGCAATCGTTAATCGCCCGATGCCGCCATCGACAGAAATAATCAGCTCATCGCCCGCGACTGCCCTGGCGTTGCGGATCTTAGAGACCACATCCGGGATAAACTTCTGCCCGCCAAAGCCGGGGTGGACGCTCATCACCAGAAACAAGTCGCACTCACTCAAGAACGCCTCGGCCGAGGAAAACGGTGTTCCAGGATTGATCGCCAGCCCGGCCACGACGTTTCGACGACGGATTTCTCTCAGCAGTGGAACCGGCTGAGGAACTGCTTCGAGATGAAAAGTGATCGCTTCACAGCCGGCCGCGATATATCCGTCCAGATAGCGAGCGGGCTCAGAAATCATCAAGTGAGCGTCAAACGGTGTTTCGGTCAGCGTCCGCAGGCGTTCGATCACCATCGGCCCGTAAGACAGATTCGGAACGAAATGACCGTCCATCACGTCAAGATGCAGCAGCGCAGCGTCAGCCTGATCCAGCAACTCGATTTCGCGATGCAGGTTGGCAAAGTCGCATTTGAGCATCGATGGTGCCACGATCGGCCGATTGGCCCGAAGGTGGCTGAGCATCGCATCACGAGTTTGCATCTAGGATGGCCGCAAACACACAGGAGCGTCGTCGTCAGAAAGGATTCAACTTTGTTCCCGCCAGCACGACGCCAACGGGGACGCTCCATAAATCAGATTTGAAGCGGGGCATTCTCAGGTTCCTGGGATGGTGTGTCTAGTGAAAGGTCAATGATCGTGAATCGCTTCGGCCAGAAATACTGTTCATGCGAACACTTTTTCTGGCTGAGGACCCCCACTTCGACAAATGGAGAGTCTCAATCCACGGAGAATCAGCACCAAATCAACCGAAGGCTGCGTTCCTGAAATTGGAGCCTGAGATGTCTGGTTGGCTGAACTGAAACATTCCGTTGCATCCGATCCCGGCGTGCCTGACCTCACAAGAACGGCTGTTAAGCGACCGCTCTCGGTGCCAATTCGTCCAGGATGGCTCGGACTGTGTCTTCGGTGATTCGAGTTTCCGGTGACGCTTCCTGGACGACGCGGAGGAGTTCGCAGACTCGGGCCATGCCGGCTGCGTTGCCCTTTGTCGCTTCTGAGACAGCCCGCACCGCCGACTCGTCAAGACCTGATCCGCCGATGGAATGGCGACGAGCAAGTGTTCTGACAAAATCCGAAGATTCTGCGGTGTCCAGCTCCGATAGACTGACGCGTACGAAGGCGTGATCCGCGGTGTGAACGGGCAGGGGAGTGTCAGACGCCGCAATCACGGTCAGCAGGCCCTGGCAGTGGGAATTCATCGTCACCAGCAGTCGAAGCAGCGGATTCATGTCTCCGGCAGTTCGGTGCATGTCGTCCAGCATGATCACTGTCTGAACCCCACAGAGACCTCGTCCGATCAGCTCGTCCCGCACCGCAGAGAGCAACTCGTATCGTTTCATCCCGGATCGGACAATCGACCCGACACAGTTTGCGAGCTGCCAAAGTGCTGATTCGTCATCCATTCCCGCAAGATTCAGGCTGAGCACTACCGTCCCGGTCCGCTGCAGCTCCTCCCGCAGTTTTGACAGCACCCGAGTTCGTCCGCTTCCGTCAGGGCCATACACGACTCCGAACGGTTCGTGCGAATCCACCAGATACAACAGACGACAGACCGCTTCCAGATGGACCGAGCTGTCAAAAAACCAAGTCGATTGAGTTGCCTGTCCGAACATTCTGAAACCCCTTCGCCCCTTCGCCCTTTCGCAGAGTGGGTCACTCGAAACGCGGACCCATCCTCTCCGTCGTGCCAATCGGCAGAATCAGCATGATCGGTTCAGCCGAATCCAGGCAATCTGAGCCCGCCTCAGGATTGGCAAAGCCGAATCATCAATCACCATGCGGCTTCGGCAGCTTGACACTGGAGTCGGCAAGTCATGCAATTCGGCGATTCCACATCCTCAACAAATACTTATGGTCGTCAATCCGGTTTAACGCCCAGCCGGAGGCGCCGGCATGTTTCTGGTCGTGCAAATCGCCCTGCCGGCGCCTCTGGCAGGGCGTTAAACGAATGAAATCCTCATCAATGACTGAACTGACCTATCGCTCTGCCGGAGTTGATCTCGAACTGTATGAGCAGGCAATGCAGAAACTGCCGCGGCTGATGCAGCGGACGTTGACTCCGGGTGTGATGGATCTTCCCGGCGGCTTCGCGGGACTCTTCCGCCTGAACGCACTGAAACAGTGGAAAGACCCGGTGCTCGTGTCGGGCACGGACGGCGTCGGCACGAAGATCAAGGCAGCGATACACGCGAAGAAGTACGACACGATCGGGATCGACCTCGTCGCGATGTGTGTCAATGACTGCCTGTGTCTTGGAGCACTGCCGCTGTTCTTTCTCGACTATGTCGCGATGGGAAAGGACGACCCCGTCCTCCTCGAACAACTCGTCAGCGGTGTCAGCGACGGTTGCCGCCAGGCAGGTGCTGCATTGCTCGGTGGTGAAACGGCCATCATGCCGGACCTGTACGCACCCGGTGACTTCGACATGGCTGGATTCTGCGTGGGAGTGGCAGAACGTGAAGACCTGATCGATGGACGACAGCGAGTTGTCGCGGGGGATGTCCTGATCGGCGTCCCGTCATCAGGGTTTCATTCCAACGGATACAGCCTGGTTCGCAAGGTTGTGTTTGAACACGCCGGACTCAACGTTAGCGATCGCGTCGCCGAGCTCGACTGCACCGTCGGCGAAGCATTGCTGACTCCGACCCGAATTTATGCCGAAGTCGTCGCGGCAGCGAAGATTGCAGCCGGTGACGGTAACCTGCACGCCATCGCTCACATCACGGGCGGTGGCATTGCGGACAACTTGGAACGAGTGCTCCCGAAACACATTCAGGCCGTGGTCCATCGATCCGCCTGGACCATCCCCGCCATTTTCCAGTGGCTGCAGACACTTGGTAACATCGCTGAAAAGGAGATGTTCAGCGTGTTCAACATGGGGATTGGGATGATCCTCTGCGTGCCATCTGCGGTAGCTGTCAGCGTCATCGCTGCCTGTTCAACGCCCGAGCATCCGGCAATGCGGCTCGGCGAAATCCGCTCACAGACGGCTGAAGAACCAACCGTCGATTTGATCTGATCCCTGCCGTTGGCCCGCACTGTTCACCGTTCACCACAGGATCATTCCGATGCCCTTCAAATCCCCCGCACTGATTTCACTCGTCCTGACGCTCACTTTGTGTGTGTCAATCCAGACAGCACACGCTCAGAAAACGGATCCCGACGCTGCCTGCCAACTCGGCCCGGATTCGCAGCGTCAGGACGGCGTTCCTCAGGGAACAGTCTCCAAACACGAATGGGCCAGCACGATCTTCGAGGGCACGATCCGCGAATACTTCGTGTACGTCCCGAAGCAGTATGACGGAGTTCAGCCGGCGTGTCTGATGGTGTTTCAGGACGGCCACACCTATGTCAATGAGACTGGAGATTTCCGAGTCCCCGTGGTGCTCGACAATCTCATTCACAAAGGTGATCTGCCAGTGATCATCGGGCTATTCATCAATCCCGGACACAAGGGAACAGTCGTTCCCGAAAACCCGTGGCGTCCCAACAACCGCAGCTTCGAATACGACACGCTCAGCGATCAGTACTCTCGCTTTGTCATGCAGGAACTGCTTCCGAGTGTCATTGACGAGCAGAAGCTGAACATCTCCACGGACGAGGCGGATCATGCCATCGGAGGGATCTCCAGCGGCGGCATTTGTGCTTTCACGGCAGCCTGGGAACACCCCG
>Ga0163144_10013515_pt1 | contig 17036 bp, 19 predicted proteins | sample OliLak19BULKMAT1_FD_123175 | JGI IMG/M metagenome (GOLD analysis project Ga0163144, IMG submission 123175) | Freshwater microbial mat bacterial communities from Lake Vanda, McMurdo Dry Valleys, Antarctica - Oligotrophic Lake LV.19.BULKMAT1 | ecosystem: Environmental > Aquatic > Freshwater >... | reverse complement strand
AGAGTAATGCTCAAGGAGGAGAGCTCGTGAAAGTGTTTGTGGGAACGGTACCTTGGTACGAATTTCAAGCAAAAAAATCGGCTAATGGAACTGCGTGGGATGAACTCATGACGCTCACTTCTCCCATCACGATCCCCCCTGGTCAGAAAGTAAGGATTTCTTTCCAGAGCACGCTTACGTGGGGGTCAATCGAGATTTACTACCTCGATGTGATTGCAGTTAAGAACGGTTTTCCCCTCGGAAAAACGGGTCCCACGAATGCGTGCGAAGGAATTATCACCTTCGGATGTAAGGGTTGATTAATCCTCGAACGGAGTGTTGACTCATAGGCTCAAGAGCAATCTTGAGCCTATTAATATACCTAAAACCGCGAGCCCTTGGGGCTCGCGGTTTTAGGTATATTATGTCATTCTCCACTTGCCGGTCTACTCCTACCAAGTATTTTATCGAGGAAGATAAGTTGAAAGCCAAGGAGTTCAAGTCCAATGAAAAGCATTGGGGCCCCAGGTATAATGGGCGCAATCATGCCGACAATTCCAATAAGTACGAGTAAAACCCCGATTGTCTTTTTCACACGTGGTCGCATGAGAGTATATTGTTTTGCTTTTTCGTACATATTGTTTATTTGGTGTGTCTCTATTCACGCTGACGTGAAGTAATACAATTTCTTACGGTTCTCCTAACGCTGCCACATATTTCGTACAAACTTCCAGCCAAACTTCACGGTGAGAAGAAGAATAACACCATACACTGCAAACTTTAGGATGGATACGAGGAGTACTACAAGTCCGATACTCATTTCTTGAGCGAACTGATTTATTATATGCACAAACTGTTTGAGAGCCATTTTCCATGAATCATGGAGTGCTTCCCAATCTGCGTACTTACTCTCGTACACATTGACGTTGAAGTAGGTGTATTCGAGTTGGTCGATTGCCTCAACTTTGGCACGAGTGATATATGCAAGCTGATTTTGTGCATCGATACGTGCATTCGTGAGTCGCTCAATGAGTAAAAGTTTGCTTTCAATAATTTTTGCAAGACTTTCCACATCACCTCTTTGAGTTGCGAGCAGCGTTATATTCTCGTACGAGGCGAGTGCAGTACTCAGTGTTTCATCGAGTGAATCGAGCTTATTTTGATAAATCTGAATTTCACTCGTATAGTCTTCAACTTCTCGTTTTATAGTGTGTGTATTTTCAGAAAGTTCTTTAGGGTCAAGATCCTTAATGAGAGAAAGTATTGCATCAACGCTTCTTTTCTCAACTTTAAACGTAAAAGCACACCCACGGTCATACTCACTTCCATTCACAAATATTACATCCGTGCGTGATTTAAGATCACTAATTGCGTTGCAATCCTCCATTAGATTGCGGGTCTCGATACTCGCGCTGTAGTTTTTAATTTCAAATGCTTCCGCATCGCTCTCCGATGCATATCCGTCATAGGCTGGAGGCATTGATGGAGAAGTAACATTTTGAAGTGAAAGACGTGTACTGTATTCGTCACGATTTTCATAGAATGGCATCCCCGTTCCGCTACTCCCTTCCGACATTCCCCCAATGCCCTTTTCATAGGTGGAGTATGGATTCATCCATGAATTCTGAAATATGCTTAAAGCAATGAGCGTAAATAACACGAGTCCCCCAAAAACACAGAGTTTAACAAATTGAGTGGATGTTAAAGGAAATTGTTTTAAAAAATTAAAATTCACAGGAATTTGATTATTGCGTATAAAGTAAATTACGTTGCTTTCATCGGAACGTAACAATTTCCTTAAAGTTTGCTAGTAATTTTCAGTACTTACAATTGAGACAATGGTACTTACTGGACTTCCCATGAGAGGGTCGATGACTATTGAATCCTTGGTAAGGGTAAATATCCCGTCTCCGTTGTCATGATACATCCCTACGAAATACGTTTCATTAGGACGAGAGACGGTGCGGAGCAATATCGTGATACCGACAGTTGTTCCGGTATTTTGAAGCGAACTTATTCCTACCACCTGACCTATCCCTTGCTGCCCGAATTGATGAATCACGACGTATCCTGGCTCACTGAAGGTTGCCGACTCAACGCGGATAGCTGCTTCTGGATTTTGTTCAGGAAGTGAAAAATAATTTTGAGCCCGCATCTTCATATCGGTATCGCTTTCTGGTACGGCGAACGTATTGAATTGGTCGCCCATTTCAGGAGAGGACAATTCGTCAGCGCTCATACTTTTAAACGAAGCATCATCCATGTTGCGTGTATCTATACTTGTCTCAAGATACATCTCTTCTGCCGGGATTTGTTGTTCTGTGTATTTCAATTCATTCGGCATAAGGATGAGGAAGAGAATAGCAATCGCGCCGATAGGTGCAAGGTGGGTAGCCCACCAATAAGTACGACTATACGGTGATGGAATTCGGGAACCTTTTAAACGAATGAGTCGCGCACGGAGATTTTTTATAAATACTTCATCAACAATCACCGAGGGTTTTTTATCATGAAGTTCACTTACGAGAACGTGCAAATCAGCCTCTTTTTCTTTAAAGGTGGGATCAAGGGCTATAAGTTGCTCGATAATAGTATTTTTTGTTTCTTCTGCGCTCATATATATGTATTACGAAAGAGAACGGAAAGGTAACGGTACCTGTGTAGTAAGGGCTAAAAGAAGCAGGAGAGCAAACGGGCCACATTGTTCTCGAAGTTCCCGAATCGCACGGGAAAAAGCCATTTTCACACTGTCCTCTGTTCCACCAATAACATCGGCAATCTGTTTATAGGAAAGCTCTTCCCAGAGACGGAGGGTTATGATTTCTCGTTGCCGGGAAGGAATCGTTTTAAGGTATTCCTCAACCCGCGCGAGCGAACTGATGGCGTCATGCTCCTCCACGGTACGATTTTCAGTCGCAAGATCGAATACATCATCAATGGGTATATTTTTTTTCTGAGTTCGGTAATGATCAATGACTGCGTTTCGCGCAATGCGGTATATCCATGCAGAAAACACCCCCTTTTCACTACTGAAGGTATGAATTCGTTCAAAGGCCTTATGAAATACATCACTCGCGAGGTCCTCGGCGGTTTCTTTTACAAACGTTTTGTAATAAATAAAACGGTAAATTTTTTCTATATACCGATCGTATAAAACACCAAATGCCTCAGAGTCGCCTTCTGCACATCGCTTCGCGAATACGTGATCATCATCCATACATAAATTATGGCATTACTTTTACAAAAGAGTAAGAAGGTGTGCGTTACTAAATAACGCAACTTTTAAAATAGCATTATTAATTCTATGAGTGTGAATTAGAAAAAGCATAAAACACCGATGCCTTTGGCATCGGTGTTTTATGCTGAACTCTTCAATGAGGATTCAAAAAACTCTTAGTTTTTATTTTACTTCAGTAATGGTAATTTTTGCTTCAGTACGAAGTTTCTCGATAAGGTCATTAACAAGTTTCTGCTGCTTTTCGGCAAGGAGTGTACTTTGAATTTGCGGCTTGATTTCTTCAAGCGGAGGAAGTGTAACGCCTTCTGTCTTGATAGATTCAAGATATGCGGTTATTTCTTCATCGGTTACGGTGAGATCCTCAATATCAGTCGCAGACTCAATATATGCGTCTACCATGAGTCGTTCCCCGATATTTTTATAGAGTGTCTCGCTCGAAAGCCCTACTGTCTCCATACGAGTTTTGAGCTCCTCTTCCCCACCCAATTCTGTAACGAGCGTATCATACGCACTTTGAACTGCAGCTTCATTGGCTCCCATTCCCTCTTTTTTAGCGGCACCAATAAGAAGTGCATTATTGATGAGATTCTGAAGCGCTTGCGTACGAATTTCACTTGTTACGGTGAGTTCGGAAGTATCGACTCCTTGCATTTCAGCACTCTTCGTCATCATCGCTATGTTTTCAGTGAGTTCTGCCTCAGTAATACGAGTTCCGTTCACAATAGCAGCAACACCTTCTTCTGAACGATTGTACATCACATATCCTGCACCTAATACAGCAGCAATAACTACTGCCACCACAACATACCGAAGATACGATTTCTTTTTTTCTATTGGCGGAGTAACCTGTGCTTCACTCACGATTGAAGCGTCGTTCGCGTTTGAATTTTCAAGCACTTCAGTCGTTGAGGTAAGTGAGGCCTCTTCCTCATTCTGAATTTGATTCATAACTAATTCACTAAAAATAACCTACCTAGCGTACCATAGAGGACGTTTCTTGTGCAAAAATCGTCATTTATCCGAGGCCCATACTAAATTAGTTATATACAGTATATTCTTGAATCTAGACATGCTCTGATTTAAAGTTAACATATGCTGAGAGATGTATATAAGTGTGGAATTTCGGTTTCCCATTTTATTTCAGCACCACTCAACCGCCTCACGGCGGTATTTTTTTATCTGTTCTTTTACATGAGGAGAGACAATGAAAAATCGACAAAGAGATTTATTCCAGACTGAAAGTGGACTCGGTTCACCGAGAGAGCCGTATCTCGATGAAATTTTTCTACGAGCAGTAGAAGAACTGTTTCTAAAAGAAACGAGCGATCCACGGACACGATCAACTGTCACGTGTCCGCTATGGGCTGACCCGAGCATGTTCTCGAAACCAATGACACTCACTTGTGAATGTCCCACCGCACACGCAGTGGTGAAAACACTGGGAAAGAACATCCCCCGCTGTTCACAAAGTCGGTGCCCTGTTCGAATGGTCTTGTCTAACTAGCTAGCACAAAAACACCGCCGCGAGTTCACCCTCGTGGCGGCTTTTTCTTACTCTGTAAGTTTTAATTAAGATAACTGTCGAAGAACACAGCGTGGCACGTGTAGCCCTTGGGATTTTTTAAGAGATAATCTTGATGGTAGTCTTCTGCTTTCCAAAATCGGATGAAGGGCTCAAGGGTAGTCACGACGGGATCAAACCATCTTTCTGATTCGTTCACAATCTGAATTAAATCCTCCGCCTCTTTTCGTTCATCTTCATCTTTATAAAATATTGTAGATCGGTATGAGGTCCCACGGTCGTTCCCTTGCTGATTGAGAGTGGTGGGATTGTGAATTTGAAAAAAGAAATCAAGAAGATTTCGATACGATGTCACTTCGTCATCATAGGTAATGAGTACCGCTTCAGCGTGGTCAGGGTGGTTTTCATACGTTGGATTTTCATTGGTTCCACCCGTATAACCGACTTCAGTTTCAGTCACACCAGTTTGACTCCGAATTAAATCCTCAAGTCCCCAAAAACATCCACCTGCAAAAATTGCTTCTTTTTTCATATTCGTAATATTTTACTCTCTTTAATTTGTTTTAGATTTTCCGAAAAATAATGTGCGCATATCGGTAAAGGTAATATCGGAAGGAGGTGTAAACACGGACTCGTCCACAGCCCATTCGTTGCAGGTGTACACAACACTCTCGTACACCATACTGGTATTAAGCGTCGCATCATTTTTTTCATTGAGTGTCGTAATTGGTTTTTCTACTGGGAGCACGGTTGCAAAGCTTCGGCCTCCACCAGTCACCCACATGTGCATTTGAGTTTCCGTATAAATAATATTTGAATCAAAATTTTCTCCTTCTTTATTTTGAAGCGACTTCACTCGAAAACGATCGAGCCCATCTAAATACACGCTGCCGCTCCCTGTAAGTTTTTCTGCGACATCATTTTGAGTGTACGTACATACAATAGGCTTTCCGAGTGTAAGGAGGTCTGCGATTGTTCCTTGCTGAGTAAAGGTGTCAGTCCTTTTTTCAATTTCTTGCGCATTATTTTTTTGAGTTGCTGCAAAATCAATTTTACCCTGCTTCCATGAAAATTGAGTGAATAGGACACTGCCACACACAAGGAAAAAAAGTAGTATTGCGCCGATCACTATGTATTTTTTGTTCATAATGTGATTGTTCGTTAAGTATAGCAGCCACAATGTCGAAGATTTTCTCAATTTGACAAAAAACTATAAAGTAGTATAATGAAAGAGTATTTAGTTCCCCAACCCCAGCAACTAAGGAGAGTTATGCTGCTCAAATTGAAAATTGCCCTAATTGTCCTCGCCGTTTTCGCTGTTTCTACCCCGGCCATTGTTACGGCTTCGGAAACACTTGCGAGAGTGAAGGAAGTCGTTCTGAAGGACTCGGAAGTCGCGCCTGAAACCATTCAGGTAGTTAGCTTCCGGCAGGCTCTTTCTTCCGAAGAGGTCCAGAGGTATCGGCAAGCCTTTGAGTCCCTTGCAATGGCAATTAACCCGAAATTTCGGGTGTATGCCGAGGCGAGAAAGGATGGTGGTGTGAACTTCGTCTTCTCCTCCTTGTAGGAGCGAAGTAACACATGACCGCCGCAATGCTTTTGCATTGCGGCGGTTTTTCTATGTGGAATTAAGAAAGAGTGTCTTTAGAGACACCCTTCTTTTTACTTTTTCTTATCTTTCTTCGGTTTCTTTTTGTTCTTCTGCTGGGCGTTGTTTCCTTTAGCCATTATGAATGTGACTATGCCACTAATAATCTATCGTAGCATACGATAATGGAGAGAGTGTGAACGAGTGCACAGTTTTTATGAATTTCTGTATGATTGTGTATGTTTCACTCTAATTGATACACTGTACCTATATATGAAAATCTATTCGTGGAACGTGAATGGTATACGTGCAGTCCTCAAAAAGGGGGATCTCCAAAGGTTTTTAGAGGCGCATGACCCTGATATTCTTTGCCTTCAAGAAACAAAGGCTCAGAAAGAGCAGGTAGAAATTGACCTTCCACAATATGACGAATACTGGCACTCTGCAGAAAGGAAAGGGTATTCTGGTACTGCAATATTTACGAAACATGCGCCACTTGAGATTATCGAGGGAATTCCAGATGATATAGCATCAAAATATGCGCTTTCTGACTCTTACGGTGATACGACAAAAGAAGGGCGAGTTGTCACGCTTGAGTTTGAACATTTTTATCTAAGCACTGTCTATACACCCAATGCTAAGGACGACCTCTCTCGTATTCCAATGCGCGAAGCATGGGACCCAGCTTATATTGAATTCATAAAACAGCTCGAAACAGAGAAACCAGTCATTTTCTGCGGTGACCTGAATGTGGCACACGCTCCAGATGATCTTGCTCGCCCAAAAGAAAATGAAGGCAAAAAAGGATTCACGAACGAAGAGCGAAGTGGCATTGATTCCATACTAAAGGCGGGGTATGTGGATAGCTTTCGCCATTTCACAAAAGGCAACGGCCACTACACATGGTGGTCTGCATGGGGTGGTGCGCGTGACAGAAATGTGGGATGGAGGATCGACTATTTTATGGTCTCGCAGGCACTGATGACTGCAGTGAAACATGCCCGCATTCATGCGGATGTGATGGGGAGCGACCATTGCCCTGTTTCTATCGATATTACCATAGAGCTCTAAACGTATAGATATGAGCCGTAAAATGGACGATGTCTTTTATTAAGGACACCGTCCATTTTATTAAAGACAAATTGGAAGTAGTTTTCCACAGCTATCCGCATATGTGTCCTTTACACTACACTCTATAGGACATACTATTGTTGATAGGCCCAGAAAGGGCGAGCAGGAATCTCTCTCACGAGAGGATCCCCTTAAAGAGATCATTCAAAAATTGAGTTAATACCTCCAAAAAAACTCTAAGTACATCACACAGTGAGGAACGTTAGAACCACTTTTGGTTCACGCGAGAATCACAAAACTTTAAAGAGTCGAAACTTGGGTACGGAGTCTTTACACTCCACCCTTAGGGACTTCGTCCCACCAACGACTCATGATCAAACGACCAAATCAACAAAGGCCTGACGGATCGGCTACTGAAGTTACACTTCGGCCATCGATCCCTCAGGCCTTTATTTTATATTTTGTTATTAGGCGGTTTTTAAAAGTAATGCCGAATGATGAAAGTTGAGAAAAGCCCAGAAATAGATTCATTTCTGGGCTTTTAATGTTAGCAGCACACGTTATGTTTCTTTTGTAGCTCAGCAATTTCGGCCGCCTCTTCTTCTTCTCGCTTTAGTCTCCCTGCTTCTCCTAGTTTATGTAGTTCAGCATCTGAGAGTTTCATAAGCATAATTGCCCTTCCTTCCATGTACTCAGACGTGTTTTTGAGGGGATCATCAAGCACTTCCTCAAGAAGTGCGTTCAGCGTATTTCCGAGCTTCGGTCCGGGCTTTTCACCAGTTATTTCCATTATGCGCGAGCCATCAATCTTGAGCATTTTGACCGAAATAGGATCACGAAGCGCCTCTTCTACCATTGCAGTATATTTCCTGAGCCTGAACGGCTGTTCTTTCGGTCGACCGGTACCAATACGGTCGCATCGACGGAGCTTTAAGAGGTCCCAGATATTCTCCTGCCCCACATTTGCAATGGTGCGACGAACCGCTGAAAGCGTGATTTGTTCTGGATCTGAGAAAAACATGTGCCAACGGATAAGTGTGACCACACGGTCTATTTTTTCACGAGAGAATTTGAGGTCGAGAAGTGCTTTTTTAGCAACTTTTGCCCCTACTACTTCATGACCGTGGAAGGTCCAGTCGTTCTTTTCCTTTGACCAACGGCGGGTTTCCGGTTTGGAAACGTCATGAAAGAGCCCTGCAAGGCGAATATCAAAATCCCAATCTTTATCAGCGGCGTGCTGCATTGTGCGGAGCAAGTGTTCGTAGACATCAAAAGCATGTGCTTGGTTTTGTTCCACGCCAATGCCACGGAGCAAATCAGGAGCTACATAGGTAAGTAATCCAAGTTTTTCAAGGAAGATAATCCCTTGCATTGGCTGTTTTGATTCAAGAATGCGTACAAATTCATCGCGGATGCGTTCTTTTGAGATACGGCTGAGATTATCCGCGTTCTCTCCTATTGCGGCCATTGTTTCATTATCAATCACAAATCCAAGCTCTACTGCGAGGCGTACCGCACGCATCATACGAAGTGCGTCCTCTGCAAACCGTTCCGTAGCCTTCCCTACTGCTTGGAGTCGTTTCTTTGCGATATCTTCTTCACCCCCATAGATATCAACAATTTTCTCGTCCTTAAGTCGGTACGCGATGGCATTGACGGTAAAATCGCGTCGTTTCAAGTCCTCTTCAAGCGAAACTCCGAACTCTACCTTGTCTGGTCGTCGTGCATCCGAATAAGTCGATTCAATGCGATATGGGGTCACTTCAACAACTTTGAGGGTCGAGTCCTCGGCCCCCTCGTTCACCACCCCTACCGTTCCGAAATCGTTATTTATAAACGTTTCAGAGAAAAGTCCTTCAATATCGGTCGGATGTGCATTGGTTGTAATATCCCAGTCTTTAGGACGTTTCCCTATAAGGAGATCCCGCACGCACCCACCTACGAGATATGCCTCAAACCCAGCCCCTTCGAGGGTATCGGCTACATTCGCTACTTCAAGTGGGATTTCACTCCGGACTATCATGGTATTAGTGGCATTGTATCAGACCCAGCACTTTTTTTGCATTGCAAATTCACGAAGTGACCCGTATTATACAGAACTACGAATGCACCCGTGGTGAAGTGGATATCATTACTGACTTCGGATCAGTCGTCGGGGGTTCGAGTCCCTCCGGGTGCACAGACACTACAAAACCCGCCTTGAGCGGGTTTTGTAGTGTCTGTATGCGTAAGGACTCGAAGCTGTTGTGCGGTATCTTTTCGAACGAAGTAGAAAAAAGTATCCTCAACGGGTACTGAACATGTAATGTTCGATTCCTCTCGCCCGCACTGTTCAATAAAATAACCGCCCCAAAGAGTGGTTATTTTATTGGTACTGGGCGGAGCGAAGTAACATGCTGGGAGCTTGTTACGTGAGAAATCGAAGCCCGATTGAGCTCGTTTGTAAGCGTAGCGAAACAAACGAGCCAATTGGGATACTGAACATGTAATGTTCGATTCCCCACTCAAAACCGAACAGATGAGGAAGTATATAATATACTAATACTGCTATGAGTAAAAAAGCAGAATACACACATGCTGTTGAGCTCCGTAAACGCCGATTCACATACCGAGAAATCGCGAAGATAACAAATGTCTCAGTCAGCACCATTTCAGCTTGGTTTTCCAACGAAAAATGGTCTCAAGCAATCACCGAAGATAATCAAAAACGGGCTGCATGGGACAATGGTAAGCGCATATCTCTCCTCAATGCTGCGCGTGGTAATCAGTACAAGAAGCTCTATGCTGAGGCAGAGCGTTCAGCAGTGACTGAATATAAACACTACAAAATCAATCCCCTCTTCACTGCTGGCCTCATGCTCTATGTTGGCGAGGGCGACAATTCAGACAATCATCTGATTCGTATTGCGAATGCACGAATGGAAGTCCATCGTATTTTTATTGCATTTGCAATGGAATTTCTTGGTGTTCCACGTGAAAAGGTACGGTTTTGGCTCTCGTTATCCCCACGTTCAAATCCAGAAAAATGTTCGTGCGAGTGGTCAAAAACTATTAGAATTCCCGTTTCCCAATTTCATAAATATCAATTAATTAAGGGGGTTGGAAAAAAATCATCATTGCACCTTGGCGTGGGAAATACTATAATCGGAGGCACTGTTTTGAAGAAAAAGCTCCTGAGGTGGTTAGAGCTTGCTTCGAAAGAGCTAAAGTAGTATTGCGGCCATGGTTAAGTGGTATAACGAGTCCTTGCCAAGGATTAGTCGGGGTTTCGATTACCCCTGGCCGCACCCTTAGGAAAAAAATCCGCATTAATTTGCGGATTTTCTTAATGGTGCGTTAGGTAGTCGAAAAAGCTTTTGAGCTATGTAGTGCGTTTACGATTCACTTAGCTAAAAAGTACACGGCGACTGTAAGTCCGGGATTACCTTCTCCTCCCTCACATATAAAATTATACTATTCATACAAATTATACAAAACTCAAAATTTTTATATCTAATCCGAGTAGAATTTTATATTTAATAAATACTATATAAAAGACAAAATATTCATTAAGGACAAATATTTAATATGTGCAAAAGTGTTGAAAACTAAGTGTATATGTGCATAAAGGACATGAGCAATTTTAAAATGTCTTTAAAAAATGGCTTAAAATATAAAGATGTCAAATGTGTGTGCAATTTCAAAGTTTTAAGAATGTACCACGTGAAACGTTGCATATAAGGTAGTTATGCTGTTTCATATGAAACATGGCTCGGCATAATGAAATTGGTAAAATTGGGGAAAATTTAGCTGCAAAATGGCTTATTTCCAAAGGTTTTGTTATTGTTGAGGAAAATTACTTAAGAAAATGGGGAGAAATTGATCTTGTTGCACGTGAAACAGCAGGAAAAATTCATTTCGTGGAGGTAAAGACAGTTTCATATGAAACGAAGTCTCTTTTAGAGCATGCCGTTTCCCATGAAACATGGAGACCAGAAGATAATGTTCATAGAAATAAAATTGATCGTTTCAAAAGAGCAATTCAGTCGTGGATTGTAGAAAATAACTATAATGGTGATTGGCAGACTGATATAATTACATTCAGACTCGTTCCACGTCAAAAAATTGCTCGTATTAAATTAATTGACAATGTAATACTTGATTAATTCAATACGAGACTGATTTATCATGCTACGTGAAATGTTTGAAAATCTTCTGATTATAGCAAAAACCCGATGTTTCACAGGAAACATCGGGTTTTTGCTTATTTGGGAGGTGAGAACGCGTGAGACAGTAACAGTACTAGTATATTATCTCAGGATCCGGACCACACTTTTCTCCGAAAACCGCAACAATCTCCCAGATTGTTGGTTCATTTTGGTGTCTTTGTCCTAGTCTGGGTCGGGGAGCCGGGAATCGAACCCGGACCACACGGTCCCAAACCGCGTACACTACCACTATGCTACACCCCGACCCAGACAGGGACGAGAGCTAGAACCAAGACACCAAAATGAACCCCAAACCGCGTACACTACCACTATGCTACACCACGATGAGCGAGAGAAATCCTGAACTCAATGCATTCCCTCGCACCTATCGTAAATCAAAGTTTATTGGATTTACGATAGGTGCGAGGGAATGAGCACGGAGTGCTAAGTTCAGGATTTCCGAGCGAAGAGAAGGTGAAAGCTCTGCTTACACCGACTCTTCCGAGCGAAGAAAGGTTGTATGGAACATACACCCCGATTACACCTCACCTGTTTCAGAAAAAGAAATCTATACCTCAATTTCGTACACCCGATACTACCATCCAAGCCCAAAAAATGCGAGATGGACACATGGGGAGGTGATATACTATGAACATATGGAACGACTTGAATCAGGGCATCAAATACATGATGGAGTAGCTAATGAGGAAACAGAGCGGGGACGTGATGCTATACCGACTATGGCTGCACTAGATGCACAAATTAAGCTTGTAGCTCTAATGGTGGGGGAATCTTTATGGTCCTCAGTCTCAAAAAATGAAAGCGAAAAAGATCGACTCGTAATGGAATGGATGGCAAAGTACGCAAATGACGATTTTAATGGGTTTCAGGAGTACTGTGATGCACATGCGGACGATGGAGCTTTTATTGAGCGTGCAAAAAATATGAAACTGGAAGATTCAGATTTTAAAGCAATGCAAGTGTTTTTTGAAGAGTCACCCAAGGGAAGTGTTTTCATCACTCGACATTGACGAGTCGCTGTTTTAAAGTAGTAACATTCCATCAAGATTGGAGGTCAGAATGTTCAGTGTTTTTTCAGCACCGTTTCCTGAGGGGATTAACGTGTCGAAAGGTTCCTGTTCATGCATCGCGTACCAGAGTCACAAGGGGATGTGTGTCATCGTGAGCACGCTCTCTGAGAGGGCAATCGATGGTACAAGTATGGTCGAGTGGCACGCGACTGTTGCAGAGGAACTTAATGACCCACCCTCATCTGAGTTTGTACGTCTCATGCTCGGTTCCATTAAAGAAACGTGGCAACGAGGTGATACTATTCGTCGAGAAGATGCGTATCGTCGAGATCATCCTCCTTCAAAGCACTTTGGCGCTGATTTTGGCCGAATGGACTTCTCGGAGCCAGGACGTGGTGGTTGGGGGGTGGATGCGTGGGATTGAATGTTACCCTTTCAGCGAAAATCCCAGATTCCCAAATGGAATCTGGGATTTTTTTAAGGATTCTTCATATTTTATTTCAAAATATCGTAATATTCTGTGAAAGAAGTCGGCATTTTGACCGTCTTCGCTTATAATGGTTTCCACATGGCTAAAAAGGATAACAACCCAGCCGAGGCGACGGGAGGTGACTCTCGACATGGAAACCCTGAAGAACGTTTTTTGAAAGCGTTTGATGAGTATGCTGATGCGCTGTTTCGCCATGCAGTGTATCGACTCTCAGACCGTGAACGTGCAGTAGAGATCGTCCATGACACCTATACAAAGGTATGGGGATATGTGCGTGGTGGCCATGAGATAGAGACATACAAATCTTTTCTCTATAAGGTGATTAACAATCTCATCATTGACGAATACCGTCGGAGGAAAGAATACTCGCTTGATGGGATGCTCAGTGAGGAGGGGATAGACGAAGGTACTTTTCCTGAGCTTAATACAGGGAATGCCGATGAGATTATGTTTTCGCTTGATGCGAAACAAGCGCTTGAGCTTCTCGGTGAATTGCCGCCCGTCTATCGGGAGGTTATGACACTTCGTTTCGTAGACGGTCTTGGCCCAAAAGAAATAAGTGAACTTATCGAGGAAACGGAGAATGTTGTTTCTGTTCGCTTACATCGAGCGCTTAAACTCCTCAAAGAAAAAATTTTGGTGAGCGAGGAACGGACGGAAGTAAATCGAACGAAAAGGAAAGTATGAAGACATTTGAATCTGAAATAAAAAAATACGCTGAAAAAACCCGCTTGAAGGCAAGTGAACGTGAAGTTATTCGCGAACGGGTTCTTTCGTATATGGAGTATCATCCACTTCCGAAAAAGCATGACATTTTAAATACATCGAGTACACGCGTGGGCGGGGGAGAATTTATTTATTTTCCAAAGACTTCGCTCCGCGTTAAATTATTTGCGGGAGCTTTCGCACTCGTTCTTATTGTTGGGGTGCCACTCGCTGCTGAACGCTCCGTTCCGGGAGATGTTTTGTATCTCGTAAAAACAGGAGTGAATGAAGGGATTCGTACCCAGCTTGCGACTTCTCCGTATGAAAAAGTAGCGCTTGAGACTAAGCTTATGGAGCGTCGTATTGGAGAGGCACGACTTCTCGCAAGTGAAGGAAAACTCACAGAAGAAGTAGAAGCCCAAATTGTGGTGACCGTGAGAGCTCATGCGAGTGCAGTGCAGAGCGGTCTTGCTAAAATCCGCGAGGGAAATGCAGATGAAGGCGCGCTTGCGGAAATCGTTTTCAATTCAGCACTCGAAGTACAGTCAGCGGTTTTGAATGAAAGCGGGAAAATAACGGACTCATCTTCAGTTGGAGGAATCATTGACGTTGTGAATACTGTGCGAAGTGAAGTGGCTGGGGATACGAATCCAACGGTACCCTCGTTTGAGGGGCTGACAGGGCGTATAGAATTGGAAACAACTCGAGCATATGAGCTCTTCGTAACTATTAAAAAATCCGCCACTGAGAAGGAAATTAGAGATATTGAACGAAGACTTACCGATATTGAAAGAAAAATTACAGAAGCAAAAGAGCTAAGAGGTAAAGATGAGACAGGTGCAGTGAATGAGCTCGTTGCAGGACTTGGTTTGATTCAAAAACTCATTGCGTTTATGACTGATATCGATATTCGAGAAACAGTTTCGCTTGAGACACTTGTACCCGTTGTGTTTACGCAAGAAGAGCGCTTTGCTGCAGTTCAAAAAATATTAGACGACGTTCGTGCCCTCACAACGCGCGTCGAAGCAGTCATGCCCACGCTTCTTGATAAAAACATGGGAAAGAAAATTGAAAATAGCCTCGAAGAGCTTGCGACGTTGGTGGAAGATGCGGACACTGCTATTCGCGAAGGGGACATTAACGCGGCGGAAAGCATAACTGCCACTGCCCGTGCTCTCATTGAGGACATTCATACAATTACTCTTCCACAAGAGGGAGAGATTCCTAATCCGCTCGGAGGCGAAATTCCAAGTACAACTTCAACGACGACTATAGGTACAACAACTCCTATTATAGAAGAGAGCACAACAACTTCATCGAGCACTGACGAAGTTGTAGGTACTGAACCAGTCGAATAAGATAAACACTATAAAAAACGTACTTAATCATGTACGTTTTTTGATGATGTTTATCTTAGCTCAAACTCAAGAAGTCGTGCGAGGAAAGGGGCAAGTGCTTGCTTAAAAATCTTTCCACGAAAGTTGAGATCCCCCTGGGTATTTTCCATAAGTGAGTAGCCAGTTTCTGCGTGGATTGTCCGATCTATGTATGAAAGAGTGAGTGCACGGAGACTTTTTGCACCATCAATACGCTCATCGCCTTTTGTCACAATCAGGCCAATCGCCCCTTTGTTCGGAAGAATAATTGGTCCCCCCGAGGCACCTTGTTCACCCACAGCGGATGCTGTGACGGTGAATATATCAGCGTAGTTACTCCCAAACGTATAGAGGTCTACAATAGTCGTCGATGCTGTTTTAGGGACAAGAGAAGCGTTCGCGCCTTCTCGAATGAGTGCGGATGCAGGATATCCTGCAGTGATAACAGTGGATCGGATAAGATTTTTTGAAAGGTACGCAGTATCCACGGTCACAGCAGGGTGGGTGATAGGGACAGTTTGATTTTCAACTGATCCACTCACATACAAAAGCGCATAATCGAATTCACCGGTACCCTTAGGCATCTCATCAGTGATGAGAGCTGCATTATGACTGATCCACGTCGGCGATATAAAAAGAAGCTCAGCGGTGTAGCGAGGAGTGGCGGGGTTTCCCGTTCGGATAATACATTCAGCCTCAAGATTCGAATCCTTTAATTCTTTTAAAAGCAAGAATTGAGCAACGTGGGCATTCGTGAGTATTACTCCATTTTCGTTAATAAAAAATCCTGTTCCTGTCGTTGTCTTGGTATACGAGTCAGTTTTATAATGACAAAAAATGTTCACAAGAGAGTGAATTATTTGCTCTTCTGGAGAGAGGGAACTCTGTGTCGCACTCTGGAGAGAAGCTTGTTGCTTTGCACGAGAGAGAGCTTCTTGGAAAGAAGTGTCTTTCTTAAGAAATTCCGCGGTACCTGCCACCTGCGCATACATTTTTGAAAGGAGCGAGAGTTCCACGCTGGGTTGTGCGTCTCTCTGCGTTTCCACAGTTTCTGCAATGACACGAGGGAACCATCTATCTTCAATTTTTTCTGCAATACCATTCGTAAAAGAAAGATAAGCAAGAAGGATACTTGAGATGATTGCTCCCACAGCCTCAAAAATGAACATGTAAATGAAATTGTAGCATGGGGTTTAATAGAGAATGTGGATGTGTTATGATCGTGCGGATAACAGCTACGTGAAATACGTAACTTGTTAGGCACTTGCGGAGTATATCAGCCTGTATAAAAGGAAGTCGATAAAGTGTTTTCAGTCAGTTTAGAGTGATCGCGGGGTGTATCTGTCGATACAACCGCTTCGCTCGCAGAAGTGATACAAAAGGAAGCAGAGCTTCCGTACAGGTACTCGTGTTGTTAATGAAAGCAAGCTTTCCTTCCCAACACGAGTACCTGTACGAGCAACTTTTGTATCAGCCTACTCGCTCGCGGGTGTAGTTTAGTGGTAAAACGACTGCCTTCCAAGCAGTAGTTGGGGGTTCGATTCCTCTCGCCCGCACAGCCAACATGAAAATCCGCCCACAAGGGCGGCTTTTCTGTTGTCGCTGTACGGAGCGAAATAACATGCTGGGAGCATGTTATGTGAGGAATCGAAAGCTGGAGGCCGCGAAGCCAGTCGACTAGAAGGAGATTGTGGCCGAAGCGGGGTCGCGAGTACTTAGCGAACAAAGTGAGCTTAGTAACTCGTGACCGATTCCTCTCGCCCGCACCAATAGAGAATGGCCGGCTGCTCAGCTCGTAGGCTGAATGTTTTTACGTCTTCACCGTTGAGTTTCTTATCGGTCAGCGTGT
>Ga0163144_10013514_pt1 | contig 17036 bp, 9 predicted proteins | sample OliLak19BULKMAT1_FD_123175 | JGI IMG/M metagenome (GOLD analysis project Ga0163144, IMG submission 123175) | Freshwater microbial mat bacterial communities from Lake Vanda, McMurdo Dry Valleys, Antarctica - Oligotrophic Lake LV.19.BULKMAT1 | ecosystem: Environmental > Aquatic > Freshwater > Lake... | reverse complement strand
GTTACCCAGTTTCTTCAAAACCCCACCTTCCTACTCCCAATACACGCTAGTGCGTAACTCCTAGGGAATTTCACGCGTGGCCTCTGTCGCTAACGCGTCGGGTTAGGATTTTTGCATTTCGCAATCGAATCGAAAAGCCGGAATTGCATTCCGACTTTGCAAGGCCATAGAAAAAGACGGAGTGCAACTCCGTCTTCAGGAACATCAGCTCCCTTCGGGACGATGGGAGCTATTGGAAGACCCCTTGGCACTCAGCTTACCCGATCTCGTCCAGCATTCGGCTCAACGCCAGATCGATCTTGTCGTCGGTCTCATAGGTGCCGTTGGCGATCTGTTGGCGGATCTGATTGATCCGGTCGGTCCGCATCTCGGGCAGGTCTTTCACCTGTTCGGCAAACAGTCCCTCGGACGAAATCTCGAGCGTGTCCTGGGTGTCGATGCCGCGGGGCGCCGCGCTCGCGTTGGCTCGATTGTTACTTTGTTGGGGGTGAATATGCGGGGCGCTAATTGCTTGTGCGCCATGTAAGTGGGCGGGACCGTAAATCTGCATCGCAAAGCTCCTTGGTTTCGTCGTCGACAACAAGCCGGTTGCGGCGGGCCTAACGACGAACTCGATGAATCGGGCCGGAACTTCCGGCGGATCAACTCGTCACGCAACGCGGCCTTTGTTTGTCGCCCGGGGAGCCGTTCCGAACGAACGCTCCGGAACCGCGGGCAACCTCTGCACAAACGGCCAACTTGCCTGGCGCGATTTTTCGCTCGCGTGCGGCAAACGCTGACGACCGACGATTGAACCAACGTGAATGGTGAAAGGGACAAAACCTACTCCGGATCAACTTCCCTGTCGCGCTCCTGCGCGACGCTTGACCCGGTGATCTGCAAACTACCGACTGATTTCAGGATCGTGTGCCACTGGCTCGGCCAGTGCTCTGTATTCTTTGACTGCTCTGCACTGGCAAAGCCAGTGGCACAAACAGCCAAATTTTGGCTTACATGATATTCATCGGGCATCCGTGGGATTGCCGGCGAAGAAATCCTCTCGATTGACTGTTGCTCCGAACGTGCTTATCACGCCGGTTGCGCCCCGCGGGCCGCAAATTCCACGCGGTTTCGCCAGGGTGAAAATGCGCGACAATGTTGCTTTGCGGATAAACGGCGTGTTGTGAAAAATCGTCAACCTGGGGGTGACTTTTTACCACAACACTGGGTGCCGCTGTTGGCTTGTCCAGCAGTGCTTCCACTGGTAGGCAAGTTACCTGTGCCATCCTAACCGGGCGAATAGAAAGGCGGCTCTGATCGCCACAACTGCACCTTCAGTCTCATCAACCCGGCAAGCGGTTTTCACGGATAAGATGTCCGTAATATCCGGCTGGGTAAGCAGTGGGGAAATCGATTCCTTTCGATCCGCAAGGTTGGTGCGATTGTCGCGGCCAATCCTCTTCCTCCCTACGCCGAGCCGACAGTCGCGGTTCGCCAGGAAGGAAAAAGAATTTCACGCACAATCGATGCCATCTGCGATCCTAGTCGGAATAGGAAAAACCGGCAAGATGGAACCCGCTTTCCTCGCAGGCCAACTCGCGATTATTTGACCGGTTGCATATTTTGCTAGCAAGGCATCCTCAAGGGGTGGCACTGGTAGCTTGCTACCAGTGATCCGTTTCATCATAACACGACGCGTCAGCGAGGGATGCGGGTGCTATGGAGAATGCGACATTGCCCCCCTTGCTGACGCTGCGGGCTGGAATTCCGCTCCAAATCCACCGGAACTTCCGCGGGATTCCACGGTTTGATAACTAGCCGCCTATCCCAAATATCCCGTTTTGTGCCGCATTGAGGATTACTACAATGAATCACCTGCTCTTTCCCCTCGCGCTCGGGTGCAGTCTTTGCTCGATTTCATTGAGCTCAATTTCAACCCTCTGCGCGGCCGATACGCCTGCGGTAAAGAACCCCGCGGAAAAGCCGGCCGTCGCCGAACCCGCGGCCCTCTTCACGCAGCTCGATGCGAACAAAGACGGGCAGCTTGCCAAGGACGAAATCCCAGCCGACAAGCGCCGTCTGCTCGAACGCTTACTACGCGACGCCGACAAAAACGCCGACGGGCAACTCTCGGCCGCCGAATTCGCTGACGGCCTCAACGCCAAGCCCGAGGCCCCGCAAGACTTGCCCGGCGAACCGGGGCGAAATCGCCCGGGCGGAGCGATCGTGCGTGATCCGGCGGCCCTGTTCAAGCGGTTCGACACCGATGGCGACGGCAAATTGAAGCTGGCCGACATTCCCGAGGAACGCCGTCAGCGATTGGGGCGGCTGTTTGAAACGGCGGATGAGAACAAAGACGGAACATTGACGGCCGAGGAGTTCGCGGCCGGAACAAAAAAGGCGGCCCAACTCGCCGGTCAACGCCCCGGCGAACCCGGTCGGCCGCCAGAACCGGGGAGGCCGGGGGAACCCGGCCGGCCTGGTGAGTCCACCGCGCCGGGTTCGCCCCGCGCACCCGGCGCTCCTGAGAGGCCGGGCGGTTTAGGCCGCGGCGCGTCGCCGTTGTTTGCCGCTTTGGATGCCGACGGCGACGGCAAACTGAACGCCGCCGAAATTTCCGACGCGGCCAAAGCCCTCAAAAAGCTCGACCGCAACGGCGACGGCGCGATCGAGCAGGCCGAAATCCGGCCCGTCGGTTCGCCCCCCGGCGGTCCGCCCAGACCCGACAATCGCCAGGGGGGTTTCGGCGCTTCGCCCGAGGATCGGCTGGCCCAGTACGACCGGAACGGCGACGGCAAATTCACCAAGGAAGAATTGCCGGAACGCTTTGCCGAGCGGCTTGCCGAGTGGGACGCCGATCAAGATGGTTCGCTCAATCGCGAGGAGTTGCTGCAAGGACTCCGCGCGCAACTGCAAAACCGGCCCCCGGCGCCAGGGACGACGCTGCCGAAGTAGTAGTAAGCGTATTGTGTTAAAACGCAGAGGATGGGGAGGCGTGCGGAGGGCCGCAGAGGGGGGACTGCTGCAACACTGCGTTGATTCTGACTCTCAAGACAGTGTGCCACTGGCGTCCCGCCAGTGCGAATGAAATGGGTTCCACAGGCGTCCCGCCAGTGAAAACCAAATGTCAAGCGAAGCACTCGCCGCAGCGAGTGGCACACGGTTTGTTTCTTTGCTACTTCCGAGACATTAATAGGAGTTACGCACTAGCATGGTTTTTGAGCCCCATATTGCGATAGCACTGCCCATACAATTGCAAGATACTGAGCCAAATTCGTGCTAGTGCGTAACTCCTAATTAAATTAAAACTTCTCTCGTCGCGTCTGTCTTCTCTTTAGATTGCGATTTCTTTCACGGACAAGTAACGCCGCGCGTCATGGAAACGAACTGATTTTTCTTACCCTGGTGCGTGACGATTTTCACAAGTGAACAAACGGGGCGGAGAGTTTACCTGACCGGTGAAAAACATCGCCCTCGCCACGATATTTTGGAAATTTCGACTGGATGGTTGGCCGGAAATTCAAAATTCCGTGGTAAAATTTGAATAGCGGCTTGTCCCATTCCGTTCGGAATTACGCTTGACTAAGTAGAGTCGGAAACACCCCCCAGTCGCGCAACCTCAAACTGAGGTCCGACTTGACGATTTGGCGGGTTTTACCGACTGCGTGAACCTTGAACACCCCCCCTGTGTCCGGCGTATTGAATTGCAAGAGATCTGACGAACCCCCAGTCCGGTCTCTCAACAAATAAGGAACGGAGCAAAGCCATGTCCCCCAACACCAACCTCCCCCTGGAATCGCTCTTAGGCGACGACGGCTTTGCCGAGTTCTGCGAGACGGATGCATTCGCCGCATTTGAACGCGAACTGGAAATCTCGCTAGCGGAACTCGAAGACCGCTACGCCGGTTGGGTCAATCCCAACGCACGGAATTCGCATAGACACGCGATTTTTCCGACCCCGTTTCCCAAGAAGGCGAAGTAAGAAGCGAAGAACAAGTAGGTCCCAACGTCCGGTTAGGAACTGAATTGCATAACCGCGACGCTTGCGAAGCGCGTTAAAAAGATGAAGGAAAAAGCGAAAAGGCAATAGTGGTAGCCTATAACTTGCTGACCAACGCTTAAACCCCAACGCCCAAAAAAACAAGGAAGCCCCGAGAGACGCGGTGATCGGAAACGATCCCACGGCTCATCGGGGCTTTAGGATTTCGTAAGTCCCAACGTCCCGTTGGGAACTGAATTGAGTTTCACCGCGACGCTTGCGGAACGCGAAAGTCGAAGGACGAATGACGAAAATCTGAAATGACGAAGCAGTGATACGAGTAACGAGCGATGAATTCAGTGGAAAGTGAAAAGTGGAAATTGCAAAGTGTAAAGTGAAGCAGTAATGACTTTGCTAACGCAACTGAAATCAGCCCTGCACCCCTGCTCCCCAGCCCCCCGCTCCTTCTTCCCAACGCCCAATCCCCAACGCCCATTATTTCAACTTCTCCAACCACTCCAGTGCTTCTTTCGCCGCCGCTTCCGGCTTGGCGCTGGAGAAGATCACGTTCCCTTCTTTCCCCGCCGCGCGGTAGGCGTTTTGCACCGCTTTGCGTTCGGCCGCGATTCTCGCGTCGTCCCCCCCTTCGCCGAAGACCAACAACGGCTGCGGGGCCGAAAGGGCCAAGATCGCAGGCAAGTCGCCATACTTCACCGCCCCTGGCCAGAAATTCGGATCGTCGTACCGCTCGACGTTGGCAAACCGAAACCCGTCGGTCTGAATCACCGCCGCGGCGATCTTGTCCCCCGCAATCGCCCGCGCCGCCGCTGCGATGTGGGCGGTGCCGGGTTCCGAGTAAAGGATAATCCTGGTTACTACTCGGGCCTGTTTTGCCTGTTCCTGCATGGATACGAGTTGAAGTACATTGGAAATCTCACGAGATACCTCTGTGAGGTTGTAACCATAAGTATACCCGGCAAAATCTCGATCACCTTGTACTCTTGGCGTTATGTATTGTGCATTATGAACCAAGTCCGAGCTGCGGAAATTGGTTGTGATTACGTTGAAGCCAGAGTCCAGCAGATCTTTGACTTCCGGTCTGATAACTCCTTTTTCGAAGTCCGTAAACGCGGCTTTGTTGTTTGCCGTCGAAAGCCAAATTACCACTGAATTGTTTCGCTTCGAACCTTTTGCAATGAATTCGTAAATGTCAAAGAGCTCTCGTCCATCCATGTCTTTTAGTCTTGTGCGCACTGCCCCGATATTCTTATCGAGCTCACTTAGTCGAACTTCATCAACACGAACTGCCGGCCAAATTCTCACATCTGAATCTAGGTCTTCCCGCCCCACCATCCCCCGCACCGCACCACCCACCATCTCGCGAAACTTCCCCAACCCCTTCTCATCGCGAATCTCAAAAATCGGTTTCAACGCCTCGCCGTCGCGCTTCGTTAACTCGCGGATCGTCGCTCGCTCCGCCTCGGGATCGCCCGCGGGTTGGGGGTGTTTGTCGTCCCACACGGTCATCTCGGCTGTCGTGAGGGGTTGAAAATCTTTCTCGACGATTGGTTCGTTCGCCCTCAGATTGAGATGCTCGTGAAAGAACCCGTACATCGCGTGCCGGCTCGGCGAGTTGTAGTTATGCCCGTACTGCAAGAACGGAAAGAGCCGCACGTTGTCAGTTTTTCCGTAAAGGGCGTAGAGTTCGCGCAACTGCGGGTAGCCTTTGGTCTCCATCTCCTTGGTCCAATCATCGGCCGCGGTCATCCCCAGCGGCCGCGGCGCGATCAGCCCGGCCAGTTCGATGTTGCCTGTTCCGACGCGGAGGTAGCAGCAATTCTCGCAGGTACAGCCTCCTTGCATCGCCGTGCTGACCATCACGGCGGGAAACGCGGCCGCCGGGCGGTCATCGAGGGCGCAGAGAATAAACGTTTGCGTGCCGCCGCCGCTGGCGCCCGTGACGCCGATCCGGCTGGCATCGACGTCCGGCAAGCTGCTGAGCCAATCGAGCGCGCGGATCGAGTTCCAGGTTTGCAACCCCATGATTGATTGTTGGCGGAGTTCGGCCTGGGCGCTGAAGAAGCCCCAATTTTCTTTTCCCTCCATCTCGGGGCGGCGCTGTTTGAAGCCGTGGGCGATTGCTTGCGGAATCTGTTGGCTGTCGGCATACCCGACCATGTCGTAAAAGAAAACGACGCACCCCATCCGCGCTAACTGCACGCACCGCGATTGCAACGGGTAACGACCGCCGATTTCAAACTGCTCGGCTCCATTAGCAAGTTGCTGCTTCATATCGGCGTCGCTCGCCGCATAGAACCGACCGTTATTCCAATGGCCATGCGGGCAGAGAACGGCGGGCCGTTTTTGCACTGCATTCTTGGGCCGATAGAGCGAGCCGGTGACATAATGCCCCGGCAGCGATTCAAAATAAACCCGCTCGACCGTGTATTCCGGCCGATCCACGGCGCCGTGAATCGTGGCGACGGGGGGCTGGTCATGCGGCGGCATCGGCCACAGGCCGACGGCGATCTGCAACTGCCGTTTCAGTTCGGCCTTCCGTTTTTCCCACTCGGGCAACGTCTTGGGAGGCGAGAAAGGAAAATAGCCGTTGAGGTCTTTGAGCGGCGCGGTACGCGGATCGGGGGGAAGTTTTGCTTGTTCCGGGTCAGCTAGCTTAGCTTCTTGCGGTGCTTTCGCGGCGGGCGGTTCTTCGGCTAGGATCACCGCGCGCACGACGGTCAATATCGAGACCGTGAAAAGTCCGAGTGCGGCCAAAGATAGGAAACGAGGAGAGGCGGGGATTGAGGTTTGCATGTGGGTTAGTAGTTAGTCGTTAGTTATTGGTCGTTGGTCAATTCGAGTATGGGGAATAGGGTATGGTTAGCAGGGATTCGTTGGTTGTAAGCTATCAGGCTGAGGGAAACATCTTCCACCTTTTCCCTTTTCCCTTCACAATCTCGCGCTCCGCTGCGCGTCGCGGCTAACCGGAGACTCGCCCCCATTCTGCATTCTGACTTCTGACTTCAAGGCCCCTGCCACCACCGGTGCAGCGGTCCTCGTTGCGAAAGTTCAAACTTCCAATGTTCATAGAGTGTGTTTGCATCGGCCGGCGCGGCTTGAATCGCGCGGCCGAGCGATTCGTCGGCGGGGGCGAATTCTTTGTTTCGCGCCTGTACCGCCGCCAATGCGGCCCAGGCCGACCAGTCGCGTCCTCGTGATTGTAACAACGCCTCGCGGGCGTGCCACCGCGCGCGCAGCGGCTTATTCATTTCCGCACCTTCGCCGGTTGCCAGCCACGCCAAAACCTGATGCGCCTCGGGGCTTTCCGCCCCGTTTTCAAACGCCCGCGTCAACGCCCGCGCGGCGTTGGCCAATTGTTCGCGATCCAACTCAGCGCGGGCATGGAGCACCGCCACGCGCGGGTCTTGCGGCGCTAAACGCACAGCGCGGGGCAATTGATCGGGTTTTCCGAGCTTGCCTTCCGCCATGCCGGCCCCGCGGCCGCGCGCGGCGAAGACAACCGAATTGAGCTGCAAATCGAGATCGACCGCCTCGCGCCAATCGGCCTCGGCGGCAACAAAGTCGCGCAGCCGCAAATGGACCATTCCCCGCGCAAGATAAACATTGCCCGGCGCGCCTCCCTGCTCAATTTCGCTGTCCAACTTCGCCAACAACCGGCGGTGTTCCTCCGGGCCGCGGAGTTCCAGCGGATCGCTGGTAAAAAACATTTCGCGTTGCGCCCGAATGATCTGTCGTTGCAGATGCGGCATTTCCCAATCGCGGGCGATGCGTTCCTGATTGTCCGCGGCTAGCAAGGTGGCGCGGAGCGGCAATTGTTGCTCGAGCAGTCGATTGATCGTGATGACCTGCTGCGGCGAATAGGTGCGGTTCGGCACGTCCACCGTCGTCCGCACCACTTGCCCGCTCAGGTCAAGCGTCTGCACCGTTTGCCGCGTTGTTATCACTACCTCGGGTATTATCCGGGTGATTTGGCGAGTCAGTTGATCGGCTTGCGTGCGTGCTTCTTGGGCGGCGTCGCGAAGGCGGGGGAGCCGCTTTTCGAGTTGCCCCAAGTCGGCTTCCAACTCTGTCAATTTCTTTTGATTGGCGGCGAAGCGTTCGGGCAGATAACCGTCGCGCGGTTCTGAGTTGGCGGCCACATTGGAGCGTGGCAGCGGCGTTTCCAGCCAGCGATCTTCGGCGTTGCGGAGTGCGGCGAACGGCCGCGACGCGTCTTCGGCAAGCGGCAGCAAATCGAGCACGTGTTTGATATGGACGGCCGCGCGGATCGTTTGCCCTTCGCTTGCCGCCGACGAGAGAACTCCAATCACCTGTCGATTCTTCAAGTCCCACAATGGCCCGCCGAGATAGCCCGGTTCTACCGCCGCATCGAGCCAGAGCCAACTGGTGTCGTTGTCGCGTCCCGGCGAATTCCAAGGCACGATCTCTAGCCCGTTCAAAAAATCGCTTCCCTTAATGATCCGCTGCAAATGGGCGGGAACGATTTGCTCCCGCCCCCGTCTCGCATCGACCACCAAGAGTTGCGTCAGCAAGGGGCGAGAGCGCGGGCCGCCATAGGGGATCACCGCCGTGGTCAGCGGCGGATCGTCGGCCTTGGCCAAGGGGATTGTGGGCCAGAGATTGCCGTTGGGTGCGAGCGCGAGCAGGACGAGGTCTTTCCCTTTGGCGGCGGCGGCCACGCCGCGGACGTCATAGGACTTATTGTCAGAGGCGATATATTTTGCGGCGGTCGCGTCGCGCACCAATTGAAAGCTGGTCGCGATCAGTCCGGTCGAAGAAACGCAAAACGCGCTGCCGGTTTGGGTTCCCTTTTGGGTTGTGACCACCAACGACCCCACCGGCAGATCGCGCGGCAATTGCGCCAGGGGGAGATCGTCGAGCCGAATCAAGTTTGCCAGCCCGCCCGCATTGCCGGGGGCGTTCGCCGCGGGCAGGGCCGCGTTGGCGTTGCGGGGCGCGGGATTTGCGCCTAACGGCGGAGCATTGCGATTCGGAGGCGGGGCGGGTAACCCCGGCACGCGATTCATATTCAATTGGGCAAAGAGCGCATCTCCGCTCAGAAACGGCCCGCTAGAAAGCGACCAGCCCAGAATTATCAACATCATCACCACGCGTCTCTGTAACAACGCGGGCAATATCCAGCGCGAGCACCACATAAAGACTGTTCCGGCAAAGAGAGAAAAGCGGTCCGGACAAACGGCTGGAGAACCTTCTCTTTGGTGTAACAGAGTTTTCGGCGGCAAGCAACTGATTTTGCGGAATTAGCAGTTTCCGCTCCTGCTCGAAAAGATTTTGCCGGAAAATCTTGCATCTGTGGTGCGCAATGCTCTAAGATCAGGTTTGTCTTAAGCGGGTGTCGGTTCCGACACGTTCTTCCATTTGATTGGCAATCTGCGACTCGCGGTTTTAGTTTCCGCTCGTTTGCCGTTGCGCGGCGTTCTCTCCGCGGATTCAAACGGGCTTCCCTCTGTGCGTGCTAACGATATTTCCTTGTGGAAGTATCCACGGTTGTGACCCAGGTTTTATTCCCAACGGAACAAGGGAGGATTTTTATGGTCACGTTACGTCAGGGTTTGAATCGGTGGAAATGGGCCGCGTGTTGCGCGGCCGGGTTAGCGGCGCTGCCGCTGGTGATGAAACCATTGGCGATGGCGAAGGAGCCGAGCGGCGCAGGCGGACGCGCTGCCATTGCCGAGAACACCGCGCAAGCGGCGCTGTTGCGCGCTGCCGAGGCGGTCAACACAGGCGACGAATCGCGCCGTCGCGAGTACCTCGACATCGCGTTGGCCGCAGCGCCGGAAAGCGCGGCGGTCCGCGGCCAGTTAGGCTACCTGCGCGACGGCCGCAATTGGGTTCGTGTTTCGGAATATGTCGAAGCCTATCGCCCGCCGGCCGCTTGGAAGCAATATCATGACCTCCGCAAGCAAACGCCGGCCACCGTCGAAGGGCAAACCTCGTTGGCCGATTTCTGTAGTCGGCAAGGGTTACTCGAACAAGAACGGGTCCATTGGTCCGCGGTTCTTGACCTCGATCCGGATCATGCCGCGGCGCGGCAACGCTTAAACTATGAACGCGTGGGGGATCAATGGGTGACCCCCGAAGAAAAGACGGAAAAAACCGCCGCCGCCAAAGCGATCGTCGCTGCCTATCGCGAGCAGCATGTCCGCTTGGAAAAACTGCACGGCGAATTGGTCGCCGGCAAGAAAACGGTCGCCCAAGTCGCCGCCGAATTGGCCGTCAACCATCGCGCGGCGATCATTCCCAGTTGGGAATTATTGATCTCGGCCAAGTCCGCCAACGGCGCGCGGGCAGTGGTGCTGGCCTTGAGTGAATACAGCGCGCCCGAAGCGTCGCTGTCATTGGTGCGCCATGCCTTGAGCGCGTCACCCGCCGAAGTGCGGCAAAGCGCGGTCGCGGCCTTGAAAACGCGCGACCGGAATTCGTTCATCCCCGAATTGCTCGCGGATTTGCGAACCCCCGTCCTCGCGAGCAGCTCCATCCAGCGCGGCTCGGGCGGAAGGGTCTTTTATCATTATGAACTGTTCGCCGATCAGCAGGATCGCCAACAGTTGGCCGTCTTCGATCACACCTTCAATGTCGAGGGAGTCAAGGCGGTCGCCAGCCAAATCGCCGAGCAGCAAGCCCGCAGCTCCCTCGCCGCGCGCGAAGCTGTTCGTGATCGCCAAAACCAACGGATCGCCGCGACCAACGCGCGGATCATGCAGTTGCTCACCGCGGTGACCAACGAATCCAATTTCGATAGCCCACAGGATTGGATCACTTGGTGGGACGATCAGAACGAGGTCTATCGCACGGGAGGAAAGCCGCTGGATCAGCAGCGCGTCACCTCCACCAGCCAGGTGGCGTACATTCCCCCTGCAAACTATTCCTCCGGTCCCTCGATCCCGCTTCCTTCTCAGGCCACTTCCGAATGTTTCGCCGCCGGTACGCCGATCCTCACGATGACCGGGCCGGTCGCCATCGAACGGATTCGCCCCGGCGATCAAGTTTTGGCGCAAAACCCGGCGACCGGGCAACTGGCGTTTCAACCTGTGCTGAAAACCACCACCCGCGCTCCCGAGCCGCTGGTGCGGATTCGTAACGGCGGCGAGACGTTGCGTTGCACGACCGGGCATCCGTTGTGGATCGTTAATCAGGGTTGGCAACTGGCCCGCGACGTGAAAGCGGGCCAGCAGCTTCATTCGCTCGCGGGTTCGCAGTTGATCGAGGCGGTCGAAACGGAAACCGAACTGACCAAGACGTTTAATCTGGTCGTCGCCGGGGATCACACCTACTTCGCCGGCGCGAACCGCGTGCTGACCCACGACAACTCCAAGGTCAAAGCCATCTCGGCCGTGCTGCCCGGCGTGTTGAAACCGTAAACCAATGTGGCACGACGCTCCGCCGTCGTGGTTTTTGGGAGGGTGAGGCTTCGGCCGAACCGAATCGTTTGATTTCTTTCGTAGGGTGGAGCCAGCCGCCGAAAAAGCCGTTTGGCCAGTTGAGATCACCGGCGCAGGTCCACCATTTTGGGCGTTGGAGATTGGGCGTTGGGAAAGAGATGGTGGACCGGCGCCGATAACGTCAAACATGATGGTCGCTTACAACGCGGCTTGCTCCACCCTACGCCCTCCCGCCACTAGGATTTCCCCCCCATTTCCGGTATCTTTGGCGCGGCGGAATGTGCCGCGGCCGCGCCGCGAATCCCCTCTCGATCCTCCTTGCCCCGCTCTCTTCCCATGGCCGATATTCACGCCCTGACCCGCGAACTGAATCAAAAAAATTCTTCCAAAATCGTCATGCTGGTCGCCGACGGATTGGGGGGACTGCCGCTCACTCCCGGCGGCAAGACTGAACTCGAAACGGCCCGCACTCCCAACCTCGACGCGCTTTGCCAACGGGGCGTTTGCGGCGGGTCAATTCCGGTGTTCCCTGGCATCGCGCCGGGCAGCGGGCCGGGGCATTTGGGGCTGTTCGGATACGACCCGCTGCAATACGTGATCGGTCGCGGCGCGCTTGAAGCGACCGGGATCGGGTTTGAACTCGGGCCGAAGGACGTGGCGATCCGCGGCAACTTTTGCACGCTTGACGGGGCCGGCAACATTAGCGATCGCCGCGCCGGCCGGATCAGCAGCGACGAATCGGCCCCGCTGGCCGTGCGGATGCGGCAAGTCAAAATTCCCGGCGTCGAGGTCTTCGTCGAACCGGTCAAGGAACATCGCTTTGTGGTGGTTCTCCGCGGCGAGGGACTCGGCGGCCATGTGTCCGACACCGATCCGCAAAGGACCGGCGTGCCGCCCCTCGCCCCCAAGGGACACGACGCGGCCAGTCAAAAAACGGCCGGCATCGCCGCCGAATTCGTCAAGCTGGCGGCACTGCTGCTCAAGGACGAAAAGAAGGCCAACGGCCTCACGCTTCGCGGCTTCTCGCCCAAGCCGGCCCTGCCGAATTATGAGGAAGTTTACGGTCTAAAAGCCGGGGCGATCGCCGTGTACCCGATGTATAAAGGTCTGGCGCGGCTGGTGGGAATGGACTTGCTGGGCAAGTCGCAAACGCTGGCCGATCAGATCGCCGCGCTTAAACAATATTGGGAGCAGTACGACTTCTTCTTCATCCACTTCAAATACACCGACAGCACCGGCGAGGACGGCAATTTCGACGCCAAGGTGCAGCGGATCGAAGAACTCGACGCCGCCATCCCCGGCATCACCGCGCTGCAACCGACGGTGCTGATCGTGACCGGCGACCACAGCACGCCGAGCTTTTTGAAGAGCCATTCCTGGCACCCGGTGCCGACGCTGTTGGTCAGCGACTGCTGCCGGTTCGACGGCACGACCAAATTCGGCGAAAGCCAGGCGGTCCGCGGCGGGTTAGGGATCTTCGAGGCGAAATACCTCATGACCCTCGCCCTCTCCAACGCCGGCCGGATGGGAAAATACGGGGCTTAAGGAGACTCGGCAGCTCATTCATGGCCGAATTCGATTTGTCGGATTTCCAATCCGGCTTGCTGAAGCGACTGATGGCCTAACCCAAATTGAGTTCGCTCTCGTTACTACTCCGGCAATAATTAAATGAACGTAGTTGTTCGTTGTTTAGGCTGGTTACGCGGCGTAGCCAGCAAATCCAATGTCCAATTATTCATTGCCGGAGTAGTAACTCGGCCTATTATTCTAGCGACCGATTCATGAATTCAGCTATAATTTGAGATGACCCTTAACGTAGGCTTACGCAAACACCAAGGAACCCAACGTGCTTTATCGAATTCCTCTAATTTTCACCCCGCAGCCGGAAGGCGGCTACACGGTAACCTCGCCGGTCCTTCCGGAGTTCTTCACCGAGGGAGACACTCTCGAGGAGGCACATGACCAAGTTCATGACGCCTTCGAGGCCGTAGCCGAACTCTACGCGGAACAAAATCGACCGCTTCCCGCTGAGTTGAGACTACCCGCAGCGGGAGAATTGATCTGTTCCGAGGCGTTGGTTGGCAGCCCATGACCTACCGCGAAGTCGTACGAAAATTATCGCAATTGGGCTGTCATGAAATTCCGCGAAATGGTGGAGGATCGCACCGGAAGTGGCATAACCCGTCGCTGAATCGCTCTACGGTAATACCGGATTGGGGTGGTCGCGACCTCAAAACAGGGACTGCGCGCGGAATCGTCCGCCAACTGGGCCTTGATTGGACCGCTTTTGAAGCAGTTAGGAGTTACGCACTAGCACGAATTTGGCTCAGTATCTTGCAATTGTATGGGCAGTGCTATCGCAATATGTGGCTCAAAAACCATGCTAGTGCGTAACTCCTAGCAGTGTAAAGATTGACGAATGGTCTGTAGATTCACTCTGGTAGGAACGATTCGTAGGGTGGACCCAGCCGCCAAAAACGTAACCATTTTGTTCGATCTCACCGGTGCCGGTCCACCTTCAACAGCGCGTAAACGATCTGAAAAGGTGGACCGGCGCCGGTGAACACAACACGCCAAACAACATTTCCGTCGGCTGGGTCCACCCTACGAATAGAGCTTAAAATCAATCACTTAAACTGCCGAAGGTGGGAGTCGAACCCACACACCCGTGAGGATACTAGATTTTGAGTCTAGCGCGTCTGCCATTCCGCCACTCCGGCTCACTTCTTTTTGGCAAGTCTCGTATTATCGACAGTCGGGCTGGAAATTCAAGACCCCTGAGGCGGCGGCGAGGTTCGGGGGCGATGTATTCGTTGAAAATATTGCAGACAGAAATTTGCATTATCCCATCGGGATTGAATCATTCAGCCCAGGGTTGGACGCCTCCGGCGGCCTACCGTGGGTAAACCAATCATTAAGCAATCGCAACCCTGAAAGAGTTGTATAGAGAGCTGCAACCCTTTCAGGGTTGTGATTCAAATATACTTTGGAACCCAAGGTAGGTCGCTAGCTCCCAACCCCGGGCTAAGATCTATAACGCTTTCAGCGTTAAATGCAGATTATCGCTGTAACCCATTAACTATGGCAACGCGGAGTGCACGAGGCGATTAAACACACCCTTTCACAAAACTCGCCTCTGTTCCGCCATTGTCTTCTCAAAAATCCCCGCGCGGGCGGCCGCGTCACGACAAACTCCGGCGATGCCGGCGGCGTCGAGTTTCAGATCGGCCAGCAACTCGGCCCGCTCGCCATGTTCGATGAAGCGGTCGGGGATTCCCAACCGCGTGACGTGGGCGGCGTTGATGCCGGCGTCGGCGGCCGCTTCCAGCACCGCGCTTCCAAAGCCGGTCATCAATGACCCTTCTTCGACCGTCACCACAAACGGGCTATTGGTCAACGCGCGGAGCATCGTCTCGGCGTCGAGCGGCTTAACGAATCGGGCGTTGATCACGCCGACATCGAACCCTTCCGCGCGAAGCTTGGCGGCCGCTTTCACGCATTCGCCCAGCAGCGTGCCGCAGGCGATGAGCGTGCCGTCGTCGCCCCATTCCAACACTTCGGCGCGGCCGTGTTCCAACGGTTCGCGGTCGTAGGCCAGCTTTTCGGCGCTCGCCTTGGGATAGCGAATCGCCGTCGGGCCGTTGTGAACGAGCGAGAACTTGACCATTTCCAGCAGGTCCCCGCTGTCGCCGGGGGCCATCACGGTCATGTTCGGGAACAGCCGCATGTAGCCGATGTCAAAGCAGCCGTGGTGCGTGGGACCGTCGGGTCCGGTCAAGCCCGCGCGGTCGAGCATGAACGTGACGGGGAGGTTCTGCAACGCGGCCTCTTGAAAGATTTGATCGTAGCTCCGTTGCAGGAACGTGCTATAGATGTCGATGATCGGCCGCAGCCCGGCTTTGGCTTGGCCGGCGGCGAAGGCGACGGCGTGCGATTCGCAAATGCCCGTATCGAAGAAGCGGTCGGGAAACGCTTCGCGAACCCGTTCGAGCTTGTTCCCCTGGCACATCGCCGCGGTGATGACCGTCACCCGCGGATTAGCTCGGAGCGCGTCGTGAATCGCCTGGCTGGCGATGTCGGTATAGGCGAGGGGGGCCGCTTTTTTCAGCGGGATCACTTCGGCATTTTGGCCGCAGCGGAATGGGGCGGGCGTGTGGTAATAAACCGGATCCTTTTCGGCCGGTTCAAAGCCGTGACCCTTGTTGGTCACCACATGCAGCAACACGGGTCGGTCAACGTCTTTGACCATCTTGAGGTACTTGCTGAGTTGTGACAGGTTGTGTCCGTCAATCGGGCCAATGTACCGCATTCCCATTTCTTCAAACAGCATCCCCATGTTCATGCCAGACTTGAGCGACTCCTTTAACTGCCAAAGGAGTTGCTCGGCCTGATCGCCGACCACGGGAACTTTCTTGATCAGATTGCTTACCTCGTGCTTGAGGTTTTTATACATCGTATTGACGCGGAGCCGGTCGAGATACTCGGCTAGCCCGCCGACCCGCTGGCAGATCGACATTTTGTTGTCATTGAGAACGACCAGCAGTTTCTTCTTCATGCCGCCGGCGTTATTGAGCGCTTCAAAGACGATGCCCGAGGGGAGCGCGCCGTCGCCGATCACCGCCACGCTGTAGCGATCATCTTGCCCGAGCAGATCATCGCCCGATTTAAGTCCCAGCGCGGTCGAGATGCTGCACCCGGCATGACCGGTCATGAAGAGGTCGTAAGGGCTTTCGGCCGGATTGGGGTAGCCCATCAGGCCCCCCTTCGTCCGGATCGTGTCAAACTTGGCGTAACGGCCGGTGATGAGCTTGTGCGGGTATATCTGATGGCCGGTGTCCCAGATCAGCCGGTCGCGCGAAAAATCGAACTCGCGATGCAGCGCAAGGCAAAGCTCCACCACGCCGAGATTCGAGGCGAAATGGGCCGTGCGGTTGGCCAACAGATCGCACAACGCCACTCGCATCTCGGTGGCCAGTTGTTCCAACTGGGCCAACGACAGCTTCTGGAGGTCGCGCGGCGATTGAATGGTGGAGAGCAGGTTATCCATTTCAGTGATTCCTTTCCACAATATAACGGGCCAGCGCTTCCAGCTTTCCGGCCGCGGTTCCCAACGGTTGCAGCGCGGCGAGCGACTCGACAATCAATTGACGGGCCATTTGCCGGCTCGGTTCGACCCCGCAAAGGGCCGGATAGGTCATTTTACCCAAATTGCTGTCTTTACCAACGCGCTTTCCGATCACATTTTCAGCTCCCTGCACGTCTAGCAGGTCGTCGGCGATTTGAAAGGCCAGCCCGATTTTGCGGCCATAGGCGTCCAACGCGGCGATTTTTGCCTCTTCTGCCCCGGCCGCGATCGCCCCGATCCGCAACGATGCGCGTATCAACGCGCCCGTTTTCCGTTCGTGCATTGACTGGAGTCCGGCGAGGTTTTCCGCCGGCCGGGGATCGGCGGAAAATCGTCCTTCGGCGGCTAAATCATCAGTCTGCCCCCCGACCATCCCGGTCGCTCCGGCCGCTTGGGCCAATTCCAAGGTGCAGCGCGCGGCGATGGCGGCGGGCCGCAACCGGGCCGTGGTTTCAAACGCCAGGGCTTGGAGCGCATCGCCAGCCAAAATAGCCGTCGCTTCGTCAAATGCCTTATGGCAGGTCGGGCG
>Ga0163144_10013513_pt1 | contig 17037 bp, 12 predicted proteins | sample OliLak19BULKMAT1_FD_123175 | JGI IMG/M metagenome (GOLD analysis project Ga0163144, IMG submission 123175) | Freshwater microbial mat bacterial communities from Lake Vanda, McMurdo Dry Valleys, Antarctica - Oligotrophic Lake LV.19.BULKMAT1 | ecosystem: Environmental > Aquatic > Freshwater >... | reverse complement strand
TCGAGACGAACGGGATCCAGTATTTGACTTTTGGTAGGCTCCGCCCTCTCCACACCAATGCCGCGATTTTTGCGTTCGTCGGAAACATGATGTTTTCGGGGATCTACTACTCGACCCAGCGTCTCTGCAGCACCCGGACGTTTTCGGATCTACTGTCGAAAATTCACTTCTGGGGCTGGCAGCTCATCATCGTAGGGGCGGCGATTACTTTGCCGGCGGGCCTCACTCGCGGGAAGGAATACGCCGAATTGATCTGGCCAATCAACCTCGCGGTCGTCGTTATCTGGGTGGTTTTCGCTTTGAACTTCTTTCTCACCCTGAAAATTCGGCGGGAGAAATCTCTCTACGTTGCCCTCTGGTTTTACATCGCCACGATCATCACTGTTGCGATGCTCTACATCGTGAATCACCTCCAGATTCCTACGAGCCTCGTTCACAGCTACCCGGTCTTTGGCGGGGTGCAGGATGCGCTGGTGCAGTGGTGGTATGGACACAATGCGGTCGCCTTCTTTCTCACGACCCCGATTCTCGGGATCATGTATTACTTCCTGCCGAAGGCGGCGAACCGCCCCGTCTATTCATACCGGCTCTCGATCGTTCATTTTTGGTCGCTGGTGTTTATCTACATCTGGGCGGGACCGCACCATCTTTTGAACACGGCTTTGCCGAAGTGGCTGCAGCTTCTTGGGGTATTTTTCAGTCTTATGCTCTGGGCACCGTCCTGGGGCGGTATGATCAACGGACTTCTTACTCTGCGCGGCGCGTGGGACAAACTTCGGACCGATCCGGTCATCAAGTTTTTCGTCGTAGCAATCACCTTCTATGGGATGTCCACTTTTGAGGGCCCGCTCCTCTCGATCCGCTCGGTGAACTCCCTCGCGCACTACACCGACTGGATCATCGGACACGTCCACAGCGGCACGCTCGGCTGGAACGGTTTCATGGCAGCAGGTATGTTCTATTGGCTAGCGCCGCGATTCTACGGGCGTGACCTCTGGTCGAAAAACCTCGCGAACTTTCATTTCTGGATCGGACTCGTCGGAATTCTGCTCTACGTCTCATCGCTCTGGTTCGCTGGTGTGATCCAGGGATTGATGCTTAGCGAGACTGATGGAACCGGGACCCGTATCGCCCATGAATTCGTCGAGACCGTGGACAAAATTCAGGGACTGATGCTGCTGCGGGCGATCGGTGGAACGTTCTATCTTGTAGGTTTTCTGCTTCTGGTAATCAATATTTGGAATACGGCCCGGGGCGGTAAAGCCGTCAACGAGACCAGGGAGGTTTACGAGGATCCCTCATTGGAGAAGGATCGGATGACCTGGGGGGCGGTTTTCCGTCAGGATCCCTTCGCCTACACTGTCTGGGGGATCTTCTTCGGCATCCTTTGGTTTTTCCTGCCGCCCGGCGCCAGTCATATGGCGTTGGTTTGTCTGGTCGGCTTCGCCATCCTCGCGGTGAGGAAGTTCCGGGCCAACACATCGGCCTGGTCCCAATGGTATGATGACCTCTCAGAAAACTATCTTCCGTTTACGGTTCTCGTGATCATCGCCGTGGCCATTGGTGGAGTCGTCCAGATGGTTCCTGTCATCACCGTCAATCGTGCTGCGAATATCGAGGACAGACTGCAGACGCTCTACACACCGCTTGAGCTTGCCGGCCGCGATCTCTATGTGAGCGAAGGCTGCTACAATTGTCATTCGCAAATGATCCGCATGCTTGTCCCGGACGTGTTGCGTTACGGCGACTATTCCCGGCTCGGAGAATCGATCTACGACCACCCTTTCCAGTGGGGGTCGAAGCGCACCGGCCCTGACCTTGCCCGAGAAGGCGGCAATCGCGGCGATGTCTGGCATTACCTCCACATGCGGGATCCACGCAGCATCAACGGCCAGTCCCGCATGCCGAACTACCCATGGCTCTTTCAGAAGGAGACGGACTTCAAGTCACTCCCCGCGAAGATCGCAGTGCAGCAGCGGATTGGGGTTCCTTATCCGATCATGACCCCCGAGGAAATCGAGCAGCGTGCCCGCGAGCAGGCCCTGGCCATCGCCGAAGGCCTCGTCGCGGGACGGGTGCCGCTTGAAATCGAGAAGGGAGAAGAGGAACCGACCACCGCAGTCCAAGCCCGCGATCATCTCGCCTCGAAGGAGATCGTCGCCCTCATCGCCTACCTGCAGAAGTTGGGAACCTTCGATGAAGTCGAGACTGAAGATGTTCCCGACTACGGATTGACCCCAGCGATCACACCGGGAATCCCGGACAATCAGCGGGTGCGCAAGCCAGGCCTGACGGATTCAGAGGAGGTCTTGCCGCCGAAAGACTAACACCACTACAAAAACTACCGATGTTCAAACGCGTCATTCTCGAATCGTGGCACGAGTCGATTCCCTATATCTGCTTCAGCCTCATAGCAGGAGCTTTTCTAATCATCGTCATCCGTGCCCTGCTTATGAGACAATCAGAAGTGGAGCGTATCTCGCGCCTCCCTCTCACCGATGATCACGAAGGTGAAAACACCGAAAATAATCAGTCCAGCAAATGAACAAAGATGAGAAGCCATCGGGGGAGGTTTTCCTGCGCGAGCACGAGTTTGACGGTATCCAGGAATACGACCAGAAGCTGCCAAACTGGTGGCTTTTCACTTTCTACATAGCGATCGTTTTCTTTGTTTTTGGATGGTTCGCCTACTACCAACTGCCTCTGCGGATCCAGAGTGACGCAGAGAGAATCGATGGGGAAATTGCACTCATCGAAATGAAGAAGTCGGTGGAGCTCAATAGCCTGATGGCATCTCTGACTGACAATTCGCTTTTTGAGATGAGCAGGGATCCCAGCCATCTCACAACCGGCCAGGGCATTTTCGACGGCAAGTGCGCACCCTGCCACGGCGCCGATCTCTCGGCGAAGCTCGGCGGGATAGCTCTCCCGGGGTTGCCGCTCAACGATGCGGAATGGAAGTATGGAAGCAAGCCGCTTGAGATCATGAAGATCGTCACGAGCGGATCCCCTGATATAACCAAAGGAATGATCGCGTGGAGCACCCAGCTCAGTCCATCTGAAATCGCGCAGGTCGTTGCTTACATTCTAAGTCATCAGCCCAAAGAAGTTCCATGATCCACAGCGACTCCGAATCAAATCACTCCGAATGCTCACCTCCAAAAAGCCCAACCTCGAGTCTGTTACCTCCATCAATGCTGATGGATCCCGCTACTTCATCCATCCAGCCGATGTCAGCGGAAACTTCACGGTGTGGCGGCGTGTGTTTGGGGCATTGTTGCTCGCGGTCTACGTCCTCCTCCCCTGGATCCCCGCCGGAGGATACCCCGCCGTCTTCTTCGATCTCGCCGAAAGACGATTCCACTTCTTCGGTCTGACGTTCCTTTCCGAGGATCTCTGGATCGGATTCTTTCTCCTTACCGGTCTCGGGTTTTCCCTTTTCTATGTCACCGCCCTTTTTGGGAGGCTTTGGTGCGGTTGGGCCTGTCCTTTCACCGTGTTTCTTGAGCAGGTCTATCGCCGTATCGAGCGATTGATCGACGGCGATGCCTTCGCCCGACGCAGTCTGGACCAGTCTGCGTGGACCTTTTCGAAGACGTCGAAGCGAATCGTGAAACACACCCTCTATTTGGTTGTCTCTCTGATTCTCGCGCACATTTTTGTCTCTTACTTCGTCTCGATTCCCCGGCTCTACGGATATATGCAGGAGTCCCCCCTGAACAATGCGAAGGCATTCGGGGTAATGCTCTTTCTAGCCGGAGCACTCTATTTTTCCTTCAGCTGGTTCCGTGAGCAGTTCTGTCTCATTCTCTGTCCTTATGGTCGCATTCAGTCCGCTCTGACCGACGATGATACCGTGGTGATCGGTTACGACGAATTACGGGGAGAGCCTCGAGGGAAGAAGAGCGATCCAAATGCCGGTGACTGCATCAACTGCAGCCGCTGCGTTCAGGTCTGTCCAACCGGGATCGACATTCGCAATGGTCTCCAGATGGAGTGCATCGGCTGCGCCGCCTGCATCGATGCCTGCAACGAGGTCATGGACAAAACCTCCCGCCCCCGTGGCCTCGTTCGCTACGACTCGATGAACGGTCTTGCCGGAAAAGTCCGTCGCTATTGGCGGCCTCGCATTATGCTCTACACCGCGATGCTTTTTTTGGGACTCGCTGTTGCCGGGCTGTTCTTGACCGGTTTGCACTCGGCGAAGCTGGAGTTGGTCCGCTTTCCTGGTGCTCCCTACTACGTGACGGAAACGACGGTCCGCAACCAGTTCCGACTCCATCTTGTGACGAAGCAGAATGCCGAGACCACCTTCATGTTTTCGACCAACGAATTGCCTGCTGGCGCGGTAGTTTCAGGCATTGATGGGCCTGTCCCGGTCTCGCCGGGGGGAGGGAAAATGCTCACCGTAATTGTGCAGATTCCGCTTGAATCGTATACCGAGAGTTTTGATGTCACTTTTGAGGCGACGGTGAATCCCGGGGATTTTGTCCTTTCTGATTCGGTCAAGTTCCTCGGTCCCAGCAAATACCTTCTTCAGTAACAACGCCTCCTTAAGTAAGACCATGCTGACATTTCTGCGAAAACGCCCTTGGATCTGGATTGTCCTCGTGTTCGTCATTCTGATCGTCAGTTGGATTTTTCTGATCCGGCTGGCGAATGAGCGCGGGCCAAAACCACTTCCAGACAATTACCCCAACCACCACGCGAATGCCGAATCCTGAATTTGCGACCTTGGCCGGACTTTTCGTTGCCGGTCTCTCGACCAGTTTGCACTGTGCCGGGATGTGCGGGCTGCTCACCTGCGGGCTGGGAATCGCAGGGCAGGGGAGCGCGCTTGCTTCCGTAGGGTGCTACCATGCGTTCCGCCTCTGCGGTTACGGAATCGCCGGCGCGATGGCCGGAAGTATTGGTGCAGTTCTCGGGATCGATTTTCAGATCGGTGGTCTGCCATGGTATCCTCTGCTACTTGTCGGGTTCTTGTTGGCGATCACATTTGGACTCGACAAGAAGCTGGGGACGATTCCTTTTTTCGGTCGGCTGTCGATGCGTCTTCGTGTCACGGCTTTCTCGCTTCCGCCCCTCCTGCGTGCAGCGGTGGTTGGGATCGCGACGCCACTTCTTCCCTGCGGACCGCTCTATGCAATCCTTGCGATCGCACTTACCACCGCTTCTCCGGTCAAAGGTGCGGAGACCATGCTGATCTTCGGATTCGGAGCAATCCCCGCTATCGCCCTCGTCCAACTCGGCTCGGCATGGACTACCCGTAAAATCGGAGCCAACGGCTTTCTCATTGCCAAACGGAGCCTCGCCCTATGCGGTGCCGCGTCCCTTGTCTGGCACTTTTCCCTTCTCAATGCCCAGGCGAAGAATCTCGACGAGGGCGAGGGAGCCACCTGCCGATGTGAACTGGAGAAACCATGACCGTTCTTCCGCCGCCATCATTGCCTCAGGCGCAGGTCGGGGATCGCAAGGCGCGGCGCGACTGTCGTCATTGCGGCACCCGGTTTGCGCCGCGCTTCGAGTCGGAGGAGTTTTGTTGCTCGGGGTGCCGGATGGTTCACGAATTCATCGAGACCGGGGGGCTTGGTTCCTTTTATCAGCTTTTGGGTAATCGTAAGCTCGAACCTGCCACATCATTGTCGCTGCCGGTTAGCGTGGTCGATGACCTTGGAGAGGCCATCGGCGAGGCGGAATCCCTCGCTGGTGATTCGGATGGACTCTGCCGCCTTACCCTGCGAGTAGCCAATCTATCTTGCACCGCCTGCGTTTGGCTGATTGAGCGGCTCCATCGTGAGCTCGATGGGGCTCTCAAAATCTCGGCCAACACGAATCGGTCCACTGTCACGCTCTGGTGGCGCAAGGGCGATTTCAATGTTCTAGGATTCGTCAACGATCTCTACCGTTTCGGCTATCCGGTGACACGATACAATGAAGAGGATGACGAGCGGAGTTTCTCGCAAAGCCGGGGTCTGATCACCCGACTGGGCGTGACCGGCGGACTCGCCATGAACACGATGGCTTTCACCCTTCCTCGTTATCTCGGGATGGAGGCGGACAATGATCTCGCCAGACTTTTCAGTGTCATCGCCTTCGGCTCCTCAACCCTCGCAGTGCTCGTCGGGGGATCATTTTTCTTTCAGCGGGCCATTGCTTCGCTTCGGCTCGGGGCGCTTCACATGGACACCCCGGTTTCGCTCGGGCTTGTGAGCGCGTGGATGGGTTCGTTGGTCGGAGCCTTGTTCGGGATTGAGCGGCTGATCTACTTCGATTTTGTTGCAACATTCGCCTTTCTTATGTTGGGAGGGCGATGGTTGCATCTGCGGCTTCTTGAGAAAAATCGGCGGCAACTCCGCTCCCGCGAGCGGGACGCGACCTCGCTGCGGCGGTTCGATGCGAACGGTCAGGCGAGTCGAATCTCCTTTGCTCAAGTCGCGGAGGCCGATGAACTGGAGATCCCCCCCGGCGCATTGGTGCCCGTGCGCAGTTCTCTAGGAGACAGCGGTGCAACCCTGATGCTGGATTGGATCAACGGGGAACCGGAGCCCGTCCGCTTCACCAAGGGACAGACTCTCCCGGCGGGGGCGAGAAATCATGGAACCGCTGCGGTTCGGGTCACGGCGCTGGATGAGTTTAGCGGTTCATTGCTTGAGACGTTGATGCAAAGTTCACCCGAGGGAAACGGCGAAGAGGAAACCGCCTCTTCCAATCCCATCTTAAAAGGTTACCTCACCGCCGTGCTGATCGTCGCATTTCTAGGCGGGTGCTACTGGGTTGCCCGCGGAGCTCCCGCAGGACTGAGCCTGCAGGTCTTCGTTTCGATTCTGATCGTTTCCTGTCCCTGTGCGATCGGCCTTGCTCTGCCGCTTCTCGACGAACTTGTTCTCGGGCGGCTCAAGAGTGAAGGAATTTATGTCCGGCGCGCTTCGCTGTGGAAACGCGTTGTCAAAGTCCGGATCATCGCCTGTGACAAGACCGGAACTCTGACCCATGCCCGGCAGGTCCTCCTCAACCCGGAGATCCTGGATACTCTGACCGCCTCGGAGATTCACGCGTTGCACGTACTCACTTTTCGGAATTACCATCCCGTCGGACAGGCTATCTCGGAGGCCTTGATCTCGCGCTGGGGACCCGCGCGGCTTTTGGGGGCGACCCCTTCGGAAGTCTCTGGGAGCGGAGTGGAGTGGGAAAATGAAGAATCGGTTTGGCGCCTCGGCCGGCGCACCTGGGCGACCGGGCAAACGCTTCGAGATGCAGTGGAAGAATGCGTTCTGGCAGTCGATGGCGTTGTTCATGCGACATTCACGGTCGGGGAGTCGCTTCGGGAGGGTGCCGCTCTGGAGATTCAGTCCCTGACCCGGAGTGGATATGAAGTCAGGATTCTCTCGGGTGATCCCGACCGCGAAAGAGTGCTGCGATCTGCGCGCGAGCTGGGAATCCCTCCGGAGAATGTGCTCGCCGGTTGCTCTCCCGAAGGGAAGGCGGAGAGCTTGAGAGGAGGACAAGGCGAGAAGACCCTCTACATCGGTGATGGCGGCAATGACAGTCTGGCCTTTCAGGCGGCGCTCGCTACCGGTGCCCCCGCGACCGGTATCCGGGTCATTGAGGGCCAAGCTGATTTTGTCTTCACTGGTCGAGGGTTCCACGCCGTGTCCCGTCTTCTTGAAGCTGCCGGTCTGCGGCGGAAACTGGTCCGTCTCATCTTCGGGGTGGCGATCGCATACAACCTCGCCGCCATAGGCGTGTGTCTCGCCGGCAAAATGAATCCACTTCTTGCTGCCGTCTTGATGCCGCTCAGCTCAGTGGTGACAATGGGAATTGCCATGCTTGGACAGGTGAGGGGGAACAGGCCTTCTCGATGATGGTTTGGCCGGGAGACGGGGAGATGGCGCAGCCCGTCAGCGACTAGCTCGGCGTGGAGCTGATCGAGGCAATCTCAGCGGGAGCGAGAGGGTTCGACAGATGATTCAATTTGCCATGCATTTTTGTGGCCAAATGCCTCCAGGCCTGATTTGCTGGGAGGATGAAAACGCTCCGCCTCTATCTGATGCTGATTGGGTTGCTCGCCGGTCCAGCCATTTCGCCCGGTCTGCGTGCGGAATCCCCTCCACCCAACATCGTTCTGATTCTGGCCGACGATCTCGGATACGGTGAACTTGGTTGCTACGGGCAAACGAAAATTCGCACGCCCCGGATTGATCAACTGGCCGGCGAGGGGATGCGATTCAACCGCGCGTATTCGGGCAACGCTGTGTGCGCACCCTCGCGTTGCGTGCTGATGACGGGCAGACACCCGGGACACGCACGAGTGCGCGACAATGCCCAGGTCGGACCTGACGGCCAGTTTGCTTTGGCGGCAGCCGAACAGACTTTGGGTGAGGTCCTGCAGACAAGCGGTTACCGAACGGGTGCATTCGGGAAATGGGGACTGGGCAGCGCGGACAACGAGGGCAATGCAAATGACCAGGGATTTGATCGGTTCTTCGGCTACTACTCGCAGTCGGTGGCGCACTCCTACTATCCGGCCTCCTTGTGGAACAACGGCGAGGTTTTCCCGTTGCGCAATGATCCACCAGTGCCGGGGCATGCCTCACTGGCGGAGGGAGCGGACCCCTCCGACCCCGCCAGCTATTTGGCCTTCCGGGGAACGGACTATGCTCCGGATCGCATCCACGCCGCCGCCCTCAGTTTCCTTGCCGAGCAGGGTGAGGCGCCCTTTTTGCTCTACTATCCGAGCATCATTCCCCACCTCGCGCTGCATGTGCCGGAGGAGGCGCTCAAGCCGTATTTGGCCGAGGGTTGGGAAGATCCGCCGTTCACGAAGCCTAAGGCGGGTTACACGCCGCACTTCACTCCGAAGGCGGCGTATGCGGCGATGATCTCCTATTTGGATCGACAGGTCGGCGAGTTGCTCGATCAGTTGGATGCCCAGGGTCTGGCGGAACATACCATCGTCATTTTCACTTCGGACAATGGTCCGACCCATCTCAATCCCGAGGTTGATGTCGAGTTCTTCGCCAGCGCAGCTGGACTCAATGGCCTGAAGGGGAGTCTGCTGGAAGGAGGCGTCCGGGTGCCGCAAATCGTGCGCTGGCCGAAGAGAGTGGCGGCGGGCAGCGTCACGGACCGGGTTGTGGGATTCGAGGATTGGCTGCCTACTTTGGTGGAAGCGGCGGGTGGCACAATTCCGGTCGGTCTGGATGGAGTCAGTTTGTTGCCGACGCTGCTCGGGCAAGCACAGGATGAGCGAGCCTTCCTCTATCGTGAATTTCCCAGCTATGGTGGCCAGCAGGCGGTCTGGCTGGGCTCTAAATGGAAAGGGATTCGTTCCGGCTTGATGGGGAAAAAAGCGAACGTTACGAACCTGAAGGTGGCGCTCTACGATTTGGAAAATGATCCGGCAGAGACGACCGATGTGGCGGAGGCAAATCCTGACATCGTGGCAAAAATTGAAGGACTGATGCGGAGCGAGCGGACCGTCTCGGCAGATTTCCCGATCCCGCTGCTGGATGAGTTGCGTTGATTCAATAGGGTTAGGTCGCACACGACACCCTATTGAATTAGTGACCATACCCTATTGAATCGATCAGTCATCCTCTCGCTCCATCGGAAGTCGGACTTCGAAGAGGGTCTCGTCGCTGGTGGAGTGGACCAGCGCCATGCGACCCTGAAGATTTCGGAGGATTTCCATCGCCAGATTCAGCCCCAGTCCATAGCCGTCGATTTCACGGCTGCGGGACCGGTCTCCGCGGTGGAAGCGGTCGAATATTTTCTCCTCTTCTCCATGCGGGATCCCGGGTCCGGTGTTGCCGATCTGAAACACCGCGTCTCCATCTCCAGCAAACAAGCGACAACGCACCGCCCCGCTGGATTGATTGTATTTCACCGCATTGCTCAGGAGATTTTGCCAGACGTGGCGGAGGAGAAGTGGGTCGGATGAAATGCGAAGATCCGGAGCGAGGTCCGTTTCTAGAGTGAGGTCAGCTCCTTCGCAAAGGATTTCGGCATCTTCGCAGAGGGCGGTGATCTCCGCAGTGAGGGAGAAGATCTCTTTGCGGATCGGGAGCCTTCCGGCATCGGCTTGGGAGAGCAGCAGGAGGGTCCGGGTGATGCTGCTGAGGCGTTCCGCTTCGTGGCTGACGCTGAGAAGACGCGCCTCTTCTGCCGATCCGGGGAGACACTCGTGAAGTGCTTCGGTCAGGGTGGCCTGGATCACGGTGAGAGGGGTTTTCAGTTCGTGCGATACATCGGCGCTGAAACGGGTGGCGTGGTGGAAGCTTCGCTCAAGGCGCTCCATCATGCCGTTGAGAACTTCGACGAGATGGCTGAGTTCCCGATAGTTGGAGGCCTGCTCCGGGATGCGCAGATCGAGCCCGCGTGCGGTGATGTGACTCACCGTTTCGGTGATGAGCTTGACCGGTCGCATCGCCCAATGAGCGACGAACCAGCCTCCTGATCCGATGAGCAACAAGCACATCGGCAGAGCCAGGAAAAAAAGTCGGCGCACACTGCGGACCTCTTGCTCAAGGTCGGAAGTTTCCAAGGCCATGAGCATGAGGTGGCCACGGTCCTTGAGGATGCCGACTCGCCATTGCTTCTCATTGATGGTGAGGGTGTGGAACTCGACTTTGGGAAGTTCAGTTCCCGGGTCGCCGCCGGGACGTGGTGGGGGGCGGGGGCTTTCGGGGGACTCTCCAAACAATTCTCTCAAGGGATCGTCGGGGTTCTCATTGAAGGGGGGCTCCTGCCCCGGCCTTTCTCGCGAAGGGTGCGGAGGCTTGAGCAATTCCCGATCAATCTGTTCGAACCATTCACCTTGGGGTTTGCGATAGATTTCTTCTCCCTCCCGTCCGAGCACGATGAGGAGTCTTTTGCCCTGCTCGACCTCCTCCTGGTATTCGAGGTCGAGGCGGTTGAAGGTGCGATCTGCCTCGGCGCGGGACCGCAGATCGCGGATCGTCCGGACGAGTGGAACGGAGAGGCGCAGGTCCACGGCCTCGCGTAGCAGTCGCACGGTTAATTGCCATCCGGCGATGCCAAAGGCGACGATCACAATCCCGGAGATTGCGGTGGAGAGGAGGGCAAGGCGGAGGCGGAGAGATCTCATGCCGATTCGCTGCTGATGCGATAACCCACGCCACGCACGGTCTGGATGAGTTTCTGAAGACTTCCCGAGTCCACCTTTTTGCGGATGCGCTGGATATACACATCGACCAGATTGGTGGCGGGATCGAATCCGTAATTCCAGACGTGTTCACAGATCTGGGTGCGGGAAAGGACGCGGTCGGGTGCTTGCATGAGATACTCAAGCAAGGCGAACTCCCGCATCGACAGGGTGATCTGATCCTCGCCACGCCGCACCTGATGCCGCACCCGATCGAGCACGAGATCGGCAACCCGAAGGAGGTGGTCTGGTTCCCCGGCGCTGCGGCGCACGATGGTGTGAATGCGGGCGATGAGTTCCTCGATGTAGAATGGTTTGGTCAGATAGTCGTCGGCTCCGAGATTCAGTCCCTGAAGACGCTCATCGAGCTCGCTCCTGGCCGAGAGCAAAATCACCGGAACGGTGATGGCCCGTTTGCGAAGCTGATGGAGAATGCTGAGTCCATCCCGCCCCGGGAGCATGATGTCGAGAACAATGGCGTCGTAGGATTCTCCGAGGGCGAGTTCGTATCCCGCGTCGCCGTCGTGGCAGACATCGACCACCATGTGCTGCTCCTCGAGTCCTTTGCGAATGAAGGAGGCGATCTTTTTCTGATCTTCGACGACAAGGATGCGCATGAAAGATTTGAGGTCCGGTGGGTCATGGTGCAGAGCTTAGCGAGCACCCTTGAGCCAGAGGTTACCTTGCTTTAAAATACGAACTGTGGCAATTGCGTGCCTCAACGATTGGGTCCGCGAGGGGGGCCACCTTGACCGCCACCGGGAGGCCCTTGTTGACCAGGGCCTCCAGGGCTGTGCGGATTGGGCCGAGGGACGAGGAACACGTTGTCCTGCAGCTCGCGCCCGATCTCAGTGTTGCGGCGAATGATGACGGCGAGGGTCTGGCGCTCGATCAAGGAACGGAGTTCTGAATCGAGGTATCGCTCATACCAGAAGCGGTCGCCACGGCGGAGGCGGAGGAATTGGTGCCGAAGAAGTGCTGATAGAGTCTCACCAACCATGGCATCTCCCGATGGTGGCTCGCAGAGCGACCCGATCCACAAGTCGATCTGATCGGGATTCGCATAGACCGATGCGAGGCGCTTCTGGACGGCTTTGTCCCTATTGATGTCGGAGAATTGCCTGGCTGGTCTCAGTCCGTAAGCGATTCTGGTTTTGTTGTAGGAGGCGAGCCCGTGGTCGCGCCCACGTTGCAGATTGAGTGAGGCCAGATCGAAGCCTCCGGCGCCCGGCGCTCCGAAGAGGAAGTTCCGGACATCGTCCACGAGTTCCGAGTCAATTTGTTGGGCCTGTTGGCTGGCGAGTCCCCGGATGATGGGATCGATTCCCCCCTCGTTGATGAGTAGGCTGGGAGTGAAAAAGGCTTTGGCCAAAGGCAAGTTCCCCTGGGTGATCGGTGCGCCTTTCTGATCCAGTCGCAGAAGCGTCGCGGATAGCATGGTGTGTCCGACGCGATAAGCCGCGGTCGCGAACTCGTTGGCGATGCCGGCATTCGTCTCCGCTCCATAACCGTCGTAGCGGGGGATCGCCCTGGATCCGAGAAGGACGGGGAGGAACTCCCGGAAGGTGATGGCCTGCATCTCGGCGGCGACGATGAGGCGGGCGGATTCGTAGATTTGGTCGCCGGTGAGTTTGGGATTGGAAACCTTCAAAGTGTTGGCCCAATAATTGTGCTCTCGGACGAACAATGTGTGCATGGTGGTCAGTCCCACTTGCTCATTGGCCCGGAAGTCTCCCGCCACGAAGAAAGAGGGATCATGTGCGGTCGGTGCATTGGCGAGTCCCTCGGTATTGAAGGGCAGGAGATTGCCGTTGCTGGTGAGGAGCCGACCGGAGCCGTCGGGATCACGGAGGGCGAAGGCGCGGTCGGAGTCTGAGCCATAGACATTGGAGGCGTCGATGTAGGCGGTGATTTCGTTGACCTGTTCACGGACTCCCTTGACCGTGATGAAGAACGAGCGGTCCAGTCCGATTTCGGCGGTGCCGGTTTTGGTCGGGTCGAAAAAGGGATCTCCGGCGGGGACGAGCACGTCGAAAGGTTCGACAGGGTCCGCCACCGGAGTCAGATCGAGATCGTGATCGAGAAACTGACCCCACTGCCAGACAAAGTCGGATGCTCCGCGGGTATTGGGCTTCGTTCCCGAGGCGGCGCAGAGTGCATTGCTGATCGCCCTTGCGCTGGGTCGAGTCGGGCCGGCAGGGGTCGAAACGCCGTCCGCGTAGCCGAGCGGTGCGAAGCGGAGAAAGGGCTGCTCTGTGCTGCCCCACTCCGGGTGGGTCACATTGTTTCCGGTGCCGTCGATGCTGCGGAATTCACTCGGAAGATTGATGGCGCGCGGTCCCATGGTGACTGTGCCGGGGCGGGGAACCGGAAGGGGGAGGGGTTCAGGATCGCTGCGGCGGTCCTTCTTCATGCTGTTCGGCGAGCTCGGAGGTATAGCATTGTCCTGCCCGACGAGGGCAAAGCCGATGAAGAATGGAATGAACAGAATTCCGCAGCGGAGAGCGACCGAGCGGGAGGGGATGGGTGTTTTGGGGGCGCGGGTTCTCATGATCGAACAACGTGGGCGATATGGATGACAAACGAGGGGGTGGGAGGATGACAGAGTTGTAATTTTGTCGGCGATTTCGCGAGCCTGCTTATCGAGGAGGCAGACCGCCGGGGCCACCGGGAGGCGGACCATCGCCACGGCCCCTGCGCTCCAGATTGGGCATTTTCAGTTCCATCGGAGTGCCGCGGAAAGCGCGGGGAATGACCGGCCACTCACGGGTCATGAAATACGCGTAGGTTCCTTCGGGAAAATCCGGGGTGATGCAGAAGCGTCCATTGCATTCGTCGAGATCGCCGAGGTCGGCCACATACTCGTAGTCCTCGATGAAGGCACCGTCATAGGCTCCGCCCGGCGCATCTTTGGCTTTGGGACGCTCCCCGGCTTTCAGGCGATAGCTGGTTTTCAACTCGCCGATGGCGGACGTCGCATCCTTGGCCGCGCTGTAGCCGAACATCACGTAGATGGGGAAGCCGTCCGCCGCCCATCCGATCATTGGTGAATGGTGTCCCGGCTGATAACCAAGGCGTTTCATTAGACCGATGGGCAGCCCATGGTAATGGTAGTTCCCGTCGGGTTGGACGTGGGCGTAGTTCGAGTCGAGGCCGAGGGGGACGGCACCGCCGAGGGCGTCGTAATGCCAGCCGAGTTCGGGGCGACCGAGATAGGACTCGGCGGTGCCGGGCTCCATCAAAACGCCGTCGAGGCTGATCCCGAAGACTTGGAACTGGGGGCGAGGCCCGCCGCGTCCGGCGACGGATTGGATGAAGGTGATTGCCTCAGCCGGTTCAGGATCAGCGGGAATGACGATTTGGTAAGCCTGGGGACGGATCTCATTCGGATTGTCGCGGTTGGGAAAACGACCGACATCGTGCTGCGGGAGTCCGTTGGCGGTAATGGCCCGCTCTTCGCCTTTTTCTGCTTCGGTGTATTTCGATTTTTCCGGGGGCTTGCGATTCGCCGGAACCAAATCGAGAGGCTCGGCTTCCGTTGCGGTGTGGACCCGGTTGCCTGGACCACCGGGACCACCGGGAGGCTGCGCGACCACACTAACAAGTGGCAGGCAGAGGAGCGAAATTAGGAGGGATCGGATGAGGTGGGCAGATATCTTCATCTTCCCAACTTTGGCCTTCGGGATGACAAAAGACCTCACGCCAAGATGACAGAGTTGTCATGTTTCGGACGATATTCCAAGTAACCGCCCGACCGCGGCGGCGTCGAGAGCCTGACAAAGTCGATAGCCTTCGCCCTGTGGGGGGAGATCCGCGAGGAAGGTTTCGCGTTGATCGGAATCGGCAAAGTCGAGTCCGATCAAAGCTCGTCCGATTCGCTCTCCGGAGTGTCGGTAGTTGAAATAACAGAGACTGGCCTTACCGCGAACCCGCTGATCGAGAAACTCGTGGAGCGCGCCGGCGCGTTCGTAGAATTGAAGTTGGAGGAAATCTGGCGTCGTCAACAGGTCGGTGCGGAGTGGAATGGCCCGAAACGCGAAGTCGGTCGCTCCAGTGAGATCCTGCCAAGCATAGCCGGCGCAGTCCAGGTTCGCAGTGAGCGCCTCCAATAGTTCGGGGGACTCCGCGCTCAAGGTGAAAGCAGGCCAGGCATCGGCCGAGGCGTTTTTGCCATATTGAAAGTCGGTGATATTCAACCCGCCGAAGCAGGTGTCGAGCAAGGCCAACATGCTTCCGGGTCGCTCCGGGATGTTGACCCGAAGCGTGCGGCTGTGTTGGCTTCCGGCGCCTTCCGACGCAGAGATCAAGCCGAGCTGGCGGAAGTCGATATTGGCCCCACAGAGCACGACGAGAACCTTTTTTCCCGCCAGCGCAGCGCGGTTCTTGAGGACGGCAGCGAGCCCCATCGCCCCTGACGGTTCGGCGATGCAGCGGAGCTCGTCCCAAAGCACTCGAATGGCGCGGCTAACTTCCGCATTGGTGACCGTCTCGATGCGGGAGAGTGTTTCCTGACAGATCGCGAAAGGCAGGTCGCCCACCCGCCGCACCGCAGTGCCATCGCAGAAGAGATCGACGGTGGTGAGCGTGACCGGTCTTCCAGCGGCGAGTGCGGCCGACATGGAAGCCTGATCGACGCCTTCCACGCCGACGCAGTCGATGTCCGGCCAATACGAACGCAGCCAGACCGATACTCCCGCAGCCATGCCCCCGCCGCCGATTTGCAAAAAGGCAGCGTCGAAGGGACCTCGTCCTGACAATACTACCTCATCGGCGAGGGTGCCCTGTCCGGCCATGACGTGCAGGTCGTCGTAGGCGTGGATGTAGATCGCTCCTGAGGCGGCTTCATCGGCCCGGGCCGCCGCGACGGCTTCATCGTAGCTGTCGCCTGCGAGGTGGATTTCGACCAGGTCACCCCCGTGGTTTCTGACTGCGGTTTGTTTCACCCGTGGAGTCGAGCGAGGCATGTAGATCCGGGCCGGGATACCGAGCGCCGCCGCCGCGAGAGCCACGCCCTGAGCATGATTTCCAGCAGACGCGGTGACGACTCCGCGGGCGGCTTCTTCCGGGGTGAGAAGGGCCATGCGATTGCAGGCTCCGCGCCACTTGTAGGCTTTGATCGGGGAGAGGTCCTCGCGTTTGACCCAGACTTCGGGACCGGGTTCCGGGCCGGGCAAGGTGAGCCGCTCCAAGGGGGTGGGGGAGGCGAAACGATAGACCCGCTCCCGCGCGAGAAGGATTTGCTGCCGGAGCTGGCGGTCGAGGGGGAGCGAAGGGTCCTGCATGAATGATTGAAAGAGTCGGGGGGGAATCCTTACAAGCAATGTCCGGTCGAAGCGAATGCAAACGATGGAGGGAGGGCGCGGCTTTGTTTTCGGCTTGCCGAGGGATTTGGGCGGCCTTATTCGTTCTGCGGATCGCTCGATATGAAACCCCATTTCTTCCTTGTGTTTGGTCTGGCTTGCTTGGTTCCCGCGTTACTCCCGGCGGCGGATCCCCTCGGGCCTCATGCTGATCTCGGAGGGGTTCGTTTGTTGCCCGCTTCCGATCCGTGGAACCGCGATGTCTCCGCCGATCCCGTCGATGCCCGCAGCGCTGCGATCATCGCCGCCATTGGGGCCGATCTCCCTTTGCATGAAGACTTCGGTGCGGAGTGGGAAGGCGTTCCGATTGGCATCCCTTATACCGTGGTCGGGCCGGATCAAGCTCTCGTGCCGGTTGAGTTTGAATATGCGGACGAAAGCGATCCGGGGCCGTATCCGATCCCCGCTGACGCCCCCATCGAAGGCGGTCCGAACGGTGAAGGCGACCGCCATGTCATCGTGCTCGATTGGCAGCGGGGTAAGTTATACGAAATGTTCAGCGCGTTTCCCATC
>Ga0163144_10013512_pt1 | contig 17037 bp, 20 predicted proteins | sample OliLak19BULKMAT1_FD_123175 | JGI IMG/M metagenome (GOLD analysis project Ga0163144, IMG submission 123175) | Freshwater microbial mat bacterial communities from Lake Vanda, McMurdo Dry Valleys, Antarctica - Oligotrophic Lake LV.19.BULKMAT1 | ecosystem: Environmental > Aquatic > Freshwater >... | reverse complement strand
GGCGTGTCCGTGGGCGCCATCGGCACCGCCACGGCACAGCAGCACCTGCGCAACATCCTGGCCTACCTCGATGTTCCGGTGCTGGGGCAACCGGAGGCCTTCATTCAGGCCAAGGACGGTCTCTTCGATGCCGGTGGCGAACTGGGCCAGGACAGCAAAGTGTTCTTGCAGAACTGGATGGACAAGTACGTCGCATGGGTGAAGCGGCACGTTGACTGAAACGCAGCGGCCGATTCGTGTGCCGCAACACGGCGTGCAGACGCTCTGCGTTGACGGCAGGTCGATGTCCATCAAGATCACCTCGGGTCGCGCGGCTCGCGCCAAATCGACACCGCAATCGCCGTCTTTCGCAGTGCGTAGGCAGATCTCGGGGCGCCGGGCCAGCAGTTGCGTGATGAGCGGAGAATTGGCCGGGGTGTGTTCGGCGCACAGCACGGTGAGAGCGGGCGCAGATTCCGCAATGACAAGCAACGTCGCCGCCGTCACGGCGTCAGTTCGTCGCGTATCGCCTTCAACTCCCTCGCGCGCGCGGCGCTGGCGATCGGGTATTGCGGGTTCAGCGCCTTCAAGGTAGCGAGCACGATCTGAGACACGATCAAGCGCGTGTTGTTCTTGTCGTCAGCGGCCACGTCGCGCGCCTCGTTTGTGTTCTACAACAGCATGGCCGAAGTCGATGCACGGATCACCGGCATTTGCAGCGTGCAGAAAGTGTTTGCGTAATGGCTGACTACCGCGCGCTGGATTAAGAAGTCATCCTGGACCACAACAAGAAGCCGCGCAATTACGGCACGCTGGAGCGTGCGAGCCACCAGGCGGTGGGCCACAACCCGCTGTGCGGCGATCACATCACTGTGGCGCTCAACCTCAATCTTGACCCGGAATGTGTCGCATGCATCGACGGCATCGCGTTTCAGAGTGAGTCGTGCGCGATCTGCAAGGCGTCGGTGTCAATGATGACGAAGGCTGTGAAATGCAAGACCCGCTCGGACGCGAAGACCTTGGTCCAGGAGTTTCTTGCCATGGCCACCGGCAAACTCGACCTGGACAACCCGAATCACAGCGGGCGGCTGGCAGTATTCGCCGGTGTGCGGGCTCTGCCGACCCGCGTCGAGCGCGCGATCCTGCCGTGGCACACGCTGCATGCGGCATTCAATTCGGTCGCCAGTGCCTCGACTGAAGCCGCGGAGGACCCGATGCACGCACCGATCGGCAGCCCGCAATGGGGTCATTTCTCTTGGCCATTGAGGATTAATTGGGGAGCACAAGATGCTGACAGCGGATGACCTGAGAAACACCATCGTGAATGGTCTGCCCCGCGATCACGTGGAAGTGCTGGGCGATGACGGCCAACACTTCGAGACCATGATCGTGAGCCCACAATTCACCGGCTAGAGCAGGGTACAGCAGCATCATCTGGTGTATCTGGCACTCGGAGATCGCATGCGTTCCGAAATTCACGCCTTGTCTACAGGCGCCGATGCCGCAGCCGTATTTCGTACCCGTGAGCCCAAGATCCTCGCGTAGGACCCACAGTAGCGGTTTCTCCGCTGCCACGTCGACGGTGACCGATCGGCCGTTCACTGTCAGCAATGTCGTCATCATGTGTCTCCCGGATCAGTCCATCAGGGCACCATCGCGCACGACCACCCGGTCGTCGACGGCGACGGTGCAGCGGCGCAGCGGAATGTCGATGTGACAGGCGGTGTTGCGCGTGCCGCCGACCTCGGTGTTCGGACCGAGTGAGAACAGGAAGTTGCCGGCGAAGGTCCGCGCTTCCATCGCGATGGTCTGTTCGCGATCGTAGAGGCTCAACGTCGTCCATTTCGCACGCTGCTGCAGGCCCCAGCCGATGTGCGACAGCGCATAGCCTTCCGGATCCTGGAAGCTCTCCATGTATTCGCGAAAGAGTTCGCCTTCGAGACCACCTTCAATCGCGGTGACGTACCCGCGCTCGACGGTCAGCGACACGGGCTCCGAGAGATAGCGCTTTTGCGGAAGCAGGATGTCGCCGCGATCGATCACGATGCGTCCGTCGGATTCACCCTCGTTCGGCCAGGTGAAAAGGAAGCCGCTCGGCCAGTGGTCCCAGCGGCCGGGCCGCTCGACGAAACCATATTCCTACACGACCGGGTATTGGCCCAGCCGGAAGCGGACGTCGGTGCCGGCGGCGGAACTGACGCTCATGGTCGTGCTGCCCTCGAGGATGGCGGCCGCGGCATTCACGCGGCTGCGATCGTCCTCGGTGGGGATCATGCGCAACAGGATTTCGGGGGCTCGACCGCGAGCAGGATCCGGGTGCCAGCGTCGAGGATTCGTTGTTGTTCGGGCGAGAACAGCAACAGCATCAAATCGATCACGACATCGCTCGCGAGACACGCGGCCATGGCAGCCCGGTTGCCGGTCAAAGGCGTCGTGCCGAGATAGGCGAGCGGATCGCGGCTCAAGGATTTGCCGGCGTTTACAGGCTCGAGATCGACGCGGGTGGCGGTCGCGCCGAGTGCACGCACCGCGGCGGTGGCCGCCGCGAGCGTCTGGGAGTGCGTGTGCGAACCGGTGAGCAGGGTCACCGTGTTGCCGGCCGCGAGGCGACTCAGCGTCAACACCTGCTTCCAGGCGTCGACCAAATCGTGATCACTGACCGGCATCGTGGTTGCTCCTCTCGATTGCCAGCCGAATATGCCCAAGCCGGCGAAAAACGTCTACGTGCGCGAGCTTCCCGTCACTTATGCAGAGCAGGCTTCCGCTCCGCAGCATGCCGCCATTCGATGCTTGCCGCGCCCACGGCCAAGCCGTATCTTCCGGTGTCCCAACGAAGGCCCAAGTACTGGAGGAGACGCTGTGGCTTACTTCAACCAATCCGCTTTCCAGGAGGCTGTCAACCGTGACGGCGAATTCCTGATCTCGGCCCGTTTTCTCGACGGGTCACTCAAACTGCAGTTCGACGACGAGGCGCTGTTGCTGCGCTTCCGCGAGGGCAGGCTGACTGCGATTACATCGCCCTCAATGTTCGAGACCGCGACTGTCGTCATCAAGGGCCCAGCGGCCAGTTGGCGCGAATTCCTGCAGCCGGTGCCGCGCCCGTTCTTCCACGACATGTTCGCCGCGATCGTGCGCCGGGCCTTCGAGTGGAGCGGCGACGCGGAAACTTTTTTTGCATACTACGGCGCGTTCCGTCGCATGTTTCAGATCATGCGCGAACACGCCCTGAGGAGCTGACCCATGGCCAAACACGACTCGGCCATCGGCCGCTATGTTTACCTGACCATCAATGACATCGAATACCGCGTGTATTACGAGTCGAACTATACGGGCACCGGGACCGGCATTCCGCTGATCTGCCAGCACACGGCCGGCGCGCATGGCTTCCAGTGGCGCCATCTGCTCGAGGATCCGGACATCACCTCGACCTATCGCGTGATTGCGTGGGACCTGCCCTTCCACGGCAAATCCCTGCCGCCGATCGGCGACGCGCACTGGACCAAGCCCTACAACCTGACGCGCGACTTCTTCCTGAAGTTCATCACCGGTTTTTCGCGCGAACTCGAACTCGATCAGCCGGTGTTCATGGGCTGCTCGATGGGCGGCCAGGTGGCGGTGGATCTCGCCGCGCATCATCCGGCGTCCTTTCGCGCGGTGATCGGGGTCGAGGCTGCGCTGAGCAGCCCGGGCTACTACCTCGACCAGTTCTATCATCCGCGGATCAGCAATGAAGCGAAGCCGGCCACGATGTACGGCCTGTGCGCCCCGACGAGTCCGGAACCGAATGTGCGGGAAACCGTGTTCGGCTACAGCCAGGGCGCGCCGATGGTGTTCAAGGGCGACCTGTACTATTACTCAGTCGAGTATGACGCGACCTCGTATGCGGACCGGATCGACACGCAGCAATGCCCGCTGTACCTGCTGACTGGCGAGTACGACTTCGCGACCGGGCCGGAAGATACCCGGGCACTCGCTGCGCGCATCAAGGGCTCGAAGTTCATCGAGATGAAGGACAACGGGCACTTCCCGATGAGCGAGAACCCGCAGAAGTTCCGCGAGTACCTGCTGCCGATCCTGCAGGAGATCGCTGCGCGCTAGCGCGTCGGGCCGGCGACCGCACGACCACGCCCGGGCGGCGCGCTGCCCGGGCTATCCCAGCTCTGCGGCAATGGCCCTCACCCGCCTGTTAACTGTTCAGCAGCACCAGCTTGCCCATCTGATCGCTGATTTCCATGCGCTTGAACGCGCTGACGGCGTCTTCGAGCTTGTAGATCTGGTCGACCACCGGCTCGATGCGATAGCGGTTGATGAATTCGACCATCGCGGCGAATTCGGCCGGTGTCCCCATCGTCGTGCCCTGGATCCGGACCTGACGGAAGAACAGTTTCGCCATCTCGAGGCCTGCGGCCGGATTCCCGAGCGTCGCGCCGAAAAAGATGAAGCGCCCGCCGTTGTTCAGGGTGTTCAGCGCCGCGTTGACGCCGCTACCCCCTGCGCTGTCGATCACCAGATCCATGCCGCCGGACATCTCGCGGATCTGTTTGCTCCAGTCGGGCGCCCGGTAACTGACACCGCCGGCAATCCCGAGCCGCTTGGCGAGCCCGAGTTTTTCGTCGCTGCCGCTGGTCACGAACACTTTCGCGCCGTGATAGCGCGCCCACAGCGCGGCGAAGCTCGCGACCCCGCCGCCGATGCCGGTGACGAGCACCTGCTGTCCGGCCTGCACTTCGCCATGGGTAACGACCGCGCGCCAGGCCGTGAGCCCGGCGAGTGGAAAAGCGGCGGCCTGCACCCACGACAGATGCTCCGGCTTGCTCACGACGTTCGCCGCCGGCACGCAGATGAATTCGGCGAGCGTGCCCTGATCCGGCATGCCCAGCACGCGGAAGTCAGGGCCGCCGCAGCGCCAGTCATCACCCCAGTCGCGCGCCGGATAGATCACGACCTCGCGCCCAATCTGTGACTGGTCAACGCCCTCGCCCACCGCATCGACGACGCCTGCGCCATCGGAGCCGCTGATCGCCGGAAACCTGATCCGCGGATAGGCACCGACGGTGATCCAAAAATCACGCCGGTTCAGTGCCGACGCTTTCAGCGCCACGCGCACCTCGCCCGGGCCGGGCCGCGGCGTCGGCACGTCCTCGAACGTGAGCTTGTCCGGGCCGCCGGTTTCAGGCAGGACGACTGCTTTCATACTCAGCGACCCTCGAACACGGGCTTGCGCTTTTCCGAGAAGGCCTTGAATCCTTCGCGGGCATCGCGCGTGTTGGCGGACAGGCCCGCAATGGCGCGCGTTTCCATTTCCATCTGCGTCTCGAGCGAGTTCGAGAACGAATCCGCGAGCAGGCGCTTCGCCTCGCCATAGGCCGCAGTGGGGCCGCTCGCGAGCTGGGTCGCGATTTCCAGCGCGCGGGCCATCAGTTGATCGTCCGGCACGACGGCCGTGACCAGCCCTTTGGCGAGCGCCTCTTCGGCCGTGTAAACCGGATTGAGCAGGATCATCTCCTTCGCGCGCGCCATGCCGACGAGCCGCGGCAGCGTGAACGTGCTGCTGCCGTCCGGTGACACGCCGATCTTCGTATACGCCATCGTGAACTTGGCCGATGCTGCGGACAAAATGATGTCGCCCATCAGTGCCATGCTCAGGCCGGCGCCGGCGGCGGTGCCGTTGACGACGGTGATCAGCGGCGCATTCATGCGCAGGAAGCGCGCGATCGCGGCGTGCAGAAAGGCCGTCATGTTCCGCATCATTTCAGGCACGCCGTCGCCGGCCGCCGCAAAGCTCATGACGTCACCGCCGGCACTGAACATCTTGCCCCTGCCGGTGAAGATCACCGCGCGCACGGCCGGGTTGCCGTCGCAGTGCGAGGCGACGGTCAACAGATCCTGCGCCATGCGCAGGTCGAGGGCATTGGCGGCATCGGGCCGGTTCAGGGTGATCGTCGCCACGCCGTTGGCGAGCGAGAATTCCATGGTTTTGAGATCCATTGTCGTCTCCTTCTCTGATTCGGTTGAACGGTACGGCGGTGTCAACGCCGCTTTTTGCTGACAACCCGGCCCGGCACGAAGCGCGACGGTAGTTCGCGCATGATCTGGCTGCGTTCGGCGGCGGTAAGACGCCCCCACTGCGCGATTTCCTGCAGGCTGCGGCCACAACCGCTGCACAGCTGGCTCGTGGCGTCGATTTCACACACCTGAATGCAAGGGGTTTCAATTGACATCGGCCAGCACCTGTTCGCGGCGCGCGCGCGCGCAATATTGTTCCAGATAACGCAGTCCCTCGATCGCCCGACTGCCGTACCAGGACACCATCTCGCCGTCGATCAAATTGACCGGCAGACCCGGCAAGGCGACCCGCACTTCGTCCAGATGTCGTTCCCGAAACGGATACGGCTCACTGCTGAGCAGGACGCGATCGACCTGCCCGCGGCAATCCTCGAGCGCGAGCGTCGGGTAACGCAGCGCGGCTTCGGCAGGCCAGGTCTGCCACTGGCCCAGGGCCAGCATGCGCGAGATGTAGGTATCGCGCGACACCGTCATCCACGGCTCGCGCCAAATCAGATACAGCACGCGCTGTGCGGATTGTGCCGCCTGAGCACCTTCCGCCAACGCGGCTGCGAACGCGCCACACAACCGCTCGGCGTCGGTGACGCGCCCGAAGATGCCGCCCAGCAGGCGATAGAGCGGCGGATTGTCGAGTGGCCCCAGCGGGTGGGTGACGATGACATGGGGCACGAAGGCCTTGAGTGCGTCGGCAGTGTCGCGCGTGTTCTCGTCGATGTTGACGATGACGTGGGTCGGTGCCAAGCGTCGCACGGAGTCGAGATCCACATCCTTGGTGCCGCCTACTTTCGGTATTGCGCGCAGTGTTTCGCGTGGATGGATGCAGAAGCCGGTGCGTCCGACGAGCGCGCAGGCCAGGCCGAGATCACACAGCAGTTCGGTGATGCTCGGCACCAGCGACACGATGCGTGGCGCACCCTGCGCGGCCGGGTGCGCCACGCCTGCCGCATCGATGAAACCGGGCATGGTGCGCAGGCTCACATGTTCCGGCGGTACTCGCCACCGACATCATAGAGCGCGCCGGACACCTGGCCGAGCGAAGCCAGCTTGACCGTTTCCATCAACTCTTCGAACACGTTGCCGCGGGCGCGGGCCACATCTTGCAGTCGACGCAGCGCCGCGGACGTCGCATCGGCATGCAGCCCCTGGAAGCTGCGGACGGCGGTGATCTGGTCCTGCTTCTCGCCTTCGGTCGAGCGCATCAGTTCGATTGTCGTCACCTGGTCCTCACTGCCGGCCTTCGGGAGGAAGGTGTTGACGCCAATCAGTGGCAGGCGGCCGTCGTGTTTCAGGCTCTCGTAGTACAGGCTTTCGTCCTGGATCTTGCTGCGCTGGTACATCGTGTCCATCGCACCGAGCACACCGCCGCGCTCGGAGATGCGTTCGAATTCCGTATACACGGCCTCTTCGACCAGATCGGTCAGTTCGTTGATGATGAACGAGCCCTGCCAAGGGTTCTCACAGAAGTTCAGCCCCAGCTCGCGGTTGATGATCAGCTGTATGGCGACCGCGCGCCGCACCGATTCCTCGGTCGGCGTGGTGATGGCTTCGTCATACGCGTTCGTATGCAGGCTGTTCGTGTTGTCGAAGATTGCGTACAGCGCCTGCAGCGTCGTGCGGATGTCGTTGAAGCTGATTTCCTGCGCGTGCAGGCTGCGGCCCGAAGTCTGAATGTGATATTTCATCATCTGGCTGCGCGGGCTTGCACCATAACGCTCACGCATCGCGCGCGCCCAGATCCGCCGCGCCACGCGGCCGATCACCGAGTACTCGGGGTCCATGCCGTTGCTGAAGAAGAAGCTCAAATTTGGCGCGAAGCCATCGATCTGCATGCCACGCGCGAGGTAGTACTCCACGATCGTGAAGCCATTCGACAGCGTGAACGCGAGCTGCGAAATCGGGTTCGCGCCGGCTTCGGCAATGTGATAGCCGCTGATCGAGACACTGTAGAAATTGCGCACGTCGCGATTGACGAAATAGGCCTGCACGTCGCCCATCATTTTCATGGCGAACTCGGTCGAGAAGATGCAGGTGTTCTGCGCCTGGTCCTCTTTGAGGATGTCGGCCTGCACGGTGCCGCGCACGCTGCACAGGGTTTCCGCCTTGATCTTCTCGTAGGTGTCGCGGTCCAGGATCTGGTCGCCGGTGAGACCAAGCAGGCCAAGGCCGAGCCCCGTGTTGCCGGCCGGCAGTTCGCCGCGATATACCGGGCGCGCCTGGCCCTTGTCCTTGAAGAAGGCGTCGATTTTCGGCTGCACGGCCTCCCATTGGCCGGTAGCGCGCAGATGCTTCTCAACCTGCTGGTCAATTGCCGCATTCATGAAGAACGCCAGGATGATCGGTGCCGGGCCGTTGATCGTCATCGAGACGGAGGTCGACGGTGAGCACAGATCGAAGCCGGAATAGAGCTTCTTCGCGTCGTCTACCGTCGCAATCGATACGCCCGAGTTGCCCACCTTGCCGTAGATGTCTGGCCGCTCGTGCGGATCTTCGCCATAGAGCGTGACGGAATCGAAGGCCGTCGACAGGCGCGCCGCTGGTTGCCCGGCGGACACGTAATGGAAGCGGCGATTGGTACGCTCAGGCGTGCCTTCGCCAGCGAACATGCGCAGCGGATCTTCGCCGGTGCGGCGGTACGGATAGACGCCGCCGGTGTAGGGGTAGCCGCCCGGCAGGTTCTCGCGCATGAGAAAGCGCAGCTGATCGCCCCAGCCGTCGAACTTCGGCGGCGCAATCTTCGGCACCTTGTTGTGGCTCAGGGTCTCGCGATAGTTGTCGCCGTCGACCGCTTTGCCGCGCACCTGGTAGCTGTATTTTTCCGCGGTGATGCCCGCCAGGCGTGCCGGCCATTCACGCAACAAGCCCAGCGCCTCGGCGCCCAGCGCGGCCAGCGACTCGTTGTAGCGACGACGCAGCAGGCCCAGGGTATCGTTGACGAGCTGCGCAGCGGCATAGGATTCGAGGCGCGCGGGCAGCGCTTCGTCGTCGATCGCGCGCAGCGCCTCGTAGCAATGCTGGGCGAGAGAGGCCTGCGCCGCGAGTTGCTCGATTGTCGCGTTGATGTGGCGGCCCTGCTCGGCAATCTCGGCGAGATAGCGCGTGCGGTTGCCCGGGATCAGCACGGTGGCGCGCGGTTGGCGATTGTCGATCGTCATCGGCGGCAACCAGCGTTGCTCCTCGCCGGCCATTTTGGCAACGAGCGTGCGACACAGGTTCACGAACATCCAGGTCAGGCCCGGATCGTTGAACTGGCTCGCAATCGTCGGAAACACCGGGATTTCCTCATCCGCCGTCTGGAAGGACTGGTGGTTGCGCTTCCACTGCTTGCGGATGTCGCGCAGCGCGTCTTCGGCACCGCGCTTGTCGAACTTGTTGAGCACGATCAGCGCCGCGAAGTCGAGCATGTCGATCTTCTCGAGCTGGCTTGCCGCGCCGTATTCGCTGGTCATGATGTACAGCGGCACGTCGACGAGATCGACGATCTCGGAATCGCTCTGGCCGATGCCGGCGGTTTCGACGATCACGAGGTCGTAGGCCAACGACTTCAGGAATGACACTGCGTCGCCGAGCATCGCGCTCGTCGACAGATGCTGGCGGCGGGTGGCCATCGAGCGCATGAAGATACGGTCATGACGCAGGCTGTTCATGCGGATGCGGTCGCCAAGCAGTGCGCCACCGGTGCGGCGGCGGGTCGGGTCGACGGCCAGCACGGCAATGCGCATGTCGGGGAAGTACTGCATGAAGCGCGACAGGATTTCATCGGTCACCGAGCTCTTGCCCGCGCCGCCGGTACCGGTGATGCCCACCACCGGCACCTTGCCGCCGGCGATTTTCCATTCCTTGCGCAGCTTGTCGAGTTGCGCATCGGCGATCACGCCGTCTTCGAGCGCGGACAGCATCTGCGACACCGACAGCGGCTGCGTGCGGTCGACCTGGGCTGGAATCTTCGACAGCACGCGGGCCTTCGTCGTGCGGGCGACAAGGTCGTCGATCATGCCCTGCAGGCCCATCGTCATGCCGTCGTGCGGGTGATAGATGCGCTCGACGCCGTAGGCTTGAAGTTCGGCGATTTCCTCCGGCGTGATCGTGCCGCCACCGCCGCCGAACACGCGCACATGGCCGGCGCCGGCGTCGCGCAGCAGGTCGACCATATACTGGAAGTACTCGTTGTGGCCGCCCTGATAGGAGCTGATCGCGATCGCGTCGGCGTCTTCCTGGATGGCCGCATGCACGACGTCGGCGACGCTGCGGTTGTGGCCGAGATGAATCACCTCGGCGCCGCTGCCCTGGATGAGTCGACGCATCACGTTGATCGCGGCGTCATGGCCGTCGAACAGCGAGGCGGCCGTCACGAAGCGCAACGGATTGTGTTGAGCCGGGCTGTCGGCGGCTGCGCTGATGTCCTGGGCTCGGGTATTCATGCTGCGTCTCCTGTCATGGCGCGGGCGGCGAGCGCCCGGGTCATCTGCTGTTTCAGTCCGATGTGCAAATCTTCGATCAGCTGGTGCGCGTCCGGCGTCACCAGCCATTGGTAAACGATGCCGATGATGGCCGCGCAGAACTGGCGCGCGACGGCGGTGACGTCGACGTCGGCACGGACACTGCCCTGCTCGATGCCCTGGCGGATCCAGGCTTCGACATCGCGCTGGCGGCGCTCGTGAACATTCGCAATCACCTGTTTGAGTTCGGCGTCCGGCCCGATGGAGTCGAACCACAGGCTGTAGAAAGCGCGAATGCGCTCGGCGCCGTCGCGCACGAAACGATAATGGGCATCGGTGGCGGCGCAGATGGCGGCCAGGCCGCTCCGTGCGCGCACGGCCTCGCCGAGCGAATCCAGCCACTCTTCGCCAACCGCTTTGACGATGAACGAGAACAGCGCCCCCTTGTTGCCAAAGCGCGCACTCGCGAGACCGCGGCTGTAACCGGCGAGTTCGCCGACGTCCTTGAGCGTGGTGCCGGCGGTGCCGCGCCCGACGATCAGTGAGACCGCGGCGTCGAGCATGCGGGTGTCGGACAGGGCGGTACGTTCAGCCTGTGTGCGCCGTGCGGGGAGACGTTTGAGGGCGAGATTCATGTCCGGATTATGCGGGCCTCATTTATTTGTTTGCAACAAGCAAAGAAGGCATGCGTCGGGATGGCAAGGAAAACGGGGCGCCTGGCGGGCTGGCAACGGGTGAACCTCAGCGGCGGCGCGCGCCCTTTATCCGGCGACGGGCGGCCGCTGCGTTCGCCGGCGGTGCCGCCCCGGGGCCCTCAATGCCGCGTCAGATCGACATAGTTTTCGGCCAGCGACGTCGCGGCCACCTGCGAGGCGGTGAGATGTTCGAGTTCGGCGAGCTGCAGGCGGGAATCGAATTCAGTTGCCTGCGGGTCGGTATGCAGCATGCCGGTCATCCAGGCCGAGAATCGCTGTGCCCGCCAGACGCGCTTCAGGCACTGCGCGGAGTAGCCGTCGAGCAGATCGACGCGGCCCTCGCAGTAGTGCGCAATCATGGCCTGTGCCAGCGTGCGCACGTCCGCCGCCGCGAGATTCAGGCCCTTGGCGCCGGTCGGCGGCACGATGTGCGCGGCGTCGCCCGCCAGAAACAGCCGGCCGTACTGCATCGGCTCGCAGACGAAACTGCGCAAACCGACGACGTCGCGCTGGACGATCGGCCCTTCGACTGGCCGCCAGCCCGCGCGCGTTTCGAGACGCCGCGTGAGTTCGGCCCAGATGGCCGCTGGCTGCCAGCGCTGCGGCTGTTCGTCGATCGCACACTGGAAGTACATACGTTGCAGGGTTGGCGAGCGTGTGCTGACCAGCGCGAAGCCGCGCGGATGGTGCGCATAAATCAGCTCGGTTGACGAAGGCGGCGCTTCAACCAGAATGCCGAACCAGCCAAACGGATACTCGTGCAGATACTCCCGGCGCGCGGACGGCGGAATCGTCTGGCGCGCCAGACCGTGAAAGCCATCGCAACCGGCGATGAAGTCGCAGTCGAGCGTCGCGGTCGAGCCGTTCAGCGCATACGCGATGCGGACCGGCCCCGACGGCGCGGCGTCGATCGCCGTCACCGTCGCCTCGAACGCGAGGTGACCGCCGCACGCGATGCGCGCGGCGACCAGATCCTTGACCACTTCGTGCTGCGCGTAGACGGTGATGGCCTTGCCACCCGTCAGCATCGACAGCGGGATGCGATGGGACTCGCCTGCAAAGCGGAGTTCGATGCCGTGATGGACGGCGCCTTCGCGTCGCAGACGCTCGCCGACGCCTGCTTCGGTGAGCAGATCGGCGGTGCCCTGCTCCAGCACGCCGGCCCGAATCATCTGCGCCAGCTGCGGGCGGCTGCGCGACTCCAGAACCACCGACTCGATGCCTGCCGCGTGCAGCAGGTGGGACAGCAACAGCCCTGCAGGGCCGCCGCCGACGATGCCGACCTGGGTCCGCGCCGGGAGGGTGCTCATGGCAGCACGTCCCGGTGCTGCCAGGCCACGCACGCCCGTTCGATGAACTGGCGACTGTGGCCGAGCTGCCCGCGGGCATCGAACACGGCGGCCAGGGTGGCCGGGTCCAGCAGCGCGGTCACGCCCGCGTCGCGCGCGACGAGGGTCGCGAGCGGCGTGCTGTCGCGCTGTGCCTGCCGACACCATTGCGCCACGCGCGCGTGCGCCTCGCGCGCTCCCCAATGCACCGCGAGCGCCTGGGCCAGGGCGGGCGCGTGGATCTGGCCGCCGTCACGCGCCAGGTTTTCGAGCATGCGCGCCGGGTAGACGTGTAGGCCCTGCACCACGGCACAGAGTTGTGCCAGCGCGCCGCTCGCGAGCAGACACAGGCGCGGCAGCGTTTCCCATTCGGCGTGCCAGCCGCCGAGGCCGCGCTCATGTTCCTGCGGCATCGCCGCGAGCAGCGTCGCCAGCAGGCCGGGCGTCTGTACGGCCGCCGCCAGCGCCACCGCGCAGCCGACCGGATTCTGTTTATGCGGCAAGGCCGATGAGCCACCGCGGCCCGGCGCGCTCGGCTCGGTGACTTCACCGACTTCCGTCTGCGCCAGCAGCGAAACGTCGCGCGCCAGCTTGCCCAGGGTGCCGGTCAGCAGGGCGACCGCAGCGCCCGCTTCAACGAGCCGATCGCGATGACTGTGCCACGGCAGGGCCGGCGCGCTGCAATTGAGTTCACGCGCGAGCACGGCGGCGACTTCGAGTGCCTGCGGACCGGCCGCCGCGAGGGTGCCGGTGGCGCCGCCGTACTGGATCACCGCCGCCGCGCTGCCCGCACGTTGCAGGCGCGCGAAGCTGCGCGTCAAGGCATCGAGCCAACCCGCCACCTTCAGACCGAAGCTGATCGGCGCCGCCTGTTGCAGCAGCGTGCGGCCCGGCATCAGGGTGTCGGCGTGCGCGAGGGCAAGCGTGCGCAAGGTGTCGCCAAGGCGCTCCACGTCGGCGACAAGCAGCGCAAGGGCACGCAGCAACTGGCACACCGCCCCACTGTCGATGCAGTCCTGGCTCGTCGCACCCCAGTGCACATAGCGCGCGGCATCCGCGTCTTCGTCGTCGACGAGGTTGCGCAGGGCCTTCACCAGCGGGATGGCGGCATTGCCGGCGAGCGCCGTCGCTTCTGCAAGCTCGGCCAGCGGATAACGTCGTGCGTCGCAAGCGCGTGTGATGGCCGCGACAGCGGTGGCGGGAATGACGCCGCAGGCGGCCTGCGCGCGCGCCAGCGCGGCCTCGAAATCGAGCATGGCCTGCACGCGGGCCAGGTCGCTGAAGACGTCGCGCATGGCGACGGTGGCAAACAGCGGGACGAACAGACTCCCGTCCTGCATGGTCTAGGCCTCGAAGAACGCGGTTTCGCGTTCGCCCTGCAGATGGATATCCCAGCGCAGCCCGGTGCCTGCGCCAGTCGCGATCAGCGAGGCGCGGCGTTCAGACGGTACGCTCGACAGCACGTCATCGACGGCATTTGCCATCAGGCCCGGGAAGTACAGTCGGGTCAGCAGCGGTTGCAACAGGCCGCGCATGAACAGAGTCACCACCAGCATCGGCGCGGCCCCGGCCGCCGCACCCGGCAAGTCGGTGCGCAGCGCATAGCGCCCGTCACCATCGGTGGCGACGCGGCCGAAGCCGTAGGGCAGGTCACCGTGGCGCGCGCCGTAGCGGCCGTGCGCATCCGCCTGCCAGGTTTCCAGCAGCGCATCGTTGACGGGCACGCCGGCGCCGTCATACACGGTGCCGTGGATGCCGAGATCCCCGCGCGTGCCGACGACCTGCCCGCGCGCGAGCCAGTCGAGCCCGAGGTGCCAATACGGGCCGACGGTCTGCGAGGGGGTGAAACGCGCGTGCATCAGGCCGTTTCGAACGGCGTTGCCCGCAGGCCGCGCAGCACAATGTCGAAACGATAGCCGAGCGCAAAGCCTTCGACCGTCGAGTCAGGATCGAAGCGGGAGAGCAGTCGCTCGCGTGCAGCAGCATCGGGCGTGCTCATGAAGATCGGGTCGAGCGACAGTAGCTGATCGCCCGGGAAATACATCTGCGTGACGAGCCGGCTCAGCAGCCCGGCGCCGAACAGCGAAAAATGCAGATGAGCCGGCCGCCAGGCGTTGGCATGATTGCCCCACGGATAGGCGCCGGGACGGAGCGTCACGAAGCGGTACTCCCCGGCGGCATTCGTGATGGCGCGGCCGCAGCCGTCGAAGTTCGGATCGAGTGGAGCTGCATGGCCGTCACGTGCATGGCGATAACGGCCGGCGGCGTTGGCCTGCCACAGTTCGATCAGCGCGCCCGCAATCGGGCGTCCGCGGTCATCCTGTACGCAGCCGCTGACGATCAGGCGTTCGCCTATGGGGTCGGCGGCATGGCGCGTCGTGAGATCGCTGTCGGCGGCGGCCACCGCCGCGTGGCCGAACAACGGGCCACACAGGTCGGCTGCCGTTTCCGGCAGACGCAGCAGCGGCCGCGAAGGCGCGCGCAGCCGCGTCGATGCATACGGCAGGTGCAGGTAGGCCGGCTGGGTGTCCGGCTCGACTGGCAGGAATTCGCGGGTATCCGTGCTCATCACGCGTCGACTCTAGCACGCGGGCGCAGGCCCCACATCCGCGCGTCGGCTCAGTCCTCGAGCGCGACGCCGGTAGCGATCAGGAAGCGGGACACCATATTGTAAGCGGCGATCACGCCGATCACTTCAACGAGTTCACGATCACCGCCGATCGCTGTACGGGCCGCATCGCGCGTGGCCGGCGCCACCACGATGTCACGCGTCATCTCGAGCGTGAGTTGCAGCAGCGCGCGCTCCGCGGTGTCCAGCCCGTCCACCGCGACGGCCGACGCGCCCTCGCGCATGGCGTCCAGCACGGGCTGCCGGCCGCCTGCGGCCAGATACAGCGGCGCATGATGCGCATATTCATAGGGCGCGCCGTTCAGCACCGCGACATAGGACACCACCAGCTCCAGCGGCTGCGCCGCGAGCGCCAGGCCCGTGCGCACCTCGCCGAGGAACGCATTCCAGCCGCGTGCCAGCGGTGGGCTGTGCAGCAGCATGCGATCGAGATTCAGCAGGCTGCCGCCCCGGCGCTGCCGAATGGCGGCGACGAGTTCGACGGGTTCGGCCAGCTGAGCACTGACGTAGGGAATGGCAGGCATTTTCACTTTTCCCCTGAATAGGACTCACGCAAGTCCACCGGCGCTGACCGGCGCTTTCGCATGCGGATGTTGAGCATCTCCACACCCACCGAGAAGGCCATCGTGAAGTACACATAGCCTTTCGGCACGTGCCGTCCGAAGCCGTCGGCGATCAGCAGCGTGCCGATCATGAACAGAAACGACAGCGCGAGCATCTTGATCGTCGGATGGGCCGACACGAAGCGGCCGATGGCGCCGGCGAACAGCATCATCAGGGCCACGGACACTACAACGGCCGCGATCATGATCGCGACCTCGTCGACCATCCCCACGGCGGTGATGATCGAATCCAGCGAGAACACGATGTCGATCAGGATGATCTGGACGAGCACCGCGTTGAAGGTCGCGCGGACTTTGCTCGACGCTTCGCCCTCCTCGCCTTCTAACAGCTGGTGGACTTCCCTGGTGCTTTTCCAGATCAGGAACAGGCCGCCAACGATGAGAATCAGGTCACGCCCGGAAATCGCCTGCGCCAGGACCGTGAACAGCGGCGCTGTCAGGCCGACGATCCACGCCAACACCAGCAGCAGGCCGATGCGCATGAACATGGCGAGGAACAGGCCGATGCGGCGCGCGAGGTCGCGCTGCTGTGCGGGCAGCTTGTCGACCAGAATCGAAATGAAAATGACGTTGTCGATGCCGAGCACGAGCTCCAGCGCGGTCAGGGTCAAGAATGCCAGCCAGGCTTCGGGTTGGGTCAGCAGTTCAAGCATGGATTACTCGATTAAAGTCGGGGGCGGAAGAACGCCGGTAACTGACGAAGCTTCGCTGCTACGCTGTGGCCGGGCCCCGGAATTGTGCACGCTCGGGCGTCGTCTTGTCAGCCATGCGACGGACGGAAAAATCGATGCAAGCGGGCGTTCAGGCCGAGCGGGCCGCGCTGATCGCAGCGACGACAGCACGCCGCGCCTGCGGGCTGTTGCGCCAGCACATGGTGCCCACCATGGCCGCGATGCGCCGGATGGCGTCGTCGGCGTCGGCGCTGGCAAGTGCCGGCAGCGAGGTGTAGCCAGCCTGGGCCAGGCGTTCGGTGACGCGCGGTCCGACGCCCTTGACCGCGAGCAGCAAGGCACGCTCAGTGGCGGTGAAACCGGGCGCCGCCTCCGTTGCGTTCATGTCCCGGGCACCGGCGGTGCTCCGTCCTTCTCAAGGCTGACAAAGCGCACGGACAGTCGGCCTTCCTCGATCAGCAGTTCGGCCAAAGTGATCGACAGCCTGAAACGTCGCGGCCCCGCACTGCCCGGATTGATGTAGTGCACGTCGTCGCGGATCTCGTGCGCCGGGCGATGCGCGTGGCCGGTGACGACCACCTGAAAGCCGGCCGCCGCCGGATCGAGATCG
>Ga0163144_10013511_pt1 | contig 17038 bp, 13 predicted proteins | sample OliLak19BULKMAT1_FD_123175 | JGI IMG/M metagenome (GOLD analysis project Ga0163144, IMG submission 123175) | Freshwater microbial mat bacterial communities from Lake Vanda, McMurdo Dry Valleys, Antarctica - Oligotrophic Lake LV.19.BULKMAT1 | ecosystem: Environmental > Aquatic > Freshwater >... | reverse complement strand
TCGTGTTGTCGACTTTACACAGTTACACGCGATGGAGGCCATCGACGCCTATTCTCGCTACGGGAAGGGAATTCATCCCGCGAAACTCAACATGGGCGACAGCAACTCCTACGCTACCGCCAAAGTCGCCGGCGCCGCCCTCCCCTACAAGGGCAACCATTTCGGGCAAACCGATCTTCCCAAACTCACGCTTCCAGCGTAGTCAGGTCCACCAGGTATCCCCGCTTGCCCACGTTCGCCGCCCGAGTGTGACCCACCATTACATCCCGGCCTTCGCACTCGTGCACATGCCCGCAGAAAAAGCGCACCGGTTCGTAGGCGTCGATAAATTCGCGTATCGCCTTACTGCCAAAATGCGCCCCCGGCTTCAGGCCATCCAGGTCCGTATCCTTCGGCGGACAGTGGCAGATGAGAATCAACGGCTTGAGGATCGCGAACGGCGTCAAGCGCTCCGCGATCTGCGCCTCTGAATACTCTCCCGGCGTGTTGAACGGCGTCGGATTCGAATACCCTAATCCCGCAATATGCACGCCCGCTGCCTGAATCGACTTACCATGCAAATTCTGAAATCCAAACTGATCGCAAACCCGGGCAATATCGGCCTCGGATTCATGGTTCCCCGGCAGCATATACATCTTTTCAGCCCGTGGCTTGAGTATCTCGGCCATCCCATCCAAACCGCGGGCCCAACTCACCAAATCCCCCGCGCAGACATAAATGTCCGCTTCGATTGCCATCAACTTCTCGAGGGCTACCTTGTCAGTGTGTATGTCGGAAAATACCAGCAGCTTCATTCGACAGATTCAAGATACGTGTAACCGTGAATGCCGTCTTCATAGAAACGAACGAGACGACCGGCCTCTTCATAGCCAAGTTTGCCTTCCCGCACGGCGATCTCGACATCCTTGCGGAAGGCTTCGATCAACGAGCGCGCGTTGAACTGCACATAATCCAAAACCTCGCGCACCGTATCTCCCTGAATTACGTGATCCAGTACCACTTCGCCGTTCTCATCCAGAATGACGTGCACCGCATTGGTGTCGCCAAACAGGTTGTGCAGATCGCCGAGAATCTCCTGATACGCGCCCACCAGAAAGGCGCCGAGAAAATACGGTTGGCCGGGATTGAACCGATGCAACTCCAAAGTACTCTTCACATCGCGACGGTCGATAAACCGGTCGATTTTGCCGTCGCTATCGCAAGAGATATCGCCCAGGACCGCGTGCTGCGTAGGCTCTTCCTCCAGCCGGTGGATCGGCATCACGGGAAATAGCTGCTTAACCGCCCAGCTATCGGGCATGGATTGGAACAGGGAGAAGTTGCAGAAGTAGGTATCGGCAAGCATGCTTTCCAGCCCTTCCAACTCTTCAGGGAAATAGTCCAGCTCTTTCGCCAGCTTTAGCACCTTTCGCGAAACATGCCAATACATGTTCTCGGCGATACTCCGTTGCTCCAGCGTTAGATAACCCAAGCTAAATAAGTTCAGAGCGGAATCCAGGGCGCCCTGAGCGTCGTGGTAACTCTCCAACAGGTTCTTCTGCGACACCGAGTGCATCGAGTGATACAGATCCAGCACCGGCTGTTCCCATTCCTCGTTCGGCTGCGCGGGCACCAACTCATCGCCAAAACCACTTACGCCAAGAACGTTGAACACGAGGAGGCTATGATACGCCACAACCGCCCGGCCGCTCTCGCTGATGATATTCGGCGTCGGGACTTCGCCCTCTTCGCAGACGTTCTGAATGTGATAAACAACGTCGTTCGCGTATTCCTGCAGCGTATAGTTCACGCTGGATTCGAAATCAGTCTGCGACCCGTCGTAGTCGATCCCCAGTCCGCCGCCGACGTCCATGAATTCGAGGCCCGCGCCCGCGCGCTTCAACTCAACGTAAATCCGCGCCGCCTCAATCACCGCGCCTTTGATCTGCCGAATATTCGTAATCTGGCTACCGAGGTGGAAGTGGATCAACTTCAGGCAATCGGCCATGCCGATGGACTTCAGCCGTTCCAACGCACGAATCGCTTCAGTGACCGTTAACCCGAACTTTGACCGGTAGCCGCCCGAACTCTTCCACCGGCCCGATCCGCGGCTGGCCAGCTTCAACCGGATACCGATCGAAGGCCGTACCCCCATCCGCTCCGCGTGCTTCAAGATCAGCTCAAGTTCCGTGTACTTCTCAACCACCGGGGTAATGTTCCGGCCAATCTTACAGCCGATCATCGCCAGTTGGATGTATTCGTCATCCTTGAAGCCGTTGCAAAGGATGGGCGTTTCATTGGCGGCGATCGCCATGACCGCCATCAACTCCGGCTTCGACCCAGCTTCCAACCCAAAATGGTAGGGCCGCCCGTATTCGAAGACCTCCTCCACCACTTGCCGTTGCTGGTTCACCTTGATGGGGAATACGCACTGGTAGGTTCCCTTGTAATTGTGCTCAGCAATTGCGGTTTTGAACGCCGCGTTCATCTCAGCAAGACGGTTCTGCAGGATCTCGCCGAAACGGATGAGGATGGGCGGATTGATACCCCGCAGCACGAGCGTGTCGACAAGCTTTTTCAAGTCGACGCGACGCAACGCGTCCTTGCCGGGGTGCACGCATACGTTCCCCTCGGTACTGATGGAAAAATAGCCCTTTCCCCACGCCGCAACGTCGTACATCTCCGACGCGTCTGTGGTCGTCCACCGGTCCGCCGGCTCAAGTCTCTGGGGGGAATCGCTCATCTTCAAGCTCAACTTTCAACTGCCTCCGAAAAATTCCAGTGTGCGCAGAAACTGGCCCCTCCGGCAAGCTAAATATCGTTACAAGATCTACAATCAACAAATCCATGCAAAACTCCGCCTACAAATGGTGGCTGGTGGCCATGCTGTGGTTCGTCTGCTTCTTCAACTACGCGGACCGCCAGGCCATCTTCTCAGTCTTTCCGCTACTCGGGAAGGAAATGAATTTGACCGATGTCCAATTGGGGATTGTCGGGAGCGCCTTCACCTGGGTTTACGCCGCGGCCGGGCCGTTCGCGGGCTGGGTTGGCGATCGTCTTTCGCGCAAGGCCGTCGTTCTGGGTGGATTAATCGCCTGGTCGCTTATCACCATCGCCACGGCCCTCTCCACTCAGTATGCCCACCTCGTGACTTTTCGCGGACTGGAGGGTCTTGGCGAGGCCTTTTACTTCCCGGCCTCCATGGCGCTTATCAGCGCATTCCACGGGCCGGACACGCGGTCCCGCGCGATGTCGCTTCATCAATCGAGCGTCTACGCCGGCACGATCGCCGGCGGTACTTTCGCCGGATATCTCGGTCAATACTACGGTTGGCGCTCAGGGTTCTACGTATTCGGCATCGCCGGCACGCTGCTTGGGATAGGTTTATGGAAACTGCTTCGCGAGCCGGAAGCCGCGAAGGAAGCCAAACCAGCCCCAGTACCGTTGCGTGAGGTTTTCTCTCATCCGATGGTTCCGGTGCTCATCCTCACATTCATTGGGGCCAACTTTGTCGCCCTTATATTCCTAACCTGGATGCCGACTTACCTCTACCGCACATTCAAGCTCAGTTTAACGATGGCCGGTTTCAACGCAACGGCATTCCTGCAAATCGCGTCTGTCCTGGGCGTCTTGTTCGGTGGCTGGCTGGCCGATCGGTTCGCCAAGAAACAGCTTGGCGGGAGAGCTCTCACGCAGTCCTTCGGACTTCTCGGCGGCGTGCCATTTCTCTTCCTTACCGGCTGGACCGTCGACGTTACGATTCTCATTCTGGCCATGGTCGGCTTTGGCTTCTGCAAAGGCCTGTACGACGCCAATATATGGGCGGCTCTCTATGACTACGTTCCGCCCGAACGCCGCGCCAGCGCCGTTGGGATCATGAATTCTCTCGGTTGGCTCGGTGGCGGGATCGCTCCTGTCGCCATTGCCGCGGCATCTCAGCACTATGGAATGGCGGCGTGTCTTAGCGCGACTTCAGCGATATATCTAGCCTTCGGGTTATTCCTTTTTGTTGCCACCAAGAAGTGGGCTCCCCGCCCAATTATAAGATAGGAATTATGCAGAACGATCTCCACGGTAAAGTCGCGCTCGTCACGGGCGCCAGCAAAGGCGTCGGCAAAGGCATTGCGCTCCAGTTGGCTCGCCACGGAGCGAATGTCGTCGTCAACTACAACTCCGATTTGCCCGGCGCTCAGGCCACGGCCGATGAGATCAACGGCATGGGGGTGGCCGCCATTGTCGTGCAGGCAAATGTCGGCGTCGCGGCCCAGGTGGAGGCCATGTTTTCAGCAGTCAAGAAGGATTTCGGGCGCCTCGATATTTTGGTCAACAACGCCGGTGTACAGACATGGAAGGCGCTACTGGAACTTACCGAACAGGAGTGGGACCATGTTCTCGATACGAATTTGAAGGGCTGCTTTCTTTGCACGCAGCAGGCGGCACGGATGATGAAAGACGGCGGCGGCGGGCGCATCATTAACATCGGTTCCGGCTGCAATAAAGTTGCATTTCCACGACTCGTTAACTACACGGCGTCAAAGGGCGGTATTGAGCAGTTGACCAAGGTGGCCGCCGTCGAACTCGGCCAGTACGGAATTCGCGTCAACTGCGTCGCGCCGGGCGCCGTTGAAATTGAACGTACTAAGGAAGAAGCTGGCGACTATGCGGAAACCTGGGCGGGACTGACGCCGCTGGGCCGGGTCGGGACACCGATGGATGTTGGCCGGGCGGTGGTCTTCTTCGCGGGCGAACTATCCGATTTTGTTACGGGGCAGACGCTCTATGTCGACGGGGGACTGTTCTCAAAGCCCCATTGGCCCTACGAATATTAGGCGACGCCCAACTTATGAGGAAAACGCGCACAACGGACACGCTTCGGCCCGGCGGGATGAGCGAGTTACTCGCCCGTTGGCGCCAGGCCTGCACGCCCTGTGCGCTTCTTGAGGAAAACGCGCACAACGGACACGCTTCGGCACGGCGGGATGAGCGAGTTACTCGCCCGTTGGCGCCAGGCCTGCACGCCCTGTGCGCTTCTTGAGGAAAACGCGCACAACGGACACGCTTCGGCACGGCCTGTGCGCTGCTTGGAGATCAACCGGCGTTGAATACTCCGCGGCGGAAGCCCCGCAGGGAGCCAGATGCTTCACTCCCACGCCGTCGGGTACGTCGCGGTCGAACCCTGACATTACCGCGACGCTACATCGAACGAGTGGTCCAGATCCTCCAGCCGTCTCATTCGCTCCTCGACATTAGCCTACATCGTCCTCCCGGATCGAACCGTCAACTTCAACTTCTCCAGAGCCTTAACACCCTCCGGCTGGTTCAGCTCCCAATACTTCATCCGTTCTGACGCCACCAACACACCCTCCACGCCTTCGCTCGTTGAGTACTTCAACACGCGAAACGGCGCCGCCTTCTCAACTTCGTAGACGCGTTCCCGCCCGTCGCTCAACTTCGCACGAAACAGATCAATTGACCCGGTCGTCGTGCGAGACAATGTCGCCTTTCCCCACTGCGCCGGACCCTTTTTAAATCGGGACGCCTGCAAAGCCAGGAGGACCGGAACTTCCCGCGTCTCACCGGCCTTCAGTACCGGCCAGGCCATTCCGCGCGCCCACAACATCAGAGCGTCCTCACTCAGGACGGCTGGGGACGGCGACGCCTCCGACATCGATTGATCCCCCTCGCCGTCGAAGTAACTATGACTCACAACCCGCAGCACGTCTTTATCCAGGAGCGCTTCTTTGAACAGATTCCCGGACCACTCCTGGCTGCTCCAAGCGACTTTCGTCATCACTCCGGCGGGCCGGCCGTTGACGCCGTCCAACGCCACAAACGATTGCAACATCAGGTTGTAGTCATAGATTCCTGCCTGGAAATTTTCAACGAGGTTCAGCTTCATCACTGAAAACTCGTCCTTCTTATCCCGCACTTCCGGATCGCTCTTAACGCGCAGAGAATTGGCAAACGTTTCCGTACTGATAATCGAAACAGCTGTTCCCTTCCGCGGTGCGCCGTAACGCGGATAGGTCAAATCATAGCTGGTCAGTTCCGCGAACCCGTCGCCCCAAGTCTTCCAAAACGCGGCGTCATAGACAGGTGACGCGGCGTCGGTCACCTTCGCCGGCGCCTCCGGTTCCTTCGAGCAACCCGCCGCCAGAAGACAAGCCAAAATCAGCCATTTCGTCATGCCTACAGCTTAGTACGACACTCCTGCGCAGCCCCTATTTCACTGCTTCATCTTCCAGGAAATCTGTCGCAGCATACCTTGCCAGCTAATTGCGTCTTTATCGCTAAGCCCCATTCGCCGAATCAATCGGCGCAGCTTCAAAGTCTGCGACGCATCCACAGGCGGCTTTATATAGCCGCTACCTTCCAATGCGGAGAGAAGAAGCTCGAAGACTCGGCCTTCCGCATCCGCGGAGGCCACGGTGGGAGCCGGACCGGGTGTCGCGTCCGCCCTGCCGTTCCTGATCAACTCATAGAGAGTAACCGCGACCGCCTGGCCCAAATTCATCGATCGGTGTTCACCCCGTGTCGGTATTCGAAGCAGCCAGTGGCAGTAGCTTATGTCATCGTTCGACAAACCGAACTTCTCACTGCCGAACAATACGGCCACACGACCGGTCACCTTTCTCAGCTTCCGCCCTGCCGCCTCCAGCGTATGACACGGTAGCGGAACCTCGCGCGGTCCCAACGCCGACGTCCCCACTATCAAATAGCAATCGGCTACCGCTTCGGCTACCGTTGCAAATTCCCGGGCGTCGGTGAGGACTTTGTCGGCGTTTACCCCGCTTCGGGCTTCGTCGAAGGCAACCCGATAGGGATTTACGAGCCGCAAATCGAAAAACCCAAAGTTCGACATCGCGCGCGCCGCGGCACCAATGTTCAAGGGATTCCGCGGCGTAACCAGAACAATCGTTACCATGGCGCCAATCCGCTTTCGTTACAGCTTCCGCAGCGCAATCTCGCTCCCGGATCCAACCGCTTCATACCGATTCGCGAGTGTCGTCAAAATCGGGTAGCCGTATGCGGGTCCCACGCCCTCCCTGAGCATCGTCACATTTCGGCGGCGGGGGAGTATCAGGTTCCCAGAACTGTTTACCGCCATGACGAACGGTTCCGGAGAGTCCTGTGACTTGTAATAGAAGACGGAGGCCGACTCGAGACTCCCTGCCGGGATTGCTTCCAGATTAGTGCGCTTCCACACACACTCTTTCTTCTCGAAATCGAACCTGGCTTCCAGCAACGCATATGACCCATCGCTGACGCTCTCTGTGACGACCGCTAACGCCGGCCTGGTCTTTCGCCCGACGTGGGCGGCCATCTTGTGACGCCGCATTAGCCGGTATCGCCCGTCAGACCTTCCGTCCACCTGCATCACTTTCTTCCCCCGCGCGTATAAAGCCGTCGCCGTGATGCCTCCCTCTTCCTGGTTTACGAAACCAATGAAGCCCGTATTGCCATCGTCACCGGGCAAAGGCGCGCAGATCGACCGCGCCGGCCTCGCACTCAGTTCCAGCACGGTTTCCAGCGTGACGACGAACCCATACCGGTGACGTACCAGCAATCCGCCACGCCAGCCGTAAACGTGCAATTCCTTATTTCCCGCCACCAGCGGCCGGTCGATAGTCCATTCGTCATCCTCAATCGCCGATACCAAGGGATCTTCGTTATGCGACGACTGTCCGGCTAACCCGTCTGCTGTCCGCCACAGTAACCAATACTCGTCCAATTTGGACAGCGCCTGGCCTGCCTCGGGAATTACGATCGATGCGCCAACCGGGGCCTTCCGCTCCCAATTGAACTCCAACAACTTTTCCACTTCTCCTATGTCCGCCCGGGTTTCCTGGAACTGCAATGTATGCAAACCGCCGGTCGTGGAATCGGAGTATGCCACCAGCAACTCCGCCGAACGTCCGTCATACAGTGCCGCAATAGCTGCGACCGAAGGGCTTTCCGTCATGCTTAGCTGCCGTGCGTATCCTTCAATTTTCCTTGCGTGTTGGGTCCGCAGATCCCGTCTACTGCCAGTGCGTAGTCGCACTGAAACTCCTCCACCGCGCTCCGGAAAATCACGTCATCGGGTTCGGTTGCGGTTCCGGCCCGATACCCCAAATTATTCAACCGCCACACCTGTCCGGTAATCTCCTCGACGGGATCTAAATGGCCTACTTTCAAGGCCAGCGAGTACCCCTTCACAACCAGTTTACCCTCCTTGTTCCCCTGTGGATCCACACCCTTCTTGGTAGCGCTTCCGTCACCCGCGGTCTTGATCTTCTCGCCCCCATCCAGTTGAATATCCAGTTCTGTATCCACCACCGGATTTCCGGCCCAATCCAAAACGACGATCTTCAGTTGGACGGGATCCCCGATGGTCTGGAATGTGGTGTACTCCGTTGTCGGTATGCTCTCCTGCTTGTTCTGTTTCACCGGAATCTCAAGAATATCGCCGGGATACAAAACATTCGGATTTCGCTTAGTTTTTAACGCCGCGTTCTTTCCATCATCCCAAATCGTCTTCCACGACAAGTAACCGGCGTCCGCGGCAATACTTGCAATGTGGTCGCCTTGGATAACTTTATGTGGTCCCGGCGACAGCTTTACCTTGCCCGCAAACAGGCTAACGGGTGTCCCCTCGGCAAAACAACTCGCCTTAGCCCACTCCCTGCCGCAGAGATCCGGAAACCGAACCCGGCATGTCCCCGGATCAATCCCATCCTTTCGGAAGGACCCTTTATCCGAAAGCGCAGCCACCTCGACCGACCCATCCGGCAGAGTCACTTCAACACTCAACCCTTTTACCGGGCGTTTGTTCTTGTCGAGGAGTTCGAACTCCACCCAGGTCTTCTTGGAGTCCTTCAGTGCCTCGTTGTTGCTGACAGTCTCAGTGCGCGCGTTCTGGCTTCCGCTTCCGCTTCCACCTCCACTGCCCCCAGCGCCACCTCCCGGATTTCCACCACCCTGGCTCCCGGTTGTCGCAATTTTCGGCACATCCACGACGACCAGACTCCACCGTCCGGTCTCAACCCGCTTTATCACTTCCTCCACAACCTGCGCGGCGGCCATTCCCTGCCGAAGATACGAACATTCCGACACAATTAACGACCGCAGCGATTGCATCGCCGCCAAATCCCCTTGGACCCGGCGTAGCAAAGCGCTACTAGCAACATCGGTCTGGCCGGCCCGCGGTGGCGTCGCAGACACGTGTACGATTTTTGCTGAGCCTTGAATTCGAAAACTGACTGTCTTGATTGTCATGGAGCCATTACCGCGCTTATCTAAATACTAAAGTAGTCCCTACGCCAACAAAAGCGAGAACGAGTGGCAATTCCCGTCAAATTCCAGCTGGATCTTTGGACAGGTGCTTGCGACAGGGCCTGACTTCCGGCTTCGATCCAACTTCGAACCTCGAAAAACGAGAACCGGTTCAGTTTATTACATCGCGTATAAACAACCACAACATTCCTCTTCCGGAATTCCCCGTGACCGGCTAAAAAACACTGGTTCCAATAGCGATCCTCCAATTCCCTGGACGGTGCGTCCCGACGTTCAGCAAGTATTGTATATTCATCGTCCTGCCCTCCGGTCGCCAGTTTCTTAGAGGACCCGTTTGGCTGCACTCAATACCGCTGCCCGAGGGGACAGCCGAAGAAACTGGCGCCTGAGATTCATCGGCAATTGGGTAAAACAATCAGATGAATTCTACTCAGATCGATACTGGAATCGGATGGAACTGATGATTCTACCCGTACTTTTTCACAGACACACAGTCATACGTACGTTTGATTTTAACGTTAAATAAGCTCTTGATGCCAATTAACCACCGCGGCTGTAACCGTAGGGAAACAATTTCGTTGTGAAATGTTTTCTCTATGAAAATAAAGAAGTTATTCGTCGCGATGGTACTTGTAATCCAAGCCATATCCTGTGCTAGACTAAGGGTCCGCCCAGTTCTCCGCTTCCGGATTGGCGGGTCATAACGGGATTCCTACCTCGGGAACACAATCACTACAACAATAGTTTTTCTGGTTTTCCACACCCTGTGGAAAATCTGTGAGAAACCGTTTGTCTACTAGAACGCTCTACCTTTTTCGCACCATATGAGCACCTGGGATCGCATCAAACAACAGCTTTCGCAAACCGTGAGTTCTGAGAGTTTTCAGAATTGGCTGGCTCCGACAGAACAACGCGAGGAGTTCGCTGAAACGTTGATCGTCAGGGTACCGAGCGAGGCCGCCAAATCGTGGATGGAACAGGAGTATAACGAGAAGGTTGCCGCAGCGATCACCATTCTTCATTTGGGCATCCGGACCATCAGTTACGAAGTAGCCGAAGGACCAACGCCGCTCGCCATTTTGGCTGCGGACAAAGCGAATACAACAGCTTCCGTCTCTTTTCCCAGCTCAGCCGGTCAACTAAATCCACGGTATACCTTCGATTCGTTCGTCGTTGGATCGTGTAATCAATTTGCGCACGCGGCCGCTCGCGCCGTCGCCGACCACCCTGCTAACCGTTACAACCCCCTGTTCATTTATGGCGGCGTGGGGATGGGAAAAACGCATCTCATGCATGCCATCGGCCGCTCGCTTATGCAACATCGAGCCGGTATGCGAATCGTTTATACGTCCAGCGAAAAATTCATGAATGAAATGATCGCGTCCATCCGGACCGATAGGATGTCTCAATTCCACCAACATTATCGAAACGCCGACGCGTTGCTGGTCGACGACATCCAGATTCTCGCGAACCGCGAGCGCACCCAGGAAGAATTTTTCCACACTTTCAATGAGTTGCACGAACATGGCAAGCAGATTGTCATCTCTTCGGACCGGCCTCCAAAGGATGTTACCGGTCTCCTCGACCGCCTCCGGAGCCGCTTTGAATGGGGGTTGATGGTCGATGTACAGCCGCCCGACCTCGAGACGAAGATGGCCATCCTGGACATGAAGGCGGAAGCCGAAGGAGTAGAACTCCCCGAAGACGTCCGGATCCACATCGCCACCAAAACCAAATCCAATGTACGAGAACTGGAGGGCGCCCTCATCAAGTTGATCGCTTATTCCAGCGTCACAGATACGCCGATCTCGCTCGCCATGGCCCAACAGGTTCTCCGTCACCTTTCAGCCGGGGCGGACAAACGCATCACCGTAGAATCGATTATTAAAGCCGTAGCAGAGAAGTTCAATCTCCAACCCGTTCAACTGAAGCAGAAGACCAATGTTCAACAGATCGCCTATCCCAGGCAAATCGCTATGTACCTGTGCAAGGAACTGACGCCCGCGTCACTGCCCGAAATCGGTCGCCATTTCAACGGGAAGCATCACACGACGGTCCTCCACTCCGTCCAAAAAATTGATAAACTTCGCCAACGTGACGCAGAGTTGAACAGGATTATCCACAGCATCACGGACGCCTTTTGAGCCACTTGCAAGGATTTCCACAGAACCATGGTTTCACCCCTGAGGATCTCTGTGCATGAAACTGCCTGTCTCGGACTATCCACCGATTTCCGCTCCTCTTTCCAAAAGGGAACATGACGCGAAGCAGTTGTTTTTAGTATAATTTAGAGAGAATTCAACATATCCACAGCCCCTACTATTCCGGTACCTGTTTCATAATCATCTTTCACAGAAGAATAGAACCGGAAGAGGGCAGCGGGGGACGGCAAAGGCAACGACGATGGAATTCACAGTCAATCGATCCGATCTGGTGCGTGAACTGGGCCTCTCTCAGGGAGTTGTCGAGAAAAAGTCCACAATTCCGATCCTCTCCAACATTCTTCTCGAAGCGGATGGCGAACGCCTTACGCTAACGGCCACCGACCTGGAGTTGGGAATTCGCTGTAGCTGTCCGGCGAAAGTGAAGAAGGCCGGCAGCGGAACCGTTCCGGCGAAAAAGTTGATGGATTACGTTCGGCTGTTGCCGGATGGTGAGATCAACATCAAGTTTGGCGACAACCAGTGGGCTTCAATCACCGCAGGTAAGGCCAGAACCAGAATTGCCGGTATGAGTCGCGAGAGCTTTCCCGAACTTCCGGAGATGCCTGAGACATTGGCGGAACTGCCGGTGAAAACCCTCGCTGGCATGATCCAACGAACGATCTTTGCGATCTCGGCCGAGGAATCGCGGTTTACGCTCAACGGCGCCCTGTTGCTGGTGAAACCGGACGGACTGACGATGGTCTCGACCGACAGCCACCGCCTGGCGACCGTTGAAGCGCCGTTAACGCTCGACATCAGCTCCGGACAGGCGTTCCGCGCACTCCTCCCGCGCAAGGCCATGAATGAGCTTTTGCGGCTTTCCGCGGAAGCTGGTCCCGATGCGAAATTGCTCTTCAGCGGTGACGACAACCATCTCTTTTTTCAACTCGGCGACCGCCTGCTGCTGAGCCGCAAATTGACTGGTAATTTCCCCGACTTCGAACGGGTACTGCCCAAAGAACACCCCAACGTCATCACCATGCCTCGCGAGGAACTCCGTTCCTGTCTGGAGCGGGTAATGCAATTCGCCGATGAGCGCTCGCGGGCCATCAAGTTACGGGCGATTGACGGCGAGGTGATGTTGCATTCGTCGCTATCGGACACCGGCGAATCCGAAGAGACCCTGAACGTTACGTACAGCGGTCCCAAGGTGGATATCGGCTTCAACGCTCAGTATCTGCTGGAATTTCTCCGGGCCGGCGATGAAGCGGAAGTCTCCTTTTTGTTCAAGGACGCCGGCAGCGCCGGTGAATTGAGACCGGTCGGCGATTCGCCACTCCGCTATCGGTATGTTGTCATGCCGATGCGCATTTGAAATTTTTAGCAGTCAGGAATACACACATTGAGCAACGAACAGGATTACAGCGCCAGTAGTATTAAAGTGCTTGAGGGCCTGGAGGCAGTTCGCCTTCGTCCGGCCATGTATATCGGCTCCACGGGTGACATGGGCCTCCATCACTTGGTGTACGAAGTTGTCGATAACTCCGTTGATGAGTGCATGGCCGGCTACGCCACGAAGGTACTCGTTATAGTGCATACCGACAACTCGGTGACGGTGGAGGACGATGGACGCGGCATTCCGGTTGATATCCATGAAGAAGAGGGCGTCTCAGCGGCCCAAGTGGTGCTGACGAAGCTTCATGCCGGCGGCAAGTTCGATTCCAACAGCTACAAAGTGTCGGGCGGCCTGCATGGTGTCGGCGTTAGCTGCGTGAACGCGCTTAGCGAGGAATTTGAGCTTGAAATCTGGCGCCAAGGCTATACCTGGACGCAAGAATACTCCAAAGGCGCGCCCTTGGCCCCGCTTAAACAGGGTGGCAGAGCCGGAAAGCGCACTGGCACAAAAATCCGGTTCAAACCGGACACCACGATCATGGATGCCCATGTGTTCAACATCGACACCTTGGCCTCGCGTCTCCGCCAGTTAGCCTTCCTGAACCGCGGCCTCACCATCCACTTGACCGATGAACGAGCGGATCCGCCCCACTCCACCGAATTCCATTATGAAGGCGGCATCGCCGAGTTCATTAAGCATCTCAACAAGACCAAAAGTTGCCTTCACGACAAACCCATCTTCTTTGAAGGGGAGCGCGACCTGCCGAATGGCGGCAAGCTGACGATGGAAGTGGCGCTGCAATACAACGACGGTTATTCGGAAACTGTTTTTAGCTTCGCCAACAACATCAACACCGTTGACGGTGGAACGCATTTATCCGGTTTCCGTAGCGCGTTGACTTCGACGATTAACAAATACGGAAAATCAGGCGGTCTGTTCAAAGACGTCAAAGAGAATCTCTCCGGCGACGACGTTCGCGAAGGACTCACGGCCGTCATTAGCGTTAAGATTCCTCAGCCGCAGTTTGAAGGACAGACAAAGGGCAAGCTGAACAGCGATTGTTCGGGCGCCGTGGCGCAGTTGATCAACGAGAAGCTGGGCGAGTACTTCGACAAAAACGGCAATGTGATGAAGAAGATCGTGGGAAAGGCGATTGACGCCGCCCGCGCGCGCGAGGCCGCACGAAAGGCACGAGATCTCACTCGGCGCAAAGGGGCATTGGATTCAGGCGGTTTGCCGGGTAAACTGGCCGACTGCCAGGAAAAGAATCCCGAACTCTGCGAAATCTATCTGGTGGAGGGAGAGAGCGCCGGCGGCACCGCCAAGAGCGGCCGCGACCGTAAATTCCAAGCCATCCTTCCCCTGAAGGGTAAAATTCTCAACGTCGAGAAAGCCCGCTACGACAAGATGCTGGGCCACGAGGAAATTCGGGCGATGATCACGGCCATCGGAGCCGGGATCGGTAAAGACGATTTCGACGTCGCCAAGCTCCGCTATCACAAGATCATCATCATGACGGACGCCGACGTGGACGGATCGCACATCCGGACGCTGCTGCTGACGTTCTTCTTCCGCCACATGCAGGAACTGATCACGCGTGGCCATGTGTTCGTGGCGCAGCCGCCGTTATATCGGATCAAAAAGGGCAAGGACGAGAAGTACATCAAGGACGATAAGGAGTTCACGCGGGAGATCCTGCAGCGGGCAACCAAGGGACTTAGCTTGGAGTACGGTCCGGAAGGTGACCGCCAAAAGCTGGAAGGTACCGAGTTCCGGAATTTTTTGATCTCGCTGGATGAATTTTCGGCACTTTTCAAGAATTTGGAAAAGCGTCTACGGGACGCGCGCGTGGTCGAAGTTCTGACGCACGCGGAGTTGTCGGTTGATACCAAGTTGGATTTTCAACAGAAAGCCAATCTGGAAATGCTGTTCCAGCGCATGGAGCCGTTGAAAATCGGCGCCGTATTGAAAGCCGACGAAATGCATGATGCCTGGAGCGTTTCCTACCAGGACCCGACGAACGCCGAGCGGACTATTGGAATTGAAATGGCATCGCAGCCCGAGTACCGGCGCTTACGCACTCTGGCAAAATCCATCGCCAAGTACAATCAACCGCCCTTCATCGTCGCCAAAGAAGAACGCCGGGAAACGAAAACTGTTTGGACCGACCTCCTTACGTATCTGCGCGAAGAGGGGATGAAAGACGCCAACGTGCAGCGTTACAAAGGGCTGGGCGAAATGAATGCCGAGCAACTTTGGGAAACCACAATGAACCCGGACAAGCGCTCCTTGCTCCGCGTTGATTTGATGGACGTGGTTGAAGCCGATCTCATCTTCTCGACCCTGATGGGTGAGGATGTGGAGAACCGGCGCCGGTTCATTGAGCTCAACGCACTCGATGTCCGCAATCTGGATATCTAAACTACCCGGGGCAATGACTCCAATCGAATTCACCCGGGCGAAGGCCAGCGGCAAAAAGCTGTCGATGGCCACGTGCTACGACTACACTTTTGGCAGATTACTGGCGCAAAGTCCTATCGACGCGATTCTGGTGGGCGATAGCGCCGCCATGGTCATCCACGGGCATGAGACGACGTTAACAGCGACGGTTGAAATGATGCGGGTTCACGTGGCGGCGGTCGCGCGCGCCGCCGCCAACAAGCTGATCGTCGCCGACATGCCGTTTCTCAGCTTTCGGAAGGGTCTAACCGCGGCCATGGAGGCGGCTCATGTGCTGATGAGCGCGGGCGCGCATGCGTTGAAATTAGAGGGAGTTGTTGGGCATGAGGACGTCGTCGAACACCTGGTGAGAAGTGGAATTCCTGTTATGGGCCACGTCGGATTGCAGCCTCAATCCGTAAAGGCGTACGGGGGATTCAAGCCGCAGGGGCGGGAGGAAACCAGCGCATTGGAGATAGCGAAGAACGCCAGCAGGTTGGAAGAGCTGGGTGTATTTGGAATCGTGATCGAATGCGTTCCGGCCGTGCTCGCCGGGCAGATCACGCAGGCCCTTTCAGTCCCCACCATTGGCATAGGCGCCGGCCCGGGCTGCGACGGGCAAATACTGGTTCTACAGGATCTGCTGGGTCTCAACTCGAGTTTTCATCCGCGATTCGCCCGAGCCTTTTGCGAGGGTGAAAAGACAATTTTCGAAGCGCTGACGAGCTACGACGATGCAGTAAAGTCCGGCAGCTTTCCCACCTCGAAAGAGAGCTACAGCTAGTGCGCGTTTCGACGACCATTCCGGAATGGCTGGAGAGACGAAGCTCGATGGAGGGGCGTTCCATCGGACTCGTGCCCACGATGGGCGCACTTCACCGCGGCCACGCCTCGCTAGTTAGCCGGTGTCGCGCCGAAAACGATGGGGTGGTCGTGACGCTCTTCGTGAATCCGACACAGTTCAACGATCCCGCGGATTTGAATCGCTACCCGCGCACGCTCAAATCGGATTTGAGTTTCCTGGAGAGCCTGGGAACCGATGAAGTCTTCGTACCGGAGGCGTCCGCGCTGTATCCCAACGGCTACGCATTTCGAGTTGTCTCCGACAGCCTCTCGGCAGTGATGGAGGGCCGGCACCGGCCCGGGTTTTTTGACGGCGTGATGACCGTAGTGCTGAAGCTCCTCAACCTGGTTCGCGCGGATCGATCGTACTTCGGCGAGAAGGACTTTCAACAATGGAAAGTGCTCCACGACATGGCCGCCGACCTATTTATTTCCACCGAAATTATCCGGTGCCCGACGATTCGCGCTGCTTCCGGATTGGCGGAGAGCAGCCGGAATGCCCTGCTCTCCCCCCAGGGCCATGAGCGTGCCGGGGCGATCTACCGGGCGCTGACCACGGCGGTCTCGGCAGTTGAGGCCAGCGCGGCCTTGGAAGCCGAAGGGTTTCGCGTCGATTATGTTGAAGAGCATTGGGGGCGGCGGTTCGCGGCGGCATTTCTAGAAGGAATTCGCCTGATCGACAATGTGCCGCTCGAAGATTCAAAATCCTGACTCTCACGGCACGAATTCCAGAAACACATTCGATACGAAGCGAGTCTATGGCATTGAGGAGAACTGCGTTGAAAAAATCGATCGCTGTCGCGGCTCTAGCTAGCGGGTTGGCATTCGGGCAGGAAGAAGCGCCCTCTAAGGAAGATAGGCGCCGCTCCGAGGATAAGCGCGTTTCTGTCATGGGTCCTGCCGCCGCGGCGGGCGCAGCGATTGGTGCGGCCGTTTCGAAAGACAACCGCGCGAAAGGCGC
>Ga0163144_10013510_pt1 | contig 17040 bp, 13 predicted proteins | sample OliLak19BULKMAT1_FD_123175 | JGI IMG/M metagenome (GOLD analysis project Ga0163144, IMG submission 123175) | Freshwater microbial mat bacterial communities from Lake Vanda, McMurdo Dry Valleys, Antarctica - Oligotrophic Lake LV.19.BULKMAT1 | ecosystem: Environmental > Aquatic > Freshwater >... | reverse complement strand
TGCTCGCGCGGCTGGCGCTCGACGACGACGAGCTCGAGCGGCTGCGCGGCGAGCTGACCGCGATCCTCGGGCACATGGACGTGCTCGCCGAGTGTGACACCGAGGGCGTCGAGCCGATGACGCACGCGGTGCCGATGGACCTGCGGCTGCGGCGCGACGAGGTCGAGGCCTCGCTGCCGCCCGAGCTCGCGCTGGCCGGCGCGCCGGACGCCGCCGACGGGCTGTTCCAGGTCCCCCACATCATCGACCGGTCGGGGACCTCGTGATCGACGTGTTCGAGTCCGCGGCGACGATGGCGCGGCGGGTCCGCGGCAAGGAGATCTCCGCGCGCGAGCTGACGACCGCGCACCTGGAGCGGATCGCCGCCGATCAGCTCGGCGCGTTCGTCCACGTCGACGCGGCCGGCGCGCTCGCCCGGGCCGACGAGATCGACGCGATGATCGCGCGCGGCGACAACGCCGGGCCGCTCGCCGGCGTGCCGGTCGCGATCAAGGACATGCTGGTGACGCGCGGGATGCCCACGACCGCGTCGTCGAAGATCCTCGCCGGCTGGGTGCCACCCTACGACGGCACCGCGGTCGCGCGGCTGCGCGCGCACGGCGCGGTGATCGTCGGCAAGGTGAGCTGCGACGAGTTCGCGATGGGCAGCTCGAACGAGAACGCGTGCGGCGGCCCGGTGAAGAACCCGTGGGATCCGACCCGGGTGCCGGGCGGCTCGTCGGGCGGCAGCGCCGCGGCGGTCGCGGGCGGCCTGAGCGCGTTCAGCCTCGGGACCGACACCGGCGGCTCGATCCGCCAGCCGGCGGCGTTCTGCGGCGTCGTCGGGCTCAAGCCCACGTACGGCCGGGTGTCGCGGTACGGCGTGATCGCGTTCGCGAGCTCGCTCGATCAGGTCGGCCCGCTCGCGCGCACCGTCGAGGACGCCGCGATCGTCACCGAGGCGATCGCCGGCCACGATCCGCTCGACGCCACCACGATCGCCGAGCACGCGCCGAGGTTGACCCGCGATCTGGAGACGCCGCTGCGTGGCCTGCGGATCGGCCTGCCCGCCGAGTACTTCCTGCCCGACACCGATCCCGAGGTCACCGCCGCGGTCGAGCGCGCGATCGCGATCCTGCGCGACGACGGCTGCGAACCGGTGCCGATCTCGCTGCCGCACACGCGCTACGCGCTGCCCGCGTACTACGTGATCGCGCCCGCCGAGGCGTCGTCGAACCTCGCGCGCTACGACGGCGTGCGCTACGGCCTGCGCGTCGGTGATCGCAAGGCGACGCTGCTCGACCTGTACCGGAAGACCCGCGGGGCGGGGTTCGGTCCCGAGGTGAAGCGCCGGATCATGCTCGGCACGTTCGCGCTGCGGTCCGGCTACTACGACGCGTACTACAAGAAGGCGCAGCAGGTGCGGGCGCTGATCGCGCGCGACTTCACCGAGGCGTTCGCGACGTGCGACGTCGTGGTGTCGCCGACGACGCCGACCGCGGCGTTCCCGATCGGCGCCCGGGCGACGCCGATCGAGATGTACCTCGGCGACGTGTTCACGCTGGCGTGCAACCTCGCCGGCCTGCCCGGCGTGAGCGTGCCGTGCGGGTTCACGGCCGGTGGCCTGCCGATCGGCGTGCAGCTGCTCGGCCGTCCGCTCGACGAGGCGACGATCCTGCGCGCGGCGCGCGGCGTCGAGCGCGGCGCCGGCGTCGTCGGGAGGCACCCGTGAGCGCGCTCGACGACGTGCTCGCGCGGTGGGAGGTCGTGATCGGCCTCGAGGTCCACGTCCAGCTCGCGACCGCGACCAAGGCGTTCTCCGCCTCGGCCGCCGGCTACGGCGCGCCGCCCAACACGCAGACCGATCCCACCGTGCTCGGGCTCCCGGGCTCGCTGCCGGTGTTCAACCTGCGCGCGCTCGAGCTCGCGCTCCGGCTCGGCCTCGCGACCGGTTCGACGATCCGCCGGCGGTCGCGGTTCGCGCGCAAGCACTACTTCTATCCGGATCAGCCGAAGGGCTACCAGATCTCGCAGTACGACGAGCCGCTGTGCGCGGACGGTGGCGTCGAGATCGTCGTCGGCAGCGAGCGCCGCCGCGTGCCGCTCACGCGGATCCACCTCGAGGAGGACGCGGGCAAGAACCTCCACGGCGCCGGCCACACCTCGGGCGTCGATCTCAACCGCGCCGGCGTGCCGCTGTGCGAGGTCGTGACCGAACCGGCGATCCGCTCCGCCGAAGAGGCCGCCGAGTACATGCGCGCGCTCCACCTGCTCGTGCGCTACCTCGGGATCTCCGAGGCGGACATGGAGAAGGGGCAGATGCGGTGCGACGCCAACGTGTCGCTGCGCCCGCGCGGCGCGACCGCGCTCGGGACCCGCACCGAGCTCAAGAACATCAACTCGTTCCGGTTCGTGCACCGCGCGATCGAGCACGAGATCCTGCGCCAGGCGCGGATCCTCGACGGCGGCGGCGCGATCACGCAGGAGACGCGGCTGTGGGACGGCGCCGCCGGCACGTCGCAGTCGCTGCGCGGCAAGGAGGAGGCGCTCGACTACCGCTACTTCCCGGATCCGGACCTGCCGCCGCTGGTCGTCACCGACGAGCTGCTCGAGCGCGTCCGCGCGGCGTTGCCCGAGCTGCCGATGGCGCGGTTCGACCGGTTCGTCGCCGAGCTCGGCCTGCCGCCCGATGACGCGCGCACGCTGGTCGGCGATCGCGCGCTCGCGGACTGGTTCGAGGCCGCGGTCGCGGCGCGCGGCGGCTCGGCGCGTGCCGTCGCGAACTGGACGCTCACCGAGCTGCTCGGCAGCCTCGACGGCCGCCCCCTCGCCGACGCCAAGGTCACGCCCGTGCACCTCGGCGCGCTGGTCAAGCTCGTCGACGACGCGGTGATCAGCGGCAAGATCGCCAAGGAGGTCCTCGCGACCATGGCCCAGACCGGCGAGGCCCCCGACGCGATCGTCGAGCGCGCCGGCCTGCGTCAGATCAGCGACGTCGGCGCGATCGAGGCCCTCGCCCGCCAGGTGGTGGACGCCAACCCGTCACAGGTCGCCCATTACCGCGCCGGCAAGCTCGGCGTCCTCGGCTTCCTCGTCGGCCAGCTCCTCAAGGCGTCCGGCGGCAAGGCCAACCCCGCCCTCGCGAGCGAGCTGCTCGAGAAGCTCCTCGGATCGGATTAACGCCAAGGTCGCCAAGGGCGTCCTTGGCGTTAATCCGATTGGGTATCATCGTCCGGTGGAGGACGAGGCACCGTTCGGACCGCTGATCTGGAAGCGCGGCGCGCTGCTGCTGCTCGATCAGACGCTGCTGCCGGGCGAGGTGAAGTGGCGCTCGTGCGCGACCGCCGAGGACGTGGCGCAGGCCATCGCGGAGCGGCGCGTGCGCGGTGCGACCGCGGTGGCGATCGCGGCGGCGTACGGCGTGGCCCTCGCGGCGCGGCAGCGCGTCGGCGAGGCCGGCAGCGCGCGGCTGATGCAGAACGCCGTCGAGGAGGCGGTGGAGAAGATGCGCCGCGCGACCCCGGCGTCGTCCCACGTGTTCATGGCGCTCGCGCAGGTGCGCGACGCCGCGCGGGTCTCGGTCGAGACCGCCGACGCGTTCATGGTCGCCGACGCCGTCGAGGCCCGCGCCCGCGCGGTCCACGCCGAGGACGTCGCGCGGTGCCAGCGGCTCGGCTCGGCCGGCGCGGAGCTGATCGCCGACGGCGCCACCGTGCTCACGCTCGGCAACTACGGCGCGCTCGCCACCGGCGGCTGGGGCACCAGCCTCGGCGTCCTGCGCTCGGCGTGGCGGAGCTGCCGCCGCGCCCGCGTGATCGTGTGCGAGTCGCGGCCCCTGCTCGACGGCGCCCGCCTCACCGCGTGGGAGCTCGAGCGCGACGGCTTCGACGTGACGGTCATCCCCGACGGCGCGGCGCACGGGCTGCTCCAGCGCCGCGAGGTCTCGATGGTCCTGCTCGGCGCCGACCGCGTGTCCGGCGACGGCGACGTCGTCGGCGAGCTCGGCGGATACGGCGTGGCCCTCGCCGCCGCCGCCGCCGCCGTCCCCGTCGTCGTCGCCGCCATCGCCGCCTGCATCGATCCCGCGATGTCGCTCGACGTCGGCGCGGTCTCGCCCGCCGTCCTGCGCGCCGCCGCGACCCCACCGTTCGGCGTCCCCGAGCGCGTCGCGCTGCGCTGCCCCGGCGGCGACGTCATCCCCGGCGCCCTGATCGGCGCGATCGTCACCGAGCGCGGCGTCCACCGCCCGCCCTGGCCGACCTCGCTGCGGAGCTGAGCGGCGCCCAGCCTCAGGGAACGAGCGAGAACACCGCGACGTACTCGATGTCGGCGCCGACGAACTGCGTCTTGAGCCCCACCAGCCCTTCCGTGAAGGTGGTGTTGTTCCCGGCGACCGAGACGTCGGCGGGCAGCGCCGTCGAGCGCACGTCGCACGCCAGGTCGCCCGTGGCGACGTCGAGCGAGTGCCGGACGTCGTAGGTCGCGGCATCGGTCAGGTTCGCGTTCAACGCCACCGCACCGGCCGTGACGTAGGGGGCGGCGCCGCGCAGCGCCAGCAGGTTGAGGCTGCCATTGGGCGTGGCGATCGTCGGATTGTGATAGCCGAGGCAGTAGTACCCCGCGCCTTCGCCGATGCCGGTCGCGAAGCCGATCAGCGTCCCGAACCCGCGACCGCTATCGGCGGGTCCGGAAGAGGGGGCAACCTCGAGCACGAACTTCGTGTCGACGTGGATCCCCTCGAACGACTGCGTACCCAGGTACAGCGTGCGGTAGCCGGTCGGGTCGGACTGGTGCAGCGCACCGCCGCTGATCGACCACTGCCCGCCGTTGAAGACGCGCCAGTCATCGAGCGCGTCGGCATCGTCGAAGCCTTCGAAGTACAGCAGCGCATTGCCGGGCGTGGACGGCTGCGGGTCGCACGCATCGCCGATGCCATCCGGCAACGACGCCTCGCCGATCTCCTCCTGATCCGCGTTGGCGACGTGCCGGCAGTTGTCGCACGCGTTGCCCACGTCGTCGCCGTCTTCATCGCGCTGGTCGGCGTTGTCGACGTCGACACAGTTGTCGGTCGAGTTGCGGACGCCATCCCCGTCGCTGTCGTCGTCGAACGTGCTCGCGTCGACGGCGTCGTCGTCGGACACGCCGCCCCCGTCGAACGAGCATGCCGAAAGGCCCAGGCAGAGCCCGAGGCCGAGCCATCCGTGCAGCGTCCCGCGCATCGCGACGAGCCTAGCACGAGCCGTTGCGCGGTCCGTCGTGACGAACCTGACGTCGGCAGCTACGGCGTCACGCATCCGAGCGCGGTGGTGCCGCTCGGATCGGTGTCGGAGCAGAGGTAGCCGGTCCGGCACGTGCCCTGGGCGGCGCCGGTGCAGCGATCGACGCAGTAGTTGGTGGCGTCGATCGGGTCGTCGTAGCAGATCGAGCCGTCGGTGCAGCCCTCCGACGAGCCAGGGGTCGGGCAACCCGTCATCGTGCAGTAGCCGCCCGTGAATGCGCCGGTCTTGCACTCCCACAACCCGCCGCCGCAGCCCGCCGCCGTGGCGCACGCGTCACCGACGTGCGGGTGCCGGCAGTAGTTGGGCGCGGTGCCGGCGCCGTCGGGATCGAAGCACACGTAGCCCTCGGCGGTCCGGCAGTCGCCGTTGCCGGAGCAGGTGTCGACGCACGTGGTCGTGGCGGTGACCGGCGGGTCGGGATCGACGATGCAGTGGCCACCGTTGCACGTGCTGTCGGTGCCGACGGTGCATCCGTACTGCTCGCACTCTCCGCCCGGGAACTCGATGTCGTTGAAGCAGGACGAGGCCTCGTTGCACGCGTAGAACCCGACGCACGCGGCGCCGTCCACCGACGACGAGTTGCCCGGGACGCACACGGCCCGATCGAGCCGACTGTTGTCTGCGGTCCACGAGTCGAGGCACGCCTGGTTCTCCGGACACGTGTTGTCCTCGCACGAGCACGACGGCATGCAGCTCTTGTAGCCGGCGAAGTCGAGCCACTCCGTGCACACCGTCCCCGTCGCGCAGTCGCCGTCGGTCGCGCAGGTGCCGAGCGCGAGCGTGAAGTTGTCGTCCATGCAATAGCCCTCGGGGGCGAACAGGACGTTTCCGAGCGATCCGAAATAGCAGCGGCTATCCGGCCTCGCGCCGCAATCGTCGTCGCTGTCGCACGGGCCGCCGATCTCGCCGAAGTCGCGCGCCGGGCAGATCATCGCGTCGGGCGGGATGATCTCCGCGTCCGGCGGGATCACCACCTCTGCGTCGGGCTGGTCGATGTTGCTGGGCCGGAGGTCGTCTCCGCAAGCAGACAGGAGCACGGCCAGACAGGCGATCAGAACCTTGCGCATGGGCGCATCGTACGCGCCGGTTCTGGGCGAGTGAAATGATCCACGGCACAAGCCGTTGATCTGGCTACGGATCGGCGATGGCTCGCGTGATCCTCTTGACCCGAGGCGCGACCTGAGTAAAGTCCGCGATTCCAAAGCGCTTGAAGCGGAGCCACGCATGTACGCCGTGATCGAAACTGGTGGAAAGCAGTATCGGGTCGAACCCGGTCAGACCGTCGTGGTGGAGAAGCTCCCCTACGATGAAGGCGCACCGGTCCAGTTCGACCGCGTGCTCCTCGTGTCCTCGGGCGACGGTGCCGACGTCAAGGTCGGCAAGCCCGTCGTCTCCGGCGCGCGCGTGACCGGTCAGATCGTCGACCACCCGCTGGGCAAGAAGCTGGTGGTCTTCAAGTTCCGTCGCAGGAAGAACTACGTCCGCCGCAATGGCCACCGCCAGCAGTACACCGCGGTGAAGATCGAAAAGATCGTCGCCTGATCGGCGACGAAGGAGACCAACATGGCGCACAAAAAAGGCCAAGGCTCGACCCGTAACGGTCGCGAGTCCCTCCCCAAGTACCGCGGCGTGAAGCGCTACGGTGGCCAGCTGGTCACCGCGGGCAGCATCCTCGTCCGACAGGTGGGCACCAAGTTCCACCCGGGCAAGAACGTCGGCCTCGGCCGCGACTTCACCTTGTTCGCGTTGATCGACGGGTACGTGAAGTTCGAGCGTTACGGCCGCGACCGCACGCGCGTCGCGATCTACGCCGACCAGCAGCTGCCCGTCGCCGCCGCAGCCTGAGCTGCGCGGTGTTCGTTCCGCGGCCGGCTACGAGCCGGCCGTCGGCATTTTCGGCGCGAGCTCCAGGCGCCGCGCCGGCAGGCGGTCGAGAAACGCCGCGTCGTGCGAGGCGACGAGCACGGCGGCGCCCGAGGCGAGGCGCGCCTGCAGCAGCGCGAGCAGCGTCTCGGTGCCGTCGGCGTCCAGGCCGTTGGTGGGCTCGTCGAGGACGAGCAGGCGCGGCGCGCCGACCAGCGCGGCGGCGAGGCAGGTGCGGCGACGCTGGCCGAGCGACATGCGATCGACGCGGAGCGCGGCGACCTCGTCGAGGCGTAGGGACGCGCGATCGGCGGGATCGAGCGTCGCGCGCTTGACCGCCGCGACCAGCGCGACCACCTCGTCGCCGGTGAGGTGCCCCGGCGGATCGGCGGCCTCCGGAACGTAGCCGAGCCGGCGCTGCGCCTCGAGGGAGCCCGCGCGGTGACCCTCGAGCTCGACCCGACCGCGGTCGCGCGCCAGGACGCCGGCCACGATCGCGAGCAGCGTCGACTTGCCGGCGCCGTTGGGCCCGACGACGCCGACCGCCTCGCCGGCGTCGACGGTGCAGCGCACGCCCGCGAGCACCAGCTTGCCGCCGCGGCGCTTGCCGAGCTCGTCGATCGTGAGGATCACGGCGGAGCCTCACCCCCGCGGGGTGACGCGACCGAGGCCGCGATGCTCGCGCCGATCACGGCGACGGCCGCCGCGCCGGCGACGCCGAGCACGCCGATCGCGACGAACCCGGCGATCGCCACCACCGCCATCCCGATGACGACGCGGCTGCCGTCGCCGGTGACCACCGCCCAAGCGCCGACCCGCAGCGCGAGCGCGCCGACCCCGCCGCCGAGGACCGCGAGCCACGCGAGCTGGCCCGCGGCCGTCCCCGCGCTCGCGCGCCCGACCAGCGCGCACGTCCCCGCGGCGACCGCGGCGAGCGCGACGCCGACCGCGGCGAGCACGACGCCCGCGGCGAGCACGCGCGCGGGCCAGCTGCAGCCGCTGGTGCGCAGGAGCCAGTCGAGCTTGCGATCGGTGTCGAGGACCGGCAGCGCGAGCGCCCCGACCGCCATGGGCAGCGCGATCGCGCCCACCGCGAGCACCCACCACACCGCCTCGGCCGGGGCGAGCTGGTTCGCGCGCGCGATCATCCCGGCGAGCGCGCCGCCGAGCGCCGCGATCCCCGCCGCGCGGACCAGCGCCGCGCCGCGCTCGCGCCGCAGCACCCGCACGTGCGCGCCGATCACCGCGCGGATCGCGCCGCGCCACCGCGGCGTCCGGTGCGGCCACACGATCCGGTCCGCGACCTCCGCGATCGCGAGCATCGTCGCCGCCGCGCCCGCCGTCGCGATCGCCCCCGCCGCCGCCCCCGCGCCGAGCCACCACAGGAGCGTCCACGGCCCCTGCGCGGCCACCGCGATCCCGGCCGTGATCGCGCCGCGTCGCCACCGCGCCACCGGCAGCGCGCGCAGGTAGGCCGACCCGCGAGGGTCCAGGATCGCGCGGCCCACCGGGATCACCAGCAGCACCCAGCTCGCGACCAGCACCCCGCCGAACCGCCAGCTCCGCGTCGCCGGCCCGGTCAGATCGCCCGGCTGCATCCCCGTCCCGCCGAACACCACCGCCGCCAGCACGGCCACCGCCGTCCACATGGGCACCGCCCGGCGCGCCGCAGCGCCTCCCACGACGCGCGCCCAGGTCCCGGCGTAGCTCGTCACGCGGTACACCGTACTCCACGCCCGGGGGCGTGATAGAGAGCGGGCGCGGTGCAGTTCATCGACGAAGCCACCATCGAGGTGAAGGCCGGCAACGGCGGGGACGGCTCGTCGGCGATGCGCCGCGAGGCCAAGAACCCGCGCGGCGGCCCCGCCGGCGGTGACGGCGGCGACGGCGGCAGCGTCTTCGTGGTCGCGGATCCGCAGCTCGGGACCCTGCTCGACTTCCGCTACCAACGGCACTACCGGGCCGTGAAGGGCGAGAACGGCCGGGCCCAGGACCAGTACGGCGCCGCCGGCGAGGATCTCACGCTGCGCGTCCCGGTCGGGACCGCGATCTACGACGACGAGACCGGCGCCCTGATCGCGGATCTCACCGAGGCCGGCGCGCGCCACACCGTCGCCAAGGGTGGGATCGGCGGCCGCGGCAACATCCACTTCGCGACCGCCTGGAACCAGGCGCCTCGGAGCGCGGAGCCCGGCACCCGCGGGGAGGAGCGCACGCTGCGCCTCGAGCTCAAGCTCCTCGCCGACGTCGGCCTGCTCGGCTACCCCAACGTCGGCAAGTCGACGTTCATCGCCAAGGTGTCGCGCGCGAAGCCCAAGATCGCCGACTACCCGTTCACGACGCTGGTGCCCAACCTCGGCGTGGTCGGCCTGTCCGGTGAACGGACGTTCGTGGTCGCCGACATCCCCGGGCTGATCGAGGGTGCCGCCGACGGCGCCGGCCTCGGCCATCAGTTCCTCAAGCACGTCGAGCGCTGCCGCGTGCTCCTCCACATCGTCGAGGACACGTACACCACCGGCCCCGATCGCTCCCCGCTCGCCGACCACGACGTGATCAACAACGAGCTCGCCCGCTACGCCCCCGAGCTGACCAAGCGCCCCCAGGTCGTCGTGCTCAACAAGCTCGACGCCGGCACCACCCACGGCAGCGTCGACGAGCTCGTCGCCGCGTTCGCCGCCCGCGGGGTCGAGCTCCTCACGATGTCCGCCGCGACCGGCGTCGGCGTCGAGGCCGTCCTCGAACGCCTGTGGACGCACCTTCGGCGCTAGGACGCTCGAGGCCCTCCGGAAGTTCGAGCTGGGTGCCCGTGATCACGCCTTGGGGCGAGGGGCAGACCGCGTCCTTGATGGCTTGCCCTTGGGGTGTTATTACCTCGACAATTCACTGGAATCTCGGCGAACGCCCCTCGTCCCGGCCTCGCCTTCCAGCACTGGAGAGCTCATGCGTAACGCCCTCGCTCTGGTCGTCTTCTCGCTGCTCGCGACTTCCGTCGCGTCCGCTCAGACCCCGCCTGGCGGGGCCCCTCCGCCCGTGGAGGAAGAAGGCACGGATCCAGGCGCGGACACGCCCCCCGGCCCCGGCGGCGAGACCAAGCCCGAGGAAGTCCCCGTCGACCCCGAGGCGATCCCGGTCAACCTCCGCCTCCGCCGTCTCGAGCAGCGGGTGCAGGCGCTCAAGGAGCGCGCGTGGCGGGCCAAGGCGCGCGTCGGCATGCTCAAGGAGGCCGTCCTCGGCGGCGGCATCGGCGCCCAGGCCACCCTCGTGCACCTGAACAAGATGGGCAGCTCGTACCGGCTCTCGAAGCTGGTCTACGCCCTCGACGGCACGCAGATCTTCTCGCGCTCCGACGACGGCGCGAACGCGCTCTACAAGAACAAGAGCTTCGACATCCTCACCGGCCCGATCTCACCCGGCAGCCACACGATCAGCGTCATCGCCGTCTACAAGGGCCACGGCTACGGCGTGTTCAAGTACTTGAACAAATACACTTTCACAGTTCGCTCCAGCCACACGTTCACCGCGCAGGAGGGCAAGGCGACGCGCATCGAGGGCGTGGCTTACGAGAAGGGTGGAGCCACCACCCGCCTCGAGGACCGGCCGGCCATCGACTTCAAGGTCACCGCGGGCACCGACTCGGAGAAGTGATCATGCGCCGCACCCTCTGGATTGCGGCACTTCTGTGCCTGGGCAGCACGGCGCACGCCGATTCGCTCGACGATCTCTCGAAGGAGCTCGTCAAGCTCGACGGCGAATCGACCAACCTCGCCTCCGGCGTCAAGCGTCCCGACAAGCAGCCGAACAAGGCCGACGTCATGGCCCGCCGCCTGATCGACGCCCAGGTCGACTTCGGCACCGGCAACTACGAGTCGGCCGCCCTCGCGCTCTACGACTACGTCTCGCAGGACAAGAAGGGTCGCGATCACGACACCGCGCTCTACTACCTCGCCGAGTCGCTGTTCCAGAAGGGCGACAAGGTCGCCGCCCGCACCTACTTCACCGAGCTGGTCCGCGAGGTCGGCAGCAAGAGCAAGTTCTACCAGCAGTCGCTGGAGCGCTTGCTCGAGCTGTCGCTGATGCTCCAGGACACCGCGGACGTCGCGGATTGGTTGCTGGCGCTGGACCAGGTCCCCGCCGACAAGCGCCAGCCGTCGGTGCCGTACGTGCGGGGCAAGTACGCGTTCTCGATGGAGCAGTACGACGAGGCGCTGAAGTTCTTCGGCGAGGTCCCGGCCGACTCCGACTACGGCTTCCAGGCCCAGTACTACCTGGGCACCACGCAGACCGCGAAGAAGGACCTCGGCGCCGCGACCAAGACGTTCGTCGCGCTGATCAAGCGCGAGGTGTCATCTGGTTCTCGGGCCGACGACGAGAAGCGCGTGGTCGAGCTCGGCCAGCTCGCGCTCGGCCGCTTGTACTACGAGCGCGATCAGCCCACGAAGGCGATCGATAGCTACCTCCTGATCGATCGCAAGAGCGACCTGTTCGCCGACGCGCTGTACGAGGTCGCGTGGGTCTACGTGAAGGCCAAGCAGTTCGACAAGGCGCTCCGCGCGCTCGAGCTGCTCGCGCTCGCCGACCCGACGTCGTCGAAGCTGCCGACCGTGCGGATCCTCGAGGGCAACCTGCGCATCCGCAAGGCGCAGGGCCTCAAGGAGGACATGGTCCTCGGCGTCGATCAGGGCAAGGGCAACCCCGTCGAGGAGTACCTCAAGGCGGACCACGTCTTCACCCAGACCAAGTCGACGTACAAGCAGCCGCACGACGAGCTCGGCGTGATCATCGACAGCGGACGTGACCCGCGCGAGTTCATGGTCCAGATCACCGGCCGCGTCTCGAAGACGTTCGAGACCGGCTCGACGATGCCGGAGATCGCCGCGGCGTGGATCCGGGACGAGGAGGAGGTCAAGCAGGTCCTCGCGATCGAGACCGACCTCGGCGACATCCAGGACAACATCGGCGAGGCCGAGCGCACGATCGACCGCCTCGAGGCCGCGCTGTCGACGACGAACCGGGTCAACATCTTCCCGAGCCTCGCCGAGAAGCGGACCCGCGCCACCGAGATCCTCGAGGACATCTTCGAGATCCGCACCCAGCTCGCCGCCAAGGAGCTGGAGATCGCGCGCAAGCACGCGTCGGGCGCCGAGCTGACCGCGCTCGATCGCCTGCACGCGGCGCGCGAGAAGGTCGCGAAGCAGCTCGCCGAGCTGCCCGACGCCGACGTCTCCTACGGCGAGCGCGTCGATCGCGCGCGGGGCGAGTTCGACGCCCTCGACCAGCAGGCCTCGGAGATCCAGATCGTCATCGACAACACGGAGGCCACGATGGTGGCACTCCAGAAGTACGTCAACGAGGTCGAGCCGGCGCCGACGCCCGAGGACAAGGTGAAGATCGAGGAGGAGCTCGCGTTGCTCACCACCGAGGTGGAGACGATGCGCACCGAGCTGATCGACCTGCGGCGCGAGGCCACGCTCGGCCGCGACGCCGCCGGCACCGGCGACGAGGTCGCGGTCCGCGCCCGCGAGCTGCGCGCGCAGCTGCGCGACGCGTTCGACGCCGAGCACCAGGCGATCATCAAGGTGATGTCCCGCGAGTCCGGCGGCGACAAGACCACCGTCGACAAGATCACCAAGGCCACGAAGATCGTGACCTCGATCGACACGCGGCTCGACAAGATGAACTCGACGATCGACGAGATCGTCGAGGCCGCGCTGGTCGACGTGCGAGGCACGATCGACACGGAGAAGGCCGAGCTCGCGTCGTACCGGCGCGAGTTCCTGCTCTACGAGGCCGAGTCCCGCGAGCTCGGTGGCACCGTCCTCGGCGCCGCGTTCCGCGACGTCAAGACGAAGTTCTACGACGTCCTGGTCCGCAGCGACGTCGGCGTCGTCGACGTGAGCTGGTCGCAGAAGGAGGACTCCGACGAGGACCTCCGCCGGATCGAGCTCGATCGCACCCGCGATCTCAAGCAGCTCGAGCGCGACTTCGCCGATCTGCTCGAAGAGGAGAACCCGTGAAGCGCATCCTCCTCATCGCGAGCATCCTCGGCGGCTTCGCCGCCGGTGGCCTCGGCGCGTCCACCGCGCACGCGCAGCCCGGCGCCGACGGCCCGACGGGACCCGGCCTCGGCCAGCCGCCCGAGAACCCGACGCCGCTGCCCGACACGGACCCGAACCTCAATGACGAGGAGCGCGGCGTCCTGCGCGACGTCGAGGCCGAGTGGCAGCGCTACGTCGACGCCGCCGACAAGCACCAGCAGCGGATCCGCGAGCTCCTGCTCGGCGAGCTCCAGCGCCGCGTCGACGAGCTCGAGCGCCGTTACGCCGAGAAGCTGTCGAAGGCCGCCGCCGAAAAGGCGAAGTGGCGCGAGGACACCAAGGCGCTGCTGCTCGCGTTCATCGCCGAGCACCCGGCCCACGAGCAGTTCACGCCCGACGCGCGGTTCCGCCTCGCCGACATCCTGCTCGACGAGGCCGAGGACTTCGTCGACGCCTCCGACGCCTCGCTCGGCCTGATCGCCGACTACGCGCCGTCGATGGAGCAGTGGGAGATCATCCTCAAGGACTTCCCGACCTACCGCCAGACCCCGAGCGTCCTCTACCTGCTCGCGCACTACGGCAAGGTCAACGACGATCGCCGGTCGCTGCAGCTGTTCCTGTCGCTGACCTGCGCCAACCGGTTCAAGTGGACCGACCCGCCGCCGCCGCTCCCCACGCGCGAGGAGGCGATGGCCAAGATCCAGATCAAGCAGTACGTCGATCCGTACGCGGACTGCGTCCCGATGGAGGGCGCCGAGGAGGAGCTGCTCCACCACGCGTGGGTCCGCGGCATCGCCGACTACGAGTTCGGCATCCCCGGCGAGCTCGACAACGCGATCTCCGCCTATCTCCGCGTCGCCGACGGCGCGAAGGACTCGCCGCTGTACGCCGAGGCGCTCTACAAGCTCGCGTGGAGCTACTACAAGCACGACCTGCCGGTCGAGTCGATCCGCCGGTTCGACGACTCGGTGAAGCTCTACGACAAGACGATCGCCGCCGGGCAGCAGCCCACGCTCGAGCTCCGCGACGAGTCGCTGCAGTACATCGCGGTCGCGTTCACGGATCCGTGGCCGGCGCAGAAGCCGGGCGACGTCGCCGAGACCGATCCCGATCCGGTCAAGGCGATGGACCGCGCGCGCGAGTTCTACAAGGGCCGCGACAGCGAGCCCCACGTGCGCGACGTGTGGGTCGCGCTCGGCCGCGCGTTCCTCGAGCTCCAGGCCTACGACCAGGCGGTCGAGTCGTTCCGGACCGCGATCGGACCTCCGTGGGAGCTCGACCCGCAGAACCCGGTCGTGCACCAGGAGATCGTCGACGCGTACGAGCTGCTGGGCGATCGCGCCTCCGCCGACGCTGCCGCCGCCGAGCTGGCGACGCGCTACGCGCCCGGCACGCCCTGGTACATCGCCAACGAGAAGGACCGCGAGGCGATGGAGAACCAGCGCCGGATCGCGGAGCGCGCGCTCTACGGCTCGGCGCTCAACACGCACGCCGCCGCGACCGAGAAGCGCACCGAGTGGGAGGACACCGGCAAGAAGGACGAGGCGCTCCACCAGGAGTTCCTCGCGCTCTACGAGCAGGCGGTGAAGCTGTACGAGACGTTCATCCAGCAGTACCCGGAGAGCGACTACGTCTACCTGTTCACGTTCATGCGCGGCGAGGCGCTGTACTACAGCGGCCGCTACCTCGACTCGGTCGCCGACTACAAGTGGGTCCGCGATCACCGCGAGCTGAGCGAGGACCTGTTCCTCGACGCCGCGAAGAGCGTCCTGTCGGCGTACCTCGCCGAGGTCGATCGCCAGGTCGCCGAGGGCAAGCTCAACCCGCTGGTCGTGCCGTCCAAGGACGAGCTCAAGGCGATGACCGACCTGACGCCGCAGCCGATCCCGCAGCTCTACCTGGATCTCCAGGAGGAGTGGGACACGTACCAGGAGAAGGTGCCGGATCCGAAGTCGGCGCCGCAGCAGGGCATCAACGCGGCGCTGGTGTCGATGGCGTACCTCCACCTCGACGACGCGCTCGTCCGGTTCGAGAAGGTGATGATGACCTTCTGCAACCTGCCGGGCGAGGCGCCCCCGAAGCCGACGCCGAAGAACTGGCTGCCCAAGGCGACCGAGGCCACCCGCGCCAAGGACGCGATGGTCATCATCTACGACGTCACCGGTCAGCTCGACAAGCTCGAGGAGATCAACAACCGGTTCCTGACGATGAAGTGCGGCTCGCAGTCTGACCGCGACATCGCCGAGTCGCAGAACCGATCGATCGACTTCCGGCGCGCGTTCCAGCTCCTCGAGGCCAAGCAGTTCATCGAGGCCGGCGAGTCGTTCTACACCTACTACAAGACCGCGCCCGCCGGCGATCCCGACCTGCCGACCGCGCTCTACAACGCCGCCGTCAGCTACAAGCTCGGCGATCGACCGAAGACGGCGATCTCGCTGTTCAAGGAGTTCACCGCGAGCAAGGAGGTCGCGTTCCGCGAGAGCCCGTTCTACCTCGAGGCGATGCGGCTCACCGCGATCAGCTACCAGAGCTCGTACGACTACAAGAGCGCGATCGCGAGCTGGCTCGATCTCTACGAGCTCGCGAAGACCGCGAAGAAGAAGGGCATCAAGCCGCCCGACCCGATCCCGGGCGAGCCGGCGCAGACGCTCGAGAAGATCTCGCTCGACGCGCTGTTCAACGCCGCCGTGCTCTACGAGCTCGACCGCGACTTCACCAACGCGATCGCCTACTACAAGAAGTACGACAAGGAAGAGACCGACCGCCGCGGCAAGGACCGCGCGTGGTTCGGGATCGCCCGGATCTACAGCCAGAGCGGTGACGTCGACAAGCTGATCGCGACGTACAAGATCTGGCGCGCCACCTGGGGCGACGACAAGGACAACGCCGACGACCTGGTGTTCAGCTACTACGACGTCGCGAAGCTCTACCAGAAGAAGGGCAAGACCAAGGACTCCAACGAGTGGGGCGCCAAGGCGATCAAGGCGTGGAAGGACTCGGGCTCGCCGAGCAACTCGCGCGGCGCCAAGCTCGCCGGCGAGTACGCGCTGCTGTTCGCCGAGAAGCACTACAACGACGTGTTCGTCCCCTACAAGATGACCAAGAAGGCGAAGGACCTCAAGGAGGCCGTCAAGCTCAAGGAGGCGCTGCTCGCCGAGGTCAAGAAGACGCAAGGGCTCTACACGAACCTCACCCAGTTCGGCGTGCTCGAGCTGAGCTACGCGTCGCGCGTGCGGTTCGGCGAGGCGGCCGCGGGCTACGCCGAGAAGCTCCGCACGATGCCGTACCCGAAGGACCTCGAGGCGATGAACAACAAGAACCCCGACGCGGGCATCCTCGCGGCGTACGACGACGCGCTCACCAAGGAGCTGCAGGGCTACCTCGATCTCGCCAAGGACAAGTGGGTCGAGGTCGTCGACTCGGCGAAGAAGAACCAGATCTCGAACCAGTGGAGCCAGCTCGCGCTCGAGAACCTCAACACGGAGTACCCCGACGAGTACCCGGTGCTGCACCAGGAGTTGTTCGAGGGCACGTCCAGGCCGTGAGGAGCGTCATGTCACCGGAACCACACACAGATCTCCAGCGGCCCCCGCACGTTCGTAGCAGCATGCTCGGACGGCTCGCTCACCTCGCCTCGGTGCTCCTGCTCACAGCGGCGCTCGCGGCGTGCGGCGGCAAGGACAAGGGCAAGACCACGCCAGGCGGCGGCAGCGGCACCGCGGGCGGCAGCGACGCGGTCGGCATGAACGACGGCAATGATCCGGGTGGCGGCGGCGCTGGCGATGGCGGCGGCTCCGGTGACGGCGGCGGCTCCGGTGACGGCGGCGGCTCCGGTGACGGCGGCGGCTCCGGTGACGGCGGCGGCTCCGGTGACGGCGGCGGCT
>Ga0163144_10013509_pt1 | contig 17040 bp, 15 predicted proteins | sample OliLak19BULKMAT1_FD_123175 | JGI IMG/M metagenome (GOLD analysis project Ga0163144, IMG submission 123175) | Freshwater microbial mat bacterial communities from Lake Vanda, McMurdo Dry Valleys, Antarctica - Oligotrophic Lake LV.19.BULKMAT1 | ecosystem: Environmental > Aquatic > Freshwater >... | reverse complement strand
TCCCATGCCCTCCCCGGCAAGCATTCCAGGAAACCCGCGATGCTCCGACTACAGTCTCACGGCTCCCGAATGTGCGATGGCTGGTCGCGGCGCGACGTTTTGCACGCGGGCGGGCTTGGCTTGTTGGGTCTGTCCTTGCCGGACTTGCTGCGACAACGCGCGCGGGCCGCGGAGTCGGCGCGTCCCGGCCGTGCCCGCGCCTGCATCCTCCTCTTTCTCATGGGCGGCGCTCCCCAACATTCCACCTGGGATCCCAAGCCGGACGCTCCCGCGGAAGTTCGAGGCGACATCGGCCCCATCGCCACGAACGTGCCCGGCATCCACTTCGGCGAATTGATGCCGCGCTTGGCCCAGCGTGCCGACAAGCTGTGCGTCCTCCGCGCGGTCTCCACGCGCGACAACGCCCATTCCTCCAGCGGCTATTACATGATGACGGGCAGGCCGCACGCCCCCATGAACTTCGAAAACGCCAACCCCGGCGCGCCTAACGATTGGCCGTTCATGGGCGGCGTCATCCAGCAACTCAAGGGCCGGCCCGGCTCGACGCCCGCCGCCGTCCGCCTGCCCCACCGCATCTTCAACACCGACGGCTCGGTTTGGCCCGGGCAGGACGCGGGCTTCCTTGGTCGTGCCGCCGACCCCTGGCTTCTTCGCTGCGAACCCGGCGCGGCCCGCTTTCGCATCCCCGAATTCAGCCTCTCGCCCGACCTGCCGCCGCTGCGCTTGGACCAGCGCCATTCCCTTCTGAACCACGTCAACGAACACCTGGACGGCGCGTTTCGCTCGGGCGCTCTGGACCGCTACGACCGCGAGACCCACCAGGCATTCGATCTCCTCCGCTCCGCCCGGGCGGGCCAGGCCTTCGATCTGGAACGCGAATCCGCGACGGTGCGCGACCGCTATGGCCGATCCCCCTTCGGCCAAAGCGTCCTGCTCGCCCGCCGTCTGGTCGATGCCGGCGTCTCGCTCGTGCAGGTCAACTGGTATCGCGGCCCGGACGAGCCTTCCGACAATCCTTGCTGGGATTCGCACGCCAATGAAACCCAGCGCCTCAAGAACGTGCTTATCCCGCCCATGGATCAAGCCTTCGCCGCCCTGCTCGACGACTTGACGATGCGCGGCACGCTCGACGAGACGTTGATCGTTTGCCTATCCGAGTTCGGCCGTACGCCGCGCTTCAACGGCCGGGCCGGCCGGGATCATTGGGGTTCGGTCTTCTCCGTGGCCCTGGCGGGCGGCGGCGTGCGCGGGGGCCAGGTGCTGGGCGCCTCCGACCGCATCGGCGCTCAGCCGCGCGATGGCCGGGTCGCGCCGGAAGACCTCACCGCCACCATCTATCACGCCCTGGGTTACGGGTCGGACACGGAAATGCGCGACTCGCTGGGCCGCCCCCAGGCCATCAGCCGCGGCAACATCATCGGCCACGCGTTTTAGGGCGACATCTTACCGCGGTCGCCCACAATCCCACCGACTTCCACAATACGGGCGAGGGCTCACGCACTATCATTTATTTTTAATTTACTTTTCTCGTCGGATCGGCGATACTCCTCCTCTCGCGCCGCGCATCCTATGTGCTTTCCTAGGGAACGCTGCACCGCCGATTCCCTAATTGCAATACGCCGTTCCTGGAAAAACTCGATGATTCGATTGACCTGTGCCGACTGCGGGATGAAACTCGCTGCCAAGGACGAATTGGCGGGCAAGATGATTTCCTGTCCTGATTGCAAGAAAAAGGTTCAGCTGCCAGGATCGGTATCTCCCGATGCCGTGTCGACGCGGTCGGCGAAAACATCCGGGGCGACGCGCTCGGACGCGCTAGAGACGCGGGAATCACCTCCCCAGCGTCGGCGGTCGCCGGAGCAAGACGACTGGGAACGCGACGACCGCGCGGAGGACGACGAAGATTCGCAACCGCGCCGTCGCCGCAAACGGAAGCCGGTGCAGGCGCGCGGGGGCAGCAAGTACTTCGTCCTGAGTCCCTTTCTCATCTTCCTGCTGGTGATGTGCGGCCTTTCCATGGTGGTGATCGCCGTGCGTCTGACCGTTCCCGCCTCGTTCAAGGCGCTCTACTTCGGCAGTTTGGCGATGGCGATTATCGGCCATTTTTGGGTCGTAAGCGTGGCGTTTCGCGATGGTCTGTTGCTGGGCTTCGGTTGCCTATTGGTGCCGGTCGTCAGCCTTTATTACTTGGCCACCCGCTTCGATGACGTGAAAGAGGGATTCGTCGTAAACTCCGTCGGCGGGCTTTTGGCGCTCTTTTGCGCCTTGGTTTATGTGGAAGAACGCTCGCCGGCCGGTCCGGGTCGACCGGACCCCTTCGCAGTCGGACCCAAGGAGGTTTCTCCACGACCGATTGAGCCCCCCAGACCCGTTCCGATCCCGGTGCGTCCTGCCCCGCCCGTGGTTCCAGAGGTTCCCGTCGTCAAGATTCGCCGACCAGACCCCGTTGATCCCGCCAAAGTCTCGCCCGCCTTGCTTGCTCACTGGGCCTTCGACGAGGGCGACGGCGCGGTTGCCAAGGACTCCGGCCCTTCGCGAATGGAAGCTGCTCTGAGCGGCTGCGTTTGGGGTCCCGGCGTGCGCGGCAAAGCCGTCGAACTCGGCGGAGCGACCGACTATATCCGGCTCAGTTCCGGCCCGGCCCTCAATTTCTCGGACCGCGCTCCATTCACGGTCGCCGCCTGGGTAAAGACCGCCAGCCCCAAGGGCGTGATTCTCTCCATGCGGCCTATGCAAGAAAAGCCGTATGACACGCTCAACGTCTTGGTACGAAGTGGCAAGATCACTGTTCAGATTCGGCAGCAGGGGGGATTCGGCAAGTATAGTGAGGCGAGGACGGACATTTCCATCGCCGACAACGCCTGGCACCACTTCGCGGTCGTTCGCGCCTCCGATGGCGAGACCAGGCTGTACCAAGACGGCGCCTTGCTCGGCAAAGCCATTGACTCGCTTAAAGGCCCCCAAGCCGGCAAGATTGTCACCAACAATCGCGTCATCGGCGCGGAGGCGTTGATCCTCACCGGCAGTCGCGGTCTATTCTTAGAAAAATCACACTACCAAGGCGCGATCGACGACCTGTGCTTCTTCGGCGCCGCCCTGGGCGAGGCGGAAATTCTGCAGTTGAGCAAACGTGAGTAAACTGTGGTGCCGGTATGCTACCGGCACGGGCAGGCGGTCTGCGGAATCCACCAAGCCTCAAGGAAATCATCAATGATCCGCCAGGTATGTTCCGCGTGCGGGATGAAGATCGAAGTAACCGACGCGCTTGCCGGCAAGTCGATCAATTGTCCCGGGTGCATGAACAGCGTGTTGCTGTCGAAGAACGACACACGGGTCGCCGCCCCCCGACCGAAGGCGGAACCGGCCGCCGCGCCGCGTCGGGACACCTTCCAGTCCGCCCAGCCATCCCGACCAAGCAGGCCGAGCCGACCGAAACCGGCTCCGGACTTGCGCGACGAGGAGGACGACGACGACGACTACGAACGCAGGCCGCGGCGACGCTCGAGAAGGCCGCGCTACGACCGCTCCAGCAGCTTTCTCTTCGAGATGCGCTCGTATGCCGTCTTTCTCATTGCGGTGATCTTTATTGTCTTGTCCCTGTTGGGCCTGAGCCTGGCGGCGCCGAACTTCGCGATAGCCGCCGTCATTTTCTGCCTGGTCGTCAATGTCATCGGATCGCTATGGTTTTTGGGAGTGGCCTTCGCGGATAGCGGGCTGCAATGTGTCGCTTGTATTTTCATTCCCTTCTACTTCATAGTCTTCCTCGTTACGCATTACGAAGACGCCAAGGATCCGTTCTACATGATAATGGTGGGAGCAGGCCTTTCCTTTGTTTCTGCTCTTGTCGCGACGCGGGATGTTCCCCGTGCGCCCGATGCCGACCTCGTTGCCATCGCTCCCGCGCCGTTTCCCGAAGATGCCGTCCGGCCTCCCGCGGATCCCGGCTGGCCCCCACCCGTGGATCCCCCGGCGCCCGTTCGGCCCGTCGAGTTTCCCCGGCCCATCGACCCCGTCCGTCCCGACCCTTAGTTTTCCGGAACGAGCGCCGTTCACCATCGCCGCCTGGGTCAAGACACCCAGTTCCAAAGGCATGATTCTATCGCTGCGTCCCATGAAAGACGCGCCCTACGACATGCTTAATGTTGTTCTCAATAGCGGCAAAGTCGTCGTTCAATTTCGCAACCAGGGCAACCTCATGTATCCCCATGAAGCGAAGTCGACCTATGCCATCGATGACGATACTTGGCACCATTTCGTCGTCATGCGCGGCTTCGACGGCGAAATCTATCTCTTCGTGGACGGCGCCTTTCACGAAAAGGCCCAAGGAAGAACCGTTCTCCAACCGCAGGCCGGAAAGTTCATCACCAACAATCGCGTCATCGGCGCCGAGGCCATGCTCCTCACCGGCAATCGCCACCCGCTTTACGATCATTCACGCTACCAAGGCGCGATCGACGATCTCTGCTTCTTCGGCGCCGTCTTGAATGAAGCACAGATTCGGCAGTTGAGCAAACGCGAATAGGTTGTGGTGCCGGTATCCTACCGGCACGGGGCAGGCGTGCGCGCCATGTCCCCCCTAAATTCCGCCATTCGTGCCGGTAGAATACCGGCACCACACCTTCGTGGATAAACATTCTGACGATCGGACTCTCTCATGAAGGCCCTCCTCTATTCCGTGCTTCTCCCGTTGCTTCTGGTCCCCGCCGCCGCTTTCGCTCAAGAAAAGATTCGCCTCCAACCCAAACAACGCATCCTCTTTCTCGGCGACTCCAATACCTTCGCGGGCGGGTTCATCAATTATCTCGATGCCTATCTCCTCATGCGTTATCCCGGTCAGGAGTACGAACTCATCAACCTCGGCCTACCCAGCGAAACGGTCTCCGGACTTTCCGAACCCGATCATCCCTATCCCCGACCGCATATCCACGAACGCCTCGAACGCGCCTTGGCCAAGACCAAACCCCATCTCGTCATCGCCTCCTACGGCATGAACGACGGCATCTATTACCCCTTCGCCAAGGAACGCTTCGCGAAGTTTCAGGAAGGCATTTACCAACTCATCGGCCGATTGCAACGCGACAAGATTCCCCTCCTCCTGCATACGTCGATGCCGTTCGACACGCCCGCGCTCCAAGGCAAGGGCAAGTTGCTGCCCGACGATGCCGACAAATACAGTTGGATGAAACCCTACGAAGGTTACAACGACGTGCTCGCCCGCTATGCCGAATGGCTCCGCGAGATGAAGAAACCCGAGGGCGTTCAGGTCGTCGACGTCCATGGCGAGGTGTCCGAGGCGCTAAGGCACTACCGCGGCTTCACCGATAAAGCGTTCCTGCTATCCGGCGACGGCATCCACCCCGGCGCCATGGGCCATCTGCTCGCCGCCGCCGCGCTGGCGCGCGAATTGAATCTCTTCCAGCCGGAACCAACGGCCGAGATCGACGCCAAGAACGGCGACGTCGTCACCGGTCCGCTCAAGCTCAAAAGCAGCAACGCCGACGGCGTCAATTGGAAATGGGACGTCGGCATGGCCTTGCTTCTGGACAAGAATTGGAAGTTCACCGCCAAGAATCACTCCGCCGTGCGCGTCTTGTCCCAGGGGCCGACGCTCAAGATCACGGGCTTACCCTGGAAAAAAGCCAAACTCTACGAAGGCGACATGCCGCTGGGCGAAATCGACGCGGAAAAGGACGGCAGTTTCCAAATCACGCCGTATCACTTCGAACGCTTCTCCCGCCGCAAGGACAGCGCCGAGTTTTGGAAGCTCGTCCAGGCTCGTCAAAAACTCCTTGGCCTCGCCTGGCTCACCGACGTAGGCCACAAACGCCCCGACACCCCCAAAGGCATCGATCTGGAAACGGCACGCGCAAAAGCGGCGCCGATGGGCACTCGTCTGCACGAACTAGCCCGTGCGCGCGACATCGAGTTTCGTTTGGTCAACGCGGATCAACCGTAACGCTGGCCCATCCTCTCCCCCCGAATGATTAGCGCCGATCAGCGCGGATTAGTGTTCAAACACGGATCCCCACTAATCGGCGCTAATCTAATTCTGAAATTCTGAAATCGCGGTTCAACTGTCGCGGTGGATGACGCGATGAGCGAGGTGTTCCAGGATGCCGCGACACTCCGATGCGGGCAAACACGCCAGGTGGCGTGTGGCTTGGCGTGCATAGTCCTCGGCTCGCCGCCGCGCGTAATCCAGCGCTCCGCTGGTCTGAAATTCCGATGCCAATTTTTCGCGCTTATGATTGCCCGGACTCTCCAGGATCGCCCGCGCCCGGCTTGACTGTTCCCGGGAAGCGCGCGTCAATAAATAGATGAGCGGCAACGTCAATTTGCGCTGCTCCAAATCCGTCCCCAGCGATTTGCCCGCCTTGTGTTCCGCCCCCACCAGATCCAAGACGTCATCCGCGATCTGAAACGCCATCCCCAGCGCCCGCCCGTACCCCGCCAAATGTTCGACGCTCTCCTCGTCCAAACCGGAATAGAGCGCCCCCAATCGGCAACAACACGACGTCAATTCCGCCGTCTTGCCGTCGATGATGTCGAGATAGTCGTCCTCGCTCAGTTCGAGGTTGCCGCGCTGACAGACTTGATGCAGTTCCCCCCGGCAAACGCGGTTCGTCGCCTCACCGATCAGGAGGCACGCCTTGGGATCGCCCAGCGCGCTGGTCAGGTGAAACGCATGCGTGAACAGGTAATCGCCCAAGAGAATGCTGACCTGATTGCCCCAGCCCGCGTTGATGGTGGCCGCATGCCGCCGCACCGAAGCGCTGTCCAGCACATCGTCGTGAACCAGGGTCGCGGTGTGGATCATCTCCACCACGGCCGCCAACAGATGATGCCCCGCCGTCACTTTCCCGCATGCTCGTCCCGTGAGCAACAGCAAGCTCGGCCTGAGCCTTTTGCCCCGAAAATGGGCCAAGTGTTCCATCAGCCGATCCACGCCGGGCTGGGAACTGGCAAGGGTTTTCGTGAGGATCGCCTCGCAGGCAACCAGATCTTTCTCGATGGGCGCGAACACGGACCCGGCCGGTCGCACGGCGCACGCCTGCGGGTAACTCATGGATTCTCCAGACCGAGATACACTCGACACCGCCCCCGATTGCGGAGGCGACCCGAGGGAAACGCCAAAATTCTGAACTTTCAAATCCATTTGAATATTAGTCATGGGACAAATCCCCGTCAATTGATGATGCACCGCACTGGCGAGCCGGGCGGCGTCAGCCCCCGGAGCGTTTTTCAACGTTCGCCGACATTTTCCTCCGGGGGCTGACGCCGCCCGGCTCGCCAAAATGGCGCGATTCACTCCCGTACATAGGTTCCGCTTTTGCCGCCGGTTTTCTCTTCCAGACAGATGCCTTCGATGGTCATCGCCTTATCCGCCGCCTTGCACATGTCGTAAACGGTCAATGCCGCCACGCTGACGGCCGTGAGCGCCTCCATCTCCACGCCGGTCCGGCCAAAGACGCGGACCGTCGCTTCGATCCGCAGCGTTCTCTCGTCGACAAACGAAAAATCCACCTGGGCACTCGTGATCGGCAGCGGATGGCATAGAGGTATCAACTCCCCCGTCCGCTTCGCCGCCATGATGCCCGCGAGCCGCGCCACTTCGAGTACATCGCCCTTGGACAGTCCCTTGTCCTGGATCAGTCGCAACGTCGATGCCGCCATGACCACCCGGCCGCTCGCGCGCGCCAAGCGTTGCGTCTCCGGCTTGCCGCTGGTGTCCACCATCCGGCTCGCGCCCTGGTCGTCAAAATGGCTCAAAGGGTTCATGCCGAAATCATCCAAAGAAAAAGGCCCACAGGAAATACCGTGGGCCGAATCGAAAGTTAACGAGATTTTACTTCACCTACTCGCGCTACCAGCGGAGCCGCGCAAGCGGCCCGCCAACCACCGCGTCATTTCACGGCGCCACCCGCTCAAACTCGAATAGCCGCCGCCGCTTGCCGTCCCCCTTGGTCACGGTCAAGGACTCCGGCGGCATTCCATCCGCCTGATCCGCCATGAGCAATATATCCTTCTCAACGGAATAGATTCCCAAAACCGCAGGTCCGCCGTCTTTCGCTGCCAACGTCTGGCGATAGACTTTGGGCGTTTTCGAAGCGTCCACCTCCAAGGTGTAGGTCTCGACGACCTTTTTGCCGTCGTTATCCGTTTCAAAGGTGGATTCGTTGCCTTTGATGGTCAAGAACGAGGGAGAAGAAAGGGCGATATAACTTTTCTTGCCGCCGCCAAATTCATCATATAGCTTGGTAAGCTTCCACTTCCCTTGCAACTCCGGCACCGGTGCCTTGTCAAAGGAGAACTTGCTTGGCGTTGGGTCGATCTTCTTTATCGGCGGCCCCACCGGCCCTTCCTCGGCGGCGAGAAAATAGCGTAGCGCAAAGGCCTCCAACGTTTTGATGTTGTCGTCAGTGAGACTCAGGGACAGCGATACCTGTTCCTGGTTGGCCTCGGATTTGAAAGTCATGACAACGGACTTGATGGCTTCGATAACCTCCGGTGATAGGCCGACCGCCTTGTCCTCCAATACCTCGATCTTTGAGAGCAGTGCCTTCGCTACGTCGGCAATGGCCGCCTCCAACTGCGTGGCGTCCTTTTCATCTTGACAGATCGCTCCAACCGTAAGGTCGAGTTTGCCGCCGTCATCGCGCACGCTTAAAGTAACCGCCTTGAATTTGTCTAGCACTTCCGCGGCGGGAGCGAATTTGGGATCGATGGCCTTTACCCCGTCACGCACCATGCCGACCAACTTCTCGACGAATGGGGTTTTGTCGGTCACCAAATAGAAGTGCGCATCCGCAAACGACTCGATCCGTGTCTTCCATTCTTCCTTCAAGACCACGCTTTTTCCCATTTCCGGAAGGCGACTTTCAAATTCCTTCTCAAGCATTTTGCCAATCACCAACACCTTGGGGTTGGGATTGGCCAGGTATGCCCCCTTTTCCATTTGCAAGTACGATTTTCCCGGCAACTCTTTTCCGAGCAGTGGCTTTATCTTGTCCATGTCCACCGCGTCGGCAAAAGCAAACACGGCCACGGTCTGGGGCGAGGTTTTTGGGTCCGGCGCGATGACGCCAATCATTACCTTTTCAACCTTCAATGCCTTCTGCACCGAGCCAAGCAAATCTTCCAGGCTCTTGGAATAAGAGGGAGCATCGCTCTCGGTCTTTTTTTGCTTGCTGGCAAGTATCGTGACAAATCGAGAGGCGATTTTCGCGGCGCGGACGCCTGTCCCATCCCCACCGATCACCACCGCCGCGTCCGCCGGCATATACGCCAGCGGATCTTCCAGCGGCCCCGTCGGCATCACTGGCCCGGGGCCCGGTCCTGGACCCGGCGGCCTGCCTGGGATATTCGTCGGCGCGTTCCAAAAGCCCGGATATACAAACGCCGCCACCGCGCCTAACCCCGCCACCAGCAATATGCCCACAATCGCGAACAACATCGCCTTGGACTTCTTCTTCCCCTTGCCCGCCTTGCCTTTCTTAGACGGGCGATCCTCGTCCTCATCGTCGAGGTCGTCCTCTTCGTCGTCGCGCGCCTTGCCTTTTTTGGGCGGCGGCGCCTTCTTCCCCTTGGCGGAGACCGGCGGGAGATCGTCTTCGTCGTCGTCATCCCCGAAGCCAAAATCATCCTTGGAGGGAGCGCCCTTCTTGGTGAGCGGGCCGGCTTTCGGCTTCGGCGGCGGAGCGTCTTCCTCGTCGTCATCGTCGAAAAGGGCCGCGCCTTTCTTGGGCGGCGTCTTGCCCTTGGTCGGCGGAGTGAACTCCTCCTCGTCGTCCTCGTCCTCCAGCGGGGGAAGCGGTTTCTTGGCGCCCGCTTTAGTCTTCGCCGGTGGCAACTCGTCCTCCAGGTCGTCCATGTCTTCTAGCGGCGCGGGCTTGGCCGGCCTCTTCCCCGGAGGCGCCGTCGGCTTCGTCTTGGGCAACTCCATCGTCTCATCATCTTCGATCACCGCCGGCTTTTTCGCCGCCGGCTTCACGGGCGCCGCCGCCTTCGCAGGCGCCGGCGCGAACACCGCCGCGCACGCCGGGCATTTCACCTTTTTCCCGGGTGTTAGGGGGTTCGACGACTTGAGTACCTTGCCGCATTCCGGACACGAAAACTGAACTGCCATGGTGCGAATCTCGTTTGTGCGATTATTTCTTGTCTTTGGGCCTGGGCATGGGTTCCAGGATTACCGTCACGGAAGTTTCCAGCGCTGGAATTCGGTCGGTGTTTGCCTCGAAGAACAAATCGTCGTTGTCGCCCGTGCTGGGGATGGGGAGATCCAGCATGGCCGTCTCGAAATTCGACAGGCAAATCACGTCGCCGTCATTGGCGGCATAAAACGGTTGCTTCTTCGCGTCGAACGGATCGGCCAGGAGCTTGCTGCCGGCGAACACCCAGTCGTGCTCCATATCCTTCTTCGTCTTGATGTGGCGAATCCACTGCTGGGCCGGCAGCGTCACCTTCTTGCCGTCCTTCTCGAACTGCACGGACACGCGGATCGGCGTGCCCCGCGCCTGCTCATACTTCGGCGCGAACTTCACCGGACTGCCCGCCTCCGCGCCGGCGAGCAACAATGCCGCGTGAATCTCCCGGGCATCCACATCCGCCGCCAAGATCGCTTCATGCTCCTTGGTCCGCTTCCGGGTCAAGAACTGCTCCAACTGACCCATGCGCAAGCAAACCTGCGCCTTCACCAGGATCCGCCGCTTGCCGCCCGTGATCTCCATCGTGATATTCTTGCCGAGATTGACGGTCTTCGTCGGCGGCCCGGCCTCTTCCTTTTTGGCCGGCTCATCCTTCTTGCCGACGACCGCTTCCTCATGCCCGCATCCCGCGGACAGAAATAGACAAACAAGGCCCGCCGCCCAGAAGCGCTTGCAGATCGGTTGATAACGCATGACATGATACTCACGAAGGGTCTGTCCCGTCTGGCGCGGTTTGTGAGGTATAGATTACCAGGTTTAGGCAAGCTTGGAAAGTTTTTTGGCTGGAATGATTTATGCCGATTCCGCGATGCCCAACCTATTCGGCATTCCCGGAAAAATCATGCGCTAAAAGTCCGCAGCCGAGAGCGAAGAACCCCAGCACTCACATCCCTTTGCCTTCCAGCAGCATTTCTTTCATGTAATCCCGCACTCCCTGGCTATCGATATGCATCGCCAATTCCACGTTGGGCGTCTTCCGTTCCCACGGCCTTCGATCGAATACCGTCATGCCCCGCGTCAACTCGCCCCTGAGTTCGATATCCACGCTCATCGGATGCGTCTCGATCGCCTTCGGCAGCGCCACCGCTACGACACCCAGCACGTCCTTCAAATGAAATCCTTCGATCCCGTAAAGGCTCGACGTGGCGGCGATCCCGAACGGCACGATTTGCCGCAAAAACGAGCATGCCTTCGAGCCATCCATGGGCAATCCCAAGAGATCCGTCGGCGAAAACAGCACCTGCCGCATCACGTCCAAGGGAATCAGCACGATCGGCGCCCCCGATCTCAGAACTTGACGGGCCGAGAGCGGATCGCATGCGAAGTGAAACTCACTCACCGGACCGGCATTCCCCGGTTCCTTCAGCGTTCCGCCCAGTAAGACAATGCGTTTGACCGCCGCGGGCAACTCCGGAAACAAATCCATCGCCCGCGCGAGCACCGTGCAAGGCCCCAAGCAAACCACCGTCACCTGCCGAGGATGCTGCTTGACGGTCTCCACCAACACTTTCTCGCCGGGCAAAAGATGGTGCAACGTACTGCACGGAAACGTCACCCCGCCCAGCCCATTGAAGCCGTGCAGGTTATGGCCGTCCATTTCATATTCGATCGCGGGAGCGGCGCCGACGCGAGGCCAACGCGGCGGATCGAACTGTTCGATCAAGATGTGAATGTTCGCGGTCGCCTGCTCCGCCGACACGTTTCCGGGCGTCGCCAATAACGCTTGCACCTCGATGCGGGAATCACGCAAGGCGAGGGCAATCGCAAAAGCTCCATCGATGCCGGGATCGGCGATGAGGACGACTTTTTCGCTCATGATTCGGCCTCCGTGGCGAGATGTGGTCCAGAGTTATGTTTGGGCGGCTCCCTTTACTCTGATTTTACGAGCCGCAACCCGCATTCGCTACTGAACCTCGACATTTCGCTCATGGCATGCTGGACCGCTTCGCCAAGCCGCTTGTTGCCAGACCCGAGACGCCACGTTGGGATACCGACGTTCGCCAGTTCCCGCTCAAGCCGCCGCCCTATGGCTTCTTGAGCGCCAGCACGAAGTAGATGCGCCCCAGGCCGCGTCCGAAGCACTCCATGAATCGATCCGCCAAGATCGCCAGACAGTAGAGTAAATTGGAGAAATGGAAGTAATGCTGCGTGGCGAAAAACTCCAGCGCCTCCACGCGCAGGCCCGCCGCGTTCGCCGCCGCTTGGATCTGCCCGGTCGTGTTGAGACGATAATGGGTCGGAAACGTGTCGTGATGCTCGCGGCGATAGAGCCGATAGACGATCTCCTGCACCACCTCGTGCGGCGCCAGATCGAACAACCGCCGCACCCATGTCAAATAATGCGCGCCGCTGATGGAATGCGCGATGGTCACGCCCCCCGGCTTCAAGACTCGCTTCACCTCCGCGAGAAACACGCGCGGCTGCGCGACATGCTCGATCACCCAATCCGACACGACCATATCAAATGAATTGTCTTCAAACGGGATCACGCCGTTCGGGGCGAGCAATCGAAACCACTCCGCGCGCTCCAGGGTCGGATGCCGTTGAAAATCCGTTCCCCAAACCGCCCGCGCCGCTGTACGATAAGGGGCAAGGGCCGTGTGATCTCCGCAACCCAAATCAAGTATCGCGCCCGTTTCCGGAAGCCGGTCCCGGATCGCGCGATGGAACGCATCCTGATGAAAGGGTTCCTTGGGAAAACAAAGCCTCGTCAATGAATCGCGCAACACGCCGGCCTCCGTTCCGGTTCACTGGGAACCGCTGAGAATAACGGCCCGCCCCATTGCAGGCAACGCATTCTGCCTCGCCCGGTAGCGGATGCCGCCTGACTTCCGCATCCGTCCGACAACTTCCGTAACGAGTGCCAGTCCGTGCCGTCCCTACGCATCAAAATCTGCGGCATCACCCGTCCCCAAGACGCGCAACTTGCCGCGTCCGCCGGCGCCGATTTCCTCGGCCTGAATTTCTACCCTCCGTCCCCCCGCTACATCTCCGCTGCCAACGCTCGCCAAATCCTCGCCGACCTTCCCGCCTCCGCGCGACCCGTCGCCTTATTCGTGCAACTTCGCTGGAAGGACGCCATTGCCGCCGCTCACGCTCTCAACATCCCCACGCTGCAAATGCATGGCGACCTGCGCGAAACTCCGCCGCCCGCCATTGCGTTCCTCCCCGCCTTCCCCGTCAAAGACGCAGCCTCTCTAACACGCATCCGTGAGCAACTCTCCGTCTGGCATGACGCGGGCATTTCCCCCCTGGCGATCTTGGTCGATGCCCACGTCCCCGGTCTTCACGGCGGCACCGGCACGACCGCCCCCTGGGATCTCCTCGCCGACTTCGACCCCGGGATTCCCCTCGTCCTCGCCGGCGGCCTCACCCCCGAAAACGTAGGCGAAGCTGTCCGCAAAGTCCGCCCCTGGGGCGTCGACGTGGCATCCGGCGTGGAATCGTCGCCCGGCGTCAAGGACGCGGAGAAGGTGAGAAGGTTTATCGAAAACGCGAAGGAAGCTCTCTCGTAGGACAGGCATCCTGCCTGTCCGACTACGCCTCGTGCTTTTCCCTGAACCTCCCATTGCCCCGATTTCCCATCCTCGACTATCATGGTTATGTTTTCCAAGATTGTTCGGTTCCACTGAACCCTCGACGGAATCCACGTAGGATCGTGGATTGTCGGGCATCCGCTGTCTACAATGATTCGGATCGGATAAAGCGTTTCCATTCAAGGAGTTAATGCATGACTGCAACCGCAAAGAAGTCTCAGGTCAAGGAAAGCCAGCCGAACTATTCCACCGGCGACTTCCTCGTCGCCGACCTTTCCCTGGCCGACTGGGGCCGCAAGGAAATCGCCATCGCCGAACATGAGATGCCCGGCCTGATGGCCATCCGCCGCAAGTACGCGCCCCAACAGCCTCTCAAAGGAGCGCGCATCGCGGGCAGTCTGCACATGACCATTCAGACGGCCGTCTTGATCGAAACGTTGCAAGCATTGGGCGCCGAAATTCGCTGGGCGAGTTGCAATATCTATTCGACCCAGGACCACGCGGCCGCCGCCATCGCCGCCAAGGGCACCCCCGTCTTCGCCAAGAAGGGTGAAACCCTCGAAGAATACTGGGAATACACGCATCGCATCCTCGAATGGAATGACGGCGGCGTCCCCAACCTCATCCTCGACGACGGCGGCGACGCAACGCTTTTGGTTCACCTGGGCTGCGATGCCGAGGACGATCCCAAGGTGCTCGATCGCGCCCCCGATAGCGAAGAGGAAACTATCCTCTATGCCGCCATCCGCAAACGCATCGCCAACAAGGACAACTACTACCACAAACTCGCCAAGAGCATCGTCGGCGTTTCCGAGGAAACGACCACCGGCGTCCACCGTCTCTACGAACGCGTCAAGAAGGGAACCCTCCGCTTCCCCGCCATCAACGTCAACGACTGCGTCACCAAGAGCAAATTCGACAATCTCTATGGCTGCCGCGAGAGCTTGATCGACGGCATCAAACGCGCCACCGACGTCATGATCAGCGGCAAAAAAGCCATCGTCTGCGGCTACGGCGACGTGGGCAAGGGCTGCGCTCAGGCGTTCAAAGGCAGCGGCGCGACCGTCTTCGTCACCGAAATCGACCCCATCTGCGCCCTCCAAGCGTGTATGGAAGGCTTCCAGGTCGTCACCATGGAAGACGCCTGCAAGTTTGGCGACATCTTCGTCACCACCACCGGCAACGTCGACGTCATCACCCGCCAACACATGGACGCGATGAAGCACAACGCCATCGTGTGCAACATCGGCCACTTCGACAGCGAAATCCAGGTCGCCGGTCTCTCCGATCTGGAATGGGAAGAGATCAAGCCCCAAGTCGACCACGTCATTTGGCCCAGCGGCAAGCGCATCATCATGCTCGCCAAGGGTCGTCTCGTGAACCTCGGTTGCGGCACCGGTCATCCCAGCTTCGTCATGAGCAACAGCTTCGCCAACCAGACGCTTGCCCAAATCAAGCTCTGGAAGGATCACGCGTCGCTGGAAAAGAACGTCTATCTGCTGCCCAAGGAATTGGACGAGGAAGTCGCCCGCTTGCACCTGGAGCAACTCGGCGCCAAGCTCACCGTCCTCAACAAGAAGCAGGCCGACTACATCAGCGTCAAACCCGAAGGCCCCTACAAGGCCGAATCGTACCGCTACTAATAAGCGGCGCTTGAATCCAAACTCGCCGCTTGCGGCTTAGCGCGACCAAATCGCGCTAAGCCGCAAGCGGCGTTATCCACTCTTACCGTCGAGCCCACCATGGCCACCGGAGCAATCAAATTCAGCCCGTCGGATCAGGGCCGGAGCATGTCCATCGCGGAATTCGAGACGTCTGACTTCGAAGAAGGTTTCCTCTACGAACTCGAACGGGGGAGATTAGTCGTGAGCGATGTGCCCAAGCCGCCGCATTTGCTACACGTTTGCTATCTCCGCAATGAACTGGCTTATTATCATCGCGATCATCCCGGCTTGATTCATGTCATCGCAAGCGGGGGCGAATGCCGACTCGTCATTTCCCAATTCGATTCGGTGCGCCACCCTGATTTGGCTATCTATTTTTCCGCCCCACCGGCGAACGAGGCAAATGTCTGGGAGGTGTGGGTTCCAGAGTTTACCGTCGAAGTGATTTCCCCTGGCTCGGAAATGCGCGACTATCATGAAAAGCGCAAAGAATATCTCGCCTTCGGCGTCCGCGAATATTGGATCGTCGACCAGCAAAAAGGTGAGGTTCTACAACTCCGCCGCATCGGGGGCCGTTGGCGCGAGTTCCTCCACAAGCCCGGCCAAACGATCACGAGCGCCGTCCTACCCGGCTTCGAATGCGATTGCGCCAAGGCGCTGGGACTCTAATTCCTTCAGACTGAGTTTGCCATGTCCATCTCTTCCCCCGTCATCGAATACCCCGATAGCGATGGTCGCCCCATGGCTGACAATACTCTCCAATTCCAATGGATCGTCACCATCAAGGAGAATCTGGAGGTTCTTTTTGCCGCCGATCCGAACGTCTTTGTCGCCGGCGACCTCCTCTGGTATCCGGTCGAGGGGCAGCCCAAGATTCGGCAAGCGCCCGACGCTCTAGTCGCCTTCGGCAGGCCTAAAGGATATCGTGGTTCGTATCGACAGTGGGTCGAACGCGATATCCCGCCCCAGGTGGTTTTCGAGATCCTCTCCCCTGGCAATCGGTCCAGCGAACTGAAACGTAAGTTCCAGTTTTACGAGCGCTACGGCGTCGAGGAGTATTACGTCTTCGACCCCGACAAGATTCGATTGTCCGGTTGGCGACGTGAGAAGGATCACCTGCACGAATTACCGGATTTGGAAGGCTACGAAAGCCCGCGCCTGGGAATCCGCTTTTCCCTGGCGAGCGACGATCTTGTGATATCTCGACCCGACGGCACGCCATTCTTGACGTTTGAGGAGTTGGCGGAGGAGCGAGACCGCGAATCCCGACGCGCCGATAGAGAGGCCCGGCGCGCCGACGGGGCGGAGCGACGAAGCGCCCATGCGGAGATGGAAAACGAGCGCCTCCGCGCCAGGTTGAAAGCCTTGGGCGAAGATATCGACTAACATTACGGTGGCTTCCTCACGCCGATTTGAACAGCAGAGCGAGAAAACATGTCCATCTCCTCCTCTTTCTCCGTCATCGAATACCCCGATAGCGATGGTCGCCCCATGGCTGACAATACTCTCCAATTCCAATGGATCGTCACCATCAAGGAAAACTTGGAGGTTCTCTTCGCCGCCGACCCCAATGTTTTCGTTGCCGGCGATCTTCTCTGGTATCCGGTCGAGGGGCAACCCAAAATTCGCCAAGCC
>Ga0163144_10013508_pt1 | contig 17040 bp, 18 predicted proteins | sample OliLak19BULKMAT1_FD_123175 | JGI IMG/M metagenome (GOLD analysis project Ga0163144, IMG submission 123175) | Freshwater microbial mat bacterial communities from Lake Vanda, McMurdo Dry Valleys, Antarctica - Oligotrophic Lake LV.19.BULKMAT1 | ecosystem: Environmental > Aquatic > Freshwater >... | reverse complement strand
TGTTGCAAGCTTCGAAGGACGGACAGGTACGCTGAAATAGTATAGGTCCGCCTTCGCCCGCCGGCACATAGGGACAGATGTGTTCTTCGGATGAGTTGGCTCGGTCTTCTAGACGATGCCGCAACTACTTCGTCCACGGGTCCTGAGGTTCGTCGCCCCCTGCTATTCAGTATTCTAGAGTTCATCTACAGATCAACTTTAAGACTGCCGCCGCCAACAGGACTGCCGCCGCCGGAGAAACTGACTCCTTTTCGTAAGCGAGGCTACGTGAATGACCAAATCTTTGGCGTTGAACGTGGGTGATCGTCCTCATCGTCGGAGGCGGTCTCGCCGGACTCAGCGCCGCGCGCCTTCCCCCCTCGGCCTGACACCGTCCCAGATGCGAGCACTAATCTCCGCCGTTCGGCTTGACCTGACCCCGACGTCAGCGGCTCGGTCGGTTCCGTCGGCAAGGAGTTCCGCGCGACCCCATCTTCCTCTCAGCCAAATGGGAAATAACGGCAGAGGATGGCAGAAGGCGGCAGAGGACGGCACAGAATGGAAGCTAATGGCAGATGGGTGCGAGGCAGGGAGACGGGCTTCTGGCTCTTCCGATTTCTTCCGTGCTCATGACACTCGGAATGTCACTCGTTTCGATCGTCTCAGCGGCCGTCTCCGCGAGCCAATTCGGCGGCGGCCTTCAGATGGTGCCGAATCGCGTCGGAGAAAGGCAGGCGTTGGCGCCGTTGGTACTGGCGGCAGTGCATTCGGAACCGCCCCATGTCGTGTGTGGATCAGGACCGGCGCATCTCGCCTTGGCTGTGATGGTCCGTCGCGTTCGGTAACCGCCTAGGTGCGTCCGACCGGAAGCTTCCTGACCCGATACCGCGTGTCCTCAACGAGAATCAGCGCACCTGACTGAAGATCGGGAAAGCGCTCAGCAAGAACCACCGAGAGGCACTGGTTCACGGAATCCGCGCGTTGATCACTCAGTCGAAAGAGGATCACGCTCGGCTTATCCAGGACGCCAAGGGCCAGAATGTCCCCGAAGTCCAGATCGAACGTGATGACGACGCTGTCCTCCGCGCGCGCACGTTCGACAATGACAACGTCCGGAGCTCGTTGGAGTCCGAGAGTCCGGACGTGAATCGCTTCGTGACCAAGTTGCTTCAGGAACTCGACGGTCTTTGGCGAGATTCCAGCATCCGCCAGAAACCGCATGCGTCAGGCTCGCAGTGTGTGCAGTTCGTCTTGAGCCAAGGCAGCGGCATACCAGAGGGCCTGGCGGACGTCCTCTTCCTGAAGGTCGGGTAGTTCCTCGACGATCTGCGCCGGGGTCATCCCATTCGCGACGAGGTTGACCACATGGGCGACGGAGATCCGAAGGCCGCGCACAGTGGCTCGGCCGGCCAAGATCTCCGGTGTCTGGGTGATGCGATCGAAGGTGCCTGCCATCGCTTTCCTCAGACCCAGTCTAACCCACGGGGCATGGTTGGGCTAGATGGAGACGCGGCAGCGTACGCCGTGCAAGGAACCGACACGTTCGGTCGCCCTGTCGATCTCGTTGAGGCGGCGGCGCTGCGGAATCCACTCAGTTCGACACACCGTTTCCCAGTCGGTTAACCCTCGGATGGGTCGAGGAGCGGCCCGTGCACTTCGTGTGGGCTGCGGCCGGCACGGACCGCGGCGTCATCATCACAGTTTATGAGCCCGACCCCGAAAGTGGAACAATACCTTCAGCCGGAGGGAAAAACATGACGTGCGTCATCTGCAAGCAAGGAAAAACTGCGCCCGGCACGACACGAATGACCGTCGAGCGCGGGGCAACCGTTCTCGTTTTCCGAGGCGTTCCAGACCAAGTCTGCGACAACTGCGGCGAGACTTACTGGGGCGCGGACGCGGTCGATCGCTTGCAGGAGATGCTGGCCGCCCCGGCGCAGAGCGGTGTGCAGGTCGAAGTTCGCGAATACATTGCGGCGTAATGAGGCCGCGTCTGGCTCAGCCGCAGTCTCGTTCCACATGTTCCCGTTCGCGAGTTAATCTGCCGATCCGGCCGCCGTCACGCGACCGAGATTGCCTTGGGGGCGTTTCAGGCGGGATCGCCAACTACTTGGATCGTGTCCTCCACTCGCGCGTCGAGAGTGAACCCTTCGAACGTCATCAACATCCGACCGACCTGTTCCCACGTAAATGGCTTGCCGTCAATGACGATGAGAGGCAGTGCGCCGTTGGTGTCAGAATCCCACTCGATGCGTCCGACCAGACGCTGGTCGGATGTGAGCTGCCAGCCGAACTCGGTACGCTCGACGTGGCGCCGCGCCATCTCGCGACGCATATCGGCGTACAAGTGTCGAAAGAGGTCCCATGCGTCGGTCTCGATCTCTCCCAGCACACGGAAGCAGTAACCGAGTTGCTGGTCGTTCGTGATCTCCAGCGCTTCCATCGCGTGGCCGGTCGCCACGAGCATTGACCGGATCTGGAAGGTGTGCGCAACTCCGTCCGCATCGGTGATCACGATTGGCTGGAGCGGCGTGTGGTCGAAGGCGACGCCCAGCCGATCCGCCATTTCGCGATTGAAACATGAGCGACAGCGGTCGCCCTCTCCGGCAACCGAGATCGAATCAAACGACTCCAGGGCCTTACTGCACGCGCCGCACTTGCTGTCCTGGCTCATGTCTACATCCTCATCGAAGGCGGCGCGACGTCATGTGCGAGCGCGTCGGCTTGGGCACCGCATTTGGCCAGTGGGAAGTTCTCGTCGAGCAGGACCTTCACGATGCTTTGCGGACGACAGGTGGGTGATGTGCCGAGACGTGTGCGGCGTACGCCAGGGCAGTCTGAATCTGACCGACACTCAGGCTGTACTCCGCAGCAACGGTTTCCGTCGACTCACCCGCTGCCAGTGCACCTATGACGGTAGCGACATCAATGCGCGTGCCGCTCAGGCAGGGCTTCCCAAAGCGCACATCCGGGTCCATCGAGATGCCGGGGAACACTTCCATGCCCCGACTCTAGCACTTTGCCCCAATCGTTGAGGAGCACCCGGCAATGCACATGTGGGCGCGAGATTGAGGTTCTCAGCCAGATACAACGTTGAACTTGGAGCCAGCGGCAGAGGACGGCAGAAGGCGGAAGGTCACGGCAGCTATCGGCAGAATGGCTGGGAGGCAGGGATTCGAATTCGGAGAGACGTGTTTTTCTAACTTGGTGATGGCGCGCGACTTCTGGTTATAAGCGCTTGAGTCACAGGCGGTTACGTCCCTCCGATTCGTTCACTGCCGTCCACCAGAGTTCTCGCGAATCGACCTGCGTTGTGGAGACATATTGGAGACGAAGGCTGAGCTGGGTCTCAGGACTACCAACAAACACTGATGTGTGCGGGCGGCGTTATTGGGACTCGGCAAAGCGGCGCGTCTTGAAGTCGACGGCGGCGTTTGTAAAGACGTATGGCGCGCTGCCCATCGTCCGCAGCGCCCGGATATAGCCGCGCTCAGCGAGATAGTCTGCAGCCGGGTTCAGCCGGCGGGGCGGCCACCCCAATCCTTGAGCGACACGCGGGATACTGGCGTGTGAACCGCCTGCGGCATCGTTGATCATCGCCGCCGCCAGCGTGGCAGCGTCTTCTACAGGATTCCAACCTCGAAGAACTTCGTCGGTCTCAACGAACAATTGCACCCTCGGCTGGAGAGTGCCAAAGCGGGCCGGGCCATCGCCCATCGTCCTGTGCAGTTTCACCCAGCCCCATTCATCTAATTCGCTCGCGGCGATGCCCAACTCTTCGGGAGTCATATCGAGCGCCGTCAAGAGCGCATCGCATCCAACCATGTCGTAACCCCACCCAGACTCGGAACCGCGGTTCAGTTCCGCCGCGAGCCGTTGAGCCAAAGGCGACATTCCGCTGTCAGGCAACGGTCTTTCGCTGGCCCAATTTGGGACTCGGCCGAGTGGGGGTTTCCGCGATACGTCATGGCAAACGGATATGATCTGCCGGAGCCCGTCGTCGTAGGATCTGAGCGACGCCCATACGAGCCCGCGAAGTGTAGCCGGGATGCTGTCCTGTTCGACATTCAGCAAGACAGGAATGAGCCGACACTTTCCTGAAATTCTCAGGACCATCGCGGCATCCAGCTCGATCTGAACCCACTCGGACTTTATGCTGGCCGGAGACAGCAACACAAGAAAGTGCGAAGCGCGGTCGATACCTTCATCAATCTTGCGCCGCAAGCTGTCGCCTGGCTTGAGTTCCCATTCGGCAAACCAGACATCAACGCCGGCCTGCCTGAGGTCGCTTGCTAGCTTACGAGATACTTCGGCGTCCACTGTCGAGTGGCTCAAGAAGGCTGCAGGCACTGGCAATCTCTGTCTCCTTCAGTTCGCTCTTGCAGGCCTCGGCCAAATCGATCCCGGTGTCGCCTTGAACGGATCATGCCAGCGAGAACTGCACCAGATCTAATTCTCTAAGTCATATCTTCGTTCGCGTCGCTTAAACGCATCGCTGCCGCCTTCAAGAATCTTACAGACCTGCTGCTTGATGCCAGCGTCCGGCGGTCGATTGTCTTCTAGGGCGCCAGTTACATAGGTAATGTAAGGCAAACCATTCTGACGACGTTCGCATTTTGCCACAATTACCTGCTCGGAGTCGGCATTCACCACCAAATTGGGATTGTGCGTGATCAGTATGATCTGTCGACGCGCCTTCGCCGCCCTGAAATACGCGGTGAGCAATTGGAAGATGGATTCATTGTCAAGATTTTCGTCCGGCTGATCGACGATCAACGGTCGAGAGTCTCTGACATCCATGCCCAGGTAAAGGATTAGTAGAACGATTCCTTTTGTTCCTGGAGACAGCTTCTCAAGGTCCGCGCCGTTGTACTTCAGGCCGTAACGCAGAGATACGTGGCCAACATCGTAAAGCCACACGAGCAACTGCTCACGTGTTGTCTCAACGCGGAGGTAGTCCTTGGCCGGGATCTTCTTGAACTCCGAGAGAAACGATTCAAGCGCCGGCCTAATCGTCGTGGGATCTCCGGATGTCCACGCGGGCACAAGAAACGTCCGCGCCGCATTTCCAATCCCGGCGAAGGTTCCGTACGGCAGGGTTCGACGTTGGTCGAACAGGGCGACGCCCTGTTGTAGCCAGGCCTCCACATCGGCGTCCCAGTGAATTGCAAATTCCAGTTCCTGCTCGGTTTTCGAAGCTGCTTCAGAGCCCAGGTGCTTCTTGACCGGGCCGTAGAGCTCTTGAAGGATTCCCTGTTCCGTCGTCAAGTTTTCGAAGAAACCGATATACGCTAGAACCCGCTCGTCATATGCGGCACTCATCCGAGCCTTCTCTGGTCCCTGAACTTGCTTGATCTCAGCGTCGATGCGACCCAGTTCAGCTTCTATCGCGGCAAGGCGTGTCTGGATGGCTTGAATTCGTTGTTGCCGCGCCTTATCTACAGACTCCTTTGCCATGAGCATTTTGATTTGAGCTTCCAGTGCACGCAACGTGCCTTCGGCTGGCTGGTTAGCATCTCCTTCTAACTGGACAATCGCGCTCTTAATCTCAACCACCCGCTTATCGAGCGGCGCGCTTATATCGCCAGCAAAGGTGGGTTTGAAGTGATTGTGTTCACCATGCGGCACACCCGCTTCGGTCAACAGGACACTGAGTTCCGCACTAAACCTTGTGGCGGTGAGCGCGAATTGCTGAATCTTCCCGCGGATGTCAGCGATGCGCTGCAGTCTCTGCTTCTCAGATGCGATTCTCTGCTGAACGGCAGCAAGGGCCGCGCGATACTTCTGCAGGTCGGCCTGAACCTTCGCTTCTTCTGCCGTGGCCGGCTTTGGCGTTTGCTTGATTAGGCCGGTCTTTTCTTCGTTTAGCGTTGCTATTCGTTTGAGCTTTTCAGGTACCTTACTGGCGTTCTCACGTAGCACGCATTCTTCGTGGATCAAGCTGCGAACTTCGGCCGACAATCGCTGCGCCTCAGAGCGAACGTTCTTGGTCCGTTCAGCGCGGAGGTCACGAAAAGTCGACGCGTTCATCGTTTCCGTCGGATCGATGTGCGTGAAGACAACGTCCTCAATTTCCCGCACAAGCTCTCCGCCGATATGGTCCTCAGAACACAGACGTTCGACAAACTTCTGCGATAGATATCGGACCTCCCCCTGGTCGCCCTGCACGTCACCGAGCCGAACTGTCGTCTTTCGTCCATCAAGCCAGTTCAACGTCACCTTAAGGTCGTCAACATTATTTCCAGCGCGGGTCAGAAAGCTGCCCAGTTCGTCAGTGCTCCAACTGCCGGCGGCGTAGGCTGCAATTTCTGCCAAGGCGGACTTGCCAGAACCTTTTTGGCCGATCACGGATACGAGTCCGGGGTTCAGGGGAATCTCTCGGTCATCAAACCAACCGCTTGTCTTGTCGAAGGTAACAGAACGAATTACTCGCGCCTCATCATGAAAGATCGGCGCCGTGGGCCCAATGTGAACGCGCTCGCCTGGCTCGTACAGGACTTGCTTCAGCCCTTCGAACGTCGGGTCGGCTTTTATCCAACAGAGGCGGTCGTTATCTGGCTTGAATAGCTTCGCGACGGCGTGCGCGTCAGAACCGTGAATGCAAGGCTTTGCGCCGCCGAGCTTCCGAACCGTATCCGCGTCTCTTGGATCACCGCGACCTAGCCAGAACTCGCGCTCTCCTGGCCGACCAGAAAACAGCATGTGGCAGAAACGAGTGATCTCCTCCCGAAGTGCCGCCCAGCCCCCCTGCTTTAAGAATCCTGACAGGCCATCGTCGCCGGCTGACACGACAACCAAACTATTGGCCTTCAGCCAGTGCTCGTCGTTGAACCAGTCTCGGAACGCAGTGAAGTCAATCTTGAATTGCTCAACGCCTTTTTCAAGTGCCTTGCGCTGATCGATGATTTCGGTATCAAAGGCCCTGCCGAGGTCGGCGAGTTGCGCTAGAGTGCAGGAATAGGCGCGTCTGTTATAGGTCCATGACAAACGCGCGAGGGCTTCAGCGATTAGCTTCTCATGTCCCGGATCATCCGGCGATACCAGTAGATGAATGTTTACCGGAGTGTCCTTGTCAGTGGGAGGGGAAAAGCGAAATTCGATGTTCGGCAGGAGGAGATCGACGTCAATCAATCGACCATTCTTGTCCTTCTCATGCTTGAGTCTTGAATAGCCCTCAATCGTCAGATAATCGGTTACGCCGATTATGCGAACGTCACTTTGCGCTTCGATTGCCTCGAGATAGTCATCCCAGTTTCCGAATTGATTATTTAGGGTTGTCGCAGGGGTGTGAACATGAAGGTCCCACCGTCGCCACTCTGAACCATTGGGAAACATTGAAGGCACCTCAACTCATGGCCGCCGATTCTACTAGCGAGCGAATATGGCATATCCACGGCTGAGCTGCCAGGGAACACTTCCGCGCGCCACGAGAATCCAGCGACGCGCATGCCGGTTACCAGCAGGCTTCCATCTGAGAGCGTGGGTGAGCAGTCCACATTGGTCGTGGCAGACGGACGAAGGGATGCGCCCGAGTTCGTAGGTCGCGACGACGGTGAAGGAATTGCCCAGACCTGAGGGCTTGACAGGACGGCAAGCGCTGCCTACCTTGGTGGCATGACCGTGAAGCTTGATCTCAATCCTGAAGTCCAAGCCGGGCTTGTGGCCCAGGCGGAGGCACGCGGTCTGTCTCTGGAAGCGTATCTGCAGCAGGTTCTGAAGGAGCGCAGTGCGACTCCCATGCCCCTGAAAGCCGCCACGGAGAATGCCGCGAAGGCGCGTGCATTCCGTGCATTTGCGAAGGGCCATCGTCCGGTTGGTTCCCTCACCGATGAATCGCTGCGCCGCGAGCACCTGATTCGTGACGCTCAATGAGCGTATTCGTCGATACGAACGTTCTATTACGCGCCGCCGACCCCGGCGATCCGAAGCACGAAGCCGCCACCAGCACAATTAGCGAGTTGCTCGAAACGGGCGAGACACTCTGCATCACCCCGCAGATTGCTGCTGAGTTCTGGAACGTTGCCACCCGCCCCGTCGCCAACAATGGGCTCGGCATGTCCATCGAGGAATTGCGCGAAGAACTCTCTCGTGTAGAGGGTTTCTTTTCGGTACTGCCGGAGTCTGCTGAGGTCTACTCAGAGTGGAAGCGGCTCGTCGCGGAGCACAAGGTGCAGGGCGTCAAGGTACACGACGCGCGGATTGTAGCGGCAATGAACGTCCACGGGATCAAACAGATTGTGACCTTCAACGCCGATGATTTCCGTCGGTACAGCATCGCAGTGACGTCACCGCGTTAATAGCTCTCGGTTGCATCAGACTCTCTCCCGACCTACGCTCGTTCGCCCGCTAACCCAATTGACTGTCCGCCGTGCGCCTTTGGCGAGTTGGTGGCACGAGACGATTCGCGCTACGGCTCTAGTCGTTTTTCTAGGCACCTGAGCGGTGTCACCGCGAAATCCAAGCGGCCACGGGATAGTGGTCGCTCACCTCAAAGCACGCGGACGTCAGCACCTCGCAGATGATTCCGGGTTGCCACGAAGCCGGCACAAAGATCCCATCGCAGTGATATGGAGTCGACTTCCCTGGCGCCTTGTCGCCTGACCACCGGAGCGTTTGCGCCAATGAGCGTCCGGGGTGAGCGGCTTCCCAGCACGATACGAGCCCAAGATCTCCAAAATGGGTCAGCGCCTCTTGCTCCGCCGCGGTCGTCTCGAGCTGCTCGCCCGCCTTGCGGTGTCCGAGCGAGATAAAGTTGAAATCGCCTCCGATAATCAAGTCAGCCTCGAGAGATAACTGCGCCTTAATAGCAGCAAGAATGCTCACAACTTCCTCGACATACGAACGGCGAGGTCGAGCTTCGTTGCTTGTTGGCGCGTGAACGCTGAAAGCGAACAGGGGGCGTCCGTGATTCTGCCCTTCATCAAGCCACTCACCTCCGACAACCCAACCCTCGTAACCTGCGATGGGGATGGACCGAATAGCTCCCTTCGACACGAGAACCGCGCTTCCGCGGTCGTGATGTGGCACATTCGCCCAAGCCCCCTGTGAGGGAGAGCCCGGCGGCCGCCTAGACTCCTGCAGAAGGACGATATCCGCACCCAGAGCGGCCTGAAGGCGTGGCCATATTGCCGAGCCGCTGTCGTGTTTCAGATTCCAGGTGACGCTACGCACAGTGAGACCTCCTCCGACTGTCTACTCGACGTCGCATGAGCCGCAGCGGCTGATGATTGCCACCCGAAATCGGCTGAAAATACTGGCTAGGCTGTGACGTCCAAGCCCGCCAGGTGCAACGCGTGGCGCACCATTTGAAGTTCTGCGGCATCCCCTCGAAGGGACTGCCAACTGCGCCGGCCAACGTTGGCAGGGCGGAGGCAAGGATGAGTCAGAGCCACCAGAGCGCAGCCGTGATCGGCTTGCGCAAACGATGCCGCCGCGATTGTCGACAGGCCGGCTTCATCTAGGCCCCGAAAACCAGAGCACTCTCCCCAGCCAGACAACTCAGGCGAGAGGGGCGCAAGGAAGGGCGGTACGAATGCGCCGAGAGCCAGGATAAGGCGAGGACGTTGGACTTGGAGTTGGCGAATGAAGAACTCTTGGCAACGTTGAACAAACGCGGGATCGCGAGAGCCAGGAAAGCGCCCGGTGGTGGCCTCGCCGTCTCGCAACCCCATGTAGACGTTCGTAAAGAAGCACGTCTCTGGAGAAATCGGCACGGCCCGCAGCAGAGTCAGAAGGTGCCGCCAAGTTGGGGAGCGGAGATTCTCGGCAATGTTTCGCTTGGACTCTTCATAGCCGGCAAGTGAGTGGAAGTCGTGACCGAGAATCATGACGCCGCCGATCGGCAGAGGAGGCACATCTGGCGCAGTCTCACACCAAAGGCCAGTGCCGCCTGGAAAGAAGCTGGTGCCAGCAATCTGCTCGGGAACCGGGCATACTCCTGGCGGATATGGCTCGACGGCGCGGACCTGACTCCAGAGCCGCCTTGACGAATGATCGTTTGGAAACAGCTTCACTTCTCAACGTTCTCTCTCAGCAGCAGGGTGCAGGGCATGGTTACCCTCGACGACATCGTGAAGAACAACTGTAGAGAATCAACAAATGCTTTCTCTGATGCCAGCTCAGCGTGGCGTCAAGACGTCCAACAGATCAGAGCACGCTACTGCTGCACGAAGTAGACGGTCACTCGGAACTTCACGAACGTGAGCGATTTCATTGCGAACCGGAGCGATCTGTGACACGGCACCGATGATGCGTGTTTTCGGGTCGTCACCAGCGAGCCGAGAACGGACGTCTTGCTGAACGGCGTCGGCGAACAACAGCGACGGAAGCTGCCCTAGATAAAGGTAATCAACAATGCTTAGTGGCTCCGTTCCGGCGGGACGACGGGCCAGGCTTCGCGCAAGTTGGACTCGTTCCTTCTCCGGTATGGCCGCCTCGATTCTCGCCGCCGCGCCATCGCCGAAGCGGGCCGAGTATACGTCGCGCACAATGCTTCGCAGTGCGCGCTCGGCTTGTCCGATCTTTTCCCACACTGCCTCTGCCCCTGGCAAGAACCACGGTGGTGTCAATGGAGCTGCTGCTGCCTCTCCTCCAAGTTGGCGAAAGGCCACGCGAATGATCTCCGCCATGCGTCGTCGCCGCTCTGGCAGAAACTCGTCATACTCCATGGATTCCCAACCCAAAGGGAGTGCGTGCTCGGCGCACGAGCGACCCCATCGATCGTCGTCGATGTTCAATGTCTCCCTCAGGCGAGGCACATAATCGGCTGGTCTCCTTGCGCCTATCGTGCTGTTCTCGTACCATCCGACGTCAGCGAGGTTCGCTACTTGGTTGATTCGGCGCCGATCGCGCACGCCCTGAGCGTGTAGCCAGGCGACAGGGAATAGATGATGCACCTCGTTGGCCGCGCGTCGGCCTTGAGCCGGCGGAGTGAACAGGTTCCGAAGGTACTGATCGGAGAATAACGCCCGACTGCCGAGAACGACCTGCGCGGCCCTGAAGGCCAGTGCCGCAGGAGAACGACCTTTCTGAGTTTCCAAATTTGAAACGAGGGTCTGGGTCCAGTAATCGCTTGTGAGTGTCTCGTTCAACGCGGTATCGACGGCGATCGCAAAGCCATCGATATCCTCAGATTCCAACCGCGCAACTCGGGCCAGATCCTGCTCGAACATCGTCTCGGAAGACGAGGAGTAACGTGCGGTAAGAAGCGTGCCGAACACCCAGCGTCCTATTAAGGCATCGAGCGTAGGCTTTGGAACCCCAGTCTTCCGCCCTCTTATGTAGAAGGCGTAAGCGTTAACGATAGCGTTCTTGGAGGCAATCAGTGCAGGGCTAACGAAGCCCGCATGCTGAACCCGCAAGAGGTAGTCCCGCCACGGAGTGGGCTCAATACATTCGTCGGCAGCTTGATCGAGCTGCTCCAAACGTTGAACGCGACCGGCTGTGTCAGGGTCGCCAGTCGTTGGATCCACACCACGAAGAAAGCGATAGACCGCCGACATCCGTGCGCGGCCGAACGCCACCGCGCAAACCGCCCGGAGAAGCTGCTGAGTGTCGATGCTCACTACCGCGCCGTCCGACATTGCGCGAGCACGTTCCTCGATACGGTCACGCAATGCACCGTGATAGACCGAAAGAAGCGTGAGGACAAAGTCGGCCTGTCCCAGCCGCGTCCCTTGATTGTTGATTCGGACGAAGATCTCAGCCACGTCTTGCTCGGTGGCCTCCTCGCCTTGGCTGGAAGCCGCCTTTCTTATGTCGACAGTCGGGAAACGATAGTCAGCAATCAAGTGTGCGCGATCGAGATTGTGGTCGACAGCGTCTCCGTATTGCTCGTCAACGACCCTGCCCTTGTCGCGCAGCGCGTTGATCAAATCGCGCCGAAGTTGCGGCTTGGAACGCGAGCCATTCCAGAGTTCTGAGATGTTTGGCAAGAACTCGGGGTCGTTACGAATGGCGGCGTCGGCAACCTCGAACCGGCCATCTCTTGGCCGAAACGCTATTGAGATTTTTCTGGGCACACCGTCTTTCCCGATGACGTCAACGCCTTGCATCACGGCGTAGAGGGATGTCAACCGTTGCTGACCATCAATGACGAGAGTGGTCGCCCGCAATCCGGGACGGGCCGCTCCCAGCGCGCGCGCCTCGCGGTCTGTTGAGGTGTGCCATAGGACGAGCGTTCCAACAGGAAAGCCGACGAACAGCGAATCAAGAAGGTCACGAACTTTCGTGTCCTCCCATACGAAGGGTCGCTGCAAGTCCGGGAGGGCCATTTCCTCTCGCTCAATGGCGGAAACTAGTGTCGCGATCGAGCGCTGCCCGTGCTCGAAGATCGGAGCTCGGCCGCGAGCCTTCGGCTCTCTTGAGACCCCGACATTGTCGTCGTCGCTGTCTTCTTCTTCCGCAGCGTCTTGGGGTTCGGTCTTGGCGTCCGGCTGCGGCAGTTCCGCGCCAGCGACGCTCGCCAGATACGCCACCGCTTCGGGGACGTGCTCGTCCAAGCTGACCTGTTTGCGGACTCGCGCCATTGCCAAATCCACAAAACTGTTTAGTCCATCAAGAAGCAGCTCCTTCGCCTTGGAGGCGTGCTCCACAGGGAAGGTGACGACGATGCCGCTGGGTATCAACCTGAATTCTTCGTCTCGCTCTGCGTCTGCGCCAATGGCCAAGCGGACTTCACCGCTGATTGGTCCAACAACGCTGACTCGCATCTGGCCCCGCGAGACTTTACACGCAAGGAGCCGACCTGTGACGAGCCGCAAACCGTGCACAGTTTCCTCGAGGCACCAGGCGTCACTCCGCTCCTCGTCCGCGTTGGCAACTGCTGCTGCAAGAAACAACAGTGCATCCCGCCGAACCGTGGCGTCAGGGAGACTCGTTTCCATCTTTCGCCGAATCCGTTCGAGCACCGTCGGCCTTAGGATCCACGTTCCGTCCGGATTGAACTCAGCGGGTTCCTCCGAAGGGTCACCTTTCGGTCGAGCTTTTCTAAATTCCACGATTTCCTGGAACCGGCTCTCCAGAAATGCGATGTCGATCGAATCAGGAGGAGCGGCAAGAAGCTCCGTGCCGCGGCCGGTGATCTGAAAGAAGCCTCGGCCGGGCGACTCAAGGAGCCCAGCCTTCTTCAAATAGGTAGAGGCCCACCCTACTCGATTATTAAAGCGAGGCTGACCGTTAGTCAGTAACTGGCCTCGGTCGTCGTCTGATAGCTGGAATTGACGCGCAAGGAGGTCAACCGCTTCAGCAGCGGAGTGCTGTTGACCGTCGCCAGCAAGCTTCAACAGAGGAAGCATGAGCGTTTGGAAGTCGGGTACGGGCATGGGTAAAGAGCCTTCTGGCTACTGGCAGTAAATGGCGCGTCCTGTTTTGGGTTGCCAATGTTTACCACAAATCCACCCTCAACGACCCCTCTCGGCCCGAATGCGAATTGCTGCTTCGCTCTTTGCTTCGCATAATCGACTCGGCGATTCGTAGACACCAGGAGGGGCTGTCCGTTGTTGGACAAAGATCCGCGCGATCACGACGCTCCCGACCGAGACGCGCGCGAGCGCGCGAACGATCGCGATTACGTCGATTCGCGCGACGTCTTCTCGCGTGATCTCGATCTCCCGAGCGGACCCGAGCGCGAGCTCGTCCGCGAGCGCGATCGCGACTATCGCCTGAACGGCTCCGACGTGCGCACGTTGGCGACCGTGGGAGCGTTCCGCGTGGTATCAGAGCGCGACCTGCCCGGCCCGCGCGATGCGGTCGGCGTTCGTGATCGCGACCTCCGACACCTTGAAGGCCAGGGCCTCATCCAGCGCGTGCCCCTGGACGGACGTGAGCGGGCCGTAGCCCTCACTGACCGGGGCCGCAGTCTTCTCGAAGACCATCGGGAGCGCAATACCGAACGTCCTCAACAGTTCTATTCCGGCGCCGACCGGCCCCGCGAGCGCACGCATGACACGGAGATCTATCGGGCATACCTGAAAGCCGCAGAGCGCCTGCATGAGCAGGGGAGCCGAGTCCTACGGGTGGCGCTGGACCGCGAGCTGAAACGCGATTACCAGCGTTTCCTGCAGGAACGTAACCGGGGTGATCGCGACAGCGACGGCCGGCCAGATCGCACGGTGGAAGAGATTCAGGAATGGGCACGTCAGCACGACTTGCCCTACTTCGACGATCACATTCACTTCCCTGACTTGCGCATCGAGTACGAAGACGCGAACGGTGATGTGCGGTGGCAAGACATCGAGGTCACGACCGAGCACTACCGAGGCGCTCATGGGGCGGCGGCGTCCCGATCAGGGTTTTCGATCCACAGCAGCGGCAAGAAGGGGCGCGGCTCTGCGTTCGACGCCCGTGCGGCAGAGGAGTTTCTGTGACGGAACTGCCGTCTCCACCTGAAAACTGGAACATCGATCGTCTGACTACAGAGCGTACGGAAGCCGTCAGTGCCTTCGGCTTCACGGAGCGTCAGGCGCGGTTCCTGGTCGAGGTCTTGATCCACAGCGGCGTCTTCGTCGAGCGCCAGTACTGCACCTTCGCTGGCATTACCCATGGGCAGAAGACGCACGACTTCCTGACGCGCCTGGTCGAGCGTGGCTATGCCCGCCCGACCATGGTTGGCGCGCTCCATCGCGGGCGCATGTTCCACGTGCATTACAAGCCGCTCTACGCCGCCATTGGCCAGGCCGACAATCGCCATCGGAAGGCGATGCCGTTGGGAAAGATGGTCGAGCGGTTGATGGTGTTGGATGCCGTCCTGGCGGACCGGACGGTCACCTGGTTGGGCACCGAGTTCGATAAGCGGAGCTACTTCAGGCGCCGGCTCGATGGACGCCTCGAACCCCACGAGTTCCCGCGCTTGACGTTCGGCGGCGGTGAGAGAACGCGGCACCGATACTTCCCCGACAAGCTGCCTATCGGCATTCAGGCAGACCAGACCGACCACATGCTTATGTATCTGGTCACGAGCCCTGTACCGATGGACTTCCGACTCTTCCTGATCCGTCACTGCGAACTGCTTCGGGCGCTGCCCGGCTGGACGATCCGGGTGCTGGTGCCGGAGCCATTCGCGAAGGCAATTCGAGTGTTCGGACATGCCGCGCGAGAGACACTCGCCACGCCCATCACGCCCTCCACGGCTGAGGGTCTTCGGCAGTATTTCCACGAACGGAAACAGGCGCTGGAAACGCGATCAGAACCGTCAGACCGTGGCTTCAGATCCGCAGCTCAGGCCTATCGCACCCCACGCTTCCAGGCGCTGTTCCGCAGATGGCAGCAGGAGGGCGATCCCGCCATCTGGGCGGCGCAATCGACCTCCTTGAAAGACGCCCTGGAGCGGCACACCGGACGCGTCGAATTCATCCGCTTGTCGCGGCAGTACCTGCATCTTTCATCTCTGATCGGCGTTGCCTAGTTGTTCAATGGACGGGGACAACCTCGGGGACGACCTGACTCTGCGAGGTTGTCCTCAGCCGTAACCGTCGATTCCGGCGAATGCTGCAGTCATCCTGACCTCGTACCGATGTGCACACTGGCGCTAACTCCTGCCACAGCGCAGGAATACATCGGCGGCTGTGGCCTGAGCGGGCGGCGTCTTTTGCCGCTCGCGATGAGGGTAGGTGATCCAGACACCGCACGAACCATGGCGTGAGCGACCCCGCCGAGGTCGCTCGTTTGCGTCCTCGCGCGAATTGGAGGGTCGCTCACGCCATGGCTTGTCTGTGTCTGCTTGTGGCCAGCCGGCATACCGTTGTCGCCGGGAAGAATCGGGCCAGCCAGCACAGCGCGTGTAAGGTCCGGCCGTGAACCTGCGTTCAGCTATCAGACGACGCTGACACTACCGCACACCACCGCGACGGCGCGTCCGTCGCCGTCGTCCCTCTCCCCGGCCGGCGTTGTGCCAGCCCCGCTCGCGCGATAGCCGCCCGAGCCATTCCGCACCACGCGCCCCAGCGGCACATCAGGATCGAGCGGGGTGACCCGGACCATCACGCAGTCGATGGTGGGCTCGCTCTCGTTCCTGTCAAGGCGCCTTCGGCCCACGCCGGAGGCGTGGCTTCGGCCTTGACGGGAGCCTCGATCGAGCCGAAGACCGGCAACTACGTGATGGTCCGGGATAGGTCCGTGCCCTCACAACCAAGGTCGGTCACATTAGGACGAACCGAGGACATCATGAAGGCATGGTTGACTGTCGCCGAGAGCGCGACCTATTCCGGCGTGAGCCGCGACACCATCTACACCGCCTGCGAACGGCGCGAACTGCGCCATGCGCGCATTGGCGGACGCCGATCCATTCGGATCAAACCCGAATGGATCGATGCCTGGCTCGAACGGCATGCCCGTGGAGCTGCTGCCTCTACGTTACCGAATCCAACTTCGGCCGTCCGTTAGGAGGCGCGTATGCCGACTCTTGCGGAACCGACAAAGCAGTCATTGTTACCCTCTTTGCTCACCGTCGATGAAGCTGCAGCGTTGCTGCGCACGTCACGGCGGGCCATCTACGCGATGGTCGAACGCCGCCAGATTCCGGGCGTGATTCGCCTGCGAAGACGGCTTCTGTTCCGCGCCGACCAACTGGTATTCTGGCTAGACCAGAAGTGCGCGTCATTGCCGAAGGAGTAATGGCAATGAGCGTGAAAGTGAGACCGTATCGAAACGGCGGTTGGGAGGTGGACGTCCAGTTCCGCCTCCCGGATGGGAGTCGCTACCGGCAACGGTGCCGAGCTCCCGTCGACACGAAGTCCGGCGCCATGCGCTGGGGTCAGGATCGCGAGCGGCACCTGCTGCAACACGGTCCCAAGCAGAAAAAGAAGGAGGTGCCGACGTTAAAAGAGTTCGCGCCGAAGTTCCTGGAAAGTTACGCCAGAGCGGACAGGCATAAACCGAGCGGTATCGCGTCGAAAGAGTCGATCCTTCGGATTCACCTGATCCCGTTCTTTGGCCCGCAGAAACTCGACGCGATCACGAACGCCAGGGTGCAGGAGTTGAAACTGCACTTGCAGGACAAGTCACCGAAGACCGTGAACAACCTGCTGGCCACGTTGAGCGTGCTGTTGAAGACCGCAGTGGAAT
>Ga0163144_10013504_pt1 | contig 17046 bp, 17 predicted proteins | sample OliLak19BULKMAT1_FD_123175 | JGI IMG/M metagenome (GOLD analysis project Ga0163144, IMG submission 123175) | Freshwater microbial mat bacterial communities from Lake Vanda, McMurdo Dry Valleys, Antarctica - Oligotrophic Lake LV.19.BULKMAT1 | ecosystem: Environmental > Aquatic > Freshwater >... | reverse complement strand
TATATTGCAAATATAAACTGGCAAGTAATAGAGGAAAATTATTTGAAAGCATCATAATAACACCACCTCTAGATGCCGAGTACTCGAGGTATAAGAGGATTATATTGCAAATATAAACTGGCAGGTAATAGAGGAAAACTACAAAGGGGCGCTTAAAAAAACAGACCTGCTTTCTTACTTCAAAAGCGCGCTAAAACTGGCGCGCTTTTGGTATGCGAAAAATATAATCCAACACAAATAAAGAAACACAGGTACTAAAAATGAAACCGCTCCTATTGAAATAGCGCTCAGAGGGAGACTTGCAAAAAATGAAGACAGGGAAACGACATAAGTGAGAAGTGCGTAAGAAATAACTCCTGGAATCAGGGCTATGCCAGAAGAAAAGACACCAATAAGCCCTGTAAAAAAACCAACAAACATAATACTTGGAATAAATGGCAAGACTAATAGATTGACGATAAACCCAGATATTGAGACCGTGCCACTGGCATAAACTAAAAGTGGAAGGACGAAAATCTGCGTGGCCAAAGTTGCAGAAGCAATATCACGCAAGCCAAATCTTTCGGTAATAAATCCAAGCCTTTTCTCAAGCAATGGCGCTATCCATATAATGGCAATCGTTGCCAGAAAAGAAAGCTGAAAACCGAGATCGAAACTCAAAACATATGGATTCCAGGCAATCATTACAAACCCTGCTATAAGAAGAGAACGGGATATTGCATATGTTCTGTGTGTGAATCGTGCTATGAGGACCAAAATCGCCATTACAGAGGCGCGAACAACTGACGGCCCTCCACCAACCATAATGGCAAAAAGAACGATACCTAGGGTGCCGATAACCAAAGCTTTTCTTCTGGACAAAAAAGACATTAATCTCATCACAGCTTCAGCGACAATCGTAATGTTATATCCAGATAGAACAATAATATGGATTATGCCGACAATCCTAAATGCATCAAGTAGTTCCTTGTCTAGTGACTCTTCGCTCCCCAAAAGAATGCCTGAAAGAAGCGCTGACTCTGGGTCAGGAATAGCTCTCTCAATTGCAGAAATAAAAGAGCGCTTAATAGAGAACAAATTTTTCCTTATACTAAAACCCCCTTCCCCTATCTTTTCTGCATTGGCAAAAGAAGCTACAAAAGATATTCCTTCTTTTCTAAGATATCTCTCATAATCAAACATTCTGCCACCAATAGTTTCAAATGGCTCTGGCCTACTTAATGTTCCTCGAACGACGAGCTTATCTCCGTATGAAAAATTGGGGAACAAATCGGCCCTCACCAATACGGTTTCTCCAGAATTAGTTTTGACTATATATTCCCTATAAGACGCCCTTTCTCTGGGCTCTTTTGAAACAACCCCGACAAAAGAAAACTTTTCTCCAATAGCTTTTATAAAAATTGGACTCGGTGGTACATCAGAAACTACGAAACGCACAACTCCAAGTCCGGCGAGGATGCAGAAAAAAGACAATAACAAAAGCCATGAGCGAAAATTTTTATCATTAATGACCCTCCATCCATATAAAGCAATAATTAGCCCTATAAAAACAAAAAATACCGCCCCAGATATGGAAACGATATTAAATGAAGCAAGGAAAATACCCAAAGAAAATCCAATGATGGTGAAAAACAACCAAAATCTTTTTAGTGGGCTTTCTTCCATAGATTTATAAGATCCTTTTCATCTTCAAGAGAAAAAGATTTTTTAAACTTAGCCCCCGAAACACCTTTCACTCTTTTTTCACACTCTGCCCATGTCTTGTGAGTTTTTATTACTCTGCTGACCATACTAACGTAGGAATATGCCTTTGATGAGCTTTTATGTTTTAGTCGATCAGTAGGTCGCGCCGTGAGGCGTAACTGGCTTTTATCCTTTGGAGAAGGCGCTGGGATTTTTAGACTGACTGAATAGTTATCAATTGGCCCGATATAAAGCTTGGGCTTTTTATTGTCGGCAAAAATAGTGGCTATCTCATCACACCTTTCATTTGCAGGAACTCCCGAGTGCCCCTTTATTAATCGCCATTCGACATTCACTTTCGGCAAAACCTTGCCAAGCTTCTCCCACAAATCTTTGTTGAGCACATCTTTTTTATCTTTTGTTTTCCAGCCATTTTTTTGCCAATTATGAATCCATTCTTTAGCACCTTTAAGGACATAGGAGGAATCGGTGTGAATCACAGTTTTGAGTTTTGAGTTTTGAGTTTTGAGTTTGGATACAAAAGACAAAGATTCAATCACAGCGGAAAGTTCCATTCTATTGTTGGTGGTTTTTGATTCTCTACCACCTAATTCTTGAATGTTGTTTTCCAATTTTCCCTTAACTGTCTTTTGAAAATTAACAATCGCCCCCCATCCACCCGGTCCCGGATTGCCCCTTGAAGCTCCGTCAGTAAATATAGTTATATTTTGCATTAAAAGATTTTAACATACACAAAACCGCCCGAGGCACAAAGCCACGGGCGGGCAAAAAGGTTCAAGTTCCCAAAGACCGGAGTCTAGAGAAACTTATTTTTGAGGACCAACTAGGAAAGTTATGTGCTAGTGGTCCCATATTAACTACTACCCCCCTCCAACAAACAAACCTATAGGTTTGTTTGTTGGAGGCCTTGTATTAACTATCCCCTCTATTTTTGCTACCATCCCCCATACACGCATTTCTCACGACCGTGAGAAATGCGTGTATGGGGGTGTTTAAAATTTGAATCATAGATACACAAAACCGCCCGAGGCACGAAGCCCCGGGCGGGGTACAACCTACTACACAAACATACTACCCTGAGAGGCAAGAGCCTTGAATTCTCCTGGCAATACCTCAAAGGAGTCGCGGAGATTCTTCATACCTCTGTCTCGTATCTCCCGGATTCTCTCCCTAGTAATGCCTAATTTCCTGCCGATCTCCTCCAGGGTCATCGGCCGAGCTTCAAAGCCGAAATACAACTCCACGACATTGCGATCCATTGGCGAGATTCTGCCAAGCCACTCTTCCAGAATCGGACCATGAATCTTATCGTCCCAAACTGGAACAAGGTTGGTCGCCCATTCTTGCCGAGAGCTGAGGAGGGCGATGGCATCAATGAGATCTCTCTCTGATCTGGGAATGTCCTCAACTGGAATATCCGCCAGAGAATCGAGATACTCACCCCACAGAGATCCGTGGTAAACACCAGCATCGGGGAGACGGTAACCAAGAATACCTGCCATGAGGGCTTCGACTGGACTTCTTGGCGTGTACCTCCAGACCATACGCCAAGAAAGCCTTTCCATCCCCTCACAAGCCAAGAGTATCCTCTCCTCCCTCAAGACAGAGCAAATCGCCATCTCAAGAAAACAGAGAAACTCATCCCTAAGTCTCGACGGAATCAGCCTAATTTCCGACAACTTCTTGATAAGATTCTGGTATGTCCTACCGTTTCCTGAATACTTCGGTCGATCTGGAAAAGCTCTGGCTCCACCAAGTTCGCGAGCCACCACACTGTTAACGGTAGCTTCACTGACCCCTAGAAACTCGGCAATGGTTAGCCTTTTGACTCCCAAGGAAAACAGGGCCTCGAGAACAAGTTTATGTTTCCCAGTTATAAGCCTCTTAACCACGAGAACACTCCTTGTGTTAAATGAACTACAATATGAATCTGCTATCTATAAAGCACGTGAGAATGGATATGTCAATCTTTAAGCTCCTAGGTTCAACAAGTAAGTGCACCACTAGCACATAACTCTCCTATAGGAAAGTTATGTGCTAGTTGACCTATGTTAACTCTCTACCATACATATATACCACCCATACACACATTCCTCGCGGTCGTGAGAAATGTGTGTATGGGTATTTTAACGCACGCTCCAGCCAGAGCTAGAGCTAGGGGGTTATATCAAAAATAATCTCACCCGCACTCGCGCGTGGGATTCACTATTTCTTTTTATTTAAACAATGTCAACAATCCTCAAACGAAGCTCTGGAAAAGACCTGAACATTGATTTTTCTAAAGTTGCCACCACGTTTACAAACTTGCCACTTTCTGGAACGACTCTGTATTTTTCTGCATTTGTAAAAAAAGATATTGCTTTCATTGGTTTGCCCCTCCTCTCAAAAGAAACCTCCAAATGATTCTTATCTTTACCAAACTGTTTTGCCTCTAAAACTTTCGCACCTGACACTAGAAATATAGGTTTTGGATTGCCAACACCAAATGGAGCTAGGCGCTCAATATGCCGATACATATCCCAATCTATTTCATCCATAGATATTTCACCATCTATAAAAACTGATTCGTCGCCGTCTGTCTTTGGTAAGGTTTCAAAAACTTTATTCAAAGATTCTTCAAGTGTATGTATCTGCTCGTGAGAAACCTCAAAACCTCCAGCCATCTTATGTCCACCAAATTGAACGAAGCTGTCTTTGGCTTTCTCCATAAGAGAAATCATATCTGTCACGCCTTCAGAACGGCACGAACCCTTGAGAAGTGAATCTCCATTTCTCCCCCAGAGAAATATTGGCCTAGGAAAATCATCTAAGACACTATTAGCGGCGAGACCTAGAAGCGACGGACGCCACTTCGGGTTACCAAGGACCAAAACAGACGGCAATGGTCCCGCTAATTCTCTCTCACGAATATGTTTTTTAATTTCCTTGACCAAAGATGCCACAACTCCTTTTCTTTCATCATTTATTTTATTTAAATGCTCACTAGCGATGCCAGCTTCTTCTATGTCGTTCGTTTTTAAAAGACGAAAAGCGTCGTCGGGATGGCCCATACGAGAAGCGGCATTTATTCTAGGCGACAAAGAAAAGCCAATATCATCTTCTGATATGTATCTTTGGTCAATTCTTAATTTTTTCCATATTTGCTGAAGACCTGGGCGTGGTGATTTACGCAAAACCCTAAGTCCATAGTGAGCTAGGGCGCGGTTCTCACCGACTAATGGCACCATGTCAGAGAGGGTGGCCATACCGACAAGATCTAGGAGCCACTTTTCTTTTCCTTCACCCAAACCAAAGCGATTCTTTTGCAAAATTGCCTGCACAAGCTTAAAGGCTACTCCAGAACCACAGAGTATCTTCTCTGGGTAAGTACAGTCTATTTGTTTTGGATTCACAATGGCAAAAGCTTTAGGCAAAATTTCTCCCGGTTCATGGTGATCTGTGATAATTACATCAATACCTAGATCTTGGGCGCGAGCGACTTCTCCACTGTCAGAGATTCCACAATCAATTGTAATTATTAGCTCTATTCCCTTCTCTTTAAATGTTTCTACAGCCTCAAGATGAAGGCCATATCCTTCATTGTGCCTATGTGGGATATAGTTTTCAAAGTTACTAAAACCAATACGTTCAAAAAAATCTGCGAGCATTACTCCCCCAGGAATACCATCTGCATCATAGTCGCTATATATGAGGACTTTTTGATTATTTTCTATTGCACTAAGTATCCTAGTAACTGCCTTCTCCATTCCCTTGAGCAAAAATGGGTCATGTAAGTCTAAATCGTAGTCAGGATTTAGGAATTTTTCTGCTGAAGACATATCCTCAAGACCACGATGATATAAAAGTTTCCTTAAAAGCGGGTGATAGGAAAGAAGCGCCTCATCAAACTCTTTCGGAACATTCGGTCGGACTTTGTATTCTTTTCTCGACATAAAAAGCATTGTATCATGAGACCTATGAATACTGACCAATGCATCTTTTGCAAAATAATTAAAAAAGAAATACCAGCAGAAATAGTTTATGACGATTCTGAAGCTGTTGGCTTTTTAGACATTAACCCAGTAAATGAGGGGCACCTTCTTTTGATACCCAAGGAGCACCACGAAAGTATGTCTGCTACCCCTGACGACCTTGTGGGTAAACTTTTCACGACAGCCAAACATATTATGCCTAAGCTTAAAGAAGCAACGAAAGCGGACTTTATAGCAGTGACTGTCGTTGGCACTGATGTTCCCCATTTCCACATTCATCTTGTCCCACGAAAAAAAGATGACGGCTTGGCCGGATTTTGGCCAACAAAGAAATATGAAAGTGATGAGGAACTAAAACTAATAGGAGAAAAAATTAGAAACAGCCTTGAGGAATAGCGACAAAGGTGTATACTCGCAGAAGAATCTGAACCCAACCCTAAGGCGAAAGGAAATGTATGAGAGAAGACCTGTATGAAATGCTCTTTGCTGTCTTTGGCATTGCATTGGGGGCAATCCTCAAGTGGTCGCCAATCCAAGCGGAAAAAATTGGAATTCTTCTCATAATTCTAGGATCGGGAGCCCTTCTTGTTATTCTGGGACAATTCGCCACAAAGCGACTTGGGGCGCTCATCCGCCGTCCGCCCTCACGAACACCGTGAGGGCTTTAGTATTTATATAAATAAATTAATTTAAAGCATCTATACCAGGTAAGGTCTCATTGGCAAGAAATTCAAGCATCGCACCACCTCCAGTAGAGACAAAGGAAAATTTATTTTCCAGACCAAGCTCCGCTATGGAGGCAATAGTATCTCCACCACCAACGATTGAGGTGGCGTCAGAATCCGCAAGTATTTTCGCCAGAGAAAGTGTGCTCTCTTTAAACCCTCTCTCATAATTTCCAAGTGGGCCATTCCACAAAACAAATTGCGCCTTAGCAATTTGATCCCTAACAAGCTCCATTGATTGAGGCCCAACATCAGAAATAACATCACCCAGAGCAATATCTTCAATCTTTTTTATTTCTCTTCTCCCATTATTTTCAACCACCACATCAACTGGAAGAATGAGCTTTTCGTTAAGAAACTCATTAAAATTTAAATCTTTTTCTGAAAGCAGTGAATTTCCAGTATTCAAACCTTGCGCTCTAAAGAAATCATTAGCTAAAGCACCGCCAATAAAAACACTATCAGCCAATTTAAAAAATTTTCTAACTAACGGCAACTTAGTGTCAAATTTTGCTCCACCTAAAACAAAAAAGAATGGGTGGTCTGAGTTAAAAGCATAAGACAATTCTCTTATTTCCCCCTCTAATGACATTCCAGCATATGAAGGCAAGATCTTTGGAATACCTACAACTGAGGCGTGCTCTCTGTGAGACACAGAAAAAGCCTCGTTCACATAACAGTCAGCGAAACTTGCTATATGTTTGGAAAATGCCTCATCATTAGAAATTTCTTCTGGATACTTTCTCAAATTTTCTAAAAGAAAAACATCTGAAGATGAGAAATCTGGGACCGCTGGGAAATAGTCATCAATAAAATCTATTTTGTATTTTGTTTTGAGATACTTAAATACAGGGCGAAGGGTCTTATCACCGCCTTCAATATGGCTCGCCAGGATTATCTTGGCCCCAGAAGCACGCAGAAAATCTATTGTTTCTAGTGCTTTTTTAATACGAAAATCGTCGCTCACAACACCGTCTACAATAGGTACATTAAAATCTGCCCGTACAAAAACAGTCTTGCCAGCAAAATCTTTATGATCTTTTAATGATTTCATACATTACAAACTATCCACTATCTTCAAAATTGGATTAAATGTTTCTGGAGACAGACTTGCTCCGCCAACAAGAAATCCTTTCACCTCTCCATTCTTAATCAAATCTTCCGCATTGCCTTCTTTTACCGAACCACCATAAATAATTCTGACATTTAAAGCAGTTTCTCTCCCGCACAATTCTCCAAGAATTTTTTGAATGTATAAAACTGTTTCATGAAGTTTTCTAGAACTCATTGCGTCCTCGGCGTTTTTACCGATAGCCCATATTGGTTCATAGGCAATGATGATATTTGAAAAATGATTTCGTGATACTCCCGAGAAAGCAGACTTGATTTGATTTGAAAGAAAAGAAAGATACGCCCCCGCAGTGTCGTGCTCACTTTCACCAATGCAAATTACTGGGGTCATTCCTTCTTTTAGAACAGCTTTTATTTTTTTGTTTACCTGACTATCGGTCTCGCCCAATGCCCTTCTTTCTGAGTGCCCAACAATTACGTACTTAACGCCAAGATCCTTTAATTGCGAGGCGCTAATCTCTCCAGTGTATGCGCCTTGTTCTGCCCAAAACACATCCTGTGCACCTAATGCGAGCTTCTTGCTTTTTGTTTGGCACAAAGAGGTATAAACAAAAGGTGGGGCCACGACCACCTCGGTCTTCTTCATTTTTGATGCGAGTTTGGATATTCCTAAAAATAATTTATTCGCTTCTTTTGAGGTATCTGGATTTAGTTTCCAGTTTCCGATAACGATTTTTTTTAGCATGTTCCCTGAAAAATTTTTATCTATTAAAAAAGTTGTTTAAGATTTTCTTTATATACGTTCGACCCCACTGTGTTTTCATATAAATCTCACGCTCATAAGCATCTTTTGAGTCTATATAGGCTTCGTAATAGATTAACACAAAAGGAGAACGTTTTTTAGTTGAAGCAACTTTTTTCGCATTATGCAGTTTTAGCCTAGCTTTCAGGTCTTTTGTACAACCAATATACAAATCATTATCTTTCTTGCTTTGGAGCACGTAAACGTACTGCACAATGGGTAGATAAAAACTTTAGAGGGTAAATTACATCATGTGCTATTTTGACTCTCTCCACCTTTTGATTTTCCATTTTCCACCAGGCCCCGAAGAAAAAAGCGGCTGCGCTAACCCTGTGCTGTAAATCACTTGAACATTGTTGCTAAGTGTTAATTTATACGAAGTAACTTCGCGCAAAATTACATTATTAGAAAGACTGACTTCTCCATGTGGAGCATAGAGAAGTAATCTTCCTGTAACATTGTTACCCACAGAAATTGCCAATGCGGCTCCACCAGATTCGGCACCTGTATTACGGGAAATAAGCATCACATAGGAATCTGCGTTAGGGATACCGTTTGCGTTAGAACCGTAAAACATCGGGTTGTTACTTATGCCAATAGTGCCTCCACTTACCCTATTCGACGTTTTATCTACAATAATAGTTACACTATTGTTGCCAACAGAGTCATTAACTTTAAATGTCGGATTGCCACTTATTGTAAGGTTGCCATTTATCCATACAGTACCGACAAGAGTAACAACTGTGCTGTTACCACTAATCGTTACGTCGCAATTAATTTGATTTGGCCCAATAGTTGTCGAAGAATTTATGACATAAGGACATGTATTAATTACCCCACCTGCCGTAGCGTCACCTTCCCATTGATCGAGCAAAGAATCTGAGATGGGCATGGGAACAGAAATCTGATTTGAGCTACCTGGATATTTTGTACCTTTAACTACACTTGCAACGTCGATTGTTTGGTAATAAGCATCTTTATCTGCAATTGAATTAGTAATACTGCTGGCATACAAGCTTGATGTGGCATGCACCCTTCCAATACTCCCTGTGTTCCCAGTAGAAACAGCGTCTCCCGCTATAGTGTTGCTACCGCTACTATCACCCAGTATTGGGCCATCAGAATACACGTTGCCAATAATGTCCGAATTATTAAGCATACGTAAGCCCCCAGGCCCAACTTGAACAGCAAAATTAAAAGCAAACCCATCAGTAACTGTAAGTCTCTTTACCACACTACGAATAAGATTTCTATTGTTCCCTTGGGAAAAAATTTCTTTCTCATTGCTTCCTATCGGAGTAACGGTGGTAGTCGATGTTGCTCCGGCTAACGCCATGGTCACTGGTAAGGTGACCACAATATTATTACGAATCCGATAATAAACATCCTCACTTCCAGCTTCAGCAGTAAAATAACTTTGTTTAGAAGAATGCAAATCAATTTGCCCTTGAAGTTGATGAACAATGGGTGACACGACACCAAGGACCACAGTTGAGGCTGCTATGGTAAAAAGAATTACCGCCGTCATGAGTACTTGGCCTTGTTGATTATGAAGAAAGCTTTTTTTTACCTGTTTCATAGATTTTGGTAAAGTGTTTGTGTTATTGAACTGGATAGGACCCCCTCATAACTACGGTTGAGTAAAAATTCTTTACTTTATAACTCGCTCCCTGACCGCTTTCTACTGTCATCTCAATCTTTACGGCATTCGACTGTGTAGACGAGATGGACCGAAACACAAGATTAGTAACTCTGGCTGACGCGTTCGATAGGGGTCCAATGTCTGTGTCAGAGACCGCGATACGAATAGCTTGCCCGCTCAAAAAAAACTTTATCGTTGTCGCCGTCCCTGCTTCATCTTGTGTATTGATAGTAAGCTGGCCAGGAGAGGTACCTAGGGTACTTTGTGTTACATTTATACTTAATGCATCTCTAATATCTCTGGTCATTCTTTCCATAGCTATTTGAGCAGTTGATTCTATCGTTTGGGTAGATTGGATGGTTCGAAATGAACGAGTCAGTAATGCCAAAGCGTTTACCACGACAACTAACACGAGGAGTAAAATGACAATGTATACAATGGTTTCAACCAATGAAAATCCACGATTTTGATGTTTATCCCTTCGTGTTTTTGTAAAGAAAAAAGTCATCAGTTATTGAAGATATTAGTAAGGTATGTAGACAACGACCGTGTAGTAGTAGCTCCGTTTGACGACCATGACACGGAAACTGTAACAAGTCTGATATTTGCATCTAACGTTCCTTCAGATGAAACAATATTTTGTGCGTTATTACGATATACATTTCCTAAAGTGACTTTACGTTCAAAAGTACCGTCCACAAACGTGTTCGTGGTTGTTGCTTTCCAAGTTGCACCATCAAATGTCAAATAAAATGGGGTGTTTACTGACTGCGATACTATTTGTGCCGTCCATCCATTATCACGCATAACACGCACGACTTCCTGTCCCTCTTCTTCTAAGAAGGTCGCTTGCACTTTTGCTGTATTGGCGGTGGACAATTTCAAAATATTACTAAATACCAACATCAACGATAGGGTTACAACGAGACACACACTAGTTGCAATAACAGCTTCTACAAGAGCGAAGCCGTCAGTTTTTTTAATGTTGGATATCAGTTTTATTTTAGTAAACTTTGACATGAAACTAATTAGTTTGGAAAAGGCCCGTACCATATATTGTAACTGTTTTTGTCCTAGTTGTACTGGCGACAAGAGCCATAGTCACAGTCCCACTTTGGACAGTCTCTCCTGTTAATCTCTGAAAAATAACATCTACTCCTCCACCGGCCAAATTAATGCTATTAATATTAACTCTCTTATTCAGCAAATTAACAACATTTGATGAGTTGCCAGGCACGAAAGTATTACCTTCAAAAAGGGTAACTTGGGAACTTTCAAGATGCACACCAAATTGATTCGCGTTTTTCGAAGCCAAAGTCAATAATCAGGCTTGCCCCAACACTGAGCTCAATAAAAGCGAACTTGTGTCCAATGCTTTCGCGCTATTCAAATCAGAAAATGTTTGAAAGGTCACACTAAGTAACAACGCAAAAATTCCAACCACCACGAGCACTTCTGGGAGCGTAAAGCCGACTCTTTTTTGATCAAAATAGATCATTACGTTTTAAATTGCATCTACCAGCGAATATGTCGGTGCTAGCATAGAAAGAGCAAAGAATCCTACTGCTACTCCCATCATTACCATGAGGAATGGTTCTATGATTGTGGACATATCCTTGGTCTTTTGATCAACCTCATCTTCATAAAAAATGGCCACACCCAAAAGCATATCTGACATCTTGCCAGTCTCTTCCCCAACGCTCATCATTTCTCCAACAAATACAGGATAAAGATTTTCATTTTCAATAAATACTGAAGAGATCGGATCTCCTTTTTGAATAACCGCCTGCGCCTTTACAAGAACTTCTTTATAGTATGAGTTCTGCATCACGTCAGCGGTAACCTCAATTGCAACCACAATATCAACCCCTGAAGAAATGAGTGATGCCAGGGTGCGCGCAGTACGAGCGGCATTTATTTCTTTTACAATGTTACCAATGATTGGGAACTTCAAAATAACCAAATCTAAGAACCTTTTTCCTTTTTTATTTCTCGCAAAAAGGACCAGAGAAACAACGAAAGCAACAATCGCCAGCAGTGTTACAAGATAATGATTTCTCAAAAAATCACTAACGCCAATAATAAGTTGAGTACTTTTAGGTAACTCAATCCCAAGACCCACGAAGGTAGATGTGAGAGTCGGCACCATATACACAAGCATCAATATGGCAATAATAATCATTATCCCAAAAATAACAGCTGGGTACATAAGCGCCCCGCGAATTTTTTTTGTAAGTTGATATGTTTTCTCCATCTGAACCGACACAACCTTAAGTGAGCCAGCTAGATTTCCACTCTCTTCGCCAGCTTTCACCATCGATATGAAAAGTGGAGAAAAAACATCTGTTTTTTTCTTCATTGCCTCTGAAAGACTCTGCCCCTTACTAATATCTTCATTTAATTCAGCGAGTATCTGTTTTAATTTTTTGTTTTTTGATTGCTTTTCCATTACAGAAAGAGCCCTAGTCACCGCAAGGCCAGCCTCTATCATTGCTGCCAGATTTCTAGCAAACATTATTTTTTCGTGAGTTTTAACTTTTGAAAAAAGGGTGCCAAGTTTTTTTATTGCAAAAACAGACCTACTTCTTATCTCAGTCACACTGGCAATCATGCCTCCTTCTGCTTTGACTTTACGATACACGACAAAACGATCCGTAGCCTCTATAACTCCTTCGTATAACTTACCTTCCTTGTTTAATGCTTTATATGAAAATTTTGACATATGATTATTCATCAGATGAAACGACTCTCAATACCTCCTCGATGGTTGTAATGCCCTGTACTGCCTTGAATACTCCATCTTCAAGCATGGTGAGCATTCCTTCACTTTTTGCCTGCTCTTCTAATTCTTGGGTGGTCACACCCTTCATAATCAAATCCTTAATTGATGTCGTGACCTTGAGTACTTCATGAATACCAATACGACTTTTATATCCGTCCTCACTGTCAGCGCTTGGTTTGGCTTTGTACATTGGTATCTTATCCCAAGTAGCGCCCTTTTCTAATATTTTTTCTTCCTTAAGAGTACTCAGGACCCTGTCTAAATTAACAATCTTTTCAAGCTGAGCAATTTCCTCTTTTGACAAAAAATATTTTTCTTTTGTATCTGCCAAACGGCGGATAAGTCTCTGGGCAATAATTACTGAAAGAGTGGAGGTTAAAAGAAATGGCTCAATCTTCATATCTACAAGCCGGGCAATCGTTCCTGCCGCAGAATTAGTATGCAAAGTAGAGAGAACCAAGTGACCAGTAAGTGAAGCATTAATGGCCAAAGAGGCGGTTTCTGTATCACGAATTTCTCCAACCATTATCACATCTGGGTCCTGCCTAACTAAAGTTCGAAGACCTGTGGCGAAAGTAAATCCAATTTCTGGCTTCACTTGAGTCTGATTAACTCTTTTCATTTGGTATTCAATCGGATCTTCAATGGTAGATATATTCACGTCCGGAGTATTCAAAATATCAAGCATTGTATAAAGGGTTGTGGTCTTTCCAGATCCAGTGGGACCTGTGGTCAAAATCATTCCATCAGAAAGACGCGTCGCTTTGTGAAGTTTTTCTAATCCTTCTCCATGAAAACCAAGTCCTTCCAGAGTGAAGCCTGAAGCACCCTCTCTTAAAAGTCTCATAACCGTCTTTTCACCATAATATACCGGCAAGGTTGAAACACGAAAAGAAACTTTTTCTTCGTTCATCTCAATCTTAAATCTTCCGTCCTGAGGAATACGCTTCTCATCAAGCTTCAAATTTGAGAGTACTTTAATACGTGCCGTAATGCCACCAGCAACATTTTTTGGTAAAACCATTGCATCATGGAGAATACCGTCAATGCGATATCTCACAACCACTTGAGTTTCCATTGGTTCTATATGAATATCAGATGCATCCTGAATGATTGCATGCTTCAAAAGCGTGTCAACAATACGAACCACTGGCACATCTTCAGCGAGTTTTTTTAGATCATCTTCACTAACCTCATCATCTCCGGCCTTATCAACGACCGCCTTAAGTGCCGACGCTTCCTTCTGAATAATATCTCCAAACTCAGCCTTGAGACTCTTTTGGTAATTCAAAAGGGCGTGCTTCATTGATTCCCCGTCTGTTAAACGAGGAAGAATTTTGAACCCAGTCTTTTTCCTTACAAAATCAATAGCTGTAAGATCTTCAGTATCAAGCATTGCAACCTCAAGATTGTCATTGGTTTTTCGAAAAGCTACAATGTTGTGATTGCGAGCAATAGGTTCAGGGATTAGTGACAAAATTTCAAAATCTGTACGCTGCCCCTTAAGGTCGACAAAAGGAATGCCTAGAATATAGGCCTGCATACGACGAAGGTCGTCTTCAGTAATACTTCCCTTGCTTACCAAGATTCTCCCGACGCTTATTCCTGATTCTTTAGATTCTTTTTCAGCCTTTACAATGTCAGCCTTAGAGACTAGACCAGAATCAAGTATAAATTCTTTTAGTTGTGATTCTTCTATGTGCATTTTTGTCTACTAACAACATACAACCCACGAGTGTGTTACCAATATAATTGTACCAGATGTAACAGAAATGTTGTGCACAAACACGCTCAACTGTAACCTAAGTAACCTTTTCTATCTAAATATTCATAAAGTATTCACAAGTCATCTTTTACATAAATGAACCACTGCAGACTTGGGCCTGGGGTATTATGGTGGAAAATAAGCTCTCTAGATCACCCACAAGTTTTCTACGGTCGTAGAAAACTTGTGGGTGCGTAAAATCTCTACAAACTGAGACCAAACTCCTTCTTTAATTGCTTTTCGTTTTCTATAGAATCAACAATCAAGTACAAGAGATTTTTCCCAAGTTTCATTTCTGCCTTAAGAAGAGAGACGAAATCCTCACAGTTATAAGGATATACCCAGACGCTATCTTGAAGCCTAATGAAGCCGACCGCCATTAGCTTGTTTCGTGTTTGGTCTCTGGTTTTTCTTCTTTTTTCTGATATATCAAATATTAAGACTCTCCACTTTTTATCCCATTTTTTCTTTTTCAAAGATACCGCGCCGTATACAGCCAATTGAATCTGACCTTTATTGGTAATGCAAAGAAAGCCACGTTTGTCTGTGGCCAAAAGCCCTTTTTCAAGCAATCTTTTTCTGGCTCGATAAATACGCTCTGACTTTCTGTTACCCACAATTCCTAAGTTAGCAAAAACTTTCAAAGCATTGGGGGACAGGACAGCAACACCTAAGAGGGCGCCGGTATAAATGGCAGAGAGTATCGCATATTGCACTTTGCCCTTTTTAATTCGCTTACTTACATTTTTCTCCATTTCTCCCATACACACATTATATACGACCGTGAGAAATGTGTGTATGGGAGAACACAAAGATAAGGATGAGAAAAAGGGATATGAAGATAGAAGTGAGAAAAAGGGGTGAGGAAAAAGGTTGGGGTTGGAAGAGGGGGAAAGATGGAAAAAGATAAGGAGTTAGGAAAAGAAGTAGGAAAAGAAGAGGGATTGGGAAGGATGTTAGAGACGAATGAAAGCCTTCTATTCGCACTTGCGTTCGTGGTTCCCCACAAACAAAAAGACCGAGGCATATCTCGGTCTTTTTGTTTGTGTTCCCTATATCTCTCTAGAACTCCTCAAAGATCGGATTGAGAGCAATAACAATTGTACCTTGGGCAGACACCACTCCTTCGTTACATGTGACTGTTAGATTAGTAGTCTTTACACCAGTAGTTTGATAACTAATAGAAAACGTGCTTCCGGTTGGAGCCGGGATAGATGGAATCTCTGTTCCTGACCAAGAGTAGGAACATCCTGTTCCACCACTTAAGACCGGTGTCCAAGTAACCTGCTGGCCTACACCTGCCTTTGATGGACTAACGGTAAGACTTACGGTCGGAAAAACTGGATCAGAGATAATCAAGTTAAAGTTTGTTGTTTTGTCTACTAATCCAGCAGAGGTACCTGTAACTGTAATCGGATATGTCCCCGCCACTGCTGTTGGCTGAACCGTAAAGGTTAGAGTTGTATTGCATGTTGGAGAGCATGTTTTATTGGCATAAACCACTGAAACATTTGCTGGCATACCCGTAGCCGTAACATCTACTGACTGAGTCGTACCTTGAGTAAGAGTCTTAGTAATTGTGTTTATTAGATTTACAGGAGATGCGCTTTTTGTAACTGAAGAATTGCCTGAATTAGACAAATTATAGTTGAATGACAATCCTGTCATAGTCACCGTAGCACTAGCAGGGGTCGTACCTCCAAGACCCGTACAAGTAAGTGTGAATTGAGTGGTTGCAGTTATGTTTGTAATAGTTTGATTAGCTGAGGTCGGATTACCAACTGACTTGGCTCCCACCCATTGACCATTTGCTGGACTAGCTGATGCAGTACAGCCTGTAGCGTTTGTTGATGACCAAGTGAGAGTAGATGAACCGCCACTAGCAACTGATGTTGGACTGGCTGAAATATTAACTATTGGAGCAGAAATTGCTGTGTATGTAAGAGTGAAGCTTGCCGTATCACCTGGAACCAAGGTCATACTAGAGCCCGAACCAGTTTTACTGTTAGTAACAGAAGTAAGGGTATAGCCTCCAGGGGTTGCTGGAGTAATGGTATAAGGCGACCCGCCAGAAGCAGGACTTACACTATGACTTCCCGAAGTCCCAGAGCCATTTATACCTCCAGTTATAGTCCAGGTGGTAGAAACATTAGAGCTTACATTTATTGTTGCACCAGATGTAACATTGAAAGTAACATTATCAGTCCCCGCAGTAGTGCTTGGGCCGGTATCACAACTTATACCAAAATTTCTGGTACCAGCCGAACCATACGGACCAAATCCTGATATTGAACCTGAGGAACCATAAGTGCCTGTCCACTCTCCGCCCGTAGCAAGACAGCGGGTAGCATTAGTACTTGTCCAAGAAATGTCTGCCGAACTTCCAATGGGCATACTTACCGGACCATTAGAATATGAAACGGTACCAGATTGACGACCTTGTATATCTGCAGTTGGAGATGGCGCTGTAACATTCACCACGAAGCTATCAACGGCAGGTCCACCCGTTCCAGCACAGGAGATTGTGAAGGTGGTATTTGAAGATATTGGACCTAGTGAAAGTTGATTGTATGTTCCATTGCTG
>Ga0163144_10013502_pt1 | contig 17046 bp, 10 predicted proteins | sample OliLak19BULKMAT1_FD_123175 | JGI IMG/M metagenome (GOLD analysis project Ga0163144, IMG submission 123175) | Freshwater microbial mat bacterial communities from Lake Vanda, McMurdo Dry Valleys, Antarctica - Oligotrophic Lake LV.19.BULKMAT1 | ecosystem: Environmental > Aquatic > Freshwater >... | reverse complement strand
ATGATGCAGAAATGGGCCAACTATTTGGACAGCCTTCGAAACCCAGCAACGGTTAGGCGTAAATCAACGAAATAGTTGGTATCTTGCGCATTGCAAGGATTGCAGCGCATTTGTAATGCGAAGATCGTAGGTTCGACTTCTATTTCGGGCACCAATAAAATCAGGGGCTTACCTGATGCAAGCCTTTTGCATTTGGGCTGTAGCCCGTCCCTAGCCCATCCTTAGCCGATCCGTAGCTCGCGGGCTCTACTCGTTAAGCACCGTCAGCTGCCAAAGTGCACTTCCCAGCACTCTCAAGCCGACCGCTCCAAACCGCTACGCGAAAAGAGTACCCGTTGTTGGCTGACTAATCTCACCAATTGCGGCACCTTTTTGGGGTTTATTTGTCAATACAGCAATCTTTGTTTACGGGACAATACTGTCTGAACGAGCGAAAAATTAAGGTTTGACGTCCTGATTCGTTGTATATACAATGATGTTGTGCAATCCTTGATCATTTCCCCTGCCATTCTCGAAAAACTGCAAAGTAAGCACTCCGTCTCGCGTAGAGAGATTGAGCAATGCTTTGAAAATCGGATGGGTGAGTACCTAGAGGACGAAAATGAAGACCATCAGACAGATCCCCCTTCTCTGTGGTTTATTGCACCGACAAACTGTGATCGTAGCCTGAAAGTCGTATTCGTCTTCCAAGACGGAAATATATACGTTAAGACAGCATATGAGCCCACACGTAAGAGCATTGAGCTATACGAAAAACTGGGCAGATAGCATTCACTGGAGAGTAAGATGAGCGAAAAAACAAAGATTCTTAGCACGGATGGTGCTTGGGAGTCTGGCGAGTTAGGGGAAAGCGAAAAGTCTGCGCGCGTTGCGGATTCAGCGATCAAGAATCGAGTCGATGACGCGCTGGGATTGCAGATGATTTCGATCCGGCTTGAGAAAAAGTTGATCGATTCCTTCAAAGTGCTGGGAGATTTCCACGGCGTTGGGTATCAGCCACTTATGCGCGATGCGCTTAAGCGTTTCGCAGAGTCGGAGATGAAAGCCATCGTTTCTGGGTGGGTGGAGTCGCAAAAGAAAGAGGCTTCGCAGCCGAGACGGGCTACGTCAACAAAGCCGGCTGCACCAAGAATGAAGAGGGCGGCCTAGCGATTGCCATTAGGTCAAACAAAACCCGCTTGCGCGGGTTTTTCATTTCTAGCCGTTACATTCAAACTTGGACGCCGTTTCGTCGTAGACAGATGTTGCGATTAAGCTAGCAACGCACTGACGTCTTTTTTTGTCGAAACGACCCGCCCACAAACAAAGATCGACTGAAGTTCTGTAGACGTTGGCAACTTCAGCTGACGTTCTCTGAGGCAAAACGGTAGCACCCAAAGCCGCATCCCCGCGGCCTTCGGAAAATCGAAGACGGGCAGCGGATCATCGAGGGTGCCTGTCCTCGGGTAAATCAATACGATGTCGCCTTTGCCTTCCAGGTAATGGTGACCATACGCGTACAGTTGGTAGAAGTCCGACTGCGACAATCCATATTTCTCGCTCCCGTTTGCGCCACTGCTATCAAGCAACTTCCATTTCGTGTCTAGCACCAGAAAGTCACGCCCATTCTGTCGGATCAATAAATCCGGTTTGAGCTTAAACCAGTCCTTGCCGATGTGGGACACCAAATGATGTGTTTGCGCCTGCGCCTTTAGCGTAAAGCCGGCTCGCAATTGCCGCGCTAAGTGCTTAGTGACAAATGCTTCAAACACAGCCTCCATTGGGAACAGTAGCGAAGGCGCACGATTTGCACCCACGCCGGTCAACGGCGATTCATTTTCCAGTATCAGCCTGGCCCAAGCAACGGCTTCGACGTAGTAGCCCATCCCACGATCAATTTGTACCCGCTGAAAATCTTGGCCGATATTTTTGGATGGGGGAACGTCTGCAAACGCCAAGCAAAGTTCACGCGCTAGCTGCAGGTTCACCGGCGATACCAACGTCGACATCACGCGACGCAACGCAGCGTGAAGTAGCCGATTTTCAGGCCTATCGGTAGAAAACTCATCGTGAGCAGTAAAGAACCTGTCCGCGCGATGCAGATTCTGCCTTACTTGCTGAGATATGAGCAGCCTTCCACGCAACTTGAACAGATGGTCTTCTTCAGCCACATACGTGCTGCGCAGCCCACGCTTGACGATGTGCTGGACGGAGAGCAGAAACTCGCGAACAAACACCTCAAACAACGGCATTCGCTTAGCGGACAGGTGCGCGCTATCTGTTCGGATGTGTCGAAATCCTTGCAAACAACACAGCATATCGATGAGTAGCGTGCGCACGGCCGCATCGGATGCGCTATCGGCTTTGCCGAGCTTCGGTAAAACTTCGATTTGAAATCCGCTCGGCGCTCTAATTACGCCGACGTAGCTTGTGACTTGGACAGCGCGATTACCCTCGCGTTGAGTAAGTCTTAGCCAAGCTGGGCCGCCATCCTCGCCTCCTCGTAAACACTGTTGCTCTAGCCATGCAAATACGTTGGCGGGCACATGCTTACAAGCGGCTCCGGCACCATCTTGAACAATGGCATCAAATTCGTAAATCGAAATTCCGCGCGCCGCCACTGCACTCTGCTCAATCGTCCGTCGCGTATATGCCAACGTACGCCAGCGGATTTAAAAACGCACCCGGCTGAAGTAAGAAACGCTTCTTTGCCTCAAACAGTTCGAGACCATGCTCTTTCCCGAATAGGGTAAGAAGCTCTTGCTCTTGGGCCGCTGCAGTGATGATGAAACGCGCATCCGCTGGTTTGCGATTATCGTTATCAGCCAGCACAAGGCAAATCTTCTCCCAGTCCTCAAAAAAATACTCTTCCAGCAACGGTATAACTTGACCGCGAAAGATACTGCCGAGCTTAGTGAACCGCTCTTCGTCATTCTCGATCTTTGCAAGCGGCATAAAGAACGCGTGGCCAAGGGTGTGGTCGCGATCGTAGAGGACCTCAATCCGCTCGTTCATTCTTGCGAGCATTTCACGAACGTCTATCGTAGACCCAGCCGATATGACTTTCAGGCCGTACAGCGGCGACCCAGGCACATTTGAGGTGTCAGGTAAGCTCGCCACAAATTCAAATCGACGACGCAACGCCGTGTCGACTAACGCAAGAGAGCGATCGGCGGTGTTCATCGATCCAATGATGTCCACGTTCGCTGGCACGGAGAACTTCTCATGAGAGTAAGCGAGGGTAAGCTCGACCGGCGGCCGTGAGCCGTCCATTAGGTCTCGCTTATCAATTTCAATCAAGGTGATGAGCTCGCCTAGAATTTTGCTGATGTTTCCTCGATTAATTTCATCGATGACAACTGCAAATCGGTGGCCGGGCGACAGTCGCGCGGCGCGACATAGCTCTTTGAACGCTCCTGCTTTTACCTCGTATCGTAGCTCGCTGTTTTCGCCCTCATTTGATAAGACTGGTCGAAGCCCCTCAACGAAGTCTTCGTAGCCGTATGATTGGTGAAATGTCACGAACGTGAAGCGCTCAATTGCGGTCCCGCCAGTTTGAGGCCCGGCTTTGATCTCGTCAGCTATCGCGATAAGGGAAGCACACTCTTCTTCCCACGCACCAGCGAATGACCAAACAGCATCGCCAGATTTATCAAAGATCAGCGGATCCGTTCGCTTCTTGTTCTTGACCGTTTTAGACTCTTCAACCGCGTGCTGTTGGAGCGATCCCCAAATGGTCTGAGTCACATTTCTTTCTCGGCTCTTGGCTGTTATCACGACCTTAATAAAGGGATGTGCAACAATTTGGGCGACCTTCGCTGTACCGCCAAGATCATAAAGTGCCGCCGCGATTGCCTCCCACCAAGTCAATGAACTGAATTCATCCAGACGCCGCTTTGCGCGCCATTCGTCAGGACTGACCGCTGCCGCATCTTGCGTGTAGTCGCTCAGAAGCAGTTTCTGCAGCGCGTATGTTTTTCCCGTACCCGGGGGGCCGTAGTAGATTCGATTGAACGCCGGTGGATGTTCGTTGGGAGTAGTCATGTCACCGTCCTCGGTCTCATCGGCGGGATTGTCCTGCTCAATTTGTAGCTGATCAGGCCAGTAGCCCAGCGGGTAAGCGTCACGTGGAAGCCAACGTTGGAAGGCATCTTTATCAACCTGCAACGCCGTCTCGAGTTTGGCCACAAGTTCGGCCGTAATCACTTCCCTGTTGAAGGGCGCAAGGCCACCAATGTCGCGCACCCAACTAAGTGTTCGTTTGGTTTTGCCCCTCAAGACTCCTAGCACACCGACCGCATTTTCGAAGCCGGGGTTTTTCCGCCCGAACCTCACCTGTCCGTGCTTACTCATATGCCACCAGTCAAGGCCGGCGGCGTTAACCGCCCGAGCAAGCCGACAGAATGATGCTCGATAATCTGGGGGCCACGTCTTTTGAAATTCACTGAACTCAAGCTTGCCATTGAAGTGCGCGAGAACTTCGTCGTCGGTCAATTGGTTAGCAAGCTTAAGCTGAGTTACTACGTCCTCGTATTTCAGCTTCAGACTTTTGATTGCCTCGATGCTCCAATCAACGAGTTGAGCAAAGGTCAGTTGCAGGCCTACATCGCGGGCTTTTATAGCGACAATCGGCGAACTGCTGTCCGTCTCGCCGCGGATGGCTAGGTAAGCCCCACGCAAAGCCGAACCGTCATCTACGCCCACCGTGTCAATCTTTACAATGAAGCCGAGGAGCGCATCGATGCCGACGGTATACGCCAGCTCCTTCGGCGCGGTCCCATTCGGAAAAATCTTTGCCCAATTGTAGGGGGCAAAATTATTTCCTTGATTCGTGGGGCGCTTACGTATTTCTACGCGACCTTGCGGGAACAAGCGGTTCTTGACTTCGTTGGCCCAGACCTCAGTCACGCCATAGGCAACCTGTAAGTCCTTGTAGGCGCGGTTTTGTTCTGGGTTTGAAGCATCCCTTTTTTGGCCCTTCCATCTGTCAAGAAGCTTGAAGTGATCGCTTTTAAAAAAGTCCGCCATTTCTATATCCCCTCTACATCTACGCCGTTTTCAGCTAGCCAGATTTTTCTTTTCTCGAAGTCAGGCATCGCACGCTCAACTCGCTTCCAAAACTCGGGTGTGTGATGCTGCGCATGCAAATGTGCGAGCTAGTGTACTACGACGTATTCCGCAATTTGTGGAGGCAACAAAATCGTCTTCCAGTGGAAATATAGCTGGTTTCCTTTGCCGCAGGACCCCCAACGATAGCCCAAGTCCCTCACCTTCAAGCCGGCCGGCATTACTTCCATACGTGCGCTGTAATCGCATACTTTGTCCAAGAGCCAGCGTTCGGCTCGCCTGCTGTACCAATGGACCAAGCACGTTCGCCCGCTGCTGACTTGGTCGCGGCGTAGCGCGAACCGGCCATTGTGTAGCTTCAGCGGCACGTCCTGTGCATCAACTAACCTGAGTCTGAAGCTTCGCCCAAGGTATGGAAAGCCTTCACCGTCAACAAAGTGTTTCGTTGGTACCGTCTTGGTTAGGCGGCCTTTCTCTGCCAACTTGGTATAGATCCAGAATCGCTTCTCTTTGATAAATTCGCGCAGTAGCGTGGTCTTCGTATACAGCGGCGCAGACAGCACTAGTTCACCGCCGCGGTCGACCGTGATCTGCAGCGTTTTACGTCGACTACTGGACTTCAGTTCAAATGAAAGGTCGCCGACCGTTAGCGTGCTCATGCCTTCGTTATCCTCTCATGATTGGCACGCGCCAACTCGAGCAGCTTGTCCTTTAAGGCAGGCACCTCGTTCGATGGCACCAAGCGCGAGCCCCGCAATGCGCTAAAAATCTGGGCGCCCAGTGCATCCTGTGCTGGCCGCTTGTACGGCTCCCAAAAGGTATCTGTAAGTTCGCTGGAAATCATATCCACCAACTCCACCGTCAGGTCGCGGATCTTAAGTAACTGATCATCGCTTGGACGATCGCTCCCCACGACCGCCTCCAACAACATGCGCAAGAACGGCACATAGTGCTCTGGAATGTCGGGCAGCCCAACATCGCCGCCTGCCGATCCTGTTCGTAGATCGCTGACAATGTTCTCGAGCGCCGCTATCAGGTCATCCCATTGATCCGCAAGCGTCTTCAGGATTTCGTTCAGGCGCTCACTGAGCTTCCGAAACAGTACAGGGTCCTCATCCATATGTTTGCGAATGTGCGATCGAATCGCATGCTCCATCTCGGACGCCTTGGCGCGTTCATTCGCTTGGCGCGAAACATGCGTATCGAACTCCGCATCCGTCAACGCAATCGGCGGAATCTTCGGATCAACACCCAGCGAAATTACATGGTCGTCGATGAGCTTGCGAACCTTGGCGCCGACGTCCTTCCCTAAGACTGGTGTGTCTTTGTAGCGATTGCGCGCGCGGGCGTAGATGTATGAGAGGGTCTTGGCGTCCTTCGAGAACGGCAGACCCTCGGGGCGCGGCAACACCATGTCGAGCGAACCGAGAAACTGCTTCAGTTTCACCGTAAATTCGGCGCGCAGTCTTTCATCCGCCAGTACCGCAACGCAAACCTCGACGTCATTCAGCGACTCAATGTTGCGGCTGCGGAACAGGTCGACGACGCGCAGATGTCGGTCGCGCAGCGCTGGCACTTCTTCCTTTAGGCTCTGCAGCGCACCTTGAATGTCCTCGTCGGCGTAGGCCGCGAGGGCTTCCTTCAGGTGCTGTGCGACGCCGTAGTAGTCCACCACGATGCCGCAGCGCTTGCCGAACCCCGTGCGGTTCACCCGTGCGATGGCTTGCAGCAGCTCGGCTTCGCGGATCGGACGATCGAGGTACATCACGCCTTCAATCGGCGCATCGAAGCCGGTCAGCAGCATCGACTTCACGACCAGGAAGGCCAGCGGGTCCGTCTTTTCCGGCTTGGCGTCGAATAGTGGCTTCTTGAATCGCTTGATCCGGGTCTCAGTCGCCGCTGCATCAGTCCACCGTTTCCAGGCAGGGTCATCATTGTTGCTGCCGGAAATTACGGCTGCAAATTCGAGTTTTTTAACGTATCGTGGTAGCGCCAAACCTGTACGATACCCTGCACTTTTAGCGGTCTTTGACACAACGCTTCGTCATTGAGCGCCTTGTCCTCAGGCGCCAATGCATCGGCCTCGGCCAAGAACTCAGCGCGAGCAACTTCAAATGCGGCCACGTAGCGCACTGCCGCCAAGCGGCTATACGCCACTACCTGCGCCTTGTACCCGTTGGGTAAGATGTTGGTCACGTAGTGGCACAGCATGTCGCGCGCCTTGTCGGCGATCAGCAGCGGAGCATCGAAGATCTGACCCTTGGTAGCGTACTTCCGCTTGATCGCTTCAAGCTCCTCGCTGCTCCGCTCGCGGAACAGGTCCTCAAACAACTCGTCTAGGCTGGCCCCATCTCTCACCGCGCCTTGTGCGGTGCGCCCCTCGTACAGCACCGGCACGGTCGCGCCGTCTTCCTCAGACTCTTTGATCGTGTAGCGGTCGATGAATTCGCCGAAGATCTCGTGAGTGCGTTTCTTGTCACCCATGATGATTGGCGTACCGGTGAAGCCAATGCGTGCGCAGTTTGGCAGCCCGGCCAGCAGGTTGGCGTGCAAGTCACCTGCTTGAGTGCGGTGAGCCTCATCAATGAGAACAAGAATAGTCTCGTCCTCGTTCAACACCTCGAATGTCTTAACAGCAGGCTTGGCGATATATGCTGGCGCAGTCGGTTCCTTCGCTTCGACGCGCCAGGCGTCCGGAATATCGTCTTCGGTCAGGCCGGGTTCCCCGGCAGCATCTGGGTCACGGTACTTCTGGATTGTGGCGAACAACAGACCCGGTCCTTTCCGCTTTACTAATCGCTTGGCCGCCAACGCGGTCGTCCCGACCTCGACAATCTCACCGGTGAGAGTCGCCGTTGCGGAGATCTGTGCCTGCAAGTCCTTTCGATCTGTAACAACAACGACTTTAAAGCGACGGAGCTCTGGGTTGGTTCTGAGCTTGCGCACCAGGAACACCATCGTCAGCGACTTACCCGAGCCCTGGGTGTGCCAGATCACGCCGCCACGCCGGCGTACTCGCCATCCTGCAGACGGGTCTTGCCAAACTGCTGGCGCTCGATGGCCTTGTTCACCGCGCGGAACTGTTGATAACGGCACGCTGTGGTGTCAGCTCGCGATTTTGCGATACTCCGCTAACCGCTCAAATGCCCAAGAATAAAGACGTTGTACCTCGGGCTGGTGAAAACATGGCGAGATATTTTGAATCACCATACTTCCGTTCCAGCTGCCACGCGGAGTATTCATTGAATTTCACTTTGTCCTTCTGAAACACTTCGAGTACTTTGATTTCCTTGTTTCCATGCCGTACCAAGCGCACGGTATCTAGATTCAAGTTATACGTTTTAGCAGATCGTGAAATGTAAGCATCATTTTAATGATCCGAGACCCTTAGCTGCTAGAAGCGGCAGGGCTGCCTCACCACAACCCTATAAATTACTCTTCCATCTGGACTACAGCCCTCGGCTCAAATTCCTCGTATTCGCGAATATTCATTGAGGCGTAGATAACAGATTTCTTGTATAAGTCTCGGCGCGGCTTGCGCGATCGCAACCAAACATTCCTTCAATTCACGCGGCGCCCACAGTTGATCATCGATCAGAGCGCTCATCAGCCTCAACGCGTCGCTTGGAAAGCGGTTGCACAGGCCTGATTCGTATAAAAGTTGGATGACGTAATCGGGATGTTCAATCGGCCCCAACCAGTCTATTACGGCATTCAACGCGGACGGAAACTCGCCTCCTGCGGCAATACACAGCCTCGCCAAAGACTCAGCAATGCTCTTGGTCGCCAGTTCGCGCGATTTGGGCCATACATCTTGCCAGAAGGGGTGACCACGGTTTTTCCAATAGTCTTCTCGCTGACTGCCTGCCCCTTCGAGAGCCTGAGAAAGGGCCTGTGCGGCTTCTTCCAAACCCTCCTTTGGCAGAACCGCAATAGCGGACCGAAAATCGTCTCCGGTATAGCCGTCTACCCGCTCTAGCGCGGCATAGGTCAGAAACGCTGCGAACTGCTGACGGTGTTCACCTAAGTCTTTGTAATGGTTTGCGCTCTCCAGGAAATGAGTCTTGAACGCAGTCAATAAGGGTCGATACAAACGCGGCGACCAGAAGAAGCCTTCCCACACTGCTTTTGCTTCGGCCGGATTGCTCCAACTGAACAGCGGCAAAAGGTACTGCTCGGTCCACGGGCGGTCTACACGGAAAAATGCGATTAGGCGCGAACCCAGCAGTACCCGGCCATGGCGGAACTGAGTTACTTGCACGTCGCACAGTATGGTGAAGAAAGACCTGAAGTCGACATGAAGAAGATCGTTATCGTTCGGATTTCGTTTAAACCACAGATTGATCAAGGCCTGCGTGACATGTCCGATGGGGTGGCTAGTCGCGGCGCCGACGGGGTCATAGGCTTCGACGCCATTTTGGGTGGTGCGAGAACCTAAGCCTGCTTCAGGCGGCAGCCCGAGCACGCGGCGGCAAAGGTTTAGCAGGATGCCTTCATGGTCGTTGGTCGAATTGGATGCAGCCTCCATCCACCACGTCACTCCGTGAGCAATCTCATGAAGTACTGCATCGGGCATGGTATGTACCAAAGGCGCAGCGTAACGCCACATACGCTGACTCTGCCTCCCGTTTCCCCAAGCATAGAGTGCATCACTCCAGCGAGTGTGAAGCCAATTTCCCTGTGCAGCCAAATCAGCGAGAGCGAACAAGCAATTCAAAGGGTGCTTTTTGCAGACGTCACGCCATGTGTCTTCTTCAAACGGTCGCCGTTCCGTCTGCGGCTTCGTTAGCCACTGAACCAAATTGCGCCGCTTTTGAGGCGCAATGTCGACGATACAGCTTTCTGCATAGTCCGGATCACCGGTGCCAATCATCCAGTGCGAAAACTCGTCACGCTGGTTAGTCGCCAACTGCCATTGGGGGTAGGCACTGGATAGTTCCACCAACCGAGCCGCTGCTAGCGCTCCCAAAGCGAGACCCGATAAGTTCAATTTGGCCAGATGCAACCAGACGGATCGGGCCGCCAATTCTTGCCACTGATCGGGATCTAGATTATCCCTGCACATCTCACGCGGCGGGCCGGCCAAGATGATGGCTTCCAACCTCGCCTGAGTAGCCCCTTCTAACTGCTGCCCCTGCAGAACGAGCAGTCTGCACACCTCCCGCCCCGTACTCGTAGACCACAGCCACCAAGCGCCATCGGCTAACAACCAATCTACCCAACGTGCGGGCGGTATGCAGTCATTTTGGCTAGCGGCAAAAAGGGCCAAGCGTTTAAAGGTGGGGTATGGCAACTCGAACCAGCTATGAGCGATTCTTATCGCGCGCGCAATGTCGTTGGCGCGAACTATCAGCCAAGCATCGCGCAGCAATTCGATCAGGATCACCCAATCGCGGAAGCCGCGGTTCTGCCAGTGCGGCTCGATGGACGGCAAATCCCAGTGCGATCGGTCGCTGCGGTCATCGGCCTTGCTCAGCTCGCGCAACAAGTCCAACGCATCACGCAGTAGTCCCTGGAAATCCTCGAGCAGTTGCGGCAAGGCGAATGTCCAGCGCTCGTCGGCAATGTCTCGCAGAGTCGAATGCACATGATCGGCAGCCAGCACCAGTTCCCAATCTACCAGTTGCCGAAAGCACGTATGTCCATCCTCACCCTTCTCTGCCTCGCCCCAGCGAAACGGCTTCTTGAGGGCCACCCTAGGCGCGAGCAGATCGCGCAGTTCCAAGCGCAAAGTGGCACTAAGCCCGTCGCGCTTGAGGCGACCCTTCCAACGGTAAAGATCAGGGTCATGCCAAGCAGATTTCACTCGGCCTGTCAGGAGCAAGCGCCACAGCGTGCGCATCAACTGACTGGGAACCGCGTTCGGTGAGTTGGCGCGTATCTCATCCAGTTCGGCGGTCTTGCCATCGCGCTCCAAGCCGGCAAGACGGTCAAGCTCGAGCTCGATCAGCCAAGGCAAGCGATCTTTTAGTTGCCCACCTCGTTCACACAACCAAAGAATTAGCTGTGGATCGTTGAGATGCCGAGTCAGCCACCGCGCGATCTGAAACATCACGTCATCACAGCGACTGCCCGTGGTCCCGCCAGAAACCAGCAGCATAGGTTGAGCAAGGGGATAAGGCGCTGGTCGGCTGATCAGGCTAAAGCGTAACTTGGTGTCCACATCGCTGCGCGGAGGCACGTCGAACCGCGGCAGATCACTGTGCTGAAAGCGTTCGTCCGAGAAAGCATCCAGCAGCCAGTCTAATTGTGGAGCGGGGTTAAAGTCAGCAAAGCGCTTGGCTGGCAGCCCCGATTTGTCCGACAACGCCCACAGCACTCTTCCAACAAAATCATCCTGCAATGTGCTGGCCGATGGCCGTGCTAGGGCGTGGCTGATCACGATGCGCTCTTTGCCCATCACGCCGTCGCGGTATGTCTCTGCCCAAGCTTGCAAGGTTCGATGCAACGCTGAATGGTTGTGGCTACCGGTAGGCACATCGTAAAGAATCGGAGTGACTCCTTTTGCTTTCCACTCGATCGTCTTCCGGGGCTCTTGCCCTTGCTCGCAATCGCCCAGTACCCATGCTTGCGGTGTGGATTCGCCAAGCATCCGGTCGGCAGCTAGGGCATCCATCATGTAACGCAGGACGGGGTCATTGATGCTGTAGCCTACGAAGCAAACGACGTAGTTGCGGAACAGCTCGCTCACAAATCGAGCCGCCCAACGTTCGGTAAGGTAAGCGAGCCCAAAGTCGCCGCTAGTGACGACAAGTCTATGCAGGGCCGTATCGTCTGCCCTTTCTGGCAGCATGCCGTGCAAGTACACCAGCCCGTCCCAGCGGCTGTTCTTCGGGATGGGCAGCATTGGGGCTGCATAGGCTTGGAACGTCTGTTTGGATTGGACCGCGGCTTGGTGAAACACCCGGTCAAAGTTTGTGGTGACGAGCCGTAGCGCACCTTTGCGGCTGCGAGCTAACCTTAACAACGCAGCGTGAGTGTCAGTCGCGCCCTTACGACGCAGCTTAGGTTTCAGCGCTTTCGCAAGCGCGCGGCGAACGGCGAGGCGCTGCCCCGGAAGACGTCGCTCCAACAAATCTAGGGTAGCGTCGAACTGATCTCGAGCGAGGGCATCCTGTTCGATCTCGGATGGTGCCGTGCCGTTCAGCTGATAAATTTGTTCTACCAGCCCTTTAAAGCCCGGCAGGCCGGCGGGATAGGAGATACCTGCACCGCAGAAAAACACTACTCGACCCTCCTCATGCGCCTGCAAGAGCACATCGGGAATGTCGGGGCCATTGACGATTAACTGCATAGTGAGATCGTTGACAGAACCATAGCCCAAGCGGAGCGGCTTGGCACGCAGTGTGATGCTGTCAGTTGCAATGACTTGTTCTTGCTCATTTACTTCACCGCTACCTGACCATTCATCAGTATTGGCAATAGCCAGTCGCGGAGTTCTACTAGCTTCCTATTTTCGGCCTCTGATAGATAAATTTTCTCCAACGCCTTAACAAATACTGCATTGAAGGATTTCAGTAAATCCGTATTGGATACCGGCACTTTGTAGTGCTGGAGAACACTCCAATCAGCTCTTGGCATTTTTGAGCCAGTAGACGATTTTGTCGCAGCGGCAACGAATTTCTTAGCAAAAACCGTCTCTAATGCTAGTCCAAAAAAACAGTCATTCTTTGGTCGTAGGACTATGGCGTCAGTCGATGTAATTCCTTCAAACGGTGCCACGGTTACCTTATGGAAATAGGGACGTATCTTCCCAAACAAAATGTCGCCCTTTTTAAAAGCTGTCTTGTCACTCTCAGCAGAATCAGCGGTCGCCCAGTTCGACAGGGTAATTGTTTCCCGTCCTATATGCTCAAGTCCAATATACGGAGTGTCCGTGGCAATATCGGAGGGAGAAATATTTCCTTTAATCAAATCAACAAGGTTACTAAGGTTTAACACCTTCCAGCCTGCTGGAATCTCCCGTTTCAGCGTACCGTTGTAGACCATCTTGCCACCGGAGGATTTGTAGGGTTTGCCTTTGGCGTCGGGGAAGTCGAACTGCACGAACCAGTAGTCGTATAGCGTCTTGGCCATCGCCTCCAGCTCGACGTTGATGCGGTTGTTGCAGTCGATTTTGGTATCGATTGCCTGTAGTAGGTTGGCGACTTTCGCCTGCTCTTCAATGCCGGGAATGCGGATGCTGAAATCCGGAAATTCATTCAAAGCAAGCCTATCTACCGTTGCCCCTCTGATTGTGTTGGAGATTATTGTCTGCTGGAATGCAGGGGACAAATAGGCGTAGAGAAGGTATTCAGGTATCACTTTGTTGTTTCGAGGTCTCAGCAGACCCATTCGACGGCCCAAGCATGCCCTGACACCGTCCGGCATCAAGGCCACTTCCCCTAGTCTGGTTTCGTAGGAGAAGAGAAGGTCCCCTTTCCTTGGGGTAACTCTTTTCGTCCACTTCTTAAAGTGTGCCTCATTGAGGCGCGCAGACTTCGTCAGGTCCAATCGCCCTTTCACGAGACTTGAGATACTCAAAAAGTACGGGCCTGATTGTATTTTTTCTGGGGTCGCATGGGGCCCATCAAATATCTCTGCGATCTCGCCAATAGTGGTCATGAAGTCACTCATTTAGAACCAACCCCGCCAAGTGTTTTCTGATCTCCTGCTCCAGCCCCGCTGACTCCTTAAACAGCGTGTCCAGATTGTCGGTGTAGCCACGCATCTTCACAACGAACTGTGTGGGCGTAAGGTCTGAATATTCGATCTTCACGTCGAAATACTGCCCGGCGCTCAAGGAATAGTTCTTGGCGGCGATCTCGTCGTAACTCGCCACCACCGAGAAATCTTCCACCGCCTGCTTGGCGGTGAAGGTAGCGATGATGCGATCCTCCTCAGCTTCGGAAAGCAAGGTCTTCTGGTTTTTGCCGTCTCTTACTTTCGTGCCGAGGCCAGAGGCATCGACAAGCACCACGCCCTCCTTGTTGGCGCTGTCGATGAAGAGTATGGAGACATTGGTGCCCGTGGTGGCGAAGATGTTGCTGGGCATGGAGACCACGCCAGCGAGCATTTTGTTATCAACCAGATGCTGGCGGATGCCTTTGTCGATACCGCTTTGCGCCGTGATGAAGCCGGTGGGCACGACCACCGCCGCTTTGCCACCAGACTTTAGCGAATGAATGATGTGCTGTAGGAAGAGTTGATAGATGGCCATCTTGTCCGTGGCCTGCTTCGGGATGTTGGGCACCCCGACGAAAAAGCGCTCCTGATGCGCCTTGCTATCGAGTTCATTCCTGAAATCGCTGAAATCCATTTTGAACGGTGGATTGCTGACGATGTAGTCAAACTTCTTGAGCGATTTGCCGTCCCGATGGTAGGGATGGAGCATGGTGTTGCCCTGAATGACCTGAGGGATGGAGTGCACCAAGTTGTTCAAGATCAGGTTCAAACGCAGCAGGCTGGATGATTTCTGCGAGATATCCTGCGAATAAATGGAACAGCGCTGCTCGCCGATGGCATGGGCGATGTTCATCAGCAACGTACCGGAACCTGCTGAGGGGTCGTAGCAGCTTACGTTTTTGATCTTGCCGCGCACGGTTTCTGGCACCAGGATGGCGGCCATGATTTTTGCGACGGCGTGCGGCGTGTAGTACTCGGCGTATTTGCCGCCGCTATCCTTGTTGTAGTCCTTGATCAGGTATTCAAACAGGGCAGCGTAGAAATCGTATTTTTCGTTAAAGATGCGCTCGAAGCTGAAGTCGCTCAGTTTGTTGATGAGCGCGCGGCAGAAGGCGTCGCGCTTGGAAGTGTCGGTAATAAATTCACTCACTCGGTCGAACAGGGTGATCTTGGAACCGCCATCGGTCTTGACGGCGAAGATGTCGTTGTTGCTGACGGCGATGTCGCGCAGGGTGTCGTCAAACAGTTTTGCGAAGTCGGGCGCGGTTTGACGGTTGAACAGGTGGGCGATGAAGTGCTCGGGCTTGAGGCGGGCGGTGTCTGGGCCCATCTGCATTTGCAGCATCTCCAGCTCATCGGCGCTCAAGGCGGCGATGGCCCGTTCCCAGCTTTCGGTCTTTGCAAGATCAGGCTGGATTTTCTTGGCCTCAAAGGCGAATTTATCGTTGAGAAATTTGTAGAGAAAGACCTGAGTGATGATCTTGAACTCGTTGCCATCGTTGCCGAGTCCATAGGCAGCGCAGATGGCTTTGAGGCTGTCGATTAATTCTCGGGTGCGTTTTTCGAAATCCTGCGTTACCAAGTGCGTGCTCCTGTGCTGATACCGGTACGTGATCCAGCAGTAAATTCGTTCATGTATTCAGCCACGACCAAATGGTTGATGCTCATGGAGGCGGCCGGGGTTAGTTTGATTTTTTGGCGGGTCTGGAATCCGTCGATGACGAGCGGTTGCATCATCATCGCGAAGTAGCTTTCGTTGTACAAAAGCTGGGTGTTTTGCAAGACCTGCTCGTCGGCTTGCTGCTTGACGCCGATGAGTGCTTCAAACAGGCTGCGCTCGGTTTGGGTAAGCGTGCCGCGCTCTTGCAGGCGCTTATGGACGCGGGTGTATTTGGCGTCGCCACGGTACTTGGCCCGGAGCTGATTGTTTAGGCGGTTTAGCTCTTTTACTTGGTCATGAATGGCGTTAAGCGCACCAATGTTGGCTGTCATTTCTTCCTGGCTGACTTCGTTGAGCTTTTTTTTCTTGAACAGTCGTTCCAGCTCTTCCTTAAGGGTGATGAATTTCGGGTCTTGCTGGTCAAAGTTGTCAGCCAGCGCCTCGCGCGCTTGACGCAAGGTGTTCTTGAGTTGGTCAGCCAGAACCAACTCTTCCTCCCCGATTTTGGTGAACATGAACAGCACGTCTTCCAGCGCAACGTTGAGGAGATTGCTGGTGTCATTGCTGGACTCGATACTCTCTTTCAGGTTTAGCAGGTCGAGATGGTTGCAGGTTTCGCGGTAGAGCTGGTTGAGCTTCTGGAAGTCGAGTTGCTGTAGCTGCGCGTAGTCACCTTGCAGCCGGATGAGGTTGTAAAGGTTGCGGGCGTCGGACAGTGCTTTTTTGAGCGCCAGCACGGCAGCGCGATCCCGAATCTGGCTGATCTGCTTTGAAAACTCTTCGGCGTTTTCGATATTGAAGCTGAACAGGATGTCCTTGATCGCTTCGATTTCCTGCGCTATCTCTTCTGCCGACTTGAATAGATTGGAGTAATGCTCAATCTCGTCGCCCAACTCTGATTGAAGTTCGACGAAATAGGCCTTGTTGGTCTTGTCAAACTCCTTAGTGATGTCGGCGAAATCTACAACGTAGCCGTAGCGGAATTCCTTGTAGGTGCGATTCACGCGGGTGAGTGCCTGCAGCAGATTGTGCGAGCGGATCACCCGGCCGAGGTAAAGCTTCTTCAACCGTTTGGCATCAAAGCCGGTGAGCAGCATGTTGTAGACGAATAGCAAGTCGATCTTGCCGGCCTTGAAGTCTTCTACCCATTGTTTGCGCTCTTCCTTACTGCCCACGTCGTGCAGGATCAGCGCGGCGCTCTTGGCGCGGTTTTGTAGTAGGGCGCGCGCGGCGTAGCTGTCGGGCTGTGCGGCGGCTATCACCGCCTGTGCCGAGTCCTGCAAGGCATAAGTCGGTATGGGCTTGACTGTGTAGATGGCGCTGAAGATTTCGAACATCTGCCGGGCTTGCTCGGCACTGTCGCAGATCACCATGCCGCCGATGCTGGCGTCATTAAAAGCACTGCGGCTTTTTTCGAAGTCGCGCACGATGTAGTCGAGCATGGGTTCGACAAATTTCGGGTGCGCGTAGATGAGTTTGCGGTCGATGTCGCCTTGCTGAAGCTCCACGGCAGCGAGTGCTTCTTGTAGGGTGAGCTTGTACTTGGTGGCTATCTCTTCGCGGATCAGGCGCAAAGTGTAGCCATCGGCAATTGAGGCGTTGTAGTAGTACTTGTGGATGTAGTCACCAAACAGGGCGCGGGAGTTGTAATCGTCGCCCAGCAGCGGCGTGCCGGT